>Ga0208279_1000150_pt1 | contig 66387 bp, 73 predicted proteins | sample AntAceMetag02UKM_FD_184766 | JGI IMG/M metagenome (GOLD analysis project Ga0208279, IMG submission 184766) | Saline lake microbial communities from Ace Lake, Antarctica - Antarctic Ace Lake Metagenome 02UKM (SPAdes) (version 2) | ecosystem: Environmental > Aquatic > Non-marine Saline and... | reverse complement strand
GCATCTTCACCGCTCTTTCAATTTCACTGGATAAATGGTTAAGACAGTTGCACAGTCGTTGGACCTTTCATACGGGTCGGAACTCACCCGACAAAGGACTTCGCTACCTTAGAACAGTTAGAGTTACTGCTGACGTTTACCAGGGCTTCAATCGCAGGCCCTTTCAGTAAACTGAAAAAACCCGTTCATTTAACCTTCTGGCACTGGTCAGGTTTCAGCCCCTATACATCCCCTTACGGGTTAGCAGGGACCTGTGTTTTTGATAAACAGTCGCCGTGCAGTCTTTTGTTGTAGCCCGGTTTTTAAACCGGGCAGGGCATCTTGCAGAACTTACGCCCAGATAATTTGCCTAGTTCCTTAACCATCTTTCTTCCAAACACCTTGGTCTACTCGACCTACCCACCTGTGTTGGTTTTAGTACGAATTTTCTGTATTCTAGTTACGACACTTTTCTTGGACACATGGGTCAATTCAATCTCCCAGCCAAAGCCGGAATTTTATTCGTGCTTCACTTTAAAACGAAGAAACGGATTTGCCAATCTCTTCTAGCTAAACACTTAAAAGCTCAATCACTAGAGCTCTAAATCTACCATATCTCGTCATGCCCCAACTTAAAACGAATACAAAAAAGGACCGGAATATTAACCGGTTATCCATCCACTACTCCCGCACTATACGGAATTTATGTTAGGATCGCCTAACCCTCAGTCGAACAACGTAGCTGAGGAAACCTTAGGTTTTTCGGTGTTCCGGATTCTCACCGGAATTTCGTTACTCATGCCTGCATTCTCACTTCTGACCGCTCCAGCCTGGTTTTCACCTTGACCTTCACCGCTGTCAGAACGCTCTCCTACCGCCCCGTGCATAGCACGAGGCCTCCATCTTCGGTTTTTTGTTTTAGCCTCCTTACATTTTCGGCGCAACCTTCCAGTCGATCAGTGAGCTATTACGCTTTCTTTAAAAGATGGCTGCTTCTAAGCCAACTTCCTGACTGTCTTTGGAAAATCACTACCTTTCCCACTTAACAAAAATTAGAGACCTTAGATGAGAGTCCGGGGTCTTTCCCTCTCGCCCAACCAGCTTAGCCCGGCTGGACTGACTGCCAAGCTATTAAACTTACGGTATTCGGAGTTTGGTTAAATGCCTGGTCTTACGACCAAAACATTCATCCAGTAGCTCTACCCCCATAAGTGAACACTTGACGCTATACCTAAATATATTTCGGAGAGAACCAGCTATATCCGGTTTCGATTGGCATATTACCTCTAACCACAGGTCATCCGATAGATTTGCAGCTCTAAACGGTGCGGGCCTCCCTCTGGTTTTCACCAAAGTTCACCCTGCCCATGGTTAGCTCAACCGGTTTCGGGTTATCTGCTTACCACTAACGCCTTGTTCAGACTCGGTTTCCCTACGCCTTCGCACGTTTAACGTGCTTAAACTCGTGATAAACAAACACTCGCAGGCTCATTCTTCAATAGGCACGCCATCACCTCGACGAATCGGGGCTTTGGCTGTTTGTTAGCAAACGGTTTCAGATCTATTTCACTCCCCTATTTGGGGTATTTTTCACCTTTCCCTCACGGTACTAGTTCACTATCGGTCCGCTAAAGTATTTAGTCTTGGAGATTGGTCTCCCCAGGTTCCCACGGCATTTCGCGTGTCCCGCGGTACTCAGGTGTCTAGTCAGATAGTAATCAAATTTCAAATACAAGGCTCTCACTTTCTTTGGCCTCCCATTCCAAGGAGTTCTTCTATTCTTTCCTATCCTTATACCAGATCCTACAACCCTCCGATAAATCGGAGTTTGGACTTTTCCGTTTTCGCTCACCGCTACTAACGGAATCTTTGTAATTTATTTTCCTCCGGGTACTTAGATGTTTCAGTTCCCCGGCTTACCCACCACTGCTTCGCAGTAAACTTATCAATTCTCAATTAATTAATTCAAAATAAAAACTTACATATTAATTAAAAATCGCAAATTCACTGTGAAACAGTGGTCCAGTCGTGTTACCACGACCGAGGTTTCCCTATTCGGACACCATCGGATCAAAACTTGTTGACAGCTCCCCGATGTATTTCGTTGTCTTCTACGTCCTTCTTCGGCTTTAGCGACCAAGGCATCCACCGTTTGCTTTAATAAAACTTTTAATAAAATGACAACTTAATTTAGTTGTCAAAATTACTGTTGATTCTTCAGATTGTCAAAGTACTGAGAAACGAAAAGTTTTCCGCTTCATACACAGTCTGAAAACACAAAAGCTTTTCATGTTTCCATTTCTATATACCTCACAACGGCTTGCCACATTCACTTCAGCCGAATGTGGACCTGGGGAGGCTCGAACTCCCGACCTCCTCGTTGCAAACGAGGCGCTCTAGCCAACTGAGCTACAAGCCCCTACAAAAACAAAAAGAGCCGAACACTTTCGGCTCCAAAATATCAAACAGTCACAACCTATCTACTCAATACGGCCCTCCTTGTATGAATTTTGATATTTTTTTACCTCCAGCATTATGAGTGGTCTATTTTACCTAAATCACCAACCTAGGTCAACCACCCAATATTTCCCTTAGTTCCACCCATACTTCTTCATAATCCCCCTCATATCCCAAAGCCCAAAAACCGATCCCTCCCCACTGGCTACTCTCCACCAAAGAAAACTTTCTCTTCAGGCTTTCCAAATTTTCATAATAAACTTGCTTTATTTCCCCATTCTCCTCATACACTAGCCACGGCGTCATCGATTTTTCATCCCATTGCCCCTCCCCAACCAAAAACTCCTTCATTCTCTTATAACTGGCCAATGCCCACCACCCCCGCTTCACTCTAGCCCCAAAATCCACCGTTTCCGTCTTCCATTCATAACCATACAAAGGAAAAGCCATCACCATTTTCTTCTTATCCAAATCTATCGCCACCACCCTCTCCACCACTTCCCAAACATTTCTCTCTCCCACCACCGACCTGATCGGAGACACTGGTCCGGCAAAATCCATCCCCGGACGATGAAAATCATATGCCATTACTATTATATAATCCACCGCCTCCATTAAAGCCAAGATTTGACTTACCGGCCCCCTCAAAATAGTGTTGGCAAAAACATCTATGCTCAATTCACCCAAATTAGCCTCTTTCAACTCCTTCATAAAACCAACAAAATCATCACCCAATACCGCCGTCGGATCACCCTGATACTCAAAATCTATATTCACCCCGTCAAAACCATCCTCGGCCACCAGTTCTCCCAATTCTCTAATAAACCTTCCTCTGGCCTCGGCGCTATTTATAAACACATCTATTTTATTATCATCAAATAACTTCACCCCCAATATGTTTCGTCCTCCACATTTATCAAACCGCTTTTTTGTTTCTCCATACTCCTCCCCCTTCAGTTTTTGCCAAGCCCCATCCTCAATCAATCGCCCCTCCTCATCCACCTCCACTCCCAAAAACACCATGTCCGTTATTTGATCGCAATAATCCATCGTTTTTCCCACCATCCAAGTCGGCAAAAAACCAACTACTCGATACTCACCCATTAAGTTATTCCTTCCTGTCTCTTTCCCCAAAGGATTCACCAATTCCCCTTGTCCCCTTACCCATACCAACACTCCCAATACCCCTAAAATCAATCCTCCAATCAGATATTTACAGATTCTTTTCATCCTTATTCTCCCAAAAACTTCCGACCGGTTTTTTCCCAACCCCAATTCACTGTTCTCCACAAATTAGACAAACTGCCAAAAAAGACAAAAGACATCATCGTCATTAAAACCGATCTTCTTAAAAAACTCCCCTTCTTCATCACTCCATTCTATCAAAAGTGGGCAATGGTCCGATTTATATCGGACCGACCTCCCCGATGTCATATCGGGGCGCTCTAACTAATCATATTTTGACACTACAAACACCACCCTTAATTATTTTTTCTAAAACCTTTCTCGATTTATACGATTTCAGCTTGTACTCCACTCTTCTTGTATCAACACCACTTAAATATTTTTGTTTGAACACTAACTTCCACGGCCTCATATACTTAGTAGCTTTAACTCTCCCTAAATTATGAAACTCTTCCAACCTTCTCTTGGGATTTTTGGAATATCCAATATAATATCTTCCATTCCTCAAGCTTTCAAGAATATATAAATAAGCCAAGTGGGCAATGGAGGACTCGAACCTCCGACCTCGGTCTTATCAGGACCGCGCTCTAACCAGCTGAGCTAATTGCCCAAATAAATTTTCAATACAACAATTATAACCTCTCTGGCATTAATTAGAAATCGGACTCATATTAAACCGACCTCCCCGATGTCATATCGGGACGCTCTAACCAGGCTGTGGGGTTTACCCCCACTCCGATTCCATATCCGGAGAGCGGGTTTATCCCCACTCCGATCAATATCGAAGAGCTAATTGCCCATGCAAACTCATCCCTGAATAAAAACTAGTATGTCACGCCATTATACCTAAACACCGCCAAATCTACCTACTTATCCCTTCACTATCATCTCCACCACTTTCTGGGCCACATTCACTCCGGTTGATTCCTCAAAACCCTTGAATTGACACTGTCTGTTTACCTCTAAAACATAGCTTCTATCAGTCTTATCTTTCATAATATCCACCCCACAATAATCCAACTCGCACACTTTCGCCACTTTTTCCGCCAACACCCGATCACTATCACTCAATTCCCACTTTTCTGCCTTTCCTCCCAAACTATAGTTGCTTCTAAACTCATCCCCCATCGCCGACCTTCTCATCGCTCCAATAGATTTTCCCCTTAACACAATTACTCGGATATCCCATCGTGTCGGTAAATATTTCTGCCATAAAAACATGCCAATATTTTTTTCATCAATTTTCCTCACAAAATCAGCCAAAGCCTCAGCATTATCAAGTTTTTTTACACTTCTACCCTGAAAACCTTTCTCGTGCTTGGCAATCACCGGCCACCCAAGTAACTCTCCCATATTACTCTGCAACACTTGTTCCAATGTATAAAAAACCTTAGTCGGTACCACTGGAATCCCCTCTCTAACAAACACCGCATGTTGCAATAACTTCCCCATCCTTTGCCACCGCAAGTAACCTCCGTGATTCACGCAAAAAACCTCATTTTCCAAAATTTTTATCAACATATTCTTTCCCAAAACATATTTCCCCGTCTTGGTTCCCGCCACCCTAAACCACATCCCCCACAAATTTTCCTTCCCCAACCTCTGCCCTTTCCAAAAAACTTTCGACTCTCCATCAACCAAATCAAAAGATAACTCTCTATACAAAGCCCTCTCTGCCTCAATCCCCATTTTCTTGGCCTCGTCTATTACTCGCTCTGTTTCATACTTACTCTGGGCCTCAGACATCGTAAACACTAATAACTTTTTTGTCATCTTTTTAATTCCATTAAAAATTTAACTATTCTCTCCGGCACATCTATTCCTGTCGATTTCATAAAACCGCTAAACTGGGGACCTTTATTCACTTCCCAAATTACCGGTTTATTCCAATCCCCTTCTCTCAAAACCACATCCACCCCAGCCACCAAAATCCCACAAGCTTTAGCCGCCCTCACCGCCAATTTCTTTATATTATCAGGTATCTCCGCCACCTCCACCTTACCTCCTGTCGAAAAATTATTTCTAAACTCATCTTCATCCATCGAACTCCTCTTCATCGCCCCCAACACCTCATCCCCCAACACCAGCACCCTAAAATCCCCATCATTGGCAATGTATTCCTGCATCAAATACCTCTTTCCTTCGCTCACCTCCGCCGTCCTCAATTCCATCACTAACTTTTCCAGCTGACTCTCATTGTCTACCTTATACACCCTTTCGCCTCTATTACCTCCACTCCCCTTAATAATCAACGGAAATTCACCGAAACCAGTCTTAGCCTTATCCCATAAATAGAACAAACTGCCATAAAGCGTTTTAGGCACTTCTATTCCGACTCGACTTAACGCCAACATTTGGTAAGCCTTCAAAGTTGCCGAAGTTCGGCTTTTCACTAAAATCGGGTCTACCACTATTACCTTCCCACTCTCTATCTTTTCCCTAACCGCATCCAAAATCAGGTCCACACTTTCTCGATGTTTCCCAGTTGTTCTGAAAAACAAAACATCATATTTCCCCACATCTTGAGTGTTTAGCCTCACCTCCTTTGTTTCTGTGTCAAAACTCACCCTATTATAAGACACCAAATCTAGTTCCGCCCCCAATTTCTGGGCCGCCTTCTTTATCAACCCCAAGTGTTTGGTTACTTTGCCTCCAAAAAATACCGCTATCTTGATCATGCTTTTACCTCCTTTTTCTCTCTCTTGGCCGACACCAAAAAACCAGCCAAATCTCTCCTGCCCAACAAAAACTTGGTTCTCAATTTATGCCTATTGGCCACGTTAACTGCCGTCATCACCCTTTTCCCTTTCAGCCAAAAGGTCAAAGCAATCACCGGCCTGTCATTATGTTTTCCCAAAGATGATCGGTAATGCCGATAATACAAAATCTTATCCTCCGACAATAAACCCAGATCCCCAGCCAACTGACTATCAATCGAGCTCCTAAAAGCCCCCGTATCCACCTTAGCTCTTACTTCCACCACATTCTTCTTGCCTTTACCAATCTTCACTTTTATTATCTCCAAAGGCTCAATTATCACTCTCTCACTCTTGTCTTTTACCTTTTCAAAAAAGCTTTCCCCAAACAAATACTTGGCCAAAGTCACACCGTGATTAACACTTTTAACCTCCACATCCTCTATTTTGTCCATCCTTGCCTTTAAGCCGGCTTTATTGCAAATCTGAATAGACAACCCCGACCGGGCATTCAACTCCAACACCATCGGCCCTTTTTCCTTATCTAGTACTATATCCACCCCCAAAAACTCCAAATCCGGCACTGCCATTTGACACTTTACCGCCGTTTCCAAAATTTCCCGCCAAAAAGGAATCTTGATCCCATTTGCTTTTCTCTTCTTCTTTTTCTTGTAATCATAAACCTTGTTAATCCCTTCTCCTTTCCCCTCTATGCCAAAAGTGGTAATCCCTGTAGCCAAATCAATCCCCAAACCAATAGCCCCCTGTTGTAAATTGGCCTTACTGCCGGATTTCTCTGTCGGCACTCTCAACATGGCCATTACCGGCACTCGATTATAAACAATCACCCTTACATCCGGCGTCCCCCACTTGGTCAAAGATAAAAACATCGGATGAATTTTAATTCTCTCCTCCACCAAAACACTTCCACCCATCCCATGTGAGTTAAATCGACCTAATAAAATTTCCCCACAATGTTGCCTTATGTCAGCAATATTAATAATAGACCCATTCATCAAGTACCATTCCCCCGCCCATTTGGCTCGTTTCCTTACCACTATTATTCCCTTTCCTCCCATACCTGACACTGGCTTGATCACAAAATTCCCTTCCAAATTCTCCCAAGCGAATTTATCCAAACTTTCTTCGCTCCTAAGTCTTTTTATTAATTTAGGCACTCCCACTCCCACCTTTGCCAAAACCTTCTTCGTTCTGTATTTACTATCCGCCAACATCCTTCCGGATATACTGTTTTTTCGCAAATACACCTTATTCCTCTCATTCTTGGTCAACAATCGTTTATATTTCTTCAAGCTTTGCATCAAACCATCAAAACTATCTAATCGCTTTCTTAAACCTGCTGATCTCCGACAATCTTATTCCCTTATAATTCCCCACCAATAGATTAACCACCAATACCAACAAAATCACTACATCCGGATTCAACAATACCATTTCTTGAAACCCTCTTATCCCCATCACTCCAGCCCCCATACTGGCTAAAACCAAAGTTCCCAACATTAACTTTTTGGCTTCATTCCGGCTTTTCAACAACTGAGTTCTGACGAACTCTTCCGCCAACAAAATCATGAACAATACCGGAAAAATAGACGTCTGGCTTATGTTTATCAAATCCGCATATGAAGTAATCATCATTAATCCGAAGGTCGTCAAAGAAATAAAAAGCAAATTAATCGTCCTCGAGGCCAAAAAGTGTAATCTTAATTTCTTCAAAATCACTCTACACTCTATCGACACCAATAAAATTAAGGCAAATAACAATAAACCACCAAAAACGCCTGTTGCCAAAAAAGCAATCGCAATCATGGTTGGCATGAAAATCCCATAACCGGATAAACCAAACACATAATGCAACAGAGAAATCAGTGTGGCCACCAAGGGCAATAATAGTAGTAGTACTATTGTATTGGCCGGCGCTCCTCGATCTATGGCCAGTCGAACGATCTTCCTGCCTGTATTTAGTCCGTTCCAACTACCCACCTGTTGTTCTTCCAACACCGCGCTCAAACGATAACTGGCCTCGGTACTTCCTGTCTCGGTAATGTTTTCTTCTCCCTCCTCGATCACCGCACTCTCGCTGGCCTCTTCTGCTTTTTCGACCCCCACTATCCCTTCTTCTGCCCTCACCACCACCGAACTCATTATCACTACCGCCAACAATAGGGACATTATCATTACTTTTTTCATAAGGATTTAATTTGCCTGTAACAAGGAAATTATACCATTCCGACCCAAAATCTCTCCCATATAGTATAATTTTAACCATGAATACTGTCCTGGCTGTTGGTATTAGCCAAACCCCCTGGGGACCCAATAATCTCGGCACCACTTTTCCCAGTCTCTCCACCCTTGTTTCTCTTATCCTTAATAATTCCCTGGTTATTGTCGGTATCCTTCTCTTGGCCTTTTTGATTTTCGGTGGCCTGACATTTATAATGGGTGCAGGCGGAGATGATCCCAAAAAAACCCAACAAGGCCAAAAAACCATCACCAATGCCCTTCTGGGTTTCATCATTGTCTTCTTAGCCTACTTTATAATTCAAATAATAGAAGTTTTAACCGGCCTTGAAATACTTAAATCTGACCTCTAAAAAACAATTTTCGCTACCCATTTTCTTTGCCGGTATTATTGGCAACATTACCCCTCCCCCAGCTATTAGTAAATACACCGGTGGTAATCCCGGCCAAGGCCTCTTCACTTTCTTCAGTAATGCTCTCAAATTAGTGGCAGTTGTTGCCGGCCTGGCCATGGTTTTTCAATTCATCATGGCCGGTTATGATTTCATCAATGCTAGTGGTGATGCCAAAAAAGTTGAAGCCGCTTTTGCCAAAATCTGGCAAAGTCTCATCGGCATGGTCATTATCGCCTCCGCTTTCGCCCTGGCAGGTTTAGTTAAAACCATTACCGGCCTTGACATTATTAATCCAATTATCCATGGTCCTCAACCCTAAAAAACTACTAGCCGCCACTCAATACACCATCGCCCCCATTAAACCTCTTCCCGTGGGAAAAACCTCTACAAACCAAATTGAAGACACTATCAGTATGATTATCGGCTTTCTCACCGTTGTCGGCATCATCTACTTTGCTATTCAAGTCATCCTGGCCGGTTATTCCTTCCTGTCTTCCCAGGGAGACAAATCCAAACTGGAAGAATCCCGTAAAAAACTCACCAACAGTATACTTGGCCTTACCATAATAGTAGTCGCCATGGGATTATCGGCTCTCTTGGCTGGCCTTCTTGGCCTCGACAACATCTTTGACCTAAACCAAGTGTTAAACAAAATAACAGGAAAACCCCCCATTCCTCTCCCCCTTATCATAAAATAATGAAACTAATAAAACTAACAGAACCAGTCTTTGCCAAAATCAAAAACCCTCTCTTGCCTGACACAGTCCACATCGACCAGCCCCAACTTTATTTCAATAATGTCATTCAGACCATCTTTACTATTTTCTTTATAGTCGCTGTTATTTATTTCATTTGGCACGTTATCATGGCTGGTTATCGCCTCATGGACGCTCGTGGCGACACCAAAAAACTGGAAGAATCCCAAACCGATCTCACCAACGCCTTTATCGGTATTGCTATTATTTTCTCCATTTTTGCTATATTAAAATTCATTGGCATTGTTTTTGGCATCGAGGGACTTCAGGAACTCAAAATTTCTTGGCCCGACCTTCTTTAACTTTCCCTAATTTACTGCTACAATAAATTAATAATTTACAAATTTACCAATTTTTACCCAAAATGATCAAAAAAATCACCAATAAAATCAAGTATCTTGCTTTCACTTCACCAGTCCTCGCCGCCGCCGGTACCCCTGTCCCTGTCCTCGACAAAACCGTCAGTTTAAGCGCCGAAGGTACTACTTTCAGTGACCTCGGCAATCTTACTGTCGGCAGTATGGTTTCAGGAGCCATTAGTTTAGTCATGTTAATCGTCGCTTTAGTCTTTTTCTTCATGTTGATCTGGGGCGGATTAAAATGGGTCATGTCTCAAGGAGAAGAAAAAGCCGTTACCGGTGCCAGAGCTCAAATTACCAATGCTCTTATCGGACTGGCTATCGTCTTTGCCGCTTGGGCCATCATGAAACTAATTGCAATTGTCTTCGGTATCGATGTTCTCGGCGGTATAACCATCCCCACTTTCAATCCTTAATAAGGAATTTTTACGATATCTCAAACCCCGACACCCGTCGGGGTTTTTGTTGATATAATCTCTTATATGTTCAACCTCATTTCTCCTATTCACGCTCAAAGCCCCTGGACCGGCAGATGCGTTGGCACCCTTCCTAATACTGATGACGTTGCCACCATCCAAGGCCTGGAATGTCTCTTTTACAATATCCTTCAGGTCATCACCGTTATTGCTGGTCTGGTTTTCCTTTTTATGTTTATCTCCGGCGGTTACTCTTACCTCTTCTCCGGTGGTGACGAAAAAAAGGTGGCTCAAGCATCTTCCACTCTTGGCAGTGCCATCCTTGGCCTCATCGGCATCATCGTTTCTTGGCTCATTCTCCGTTTCATCACCAACTTCACCGGCGTCAATGTAATTGATTTTGTCATCCCCGGCTAATTTCATATATAATTTATTTATGAAGTTTTTTTCTCTACCCTTCTCCCTTCTCCTCCTGTCGCTCTCTATTCCCATATTTTCTCACCCTGCTCTAGCTGCTTCAGCCGGCCTCAATCTCATTAACCAATCAAACTCCCACTCTTCTGTTCCTAATGATGGCAATGTCAAAAACTGGATGCTCTATACTCCTAATCATCCTTCTGATCTGCAAAACACCCCACCTCCTGCTCCCAATATTGTCCTCCGTATTCATTCCGCCTGGACCGATATAGGACAACAAATGTTGGGTGACCCTTCACAACAAGACCAGGCTGCCCAGAGTTGGTGCCAAGCCATCAACTCTTTTGCTTCCACCAAATCTCAAGTCTATGTTGAACCTTTCAACGAACTATCCCACCCATCCGAATGTCGCTCTCCTTCGGGCACCCTTGACATTGACACCGCCATCAGCAAGGCCCATTCCTTTATCTCCAAACTTCAATCCTGTCTTGACTCATCCGCCACCATCATTTCTCCTGCCCTTGATCCTCAAAACGCTAATTTCCCTAAAACATCACAGGCTTTCTCCAACTTTTCCATCATTTCGTATCATCCCTACCAAGAAAATACCGCCAAAAATTACTCCTCCGGCCCTCTTGCCGGCAAACAATTTATTTTCACAGAAACTGGCACTACCAAAAACGGCCAAGTCATTTATGACGATTGCGCCCTTATCGACTTTTATTGCGGCCTAGACATCACTCCTTTTTGGCAAGACCAAAGTGACATTATCGCCTATTTTCTATTTACTTTCTCTCCCGGTGATTACGGTGGCTCCTGGACCCTTACCAGCCCCAGCGTTGTCAAAGCCCTAACCGCTCAATGTGACGAAGACCTCCCCTGTCAACCTCAAGACATCGACTGTCGTCTTGAATCTCTCTACACCCCCCCGATTAATATCAAAACAGCCGACCCCTCTCACCCTGGCATCGCCAAACCACGTTGGGACGGAGGCAAACACCCCAACAACTATGCCCCCAAACAAGAACTTGTCACCATTTGTGTTAGTGATACCGAAATCAAACAAACTTTCTCTCCCCTCCAAAATCCCGACACCAAAGAAATTGAACCCTATACTGCTACCGAAGTTCGAGAAAACGTCAAAGAAAACAAGTTTGCTAGTAACCTGCCCCGTCTTGTCAGCAGATTTTTTAAACCCATTACTCTCCTATTCTCTAAAGAACAAATAACCGAATCCTTCACCTCCTTTGGCGATAATTACATTAGTGCCAGCTACAAAATGACTCCCGCCAAACAACAAAACAAATTTAGACAACACCTCATTGCCAAGGCTAAAAGTGGCACTGCTCTCGATGAGCAAATCGCCTGGACCTGCTCTACCGGTTGCTTCGGTCTAAATTGCGGTAAACCTGACAACAGCTGTCAGCCAATCTATCTTTCTGATGACACTCAGCCCTGCCATCAACTAGCCTACCCCTACATTAATTTCACTCGCTCTGGTTCCTCTAACTCCCAAGTAATTGTCACCGACGACAATGGTCAAACAACTCAAGATCGCATGCTTCCAAATGGTGCTGTTCTTGCCGAATCAAATGTCCCCCTTCAAGCCATTTCTTCCAACCAAAAAAAGGCCTCAAACGAAATCTGTAAAACAGTCGCTCGGCCACCTATCCAAGACACCACCAATCTTCTCAAATTCAATCTTTTCCGCTTTATTTCTGAGCTCATCAATAAAATTAAAACTGTCAAAACCAACGTTAAGATTGAAGAAAAAATTGACTCTGAACTTCTACAAGGTCTTGAAAACCAAAAAACACTTGTTAAAAACTTCCTTCCCGAACGAGACAATCAAAAAACTCAAAATGAGGCCGACTCTGGCACTACTGGCAAAATCAATATTAAAAGTCCCGGTGGTGGCCAACCTGAAAAAGATTTCAGAAATTTTATCGACTACCTCCACCCCGCTTCTTGGAATCTCTAACCTCTTTAATTCATGCTAAAATTAATTCACATGTCCATCCGTAAAATTCTCACCAAACTCAACAATCGCAACGCCCGCCTTTTCCCCAAATTTTCAAGCTTAACTTGGGCAATTATCATTGCTTTTTTCATCTTAAGCGGCACCTTCATCAACCAATCCCTCAAAGCCGAAGAACCCGACCCTCCACATAATCCTTTCAAAGAAAAAGCCGAAAACTATAAATCAGGTAATCCCAACTTAGAAAACTGGAACCTGTCCAATCTTACATCTACCATTGACAGCGGTAATCATCTTCTCGGTGACACAGAAGAATTGGCTAAGGTTGCCGCCGGAGACCCCAGTTTTATCGTCGGTGGTATTATCGGCAAAACCAACAACCTAATTGCCGCCCTCTACACCCCCCCTGCTTCAGGCATAGAATATATTGCTCAAATTAAAAATAGTTTTCTTGGTAAACCAGCCTACGCCCAAGGCGGCGGTTTTGTCGGCCTCCAACCCCTCCTCCCCCTCTGGCGCGGATTTAGAAACATTGTTTATACTTTATCTTCTCTTGTTTTTGTTGTCATGGGTCTCTTGATTATGTTTCGCGTCAAAACCGGTCCTCAGACCATCGTCTCCATTCAAAACACCATCCCCAAAATCATCACTACTCTCATCCTTGTCACTTTCTCTTATGCCATCGCCGGCCTTTTAATTGATCTAATGAACCTAATCCAAACAATATCCCTCGCCGCTCTCTTTAACATGAACGGCACCGACTTCAAGGCCAATCTGTTTGAAAACCTTGGCTTCACCGACAAATTCACACAACTCGTCGGGAAGATACTCCACGGAAACCCAGATTGGAAAATGTATAGTTTTACTCAACTTTCATCTGCAGACCGCTGGCAAACCATGAAACTATTAAATTCCGCTCTTCCTCAGGCAACTGTTTTAGTCCTCTCTGCAGTAATAGCAACCATAGTCGGAGCCGCGCTTGTACCCTTACTAAGTGGCGGGGCTGCCGCAGCCGCCGTAGCCGGAGCTGTTCTACTTGTCTTCATCATTAACATTATCATTCTTATAAAACTCATCCAATTTCTCTTTGGTCTGGCCAAAGTGTATATCAACATCATCCTCAAAATAATTTTCGGTCCCTTCGAAATAGGTCTAGGCGCTATCCCCGGCGTTAAAATCGGCTTTAGCTCATGGATTACAGGCTTAGTAGCCAACTTATCGGTTTTCCCTTTATCTTTCCTTTTCTTGGTTTTACTAAATATGATCATTTCTATGGTCAGGGAAAAGGGAGGTTTTTGGGCACCGGGAATACTGAGCGGAACAGATGGAATAATCGGCGGCGTCCTTGGTTTTGCCGGCATCCTTCTCATCGCCAAACTTCCTGAACTAATTCCTCAGGCCATTTACCAAATCAAACCATCCCCATTCGGTACCGCCATCGGAGAAAGTGCCAAACCTTTCGGTTCTCTCGCTGGTTTTGGAGCTAAAAACATAGCGGCACCTTATATTGGCCAGAAACTCAAAGATAAGGAAATAGACTCGACCAGCGATTCACAAGCGGCAAAAGTACTTAGCAGTTTCTACGAGGCTTGGATAAATAAAAAAAGGTAAAAACGGGAAGGGGAGAAATCCGACCAGCAAATCACAAGAAAAAAATACTTACCGGTATCTACAAGTATGACATCAGACAAAAATGGTGGTAAGGCAAAACAAACGACAACCAACCATCTGCGTCTTTTCCCCACTCTCAGTCTATTAATCCACTCCGTCAGGGCCTATTAAATCCGCTCGCAAACACCTGAGACTTTCGCAACTGAACAATTTCTTTATCTGAAAATAGCTCACTTTCCTCAATCGTTACCCCTCTCCTCTCTTCAGTCCCCTTTTTAATAATGGCCTCTTCTTCTTCTTTCTTTTTCTTAAGCTCCTTCAAATACACCTTTGAATATTTACCATCAACTTGCTTCTCCTTGACCCTACGATTCGTCAAAAAACCAGACATTCGACCCCACGCAACCAAAGTGGAAACATTTGACATTTTCTCAAGTATATCCATTCCTCCAATCATTGTCCTTTTATCAACCATCGGAGCATCCTCAATCTCACCATGTTTCGGTGGAGGACGAACCATCGTCAAATAAGCCATGGTCAAAAGATTGCACTTGTCCAGCCTAACCAATCTTTCGACCAAACTGGCACTATTCTCACCCAACTCACACGACCAAGCAATCCCTTGTGAAACTTGTAGTGGCTTATTCAACTTACCCAAACCCGCCGGAGAGCTTACTAACTTAACTAAATCTTCAGCATCACCAGTATAAGCTTTGTACCATTTCCACGCATAAAATAACATCAAATTATATGGCACATTAAAACAATCCTCCGGTATTCCTTGAAGACTCTCCGTCGTCCCTCCCAACACTGCCGTAAAATACTCATCCACTACTGTTCCTTTCGCATCTAATACCCCAAAAGGTATCTGATCTAATCGCAAACCCTTCTGTCCGCCATACCCTTGCCACATTTGCCACATGGATAAAGCTCTTTTCTTCTTCCCTTTCTCACCTTCAATCCACTCCCTCTTGGCCGCCATCACCATCGGAGCCGCCTGAATCAAATTATGAACCGCACCTTGTATCGACTTTACCGGACCAACATCATAAGGGTAGTCCATCTTGTAAGATTGACTGTAAAGTCTCACGAGAAAATATGCCATTTTGGCTGCATCTACATGCACCGCCTCCATCTCGGCATCACTCAAAGCACCACTACTTTTTTTATCAAACGAACAAAACTGCATGTCCAAATCCAGCTGACGAAACACAAGCAACCCTCTTCTCGAAGCCACCATGGCATCTCTAAAAGCCGTTGAATACTCATTTTGCATCGCCTCTTCCCTATAGCCAAACATCCTCCCCACTTTAGCTGCAATTTCCGCTGAAAGCTCATTTAGTTTTTCCTGAAATTGGGGCAAAGCGAACAGCGGCACCTCACCATTCCCATATCTTTTATCAGTAGCTGCTTCTACCCACATTCGCATTGCCTGATCTGTCATTACCCCCATTCTTCGACTTTCTATCTCTTCTGCCACTTGGTCATCATCCTTTCCTTGTTCTCTAAAATAACGTGGCATAACATTACTCTTGATTGCCATCAATCTTTCCCCCACAGCACCAATCTCCTCTTCTGGCAAAGAGGTTCCTATCGCCCCAAACACTCGTCTGTATTGGCTCGCCCTAACCACTGTTCTCGTCCAAGTGTTATCTACCAACATCCCGGCATATCTATCAACATCACCAGCCCGACTCCCTTGATAATCAAAAGCTCTTACAATCGCCCCCACAGCCCGCATCTCTTCCGACACTCTTTTCGTTGCTTCCAAAAACTCAACATGAGAAACTCCACCCTCAACATCTTCAGGAAACTCTCTCTCGTAAGATGGGGCCGACGACACCCGAAAACCAGCCAACCAATCTTGAGCTCTACCCAAAGACATCTCCCAATTTCTCAAATCATCATCAGTATTTGCCAAAACCGCCTCCACATATAAATCACCATACTGCCTAAGAACTCTCACCACATTATCATCACCTCCAGCTAAACTCTTCTTCTCTCTCATTTCTGTATCAAGCATGGGAGGCAAAAAACGCTCTTGCTGCCCCCTTCTCCCATTTTCACCATCAAGCCCTCTCTCCATCCGATAATCTCGCCCACCTTGTTCTTGCTCGTTCATACTCAAAATTATACCATCCATCTATCAAATGTCTTATAATTACCCTATGTCTTCTATCTCCGCCATCGAGCTCCACGTCCGCACTTACCGCTCTGCTCTTAAATCCAACCAAGAAGTTGCCATAAATTCCCTCAAAAATACTTATGTCAAAATGAAACCTCTCCTCGGTTCCCTCGACGCTCTAGCTTACACTCTATCCCGACTGCCTCCTCAAATCGACCAAACCAAGACCGTCATTGTCGGTCAACGCCCTGAAGTCTTCGCCAAAACCGGCTTTACTAATGTTCGCTCCTGGCCCCAAGTTAATGGTTATGCTCGCCGCCGTACCACCCATTTTGACAAAAAAACCCGCACTTTAGCCATTTTCACCGCTTCTATTTCTGATATTGATGATATTGTCAATCTTCTTCTGGCTTACCAAATTGAAACCAATAAAATCCACTCTCTTGCCTCTTTTTCCCCCTCTTCCCATCTTAAAACCGCTTTGGGCAAAAATTGGCAAAAACGTCTTTCTATTTTTCGTCGTCGCCCTACCAATCTCCGCCTTCGTCTTTTGACCGGCACTTGGAACGACTACGCCAAAACCACCCAAAAATGGTGGAAAAATATTGCCCGCACCACTGACCCCAAAATCCACATGTCCCGTCAAACCATCTATTTTGTCTCCTCCAACACCTACTCCATTACTGGCCTCATCAACAATCCAACCGCAGTCATTTCCATTCCCTCAGCTCACTATCTGGATATCAATACTCAAATCATCCCCGTCAAAAGTCTAGCCAAATCAAAAAAACTCGACCCTCATCTCAAAATTAAAAACAAAAAAAAATTAACCCAATCTGAAGCCCTGATTTTCAACATCGATTATCCTCTCGGTTTCGCCGCCTATCTCATCCTTACCGAAATATTCCAAAATGTCGCCAAAATTAAGGGTGTTTATATCATGGGCAAAGCCGCTGTTCTCAACGGTGAAATCGGTGATATTCAAATCCCCAAAGTCGTTTTTGACGAACATACTCAAAACACCTACCTTTTCCAAAACTGTTTTAACCAATCTTTCCCCTTCAAACATCCACACGGCTCCATCATCACCAATCAAAAAGCCGTTTCTGTTCTAGGTACATTCCTGGAAAACCAGGCCCTGATCAATAAATATTCCAAAAATAATTTCACCATCATTGAGATGGAATCCGGCCCCTATCTCTCCGCCATTTCCCAAGCTACCTACGATCAAATCACCCCCAAAAACACCATTATTGATCTCAACCCCGCCCCTTTTGACATCGGTATCATCAACTACACCTCCGACACCCCCTACTCCAAAACTAAAAACCTCGGATCACACCAAGACTCTCAACTTTTAATTCAACCGATTCGCCTATCTTCCCTAGCCATCCTCCAACGCATCATCAATTTGGAAGAAAATACACAAACCCTAAAACAAAAACCCAATTAATGTTACCTTTTTCGCAACGACATTGAGCCTATCCCATAGGCTCACCCGAGTCAGAAAAATCGGTAACATTGATTGGGAAAAACTTAAATCTTTATTTCATTAACTCCTCAAACTCTTTTCCGTCTAAGCTTTCCCTCTCTGCCAACACCTTGGCCACCTTGTCCATCTTCTTTCTGTTGGCTCTTAGCACCTTTTTAGCCCTCTCAAAAGCATTATCTAGCAGTTTTTTAATCTCCTTATCCACCTCTGCCCTCATCGCCTCTGAAATCTTACTTGTATCAAGATAAGATCGACCGAAGGAAGACAAGCCTACCCGTGGCCCCAAATTCACCGGCCCCAAATTACTCATCCCCCATTCCACCACCATGCTCCTGGCAATTCTGGTCGCATGCGTTATGTCCGCCGCCGCCCCCGTTGTCAAATCCCCAAAAATCATATCCTCCGCCGCTCTTCCCCCCATCGCCATCGTCATTTGTTTTACTAATCTTGACCTTGTTTCATGCACCCGATCCTTCTTGGGTGGCACCAAAGTAAACCCCAAAGCCATTCCCCGCGACACAATCGATACTCTGTGTACCGGATCCAACTCTTCCACATAATTCACCACTGCGTGTCCCGCCTCGTGATAAGCCGTCATCAGTCTATCTTTTTCCGACTGCTTCCGCTTCCTCTCCGACCCTAGTTTTACCTTCAATGCCGCTTCTTCAATGTCTTCCATCTCAATCTTCTTCTTATTTTCTCTAGCCGCCTTAATTGCCGCCTCGTTTAATAAATTCTCCAACTCCGCTCCCGAAAAACCCACCGTCCTTCTGGCCACCGCTTCCCAGTTCAAACCACTCACAAATGGTTTCCCTTTAGAATGGATTGCCAAAATCCCCTTCCTGTCCTTAATATCAGGCATTTCCAGCATTACTCGCCTATCAAATCTTCCCGGTCTCAACAAAGCCGGATCTAACAAATCCCCCCTGTTTGTCGCCGCCAATACCACTACTGCTGTTTTGTTATCAAATCCATCCATTTCCACCAATATTTGATTCAATGTCTGCTCTCTTTCCCCGTGACCCCCGTCTATTCCTCCTCTCATTCTGCCAATCGCGTCAATCTCGTCTATAAAGATGATTGCTTTCCCTGCTTTCTTAGCTGTAGAAAAAAGGTCACGGGCCCTAGACGCTCCTACTCCTACCAACATTTCCATAAACTCCGATCCTGCCATCGAATAAAAAGGTACATTGGCCTCACCGGCCACCGCTCTCGCCAAAAGAGTCTTTCCTACTCCACTCGGCCCCACCAGTAATACTCCCTTAGGTGCCCTGGCTCCCATCTTCCTATATTTCTCTGGATGCTTCAAAAAATCTACTACTTCCATCAAGTCACTTTTAGCCTCTTCCACTCCCGCCACATCTTTAAACTTCACATCTTGCTTACCCTTGATAAACAATTTTGCCTTCGATCTGCCAAAACCAAACATTCCCCCTCCCCCTTTACCTCCTTGTCTAGAAAACATCCAAAAAATCAACAACAGTGGCAACCCCACCGTTAACAATAAACTAAATATGTCTCCCACCATTTTCCACCCCCGCCTATTTTCAACCCTAAAATCAACCTTACCTATCTCTATCCCTTCTCTTTGTAAAATTTCGCTCATCGACACTGTTGGTTCTTTATCCGATACCAACACCTTATCCTCTCCCTTCAATGTCACCAATATTTCATCGTCCATCACCGTCATCTCTTCTACCCTCTCTTCTTTTACCGCCTCCATTATTTTACTCAACGGCACTCTGATAATTTCCTCCGGCAACAACACTTGCCTTAAGGTAGACAAAATCCAAAAAATCAACATTAAATAGATAGCTGTCTTAATCATTTGCCTCGGCCCTATTTCTATTTTTTTTATCTTCACCCCCGGCGGTAACTTATCCAAAATCTCCTTCGGTATCACATTTTCTTTCTCTTTCTTTGTCTTAGAGCTCCGTTTCACCAAACCTAGTTTTTTCTTCCAACTTTCAATAAATTTCTTCTTTTTGGCCATGATGTTGATTATATCATCAACCACCCTCAACTCTCCTCACTATCACCTTCTGTTTTTCTCCGCACTATCCCCGATTATTCCCCGCAACTAATTCCACCAACTTGTCCATATCATCATTTTTCCCCCTTCTTACCCTGAATTTATGTCCACACTTCTCGCACCTATAATCTATTCTGAAGTCTCCTTTCTCCTGCACCACCCCCATCGGTTCCATTAATCCTCCACAATCACTGGCCCTATCGCCGGGCAAATCCATATCTACGTGTTTACCCCACAAGCAAACATCACAATGATCCGTATAACCATCCCCCGTCACCTTGGCACCACACACATCACAAACAAAATCCTCCCTTTTCCTGACGAAATTTCTCCTCACCGCGACAACTCCACTCCCATCTTTATATCCTTGTCCAGTTTTTGATTAAACAATAACTTGCCGGCCACCACACTGGCCATCGGCTCCACCTGTAAAGGTTGCCATCCTTCCATCACCGACACCAAAGTCACTAAACCCGTATCCCCAAACCCCGATTGTTTCTGGACAAAATGCAGGTAAGAAAATTTATCCAACCCGACCAAACTGATCTGCGTCGAATATCTTATTTCTACTATCCTCTTTTCCCCCACCGGCACCGTCATCAAAAATCCAATCTCCTTTTTATTACCCACTTGTCTTATCTTCATTTCATCTCGCGAGTACACCTTTTTGGACGCCACATTGTTCCCATCCATCAACACCACCTGAGCCAAATTAATATCCACCGGCAAATAAACCCTCATATAGTTTTTATAATCCCCCCCCGGCCAATTATTGTTTTTTGATGTATTTTCATAGTTTATTTTTAACACCCGCGTCACCGACCTCTCCGAAATATCCACTAATTGTTCAATGTTTCTATACAAAAAATAATTCGCCTTATTAACTCCCACATTAGCTTCCACGATATATAAATAATCCGCCATACATCTGTCCACCCCACACTCACCCGACCACATAGCCCCATCCCAACCCAAATCAGCCAAATCTTCCGCCGCCGTCACATTTTCCAAAGATACCTGTATCTCATTCTTTTCCAACAAATCAATCGTGGCTTCCACCAAAGCCAGTCTTTTTTCCATCGACAAATCTTTCAATTCTTCAAACACCTGCCGACTCAGTCCTCCCAAAAAACTAGCTTTCTGGTTCGACCCAGGAAAAAACCTAGTTTCCGACCAAAACTGGGCTTGTTCATACAAATTGTCTTTATTCACCTTCTCGTCAAAATCGGGCACATACACCTCCCCTATCGCCCCCAGCACCCCCTTGGCTACCGCCAGGTTTACACCTATCACCCCATCCACTTCCCGCCCCAACTCTTTCTGCAAAAACCATCTTGTTTTTTCTGCTACCACCCCAAAATCAGTATCCCAATTGGCATCCCGCAAATACCATCCCGCCTCTCCCAAATAGGTTTTGATCTCTTCCGGTGGCTCCACATGACCCTTCAGTTGCCCGTCCGCCTCATAAACATCTTTGACTTCAAAATTGAGCAAATACCCCCCCTCAAAAGATAAAAAACCCAAAGAACCAATAAACCCACCTCCGGGTCTCAGCTCGGCTTCATTTTGCAATAACACCAAATACTCCCGCCTTTTGCCATCAGTCCCCAAAAACTCCGGCAATATTTCTATGCCTTTCACTGCCAAATCTACTATTTCTCTAATCTTGCCCAACTCAGCTACTCCTTTGTTTGGCCAACTTTTCCATCTGGCCGGCAACCAACCCCAATCCCCATTCAGTCGGGCCTGCAATCCTCCCATTTTGGCACTCATCAATCCCAATCCATTCTTCAATTCAGGCAAATCTTTCTCCCAATCAATCTCTCCATCTCCCAGCACCGCCCCGCTTATTTTCTCCCCCACTTCAACCAACTCCACCGCTTCTATCTCCAGCTCCAACACATCTTCTCCCACTCGCAACAAAGTCTGATAGTTCCTAAAAAGTGTCACCTTGTTCAAGCCCCAGCTATCTATTTGTTTATCAATTTTTTTTATCTTTCTTATTGATTGTTCCGCTATTTTTTCTGCCTTCTCATATTCTTGTTCTCTTATTGCCAACCCCGCTTTTTCTACGCTCTTGTAAATCGACCACCCATTTCTGGCCCAAATCACCGGTACTATTAATAAAAACACCACTCCCGCCACTAGCCCTATCCCCGCCCCCTTTCTCCATCTAAACCATTTTTTCTTTTTCGACACCTTCGGAACGTCAGTCCTGCCAAACGGGACGATATGTTCCTCCTCTGTCTCTTGCCTCACCTCATCCCTTTTTTCCTCTTCCTCCTCCACCACCACCGGTCTCAAATTAGAATTCTTCACCACCCTCTCCTCGCCTCCATCATCACCCCTTCTGCTTTGTAAAACTTTTTTCTTGCCTTTCTTCGCCTCCTGCTTTACAGAATCATTTCTTTTCGTTTTTTTAGTCTCTATGATTTCCACCTCCACCGTTTCCTTTTTTTTCTCCTCCAATTCTTTCTTTCTCGGCTCGTCTTCCACCACCACCTTCATTTTTCTCCATCCCGTTGCCACTTCCACATCCTCTCTGGCAATCCCTTTTCGACTCTCCTCGTCTACCTTAGAAAAAAAGTATTGCAGAGTTTCCCCGATTCCTTCCCTAAAACTCAACTTTGGTTTCCATCTCAACTTCTCCCAATTTTTCATTACTTCTTCCTTATCCCAAATATCCACCGCCCCCTTCACCCCCATTACTTTATGTCTGGTCATCTTGGCTTCTTCAATCAACACTTCAGCCACCTCTCTTGACCCTGTCTCTTCCCCTGCTATAAAAAAGATTTCCTTTTCTGTTCCCGACAAAAAAGTGGCTCTCATTATCACCTCCACCAAATCATCCACCGCCAACAACCGAAACCTTGTTTCCAAAGACGGCAACACCAAGTTCTTATTTTTCACCGCCTTTATAATCGCCTCTGCCAAAAACCCCCTTGGTCGCATCCCCGGGCCATAAACTCCCACCGCCTCCACCATCCTCCAGTTAGCCTCCAACTTCTCCAAATTATTTTTTATCAAACCGGCCCTGTCTCGATCATTACTGCCAACCACTGTCACTTTTGCCCCTATCTTGGTCGCTTTTTTCCACACTAATTCACTGCCGACAAAATCAAACAAATATGTGAAATTAATGTCAATCTCCGTCACATCACTTACATAAGAAAAATTTACCAGATCTCCCAACCCCGTTACCCAACTCCCCACCCCCACCACATTCATCTCTTTTTTTAATATTTCTCTGGCCAATTTCCTGGCCACAAAGTTATCTACTCCATAAATCAACACCGTTGGCAAAGAAGAATCCATAGCTCATTTTATGTTCCCCGGTTATTTTATTCAAAGACATACGGTTAAATTACGGTAATCATGCGGTTATTTTTATCCAAAACCTCTCAAATTTTTTTTCTCTCTTCTTGGCCATGTGAAAAGCGTCATAACATCAAATGACCTTTTATCACCAAACTGTTCTTATAAACAAATTAATTTAAGTGGGGTTTAGCCTCAAATTTAAAGCCGTCAAAACGTCATGATTACTTGTTTTGACGGCCAAATAGAAAGAAAAAGTGTCAGAATATTAAACCCAAAACCCTATCAGTTTATGCCTTTTTTACCCGTCCCAATTTAGCTGAAACCAAACCTAGCGACAACCCCTCAGTCAATACTGTTACTATGGCCGCCCCTCTAATACCAAAACGGGGAATTGTCCACCAATTGGCCACAAAATTAAAAGACAGACTTATCAACCCCAACCACAACATTTGTTTTTGTCCTCCCTTAGAAATCAAACCAAAACCGACCAAATGATTTAAATAGGAAAAAACCAAAGCCATTAATAAAATTCGTAATATGTCTACTGAAGCCCCGAAACCATCACCCGCCAACACTTTTACCACCCACGGCGACAAGTGATAAGCCGTCGGTATCAACACTAATAACCCCACCATCAGCAACCCCATCGACCGAATCAATATTCTTTTTGATTTTCCTCTGGCCTGCCCGCCAAAACTGGAACGAAGTGACTGTTGGCGGGTCATCAAAGGAAAAATTGACGCTGTAAAAAAATAAGCCGGCTGAATCAACACTGCATATATTTTATAAGCCAGACCATACCAAGCCACCGCTTCCATCCCCAACCATCTGTCAATCATCAAAGAATCAACCGCCCGATCATAAGAAGTAAATACTAATAAATACACCCCCATTGGCCAACAATCGAACCACAACTGTCGCACCTTGGCTTTTTTTACTTCAAAAAATTTCCTCACATCAAACTTCCAATCTCTCCACAACAATCGCCCTCCCACCACCAAACTCAAGCCTCTGGCTATCAGTGCCCACATATAAACACTCAGCAAATTTATCTTATCTCTTCCCACCCAAATCAACCCCAAAAACAATCCCGAAAACAAAACGTTTGTTATTACCTTCATCCCCATTTTTAGTTTCCATTGCCACACAATCTCCAAACATCCGGCCACCATTGTCGGCCACAACATCAACAAAGCCACTACCGCCGCTACCCGAACCTGCCTCAATCCCGGCCAAAACATCACCAGTACTAATCCCGCCCCAAAAGCCACCATTGTCATCAATACCCTTAACCAAAAAATATCTCTCCACACCCACAATCTTTTTCTTCTTCCCGCCGCCAACTCTCTTACTCCGATAATCTTGCTGCCAAAATCAGCTAAAGAATCCAGCAATAAAAAACTGGAACCAATCAAAATATAAAAACCATAACCGTCTACTCCCAGCCCCCGAATCAAAATCGCCGTCGTCACCAAACCCGACAACACCGTTAAACCCTTACCGGCTATCTGGACTAAAGTATTGAAAACAGGCTTTCTAAACACTTCTTATTATCTCAGTAACATTGCCAAAAACACAACTAAAAACCAATTATTTTGTGGTAAGGTCACCCAATAATGATCCATCATTCCGGTTGCTAATACCGCCACCACTACTAACTTTTCTACCACCCCCATCCTTATATTTTTCCCCCACCGTCTAAACATCGACCCCAACCACACCCCTCCCAACAAACCCCATTCACTCAGTATCAACAACCCTATATTGTGCACCGGTTGCAACCAATAAGACCCGACTTCTTTTTGGTAAAAGGGAAGTCTAACCAAAAAATTACCTGCTCCCGTCCCCCAAAACAAATTGTCTTTTACCATCTTTATCGCCGCCCAATTTAACCCCACTCTTTTACTCCAACCGGCCCTGTCCCACCCACCCAAAAAATCTCCCACCATATAATTAACCCCCACTCCAGCCATCACCAAAATAAACATTCCTATCAACATCAAACCAACCCCCCAAACTTTTTTACTATTTTTGCCAAAAATTAACATCGACAAAATCAGCGTTGTCAACCATACCGTTCGACTTCCTGCCAATACTACCCCCACTATTCCTGACCACCACACCAACCACCACCACACCCGACTCCCCGTTCGACTTCTCCCTATTCGTGGTTTGTAGTTTATCCATAACAATACCGCCACCAATAAAAACCCGGCCATACTATTTGGATGAGAAAAAGTTCCATAAGCTCTTACCAAACCCCGCCCCCACAACGCCACTTGAGCCACCCCAATACTGCTATAACTAAAACTTCTCTCTCCCAACCAATAAAACAGACCATTCAAACTACCTCCCTTGGCAATTTGCCCCAACCCCAACAGACTTTCTACAATTATCCAAACTGGTATTATTGTTTTCAAATTTTCCTTTACCCAACCTTTTTTCTCTTTCAGATAAACCACCATCCACCACATTTGTAATATCCTCAACCACCGGTAAATTGCCACCCATCTATATTCAGCCACCATCACGTTTATCGCTAACAAAATCAACCAACTCCACCCTGTCAATCTTTTCCGTCGCTTCTTATCTATGGCAAAAACCAAACACCACAACACATCCAAAAAATAAACAGTGGGGGATAAGTAATCCACTCGCACTCCCATCACCCGACTCCATTCCGGCCAAAAATGTTTCCCTAACTGTGTCGGCAAAAACAACAAAAACAAAAATACCAAAACTCTCTCCGCTTTCCTACTGTATCTCTTCACAGTCTTATAATATCACTTCTTAGCTTTTTTCTTCTTGTTTTCCTTCTTATTTTCCTTCTTTATCACTTTTTTTTTCTTCACCTTTTTCTTTTTAGTTTCTTTTTTCTCTTTAATTTCCGGCTTAATTACCACATGTCTATCTCTTCCTTCTCCCTCCGACTCACTCACCACCCCTTTTGTTTTAGCCGCCACCATGTGACAAAGTCTTCTTTCAAAAGAACTCATCTCCGGCAATCTTACCGCCTCTCCACCTCCCAAAACCTCCTTGATTGCTTCCGCCGTCCTATCCTCTAGTCTGTTTTTTTGCTCCCCCCTATAACCATTAATATCCAAAAGAATTCTCACCCATCGATCTAATTCTTTCTTCACCATTAGAGACATGATAAATTGCAACGACGATAAAGTTCTCCCTTTAAAACCGATCAAAATTGCCGGACTCTCCACTTCCACTCCTACCAATACCTGCTCAGTTCCCTCCGTTTCTTCTCCTTCTACTAAAACATCTTCCACAAAAGCATCCTTAACCGCTATGTTCATTTCTTCCAACAAACCACAAACTGTTTTCAGTATGGCCTTGTTTCTTTTCTTGTTGTCCATGGCGCTTATTTTACCACGTTCACCCACCTACTTTTTTCTCTTCACCCACACCTGTTGTCCCAACATCATGGCCGAATTGACAAACCAATACAACAATATCCCCAAACTAAACTTCCATCCAATTACCAAAGTCATCAACGGCATCATATAAGTTGACTGATTTCTCATCGCCACCGCCATATCATCTTCTTTATCTTTTGTTTTTTTGGCCACACTGGCATCCACCTTAGCCGCCGGCATCATTTTTTTGGCGCTCAAAAATTGCATCAACCCCGATCCTACCAACAACAGCAACGGCAACAAAAAGGACCAGCTCACTCCTCCGGCAAACACATCCGCCGGACTTTTAACCAAATCGGTTCCCAAAAAAGTTGAATCAAACTCGAAACCCTCACTTATCTTAAAACTATCAATCAAGTGGCTATTTATCTTTTCTAAATTACCATTTCCCGAAGCATAATCCGTTACCATTCTGAAAGCGGAAAAAAAGATCAACAATACCGCTATCTGTAAAATTTGGGGCAAACAACCGGACATTGGATTTACTCCCTCGTTTTTATAAAAATCCATCTGGGCTTTAGCCAATTTCTCTTTGTTAGATCCGTATTTCTTTTTTAACTTATTCAATTTCGGTTGCAACTTCCTCATTCTGTCCGCCGACTTCAAACTGGGCAACACCAACGGCATTAACCCCAACCGAATCAGTATTGTCACCAACACCACCGCCCAACCCAAATCTCCCAACCAGTAATATAGACCAAACAATATGTTTACAAACGGCGCCACCAGTATATTCATGGATTCTATTTTAGCAAATCCACCCCACCCTTACTCCACCTATTACACCTCGCCACCCTCTTAACTCCCCACCACAACCCTCTAATCACTCCATACTTCTCCACCGCCTCTCTGGTATATTCCGAACAACTCGGTACAAATCGACAGTATTCTCCCCTCGATAAATGTTTTTTATAAAACCTCAACATCCCCACCACCAATCTCTTCATCGTTATTTCTTTTTTATTTTCCCTCAACACTTGGTACTTAATAATTCAATAATTTAATATCGATTCTGTCGGTATTTGCCTTTTTCACAGCGACGCTGAACCTGCATCGCAGATTCATTGAGCCAGAAAAACGGTAATACCGAAAAAGAATTGGCGCATTCCCTCTCATTTTTTTTCCATCAATCCTTTTCTTATTAACACCCCTTCCACTTCATCCTTAATATCCTTCCATTTCCACTCTAAAATGGATCTCCTTATCAAAAAACTCAACCTCACCCCTGGTTTTATTTTTTCTAAATTCAACCTGATCACCTCCGACAATACTCTTCTAATCCTGTTCCTCTCCACCGCTTTTTTTGAAATCCTTTTTGACACCACAAACAAAAACCTTTTCTCTTTGTCTTTTTTATCCAACATCAACAAACCAAAAATAGGGGACTGATATATCATTTCCCCTCCTCGTAACTCACTTATTTCTTTTCTGGCTGAAACTCGATTCTTTTTCTTTAACACACCTAATTGTAAATTGAAAATTCGTAAATTGGAAATTCAAACTAAACCGTTAATCGTTTTCTACCTTTGGCTTTTCTTCTTTTCAACACATTCCGACCGGTAGCCGTTGCCATCCTTTTTAAAAAACCATGAACTCTAACTCTTTTTTTCTTTTTGGGTTGATATGTCCTTTTTGGCATAGCACTATTTTACCAGTCTTACTTGAAAATTGCGAAACAAAGTGGAGTCCGCCTCTGGCGGAAAAAATTCTAAATTAATTTGATATCTTTCTTTTTGCTCCCAAATTGTCTAATATAAATGTGGATAACCTATTCTGCCCCCTGATTACCCGCCCCGGTTTTCTGCCTATTTTGCCCCAATAGTTACTATTAATAATATCAAGTCTTTGACCAAAATAATTCAATGATCACCAATTTAGACCGTCTCTGGAAAAACACCCAAGAAGAGCTCCGTGTCATCATGGCTCCGGCCGTCTTTCAAACTTTTGTCGCCAAAACTCAGTTAATCACCCTCAAAAATAACCTGGCCACCATCGCCTGTCCCAACTCGTACTTAGTTGACATCAACCACAAACGCTACCTCCAACTTTTCCGAGATGCCCTCGACAATCAAACCAAAACCAAAAACAAGCTCCAATTTATTCTTCAACCCCCTCTTTCTCCTTCTTCCGATTCCGCCAAAAACTCTTCTCCTCTTTTTTCCTTCACTCCTCCCACTGCCTCCAACACCCCCAACCTTCATCCTCAATACACCTTCGACAACTTTATCGTCGGTAACTCCAATAACTACGCCTACGCCGCCGCCCAAGGCATCGTCAAAAACCCTGGACTTACTCATAATCCTTTCTTTATCTGGGGTGGAGTCGGCATCGGTAAAACCCACTTAATGCAAGCCATTGGCCATCAAATAATCAAGGATAATCCCCAATTTAAGATTAGATATTTCCCCGCCGAAACTTTCGGCAACGAACTCATCTCAGCCCTAAAATCCAAAAAGATGAATCAATTCAAAAAGAAATACCGCCAACTCGACTGTATCCTGGTTGATGATGTTCAGTTTCTGGCCGGCAAGGAATACACCCAAGAAGAATTTTTTCACACTTTCAACGCTCTCCATATGGCCGGCAAACAAGTTATTCTCACTTCTGATAGAAAACCCAACGACATCAACAAATTGGAAGATCGCCTCGTTTCCCGCTTTATGGGGGGTCTCACCGTTGATATTCAGCTACCTGATTATGAAATGAGAGTGGCCATCATCAAACAAAAAACCGAAAAAAAGAAAATCGACATCACCCCTTCCGCCATCCAATTCTTATCTGAAAAAATTGAATCCAATATTCGTGACATCGAAGGTCAACTTCAAAAAATCCACATTCAAGCCCTCACTCAAAAAATTAAAACCATCGATCTGTCTTTCGTCCAAAACATCTTGGAACCATCCTCCTCGTTAACTCACCCCGCCTCTGCTACCGTCACCCCCCGTCATCTTGTTTCTGTCTGCGCCAAACACTTCGGCGTCAAAACAGGGGACTTGTGCGGTAAAGGTCGCCAAAAAGAAATTGTCCTGGCCCGCCACATCACCGCTTACCTGCTTCTAACCGAAATTAAACTGCCTTTAAAACAAGTCGGTCAAATTCTTGGCGGTCGCGATCACACCAGTATTATGCACGCCCGTGACAAAATCCACACTCAGTTATCCACAAATCCACCGGTCCGTCAACTTATCAACCAAATAAAGGCAATCCTTTAAAATCACCTTATGTTTATCCACCAACACTCTTACTTATCCACCCGCTTATCCACAATCCCTTCCTTGTTTTTCCCCCGAAACAAACCCCAACCCCAACATACTCTATAAGACAAACATATGACAAAACACCCATCTTTCAATCATCACCCTCTTTTCCACCTCGCAAAAAATACTCTTTCCTTCTCCGTCTTCCGCCATTTCCATCCAATTTCTCACTTATTCACCTCACCTACTAATACTACTGCTATTTCTTATATTCATTTATAATAATAATAGAAACCATGAAACTCTCCCTTCTCCAACAAAATCTCCACCAAGCCCTTACTCACGTATCCCGCTTCGTCTCCCTGAAAAACCAATTGCCTATACTGAACAATGTCTTAATGGCTACCGACAATGGTCGTCTCAAACTATCTGCCACCAATCTGGAAATCGGCATCAACTATTGGATCGGCGCCAAAATAGAAAAGGAAGGTTCCTTTACTGTTCCCGTTAAAGAAATCGCTGAATTCGTTTCTTATCTGTCGTCTCAAACTATTGACCTTTCCCTAAACGATAAATCCCTGCTTCAATTATCCTCCACCAATACTCAATCAACCTTTACCACTACCCCCGCCAAAGACTTCCCTCAACTGGCCAAAATAAACCCCAAGACCACTATCAAACTTGATCTACCCCTTCTGGCCAAAGCTGTTTCTCAAATTGCCTTTTCCGCTGCCACCGACGATTCTCGTCCCGTCCTCACTTCCATTCTTTGTCAATTCAGTCAAAACAATTTACTGCTGGTGGCCACCGATGGTTTTCGTCTGTCTCTAAAAAACATCAAACTGGTCAACCCTATTAATTTGAAAAACGACAAAAAGCCTCTCACCTTTCTAATTCCGGCTCGATCTCTTACAGAGATTACCAAACTGGCTAAAAACGAAAAAGAAATCACCATGGGCATGACGATTGATCAGAACCAGATCGTCTTCGTCCTGGAGGATCTGGAGTTGGTCTCCCGTCTTATAGAAGGGGACTATCCCGACTACCAAAGAATAATTCCATCATCATTCATTACTAAGGTCTTTTTGAACAAAGCCGAATTTTCTCAAGCCGTCAAAATTGCCTCCGTCTTCGCCAGTCAATCAGCCAATGTAGTCAAGTTCAGTATTGGTAAAAATAACCTGACTCTTTCCGCCAACGCCCCTCAAATCGGCCGCAACCAAGCCACTATCGAAGCCAGAGTCGAAGGTGAATCTTTAGACATCGCCTTCAACTACAAGTTTGTTTCTGAATTTTTGGACGCTTGTCAGGGAGAAGAAGTAGTCATCGAATTAAACGAAACCCTCACCCCCGGTCTTTTCCACGATCAGTCCGACCCCCACTTCACCCACATCATCATGCCGGTCAGACTCCAGGATTAAACTCACTCCCCCCTATACCCGTATTTTATCTTCACCACCGTCATTATTATGATGATTATTACCAGCATCACTATCACTTGATATTTTTTAATCCATTGCTTCATTTTCTTATTTCAATAAATTCTTCCGAAATATCACCGTAACCATTTTTTTTCAGCCACTCATTTAAAATCCCCACCTTATTTTCTTTTTCCTCGTCTTTAAATTCCACCGCAAAAACACTCTCACCGTAGTCAAAATCTATCACAAAGTCAGCGGTTTCTAATGGAGACTTTTTTCTCAAATCGACGATTTCATCTATCTCTGTTTTTTCTTCCTTACTTGGACTTATATATATAGCCCCAGTGTCATCCGAATATCTTTGCCTGATTTCTGTCGGGGTAGGGGAGACCATCGGTATTCTCTCCATCTCTGGTACTATTTTCTTCTTCTTGCCAAAAACCAACCACCCCAGCATAAACAAAATCATCCCTGCTATCAAAATCACTTTTATTTTCATCACCTTTGTCATATATTAGTCTACCTCGATAACCATACAATCACGAAGAGCCTGGACATATCCATATTCTTTTGTTCCATCCAGTACCGCTCCGTCATCGTAAAAAGGGTCAACAGAATAAATTTCCCCGTTTTTTACTTCCACAGCCAAAAAATAATGCCCTCCGATTTCTAGTTTCGTGTTTTTATAAAAATTAGCCAATACCATCACTACCTTACCCTCACAAATCCAGTTGGCAATATCCTTCTTACTGCAACTTCTGGTGGTCGCATTGAATGTCACTTTTCCGTCATGATGTTTTTTCAGAGATTTTTTGGCTTGCTCCATTGTCGAACCGCTACAACCAATACTCATGTTATAAGGCGAACCGTCTTCATAAACCAAATTATAAGGCGTTAAATTCATATCCTTTTTCATCAACACCCCTGCTACCACCGTCGGTCCACAACCGGAGTCGGCAAAAGTACATCCATTTGGTAATCTCATCTTCGCCCAACCTCCCTGATTTTGTTTTATTCCCTCTACAACATAATCCCTCACACTAGCCCCCCCTCCTCCTTTGCAAGTCACCGCTTCCGCCACTAAATCAGGCAGATTTTCTTCTACCTCCACTCCAACCCCCGCACCCATATTCACCGGTCCCACCAAACTGGAAATCATGCTTGACTGAAGCATCGAGTAAAGGAAAAGTCCCCCGAAAACACAAAATATTATCGGAGCCACTGCTAGCGTCATTGTTGCCATTACCGCTAATCCTAACCCATACAAAAAATCCCCCGTCCCTATCACAATATCACCCAAAACACCACCTATTAGGGGTATTTTTTTCAATTGTCTCCCTGCCCATGAAAACAATCGTTGCACTTGTGTCGCTACCGGTATATATATACCCGCCTTTTCCAGCCCCTCTCTTGCTTTTGTAATACCTTTTTTGACCGCTCCCAATACTTTGCTCCCCACCCACACCACTGCCGCCACCACCCATCCCGGGGGTCCGGCCGCTCCTCCCAGTACTCCTGCTAACCAAGTTGCCCCTTTTGCCACCAACCCCTCCGCCCCTTTCTTCGCCATCAGGCTCACCGCCACCTCTGCTAACTTAGCGCTCCCACCACTGATCAAACTGGAACCAATCATCTTTATTCCAGAGGAAAGACCTGCTCTTCCGATTATTATCATCGAATTCCTGACCACCTCTTTCATCACCACTCCCTTTATCATTTCCGACCCCATTCTCTGTATTCCCTCCGATCCAAATTTTTTACCTATCCACATTATGGCTTTTCCTTGCCAAGATCCCATTGCGTCTTCAATCCGAATCACCTTTCTGACCATTTCCAGTGTTTTGACCATTCTTGGGTTTTTAGACATAATTTTCATTATGCCGTTCACTGCTCTACAAGCCCCGATTTCATCGGCCCCGCTCAAATTGAGAGTTTCCGAAAAACGCTTAAACATCGCCACTTTTTCCTTTATTTCCCCTTGTTGCAATAATCCCCAAAGAGCCTTAGTTTCTCGAAACACCTCGTCTACCGTTCCGCCTTTGCGAAACCCTTCTTCGCTTACGCCTGCCTTCATTTCCTCTCTCAAGCCGGTTACCGGATTGTCTCGGTAAAAGCCGTTCGTCACAAAACGGGCATAAGAAGTGGCCTGATCTCTACTCACTCCTTCATTCCCTTTGGTCTCCATTATCACCGTCACTATTTTTTTCTTCAAAACTCCGTTTTCCACCATTCCAAAAACCCCAACATTAGCTTTTCTTCCAGCTCTCATTTCCAACTCTGTCTCTCTGATGATCACATCCATTCTCTCCGGAACGCCTGTTTTACTTACTTCCGCCACCTCTTCTATCAGTTGACTATACGATAGAGGTTCGTCATTTTTCCAACAATAGGCTATTTTTGTTTCCACCAATTCTTTCAGTTCTAGCCTATCTACTTCTGTTCCGGCTTCTATCAGCCTGGCCGCCATTTTCTCCGCCACCTTGCTAGCCTCAATTTTCACCCGAGTCGTTGCAACTGTTTCTATCATTCTTTCGACCACCTCGGCCCTTTTTTCCGTTTCTACTTTTCTTAATCTTCTACTCATCTCTTTTCTGATCTTCTTTACGTCGACTTTTTTCTCGGTCACAGCTTTCATCGCCTCGCTTGCCGCTTTTTCTATCAAAATCGGCGCATTCTTGATTCCTGCTTTCTCCAATTCGCCTGTCAACACAAATTTTTCCGCAGTTATTTCCCTCGCCACCTCTTTCAATTTTTCCGCTGACACCTCCTCCCCCCCCATCACCTCCAAACTTTTCCGATATAATTCTTCCTCGTGACTTATAAAACCCTCAACATTAAACCCTGTTGCCTCTTGGAATCTTCCCGCCGCCGCCTCTTTTGATTCACCGGCCCTTACTGCCGCTTCATATTCGGCCACCAAGACCGCTAGCTCCTCAGAAGTAAAAGACTTGGACCCCATTTCTGCCACTTCTTCTTTGGTCTTTTCCGTTGTCGCGTCTTCCTCTTCCGCCTTGTTTTCGTCAATCCCTCCTAAAAACGCCAAAATCTCACCCCTTTGTTTTTTATCCGAAATATCTACCTCCCTTTTCCACCCCTTCGATTCCAAAACTTCACTTGTCGCTTCTTTTAATTTTCCTAATTGCTCTTCCCCTATTTCTTCGCCCGCATCCAGTTTTTTCAACCAAAACAGTACACTTTCGATCGTTTCGTAAACGGCACCCCCTCCCAATTCCTCTAAATCAGTTCTTTTGGTTACATTTGCCACACCAAATTATATCAATCAATTCCCCAACAATTCATCGTAATCCGGTTTTTTTGTCTTTGTTGTATCCTCAACCGTCTTCGGTACTAACCTACCCGGCTTTACTGATTTGCCTAAAAGTGTTTTTTTCACCCCCGTCCCTATTGTCGCCGGAGCCGGCGGGGCCCCATTTTCTTCCGGCTTGACAAATTCAACCATCGGTTTTTTAGCCGCTAACTGTGGCGGTTGTGGTATTTGCTTTTCTTCATTTTTATTGACAAAAATTGGCTTATTCACTCCTCTCCAGTCCGTCGCCCCCCCTGGCTTAACTGTTTGTACCTTCGGTGGAATATATCTTTTTGTTTCTGTGGAGCCTCGAGGATTTTGATAAAGTACTCCTTTGTTTGGTCCCGGATCTTCTTTTTTGACCTGAGACAATTTTTCGCTCTCCTCCACCTCCATTTTTCTTATTCTTTCTGCTAGTTCTACTTCCGCCGATGGTTTTTTTACCTCAATCTTTTCACCTGAAACTGTTTCTTTCATTAATGTTTCTTTTTTCGCTGTTGTTACCGTTTTAATATCTCCCGGCGCCGGCTTGCTCGCTTCACTCGCTTTTGGTATGGGTGGTAATTTATCCGCTGGCTGGCTTATTGTTTCATTCATACTCGGTGTTGGCGGAACAGCTCTCGCCACCGGTATTGTTTTTACTTCTGTTATCCCCTCATTCTTTATCCGTACGTCCAACCCCGGCTTTTCTTCTTTTTTGCTCTGATTTTCTTCCAGTTTTTTTGATATGGCCGCTTTTTGTTTAACCAAATCTTCCGGATTCGAAGTTATCAAATTATGCTCCTCCTCTGAGGCAATCACTCTTAAGGCTACGTGGTTTTGTCCGGCAAAAAAGATACCCTCTCCCTTATCGGCGCTCAACAACAACTGCTTTTCTCCCTCCGACAAGTAAAAAATCTCTGCCACTTTATCGATAGCCGCCGTATGTTGTTTAAGTAAAATCTGAATGGCACTATTAGTCACAATTTCCTTTCCGTAAGGGGTGTTCAAAAAATCATCCACATCTTGAGTGATGGTAGTTGTTCCCAAAAAATATTTCCGCCCCCTCTTTATAATCCCTCTCAAAAACGCCGCCGAATCATCATGTTGCATTAAGTACCAAGCCTCGTCCACCACCAATATCCTCTTTTTCAAATCTTTTTTTACTACGGTCCAGATATAATCAAGCACAATATGCATGGCCACCGGCCTCAAGCTATCCTCCAGATCTCTTATGCCAAAAACCACAAATTTATTTTTCAGATTCACTGTAGTTTTCTGGTTGAAGATTCCGGAAAAAGAACCCTTTATAAACTTTTCCAGTCTGGCCGCCAAACCCTGCGCCCTTTTATCCTCTGTTCCTATCAAGGACTTGTACAAATCTTCGATTAACGGCGCCTCTTTGTTTTGTGTTTCCGAATCCGGGGTTATCCCTTTTGCTTTGTAAGCCGCCATTAGTGCCTTATCCAATATTGACTCTTCCAGGGAGTCCATTTTTCCCAGCATTACCTTAAATAATTTGTGCAATGACAATATTTTGGTATTCATCGCATTCTCTCCTTTCTCTTCCGCCAAAGTCAGATCAAAAGGATTTATTTTTGAGCCCTCACTGTAACCAAAAGCAATATATTGTCCTCCCACCGACTCGCACAAACTCTTGTATTCATTTTCCGGATCAACCACGATCACATCTGTCCCCATCATTAATGACCGCATTACCTCCAGCTTAATCAGATAAGACTTTCCTACTCCCGAAGTGGCAAACACCACCGAGTTGTAGTTGGGCATAGAAAACCGGTCAAAAATCACCAAAGATCCATTATGCTCATTAATTCCATACATAATTCCCTTATCGTCAGACAGGTCGGAGGATACAAAAGGAAAGGTGGTCGCCAACGATGTTGTGTCCATGTTTCTGGTCACATTCAAACCATCATTACAAAGTGGTAATGTGGTGGTGAAACCCTCTTCCATCTGCCAGGTGGTTCTCTTGCTGATTATCATCAAAGCCCCCAGCGCCGCCTCCAGATTTTTATTAATTTGATTCAATCTGTCTATCGAGTCGGTGGAAATTGTTATATATAAACCAAATTGAAAAAACCTCTCTTCTCCTTTTACCAGTTCGGCCTGCAACGTCAAAGCGTCTTCCAGCTTAGCCTGAGTAGCCGGATTTATTACCCTGCCTCTTTGGACATCAGTGCTGATTTCGGCCCCCATTTCAGCAATTTTTCTTCTCAAATCATCCAACACATCTTTACCGTCAGTCGGATAAATATACATTGATACCGCCAGCGACGCATCAAAATTAATCAAAGGGGACAACCAATTTAACCCCACGAAACGGGGATAAGCCGCCACAAACAATGTCCGATAATATTTATCTCCCACCCGTATATGATTAGTGTCCACCTCCACCGCCGAAGGCGCGATAATATCTTTGGTTGACACCAGTCCTTGTTCAAACGATCTTTTTTCCTCCACCGGTTTTTTTTCCCCCACCCCCGCTACCCCCTCCCTTTCTTTTCCTTCCTTCTGAATCTGCCCCTTCTTGACCCTCGTCTCCGGCACTCCTTTTATCTCGACCGTTTTCTTCTTTAATTTATTTAATAGTTTCATTTTGATTTTTCTCTTCAGCTGCTTTGTTTGTCGGCGCAGTCACCATTGGCGCCGCATAATTTAATGTTCTCACTTTCTGCCCCGAGGACACTTCTTCGTTATACATTCGGTAAAACAATTCAATCAATTCTTTGGTGTCAAGCGTTTTCGCTTCCAACCCCAACCGAGAAAACAATCGTACCAAATGATCCTTTTTGGGTTCTAAACTGGCCTTAGCCTTTTCCAAAATATAGTCTTTGTCAAAAGGCAGTTTCTGAACTGTTTTCCTTTTTCCCGGCCAAGAAAAGGAACCAAACATCTGGTTCTTGGCGCTTTTTAACCCCATTTCCAAAACCGAAAAAGGCACTACCACATAGAAAGACTTAGACAGAACATCATTTCTCTTCACCGTTTCTTCTACAAACTTTCTATAAGACGAGATTCTTTGCTTTAATTGGGGATTATCCTGTTTATTTTCTGCCACCGCCAGTCTTTTTAAATATGAACTAATGTCTTTGGTCTTAGAATGAATTACTATTTGTATCGGAAAAGACAGTGAATTTAATATGCCCCCATAAGCAAAAACCAAAGCCGACCTCTCCCTTTCTGACAGTAAATCAAAGTTTACTGAAGATAACTGGACCACCATGGCACAACTACCGTCTTTTAATATCACCACACCCTCAACTACATCCTCAATCAACAGATGTTCCTGAGTGGTTCCCCTGATAGCGATTTTTAAGGTGTCGTCTGGCATAGCATTGAAATTATTAGTTAATCATAACCAAAAAAAGATTATTCGTAAACCGACTAAGCAATGGCTTGAATTTTAATCGGCTCCACAATTCTTCCCACCAGTTCAATATTCACCCTATCAAAACCCTGCCCCTTCTTTTCGGTGATAACCAAATATTTTCCATTGGCCAATTGTGTCGACGTTTTAAATTGCCCCAGAGAGTTTGTTTTTAACACCCTAACCGGATACCCTTGCTGTTCGTCTTGAATTTCCACAATAGCATCTTCTACGATTTTTCCCTCAGGACTGGTCACCATTCCCACAATTAAGTTTGGTACTTCCGGAATACTGGGCATGGGAATTGAACCAAAAACAGCCTCACCCGTCGCTCCCAGCCTTTCTCTTTTCAGGTCCAGAATTACTTGTTTTTCCCGCCAATCCTCTACCGTTTTGACTTCATTCATTTTTCCCTTTTTTTCAGTTTCTACCACCCCCACCCCTGCTTGTGTTTCTGTCTTATCCTCCTCGGCCTCCACTTCCTTTTTAACCGCCGACTCGTCTTTTGTTTGGCCTTTCCTGCTTGTTGGCAGAGAGTGAATGAAATCTTTAACTTTATTACCCTTTTTTCTTTTAATCATCGCACTCTCTGTCGGTCTTACTTGCCCCACCACCTCTTCTGTCTCTCCTTTTGCTTGCCACTCCATCCAATTTTGCCCACCACCCTTTTTATAGGTATAGATGGTGGGGGAGTAAATCGACTTTATAAAAGCCATTAACCAAGCCGCCGCCGGTCGACCCCCGATTGGCAAAAAAGCCAAAATGGCTCCTCCTCCACCAAATATAGCCATCAGCGGATATCTTATTAAAAACACTATTTTGGTGGAATTAATCAAAAAGGCTATGGCTAGCCCCCCTCCTACCATAAAGAATTGTTTCAAGGTCATTTCCCCCACTAACTTGAATTCGTAGGATGAAATTTGTTGTGGTATCGGATGCTGTTCCATCATTCAATTTTAGCAGAATTCGACCGCTCTTCTCCCTCTTGCGTTATAATTTCCCTATGTCACGCCTCCTCCTTATTGATGGTCATGCTATTGCCCATCGTGCTTATCATTCCATTCCGCCTCTAACCAGTAATGGTCAGCCGGTCAACCTTATCTATGGTTTTTATTCTATGTTTCTTTCCGCCATCAACCAACTTCAGCCTAAATACGTTATTGTTTGTCTCGATTCTCCTGGGCCCGTTTTTCGCAATCAAGACTTTATTGGTTATCGGGCCAAGCGTCCCCCTGCCGACCAAAATTTAGTTGTCCAGCTTCCACAACTCAAAGACAGTTTGGATCGAGCCCATATTTCCAATAGCGCTCTAACAAATTACGAAGCCGATGATCTCATTGCTACTCTGGCTCGTCAAAGCCTCAAGCGCCGCCATCCCAAATCGAAAAAACCACTAATCGACAAAGTCACCATTATTACAGGCGACAAAGACCTAATGCAATTAGTTACCTCCAAAATCGAAATTTTTATGCCCATTCGCGGTCTTTCTCAAACTCAAACTTTTCATCCCAAGGATGTCACTGAAAAACTGGGGGTTAAACCTAACCAAGTTGTCGACTTAAAGGCCCTGATGGGGGATAGCTCTGATAATTATCCCGGCGTCACCGGCGTTGGTCCTAAAACCGCCACCCGTCTCCTGTTGGATTATGGCCATCTCGACAATATCTATCGCCACCTAGAAGATATTGCCCCGGCGGTTCGAGCCAGGCTGGAAAAAGATAAAGACAATGCCTATCTTTCCCAAAAATTAGCCCAATTAGTTGACGACGCTCCTGTCAAATTGAGCCTCAAAAAAGCCCGTTGGTCATCTCGCCAGACCGACTCTTTGATCGAATTATTTCAATCCTACAATTTCAGGTCCCTTATCTCCCGTCTCAACAAGGCACATCCTCAAGTCAATCCCAAACCGGCCACCACGCCGCCTTCTCCTTCTCGTCAAAATACTTTGTTTTAAGATATAAATATGACCAAAACTCCAAAAATCGCCCTAGTCCACGACTACCTGAAAGAATACGGCGGTGCCGAACTGGTTTTGGAAACTCTTTCTGACATTTTTCCCCAAGCTGATATTTTCACCTCCATCTACCACCCTTCTTCTTTTGGCCCCCATCGTTCCCGTCTCCAAAAAAAGTGGCAACATCGCCTTCGTCAATCCTTTTTTCGTTTTATTCCTTTTGCTTCTCATCTCATCAGTCCTTTTCGTTTCCTCTCTCCATTGGCCTTCAAATCTTTCGATTTTTCTGCCTATGACCTCATCATTTCTTCTGCCACCGGCGCTTATTTCCCCAACGCTCTCCGCAAAAAAACAGCCAAACTTATTTGTTATTGTCACACTCCACCCCGCTATCTCTACGGCTTAGCCACTGCCCGCGACCCTAAAAAATACCCCATTTTAAATGCCCTTCTCCAGGTTTTGTTTCATTTCTTCCGCCTGCGAGATTATACTTACGCTCAAAATGTTGACCAGTTTATTGCCAATTCCAAAACTACTGCCGGTCGTATAAAAAAGTTCTATCGCCGCCCGTCCCTTGTTATCAACCCTCCTGTCAATATCCCTACCTCTGTCGTTCCAAACAAACCTAATCCGCCCCACCTCACCTCTTTTTACCTTACCGGCGGTCGCTTAGCCCGGGCCAAGCGCTACGACCTAGCCATTCATGCTTGTAATAAATTAAAACTCCCCCTCAAAATTTTCGGTCGCGATTTTGCCGGCCATCAAGCCGAACTTAAAAAAATTGCTCGCCCCGCCACGCTTGCCCCGCAACGGCTGGGGGCTGGGGCCAGCCCCACTACTTGCCCCGCCACGCTTGCCCCGCAACGGCCGGGGGCTGGGGTTGAATTTCTGGGTGAAATCACCGATCAACAAAAATCAAATCTTATGTCACAAGCCAAAGCCTTTATTTTTTGTTCCGACAACGAAGACTTCGGCATTATTCCGGTTGAAGCTATGGCCCACGGTTGTCCCGTTATCGGCCACAATTCTGGTGGCACCGCCGAAACTATTATCGATGGCAAAACAGGCATTTTGTTTGACCATCTCACCGTACCAGCTCTTATCTCCGCCATTCGTAAATTCCAAAAAAATAAAATTCTTGACTCTGCTTGTCGTTCCCGTGCTAACCAATTCTCCCGCCCCGTTTTTGTAAAAAAAATCAAAAAATTGATTTTGTCTTAGTGTGTTTCGCCCCGCCACTGCGGGGCTCATCAGACTCATTACTTGAGTAACACAAAAAACATCTACCAAACAAAACCCGGGGAAAACCACCAAAACAGCATCCATTGGATGCAATACTGTTTTGGTTGGTTCCCTTGACACCTAGAACGCCATCATCAGTATCCACCCTATCATTATAAAAAATGGACACAGATAGCTATCTTCCAGTATGAAGATGGCGAGGCTTGAAGGGCCAGACCCTTTTCCTAACAGCAAATCTCCTACCTTTGTCAACATCGCTCCCAGGCCACCTCCTACAAGAAAAAACAATCCCCACAAACCCACGGCGGACAAACCACCTTCTTTGGTAGGGGATGGAAACCCCATCAAAAATAACGGCACTTTTAGGATCATCCATCCGCCGATAACGGATCGCAGCATAATCCATTGTGCCACCATCCAATTCTCCTCGCCAATCAACAACCCTCCTCGTTCCTTTTTTTTCCAACGTTTCCAGTCACTCCATGCACCAAAAACCAATCCTACGCCACTCACCACCACAAACAACACCGCCAGTACCGACAGTATTATCATTCTCCTCCTCCTTTTGAGGGTCTCGTTAATAGAAGAAAAGTTTCTGCAATCGACAGATTATCCAAAACTTATTTTTAGGCTAACCCCCCCAATTTGTTTGATAGATATTCTGTTAAAGAGCCAAGAAAAAACAGAATAGCATTTTAATCCTGTATTTCTACTTGATATTATACCCCAAATTATCCATATTGTCGGTATTATAAGTTAGTAGTCTTGTCTCTCTAACCACCTCTCCGCATCCATACCCGCCTTGCAACCTTCACCCGCCGCCACAATGGCTTGTTTATGTCTCGAGTCGGTACAATCTCCGGCCGCAAACAAACCTTCCACACTGGTCATAGTCTTATATTCTTTATTATCTCCCGTTTTTATAAATCCCTTTTCATCCATCTCTACCAACCCTTCTAAAAATCTCGTTGCCGGGATTCTTCCAATCGCCACGAACAAACCATCTACCACCATAGTTTTTTTCTTTTTAGTTTTATTATTTTCCACCACAATTGCTTCCAACTTGTCGTCTTTTTTGACCAGTCCTTTTACTTCACCGTTCCACACCATTTCTATCTTAGGATTATTTAAAATCTTTTTTTGTTTTGCCTTACTTGCCCTCAACTCATCTCGGCGGTGAATCAGATACACTTTTTTGACAATTTTTGTCAAAAACGCCGCTTCTTGAACTGCCGCATTTCCTCCCCCTACCATCGCTACCACTTTGTCTTTAAAAAACACTCCATCGCAAGTAGCACACCCCGATACCCCTTTACCGATTAGCTCTTTTTCTCTCTCTAACCCCAACCACCTGGCTCCGGCTCCGGTTGCCACAACTACTGCTCTCGTTTTTATTATTTCACTTTCTGTTGTCAGGAGTCTAAACTCATTGCCATCTTTTTCTATTTTCTCCACCTGTCCACTCCTTATTTCCCCTCCCAAATTTTTCACTTGTTTTTGCATATCCACCATCAACTTTGGCCCCCCTATTCCATTGACATATCCCGGCCAATTTTCTACCAAAGTTGTGATGGTCAATTGCCCTCCCGGTTGCCCTCCCTCCATCACCAATACTTTCAAATCAGCTCGGATGTTATAAATCGCCGCCGTCAACCCTGCCGGCCCTGATCCAATAATCACCGTATCATAAATTTGTTCTTCCATATTCTTTATTTTACTCTATATACTAAATTATCCGCCATGAAACAAAACAAACAACTTTTCAAACTCATTCTCGATCTTGTTGACCACAAAGCCCCCCTCTTTTTTTGGTACCTGGTTCGCGTCTTTTCCGCCCTTCTGCCTCTCTACACCATTTACCTTTTTGGTCAAGCCATCAGGCTTCTGGAAAATCATGTTTCCATTCAACAACTTTTTCACCACCTCTTACTTATTCTCTTTATCCGCCTCCTTGATAATTTCACTCGCCTTATCTCCATTCACAAAATCGAATACCTCATTTTTGAAATCGAATTTTCCATTCACCAATTTCTCCTTTTTGGCCTTAAAACCAGAAACAAAGAAAAGCGCCATCAAACAATTCAAGCCGTCAGAAATTTCTCCGAAGCCGTCAGAAACACTTTTGCCATTTTACGCCAACCCGGCATCGACGGCCTGGTTTCTTTCATCAGTATTCCCATCATTCTCTCCTTCCTCGACTTTAAAGTTTTTATCGCCGAAATTGCTTATGTTGCCACTTATTATTTTGTTGATATCTACACTACCGAACGCTATGCTCGTTTTAAAAATATCCAAAACAAGCACACTGAAACTTATTATGCTCGTCTTCAAGACAGCAACAAGGTGGCCAAAGAACGCCGATCCTTTCTGTCTCATCTCAAAAAACTTTGCGATTGGGGTTTTTGGGAATGGAATTTTTTACAAGACACCGCTGTCGTTTTTTACTCCCTTATCCTTTTTTACCTTATCTACACTGTCAGTATCGGCCAAAAACAAATATCTGACCTGGTTCTTATCATGGGTTATACCGTCTCGACACAGGCTTTTCTTAACAACATCAGTTCCATCAAAGACCGTCTGGCCGATACCAAAGTTGCCCTCACCCGACTAGCCTCCAACAAATCCGTTTCCTCCGTCAACCTGTCCGATCTGACATAATATCACCATGCCTGAACTTCCTGAGGTCGAAATCGTTCGTCTTTTCCTCACTCCCAGTCTCAAGAATAAAACCATCGTTGATCTGAAAATTCTCACTCAAAAATCCTTTTCCGGTCAGACCAAAAAACTTATCGGTCAAAAAATCACCCGCCTCTCTCGCCATGGCAAACAATTATCAATTCATCTCTCCAATCATCATATTCTTTTAGTTCATCTCAAAATGACCGGCCAGCTTATTTACCAGGATCGTCATCAAAAAACCATCCTCGGTCATGCTACTCCCACTCTCAATCAAAAAACCCTGCCCAATCGTTCCACTCGTCTTGTTTTCACTTTTTCTGACGGCTCTAATCTTTTTTTTAATGATCAGCGCAAGTTCGGCTGGGTTCGATTGTTAACCATTTCCCAGGTTAAACAATTCCAATCCACTCTCGGCCCCGACCTTCTTTCGCCTCAATTTACCCCCACCTATTTTTATCGTCAACTCCAACTTTCCTCTCGTCCCGTCAAAAGTCTACTTCACGATCAATCCCGTTTTGCCGGTATCGGCAACATCTATGCCAATGACGCCCTTTTCTTGGCCAAAATCCATCCCCTCACCCCGGCCAATCAAATTTCCCTTTACAAGTCCCGCCTCCTCCACCTCCACTTGCTAGATATTATCAATCAATCCATCCAGGTTGGTGGTTCCACCGCTCGCGACAATCAATACCCCCGCCCCGCAACGGCTGGGGTTCATCCTGATGGTACTCCCGGAGACAATCAATACAATTTTCGCGTCTACCAAAGAGCCGGGGACCCTTGCCTTCTTTGTTCCACTCCTATCACCCGCCTCAAAATCTCTGGCCGCTCCACCTTTTTTTGCCCCCACTGCCAAAAACCGTTAAAATAACCCATGTCAAAAAAATTTATTTTTCTCCTTATACTGGCCGTCACAACCTTATTCCCTTCTCCCTGCCGAGCCCAATCCGATGCTTATCTCGAGACTAGAGTCATTTCTATTGAAGAACAGCAACCGCGTCAGATTTTAGGCAGTCAGGTTACCTATCAAAAACTCAAACTACTCATTACTGCGGGAGACCTGAAAGGGGAGACCATTATTGTCGAAAACGGCCTTCTCCCCATCGCCAATCCTCAGATTTATCAAATTAATCATCGGCTTCTTGTTGCTCCATCTCAAGATTTTGACGGAAACAATGTTTACAACATCGTTGACTACATCCGTCGCGACGCTCTCTTCCTTATCACTATCATATTCCTGATTTCTACTCTCGTTATTGCTCGTCTCAAGGGCCTGACCTCTATTCTAGCCATGCTTTTTTCTTTTTTTATTATTTTTGCCTTCATCCTGCCTCAGATCCTTGCCGGCAAAAGCCCCATTTTAATCACCCTTCTTGGTTCTGCCATCATTATTCCTGTTACCTTCCCTCTCTCTCACGGTTTTAACAAAAAAACCGGCGTTGCCATTCTCTCTACCCTAATCTCACTCTCCATTACCGGTTTTCTGGCTTCATTTTTTGTCAAAATCAGCCACCTTACCGGTTTCTCCACCGAAGAAGCCGCTTTTTTACAAGCTCAGACGCTTGGTGTCGTTAACATCAAAGGCCTGCTTCTTTCCGGAATAATTATTGCTTCTCTAGGTATTTTGGATGACATTACCATTTCTCAATCAGCCATTGTCCAACAGCTCATAAAAGCTAATCCCGCTCAAAAAACCTCTCAGCTCTTTTCCTCGGCCATGTCTATTGGTCGTGATCACATCGCCTCCATGGTCAACACTCTAATTTTGGTTTACACCGGCGCCGCCATGCCCCTTCTCCTCCTTTTTGTCAGTGGCACTCATCCTTTTTCCGAAATCATTAACTATGAAATTGTTGCCGAAGAAATTATTCGTACCATGGCTGGCTCCATCGGTCTCGTCTTAGCCGTTCCCATTGCCGCTCTTTTGGCTGTTCGTTTCCTTAAAAAATAACCTTTCTCTTGACAACCTTCCTATCGGTGTTATACTAATTGTGAATAATCATTCATAATAGGAGGTAAAATATGCCTGCACAAGATGGAACTGGTCCCCAAGGTATGGGACCCTTAACCGGTCGAGGATTTGGCCCTTGTGGCTGTGGTCTCGGTCGAGGTTTTGGTCTCGGTCGTTTTTGGCGTCGTTCTCGACTACCAAAAACAAACCTGACTGACTACGTCAAGTCTCTTGAAGAAGAGCTTGCCGAAGCTAAAAAACAGCTTACCAAAGACCAGAAATAACAACTAATTATATTTTTTCTTTTTATTAATTTATAATTCATCATGGTTCGTCCCCGTTGTCGTCGCCATCTCTGTTTTCGTCCGCGCTTTCGCTACTTTAAGCCCCAAGGGGTTCCTCTGCGTCTTCTAAAGGAGGTCAATCTCTTTCCCGACGAGCTCGAAGCCCTTAAACTCCACGATGTTGATCAGCTCAACCATCAACGATCCGCTTCCGCCATGAAGATTTCTCAGCCCACCTTCAGTCGCATTCTTAACCGTGCCTACGGTAAAGTTGCCAAAGCTCTCGTTCGCGGTCACGCCATTCGTTTACCAAAAAGCTAGTTCTTTTCTTCCAATTTCTCCTGCCACCCTTTTATCACCTCAAATCCTTGCCTCCAAAACTCCTCACTTCTCATGTCCACCCCCACTCTTTTTAACACCTTGTCCGGCTCTTCCGAACCTCCCGCCTCCAAAATTCTCTCAATTTCGGGGATAAAACTCTTCCCCTCCTTCTTATACCGACCAAACAGCGACAAAGACAACAACTCACCGAAACTATAAGCATAGCAATAAAAAGGATTATCAAACAGATGAGAAACATAGCCCCACTCATAAGCAAAAATTGGATCAATTTCGACGCTGTTACCAAACTGCTCTCTTAACCCCTTCATCCACAGCCCACCCAGTTCCTCCACCGTCAATCCTTTAGAAAATCTTTCATGTGCCTCCACTTCAAACTTAGTAAAATAATTCTGTCTCAATATAGCCGCAAAAGCATCACCCATTTTTTTCCAAAGCATTGTTTTTTTTATGTCTCCATCCTGCTCTTCCTTCAATAATTTTTCAAACAACAACATCTCTGTCATTGTCGACGCTGTTTCCGCTAAAGGCAAACTGGCCCCTTGCGCCAAGATCCGATGTTTATTGGCATACAAACTGTGTACTCCGTGTCCTAACTCGTGGGCCAAGGCATAAACACTATTCAAAGTTTTCGTATGATTAAGCAGTACATAGGGAGTAACCGTTGGCCCCACCGTAGCACAAAACGCCCCCCCCCTCTTGTTTACCCGCGGATGCGAATCAATGTGTCCTTCGTTAAAGATTTTTTCTCCCGCCCGCCCCCACCTTTTCGAAAAATCATACATTGTTTCCAATACCAATCTTTTTGCCTCCCCAAACCCGTACCTTTTTTCTTTGCCTTTTCTGGGGCAATACAAATCAAATCGGTTCAATTTTTTCACTCCCATTTCTCTGGCCTTAAGTTCAAAAAAACTACCAAAAACCTCCCGCTCTTCTGTGCAAACCCTCAGTAGTGTCTCCACTGCCTCGTCCGGTACCTGATTGGCAAAATTCCTCATTGCAATAGGGGATTTATATCCTCTCAGCTTCGCCTCATAGCTCCAATTTTTCACCACCGATTGATATATTAAAAACAATTTATCAATATGTTTTTTGTGCTCGGTGAGCAAAGCCCTGTAAGCCGCCTCTCTTTTTTCTGCCTTTTCTGAATGCACCATTACCAGTAATTCCTCTCGTGTCCCAATCTTTCTTCTTCTGCCTCCTTTGGGGCAAAAATCATATACCATCTCCGTTTCTATCAAATTTCGTAGATCCATTACCGTCTCCAATCCATAAGTGTCCTTATTGCTTATGATATCCTCTTCTCTTTGCTCTAAAGTATATTTTGCCGCCTTTCTACCGTGGACAAAAACACATTTTAGGTCAGCTACGGCCGTAAACAATCTTTTGGCGTTTTCATCATCCAGTCTTTTTAGTCCGTCAACATTCTTGCCTTTCAACCAGTGTGCCATTGGTCTTAATTTCCTGCCATAGAACAGGGTGATATCACTGGCTTTTGCCTTCAATAATTTTGCCTGTTGGTCTTTACTGTCTGTTGTTTCCATCAAATAAGGCCGATACATCAGTCGGCTTATCATTTCTTCCAATCCTTGCCACCAGTCCACCATTTCTCTAAAATCTTTCCCGCTCATTTCTGGTTTCAGTTTTTCTATCCACCCGCCTGCCCTTCCAACTTCTTTTTTGATCTCTTTTTCTAACTTATCAAATTTCTCCATCGTCACAATGTCATCCAGCCTCCATTTCAGCTCTTTTATTTTTTTCATCCTTCATTTTACCCCGATCCCCTCAAGAGGTGTTACACTAGATCTGTCTCATGAAAAGACTTCCACTGTATCTTTCATTTAGTGACGTTTTACTTTTACCCCAAGCTTCCGCCATCAAGTCTCGAGATAACATCTCTCTAAAAACCCAAATCACCCCCAACATCAAACTTGATCTACCTCTTATCGCCGTTAATATGGACACTGTCACCGGTGTTAACATGGCCATTGCTATTTCTCGCCTTGGTGGTATCAGTTTTTATCCTCGCTTTGACTCCATTGGCGACCAAGTCTCAGCCGTAAAAAAAGTTATCAAGGCCGGCCAAAGAGTTATTCCTGCCGTCGGCATCAAAAGTTCCGAAAAAGATCGCCTTCGAGCCTTAATCGATATTGGCATTAAAACTGTTACTGTCGATGTGGCTCATGCTCATCTTCAAATTTGTCTTGATTTTATTCACTGGGCCAAAAAAGAATTTAAACAATTGGAAATTATCGCCGGTGTTGTTGGCACCTATCAGGGGGCTTGTGATCTTTATCGGGCCGGTGCTGATGCCATTCGTATTGGTGTCGGTTGTGGCACTATCTGCACTACCAGAGTTCAAACCGGTCATGGTATTCCTCAAATCACTGCTCTCATGGACTGCTATCGCGCTTCCCAAGAATTCAATCGACCTCTGATTGCCGACGGCGGTACCAAAAACTCTGGAGACATGGTTAAATCACTGGCCTGCGGTGCTTCGGCTGTTGTTACTGGATCTCTTTTTGCCGGTACCACCGAAACCCCAGGTAAAACTATTAGGAAAAACAATCAATCTTTTAAGGCTTACAATGGCTCCACCAGTAAAACCGAAAAGCTTCGTCAATTCACCAAAAACTCTATCGACAAGACCAAAAATTATATTAATTATGTCGAAGGGGTTGAGGGTACTGTTCTCTTTAAAGGACCCTTGAAAAATGTCGTTGCTACTTTAGAAAAAGGAATTCGATCCGGTCTTTCTTATTCCGGTGCCGCCAACATACCCCAACTTCACCAAAAAGCCCGTTTTATCCGAGTCACCTCAACCATTGCTTACGAGAACAACCATCGTGGTGTTTTTGTTGACGATCATTCCTGACTTTAATTTCGAAAAATCACTCTTGTCTCAAAACAACACCGCCGCCGCCCACACTAAAGCCAATAATATCCATGCTCCAACCGCCAACCAACCAGTAATTTTCTGTAACGATACTTGTGACATCTTACCCTTTCTTTTTATCACATAATCAAAAATCTAACAAAAAGTCGACAGTCTCATCCTACCAGGCCCATCATCATAAAATAATAATTAACAACAAAACAGGCAAATTTTTTAAAATTATAGTATTATAAGTTGTGGCAGGGAAGAAAGAACGACAGAGATTGGGATTAGCAAGCTTGATCCTCATTTCCAGTCTAATTAGTTACAGGCCTCCACCGGTCGAGGCCGAAGAAATTACCAGCCCGACCTCCCTCGTCCCCAGGTCGGCTCTTATTCCACAGCCATCAATCCTTTCAGCTTATAGAACGCCCACTATTCCTGCAAAAGAAACTTATTTTACGACTCCTGTCACGTGGTTGCCCCCAGCGTCTCAATTGTCTCCTCCGGCCTTTCTCCCCACAGCCGCACATCTTTCTCCGGAAAGGACACTTTCTCTTACAAGTGTTGTCAGGGTTAGGCGGGGCGACACGATTATAAAAATTCTCTCTTTCCACGGATTACCTTTCGATCCCGAACAAATGGCCACCCTAAATCCTTACAGAGAGAATTTTGACCAAATCTCTCCCGATCAATCTCTCGTCTTGCCTATTCCTCCAAAAACCTTCACCCATCCTTACAAAAAAATACTTTTTACCGACGCTGATGGTCAAAATTATAGCACCCCAATATCTCCTATTTTAGCAGGAGACCCAGCTCCTGATTTCGGAGCTGGATATGACCCAAATTATCCCTATGCCTTTTTTGGTCATACCCAGGAGAACCAGCCTGATCAAGGACCCTTTGCTCACCTAAGGCAAATGAGTCCAGGCGACAAAATCTATTTTTCTCGAACCTGGTTCGGAGACGGAAATACTGACTGGTGTTGGGGTACAATCAAACAAATTCTCCACATATCCACCGAAACAGAGCAAATTAATATTCTTGACAACCACACTAATAGTGGCTTGGTCGCCATGTTAACTTGTTTTACAGAAACACCCGATCCCGACGATCGACTTATTGTCCTTGTCAAAATTGACTCTTACCGTTCTCCGCCTCCAGCCAATTACTAGGCCATCGCCCTCTCTTTCCAACTTTTAGTCATCTTTTCAATCGCATATCTTAATACCACTCGTGGCATCTTGTCTTTTTTTCTCATTACATAGTCAAAAACCTTTTTGGGGTATACATTACTGGCCTCTTTTAGCATCCATCCATATCCTTTTCTTACCAAATCATCCTCGTCCTCCAGCAACGTATCTGCGATTTCAAATATCTTTCCCAAATATTTACTTTCTTTTCTTACCGGATAAATTAAGCTCACCGCCGCCGCCCGCCTCAACCACCGGTTTTTTGACTCTGTCCATTCATCCAGTTTTCCCAAAAACTCCGGGTACGTTGTCATAAAATACCCCATTGTGTGTGTACAAAAATCATCACAATGAGCCCAGTTTTTCACATATTTTTTCAACCACCTCTCAAAAACGCTCATGTCTTCTCTGCCAAAGTCTTTTTTCATTCGCCACGACCAATCAATTGCGATAATTCCCTCCTCGAACCATCCCGATCGCCACAACTTATCACATAACTTCCATATTTCCGCCTTATTTTCACTCTTAATCTCTCTCCAGTACTTAGCCCCGATTTTTCTGGCTTCTCCGGTTCTGACCCCATGTGGTCTGACTTCTTCCGTAAAAAAGTTTATCAACCCGTGTTTATACTTCTTATCTATCTTTGCCCCCAACTCTTTCCTTATGTTCTCAACTATTTTTATTCTCATTGCTTACCAGGTAACTCCACCGCCTCGTCATCAAGTTGGTTTAACATATCGGTCACATCATAAAAGCCGTAAATTTCATCATAGCTAGTGTAATAAGTTCTATCGGGTAACAAATCATTGTTTTCTCCAAAATACTTATTAAACAACAGTCCATAAGTGTTAATTGGCGTCATTGTTTTAGAAAATTCCTCGTAATTTCCATCTGGCAAAAAAACAGCATAAAGAATGCCACTTCTCTCCCTCACCGCTTCCTGACTGTAATTAGACTTCCAATCATCCCGTCTTCCCAAAGTAGAAGCCGGCCCATGATCCGCCTGCAAGATAATTATCGGTGGTTTTTTTGAATTATTCATTATCTTCTCTATCATAATAGTTGCTTGCTTAGTGATAAATTTTAATTGATTAAGATAATAAGGCCGTCTTTCCACTCCTTCATCCGCATTAGTCAAAATCGCCTCGTTTACCACTCCACCATCTTCGGTAAACACATAGGGAGGATGAGGCGCCATTATGTGTGCCAGAACATATTTCGGTCCTCCTAAATAAGCCACATCAGGCATCTTTTCAAACACCGACAAAGTGTTTCTTCTAAGCGCGTCTTCCCACGCCTCTTGTATCAAAGGAGACAGTAAAGTTGTTTGCAAAAAAACCATATTGCTTTCACTGGTTGGGATATTTATCCCTAACATCTTAAAAGTCTTTTTTTCGTTAAAAATAACATCAGCCAAATAATTTTCATTGGTACCTTCCCAACTTGACACAAAATTAATTGTTTTATAACCAAAACTTTTAAACTTTTTTGTTACCAAGTTATCCAGCATCATGTTTTTTGCCACCGATCCGTTAACGGGATTTCTTCCATATTTTTCAGGTAAAAAATCCAAATAACTCATATAAAAGGTGGAAGGTAGTGACAAATAGGTATGAATGTAATTGGTTCTTGCCTTTTTTGCTACGAAAAAGCCCATTTTGTCCAGATCGGCAACAAATTCGCCGTTGTCATAATCATATAAATCTTTTAGAATATCATTTCTGGCATATCCATCCAAGATTATATGATATACATCCGGAGTTTCGACAGAACTTTCTTGGCGTCCTAACTCGACTTTGGCAAAATCACCATCTCCTCTATTTTTTTTAATTTCGTTTATAAAAATTGTCGCCACAGAAGTCAAAAACAACAAGAAAAAAACAATATTTATAAAGGACATCAATCCGGACAAATCACTTTTTGTCCTCAATGTTTTATAAACAAAAAAACCACCCATCAAAAACACAATCGGCAACAAAATTTTATCGGGACCAAGCACCATACCGCCCGGCAACGGAATAAACAGCTTATTGTTCAGATACTTGCTCAAGTGTCCATAAGAAAAAAAGACAAACACCAACCCTGTTACGACCAAAGAAGATTTTTCTTTATTACCACATATTCGATACAGCAGAAAAACCAAAGAAACCGAGATTGCCACAGAAAAACATAATGGTTTTTCCAAAAAGACCAAAGAAAGCTCAGATATATTATTGGCATAAAAATACAATATCGGGTAAACAGCTACCAATAAAACCGGCCACAAAAATGAAAGAGCCTTAATTTTGTTTTTAATTATCTCACCTTTTCTTCATTAAATAAATTTTTCTTTTTGACCCCACCACCGGGCCACTTTCTTCAATTTCAAAATATTTTCCAAAAACCCCTTCAAACTCTTTCTGTCCATAATCATCAAAAACATCCTCCCTCTGTGACAGCAATATTTTCACCTTTGAGTCGGTTTTGGGCACAAACTCAATTATCAAAAATTCAGTTATCCCGGCTATCAGTTTTGCTATTTTTTCAAACGGCAAATTATTTGAAATCGCCAAATGGTGAATCAAAGCCAGAGCCAATACCACATCCACCTTTGTTCTTTTCCAAAATGATTTCCTTTCCTCATTAGCCCAGCCTATTGCCGCCCCCGGATTGGTTATATCTACCGTCAGTGGCAACAGTCTCTCGCTTCCTTCCCACTTTTTATAATTTTTTTCTACCGCCAACCAATCATAATCTGTCGACAAAACATAAGCTCCCATTTCTGCCCCGATCATTCCGAACTCGCCCGTATTTGCCCCTAAATCAAGCACTGTTTTTGCCCTGCTTTTCATCAAAAACCTCCTAACCAAACTCTTCTTGCTGGCGAAAGCCTTTGTCGAATAATTAGTGTCTTTGTAATAATCACCCCACTCGCTTTCACTCTTTTTTACCTCTAAATTCATCACTGTTGTTTCCAAACTGGTCAAAAGATTAGTCAGCAACCGGCGGGACAGCTTGTGTTTTTTGCCCCCCCTTGTTTTCATCTTCTGTGACCTTGCATTCAAGTGAATATGAGATAAGGTTCCAAAATTAAACTTCGATTTTATCGGCAGCAATCGACTGGCCAAATCCAGAGGTATGCCGTCCAAATAAATCGCCAACAATCGACCCAATCTTCCATCTACCGAGGCCATTAACACCAATGGCGCCAAAAAATGTCGACAAAATTGTCTATAAGCCACCCAAGCCTCTCCTTGTTTGTATTTTTCAAACGACAAAGTGTCTATAAACACCGGTTTTGTCCCCACAAACTGAACATTGTAGGCACTGGCATCCTTTAGACTCATTCCATGATCCATTGCCGTTTTTTGAATTTTAAGAGTCAGCAATGCCCCTGCTTTTAATTGAGAAAAACACCATTCATATGGATAAGATACAAACAGAATTTTTTCCGCCTCAATTATTCCCTTCCTAATATCCCGATGAGGGATCAACATTTCTTTTTTAACCAGGCTTTTATACAAACCGGAACTCATTAGAAGCCTATAATTTTCTTGATAACAACCATTTATTTGTCTAAACACCTTTCCGTTTTTGTAAAACACAAAACCGCTTCTGTCCTTATATGAACTAACTTCCCTTTTTCTCATTTTTCTTTTCACCCCAAAGACTCTTTATTCTTGTCCAAAATGTCTTTATGAACAACCCTCCTCCCACCAAGCCAGCAATCAGCATTTGAATCAAATAACTTCCACTGCCCGGATCCAAATAAGCATGAACCGGTTTAGCCAGAACACACCAAACCACTATCAACCCTAAAACTTGTTTTAATAACATTCCAAAATTATAGCAAAACCGCCACCGGATCACTTGTCAGTACCCACCACAATTCCATCAAAACCAATATCACTGCCATTCCAACTATCATTTTCCACCATTTTTTTGGCAACCTATTAAACACTCCCACCGCCACCACCCCCACCAAAACCTTAATCGCTACCTCCATCCAGTAATTTTTTAAACTAAATTTCAAAAACGCCGCCGCCACTCCCGATTCCAGATCCTGATTCAAAAACCGAATACCGTTTTTTATTCCCACCCCCACAAACCTAAACCCGGATACCATTATTCCTGCCAGATACTCCCCCTCAATCATTGACACTCTCGCCACCCTTATTATCGGTCCCATAAAAAAAGCTAAAACTAACCACTCCAACCCCTTTTTATTTTTCCACCACCAAAACAGACCCATTACCCCTGTTGTTACTAAAATCTGCCTTATTGATAAATTTTTTACCGTCGGTCCGTAAAACACCCACCAGCCCAATTCCCATCTTGACCTTAATAGCCCCCCAAACCCCAGCCACAAAAACAAACTTCCCCATATCCACCATTTATATTTTTTTATTTTGATCGCCACCGCCAACCACCCCAACCACGCCAATATCCAGTAGGGGAGATATTCTCTCTTTTGGTTTTCCAAAGGCAGTTTTCTGTCCAAAAAATCACTATCGTCTGCCACGAAATAATCACTAAAAATTATTTCCGGCTCATACTTTATTTCCTCTCCAATTTTTTTATTTATTCTTGCTTCTCTTTTCATTTCCCAGTCTCCGATTCTCACCTCTTCCATCGGCTCAAATTTTTCTGTAAATTGGCTCATTGTTACTGTTTCTGCGTTTTTTGCCACCCATCCAACTTGCCGCCAATACTCCTCCAGGTTACTTGCCCCCTCCATGCCCACCTCTAGCCCCATCGTTATTTGCCCCGTTTCCGCCAGGTATTTTTCTGCCAAGCTTTTAAAATAATCATTTGCTAACCCTCTTTCCAAATAATCATTTGCTTGTAGTGAATAATTAGAAAATTCCGGCCCCTCGCCTGTTGCTAGTTCCGGGTCTCTCAACGCCCATTGTATAATCGTCACTCCATCTCCTGGAGTCAAAATATTATATTTAGAGGCCTTATACGGCGCTCCCCACCATTGTCCCCACACTCCATAATTATCCGTCGTTTTCTGATCCGCCACTATCAAGGCGATTTCCACCCCATATTTTTCTTCCATGTAAGACAAAGACCAACTGTCAATCCACCAGGCCCCCACTGCTTTTGGCCAAAACCCAAACTCATCCTCGAATCGATCAAACATCTCATCAATTAACTTTCCTCTTTCATTTCGATCATATCCCGATAAAAACACCACATCCGGCTTATACCACGGTCTTTGCGGCTTATAATTCACTCTGGCCGTTCTCGCCAGCTTGGGACTGATTTCTAAAAATAACCCCATTTCCTGATTGCCATCAAACTTTCCCATCTCTTCCAACAATTCTTCATCCGACAACACATCATATTGCACCAGCCATGTTGCCTTAAGACTCTCTTTTTTGATCGGCCCATATTGTTTTCTTAACAAATCCAAATCCTGACTCACCCACAAACTTCTGTCTCTAACTGGGTTTACTATCGTTGCATATCTGTTTTTATCCTCCGCCCCCTCCACCTTCCCCGCTAAAGCCAAAAACATTATTACCAACCAAATTTTTTTCATCTTCACTCCGCTTGCTCCTCATCCCCTTCAGACAACTTTCCCGTCTCATTTCTGACAAACCCCAAAACTTCTTCATCACCGCTTTCTGTGGCCAGGTCTTTCCACACGTCCAAAAACAAAACCACTTTCAATTTTATTAGGTCCCTTACATGAGGACGGTACTCTTTTTCTGTTGCTTCCGGTTCTTGGTTAAAAGAAAGGAGACCATCTCTTAATCCCGCTAATCTATTTTGTTGGTCTATCCCCTCAAAAATCTCCGCCGCCTTGATTCGCCATGCACTAACCAAAGTCTTTCTTGCAAGCCATTGGTTTTCTATCTCCCTCGAACAACTCACCCCGCCCCTCCGCCTCCACCCCCGCCACCCCCTCCGCCTCCACCCGAAGCTCCACCGCTACTGCCAACCCCCGACGCTCCATAACTGCTGGTGGCCGCGCTGGAAATACTTGAAATAGCCGAATTAACCTGACCCATACTATCAGCCCACCCCCCGCCGGCCACACTCGATGTGGCCCAATAAGCCCCTATTGCCGCTTCATCTGAAGACGGAAAATCTACCGGCAGTTGAGACAATGCCTTGACCGACACTCCCAACGCCGTTCCATACACCAGATACTTTTCCCACAAAATAATTGAATCAATCGGATAATTCTTGGTTTTTCCATATTCTTCCATGTGTTTTTTAAAGGCCTTCCATCCAGCCGCCTCCACTGCTCCTTTTTCCGTTCTCTTTTCTCCCCCACTTTTCAACACCACTGCCATAATTATAAATATTATCGTCAAAAACAATCCCAATCCGGCCACCCACGACCCCAAACTGATCAAAACCCCCATTCCCATAATTATCGCTCCCAACCCTACCAGTCGACCAATTGATTTTTTTTGCCTATGAGACTCTTTTTCCAAAAAATCCTCCATTAAATTTTCCGACAAAACTATATCAGGAAATTTTTGGAAAAAATCATACGAAAGCGTTCGGTGTTGTTTACACCAAGCCGCGATTTTATCCAATTTCAATCCCTCCACCCATTCCCCCCCCAGTTTGACCCTATTTTGCCCCATCTTTCTCAAAAACTCCAACACATACAACTGTATGGTTGACGGCCTCTTCTTTTCTTCTTTTATCGGAACCAGATAATATTTATAATCCTTAAACAAAAAACCCTCTTTTTTGTCACTCCTCGATATCTTATAAAATCTGTCCTGTACCAATGACAACACCGTAGCCGTGAACGACTTTGGCGTTAAATATTTCCTAACTGACAACAATTGTTCTACCTGGGCCGGATCGATGTCAGACAGTGGCTCCCATAACCGACCGGATAAATTCACCTCCGGCAATACTTTGTCCAAACCGTATTTCTTAAAATCAGCCACTTCTTTCCCAAACAAATAAATCGCCAGTAATGTCAGTCCGGCCGATAACCATCCGGCTATTTTTTTTACCAAATCCTTTCCCTTCTCTTTTGCCACTGTCATTTCTATGAACCGTTTTTCCTTACTTTCAATTTGGGTCTTAGTCAATCGTCCCTCCGCCCCGCCTGTAAATATTTCTTTTGGAATCAACACTCTTGCCTCAAAAAACACCCCCGCCCCCAAATAATTCAACCCATATGTTACCGTTTGGGTGTTGACGATAGACACTCTGCCGGCCACCGGTCCATGTGCCCAGGCTTCTATCTCATCATCTCCTATGCCTATCGGTAATTTAATTCTGGCTTCTATATTTCTCTGACTTTTTTCCCACTCACCCCCCACCAGCTTCCAATAGATTTCGGCAATATCCTTGTGCCGGGTTACCACATTATTCACCTCATAATGTAATTCAAACCGCTTTTTGCCACTGCTTCGATAAAACCACTTAATATAATACGAGTCAGCCTTGTCCAACACATAAAAAGTTCCTTCCGGCCTTTTTGTATCAGCCCCGCCTACTTCGGCGCTACTCAAATGACGATAGCACCCATCTTCGTCACAAAGCTTAAAATTTTCCAAAACATATTTTTCTCCTCGATCACCTTTTTTTTTAATCTCTTGATAAGCAAAAGTAAATGATCCGTCAAAAGAATAAAGCCTTTCTTCTTTTACTGTCATTGACCCGTCTTCTCTTACCTCCGCCTCTATCTTTACATCATCAATCGAATACTCTTTCGCCTCCGCCCGACAGGGGACTAACCCCAACATGATCAGCCCCAGCCCCACCATCAAAAACCTTTGTCTCATGTTTATATTATAAAACAAACATTCTGAAATAATTAGTCAGTTCAACTTGTATTAAAATATAAGTATCTATGGACAAAACATCCGATCAAGAATTGGTTCGAGCGGTTCAATCACAAGATTATCAGGCTCTCGATCTCCTGGTGCGTCGCTATCAGAAGCGTCTGACCGATTACGCCCTTCGTCTCGGGGCTGATTATGATTCAGCCCAAGACATTGTCCAACAATCTTTTATCAATGCCTATCAAAACATCAATGGTTTTAATCATAAATATAAATTTTCATCCTGGATCTATCGTATTGTCCACAATCAAGCCGTCAACCATTTCAAAAAACAAAAAAACCACCACTCTCTCGACCTATTTGACTGGCTGGCTGAGATTATTCCCTCCAAGACCAATATTGAACAATCTGCCATACAATCCGACCAAAAAGACCAAATCAAAAAATGCCTTCAACTCCTTTCTCTCAATTATCGGTCAGTCGTCACCCTTTATTATTTTCAAGACAAGAAATATGAGGAAATCAGCCGTATTCTCCACATTCCCGTTTCCACTGTTGGGGTCCGTCTCAAACGTGCCAAAAATAAGTTAAAAATTTTATGTCGAAACATATGACCAAAAATCTCAGTAAAAAAATTATTGGAAAAATCAAATCAAAGCACATCCGCCCCAAACCAAGGTGGTATTTTTATCTTTCCTCTTTTCTTTTTGGCCTTAGCCTTACTTCGGCCCTTATTCTGACGACCATTTCTCTTAATTTATTCCTTTTTCACCTGCCTCGTCCTTTATTCATCTTTCGCCCTCTGCCCTTTTTCCTTTTCTTTCTCGCCACCCTCACTCTCGTGGCCTCCCTTTACTTGCTTCATAAAAATCAATATCGCCACAGTCTCTTGGCTGTTTTTCTGGGGGCCATGCTCTTCATTCTTGTCGGCAACCACCTCTTCACCTGTTTCCGTTCCTCTCGGCGTTTTCCCCAGCGCCTACGTCGTTTTTACCAGCAGCAACAGCTACCCACCCCCTCACTCCGTCGATCTCTACATGGCCGTTCTCTCCACCTTCAAACAAAGTAGACTTTTCCCCTAACTGGTCACCCCTCTCACTCTACATTTTCATTAAGGTATTGGCAATATCCATATACAGCCAATAAGCCACAACAGCCAAACTGGCCACTACCACCTTCACCCAGTGTCTCTTAATTAAAAATTCCACACTTATTTATAACCCGAATATTACCCGAAAGTCAAACACCAAACCCAAACCCCTTTTTTATCTCCAATTGCTTCCACTTACTTTACTTTTTTCGCCTTAACTCCATACTCAATCAATCCCTCGCTGGTCGGCTCTGACAATCGTCTTAATGTACACACAATTTTGTCGCCCTCTTTTAATTCTTCTTTTCCCGCTCCCATCATTTCATATTTTTTCCCCTCAATATCAGCCAAAACAAAACAATACGGTGCCCATTTTTCTTGCCTCTCCGTCGCCACTCTAACTCTGGTAGAAAAAAGCACTTTACCTTTTTTCCCCAACAATATCCTCCATTCCTTGTTTCTTCGCCAATAAGTCGCCGGGTTTATCGTCATTTTCCTCCTCCCAAAATATGAACCACCGCTGTCCCGCCACTGCCACCCACATTTTGAGTCAAACCAACATTAACCTTACCCTTTCTGATTAAATCGGCCATATAAGCAATTTGTTTCACTCCTGTCGCCCCCACTGGGTGGCCACCGGCCTTAAGCCCTCCCGACGGATTAATCACTATTTTCCCTCCGTCAGCAGTCGATCCTTTTAGTGTTGCCTTGCCACCTTCTCCCTTTTTAAAAAACCCCAAATCTTCAATGGCCAATATCTCACCAATACTAAAACAATCATGCACTTCAGCCATTTCTACATCAACGGCTGATATTCCGGCCATCTTATAAGCGCCCATTGCAGCTCTTTTTGTCGCCCCTAGTTCTGTCAATTTCTTTCTATCTGCCAATGTCAAGCTATCCGATCCCTGTCCAAAACCTAGGATTTTTGGCCCTTTAACATTTTTTGTTGTTAATACTACCGCCGCCGCCCCATCACTAATGGGGGAGCAGTCCAACAGTCTAATCGGGTCGGCTATCAACTGACTCTGACTGATTTCTTTAATAGAATATTCTTTGTGAAATTGGGCCTCTGGGTTATTCATTGCCTGTCGGTGATTTTTATTGCTGACGGCCGAAAGCATTTTTCGGGTAGTACCAAATTTTTTCATATGAGCCAGTGTCAATATGCCATAGAGTGCCGGAAAGGTACTTCCATATTCTCGTTTGAAATCTGCCGCTCCCGCCAAAAACTCTGTTGCTTCTGCCGTTTTCGCATCCGTCATTTTCTCCACCCCAACCACCATCATTGTCTGATAAGAACTGGAAAGTAACCCCTGTTCTGCCGCTATCACGGCCAACCCACCCGAAGCACAAGCTCCCTCTATTCTCATTGCCGGCGGATAATGGGGCAACAACGAACTGGCCAAAGCTCCCAAATGCAATTGATTGTCCAATCTTCCCGCCCCCATGTTGGCCACATAGACAGCCTCGATTTCCTTAACATTAATTTTTGCTTCCAAGATAGCCCCTTCCATCGCCTCTTTCAGTAAATCCTCCAAACTCCTATCCCACAGTTCCCCAAATTTCGTTATATAATCACCCCAAATTGTTATTTTCATCTCTTTTGATATTCGCTATAACTTATAAAATTTTTACTGATTTGGCTTCTTACCAAATTTTTAAATTCTTTTCTCCTGCTTTCCAAATCAGTAGAACACTCCCAGGCCAAACAATCCGACCCTGACCCCGAGCCGTATGAGATTACCAATATTTTTTCTCCATTTTTGGCTATATCCAACACCCCTGCCAGTCCTACCATTGTCGATCCGGCATACAAATTTCCTATATCTCTCACCAATAAACTTTTTTGATTCTGTTCTTTGCTAAAGCCGAATTTCTTGGCCGCACTTGTCGGAAACTTACCGTTTGGGGTATGAAAAACACAATAATCAAAATCTTTTGGTTTCATTTTTAGCTCCTCCAGCATTTGATCAAAAGCCATTTTACTGTGTTTAAAATAAGCCGGATTTCCCGAAAACCTACCGGCATGCTGAGGAAAGCTTTCTTCCGGCCGTCGCCAAAAATCGGGAGTATCGCTGGCCACCGAAGTTGTCCCCAATAATCTGGCCAATAGTTTTTTTTCCCCCACCAAAAAAGCCGCCCCTCCGGCTCCGGCCGTATACTCCAAAGCCCCACCGGGTCGTGATTGAGCTATATCCGCTCCAATAGCTAGCCCCAATTTTGCCCATCCGGCCTTCACCATGGCCAAACAAACCTGCAAACTTTGAGTTCCTGCCTTACAAGCAAATTGCATATCGGCCATCGCCATCTTTTTTCCTAATCCTAGCGCCGCCGTCACCATTGTCCCTGTTGGTTTTACCGCATAAGGATGACTTTCACTCCCCACAAACAACGCCTCAATATCTTTTCTTTTTGCTCCGGCACTCTCAGACCTATTTATAGCCTGAAGCGCCGCTTCTACCGCTATAGTAGTCGTGTCCTCATCAACATCAGCCACTGTTTTACTTTTGACATTCAGACATGGGCCCATATTATTTTTCCCTTGAGCCACAGCTATCTCTTCCGTTTTTATAAGAAATTTAGGCAAATAAGCGCCATAAGCCACAATCCCAACCGCCCGTTTCTTCTTCATCGTAATAGTTAAGTCGTTACTTCTACCCGATTCATTCACTTCTTGTCTCTAGTCGAAAAAAAACTCTTTGGCTAAATTCACCAACTGCTCGTAATCCTCGTAATCATGAGTGTCATTCCCTGGATTTTTTATCAATTGATAGTTTGTCGGTTTATTTTTCTCCAGCACCTGCTCCAGCTCCTGATGACCACAAACAGGATCAAATTCATTTTGAATAAAAATTGTCGGAACGGCCAGTTTAGCCAAAACCGAGCCAATCAGCACCCCCTCTTTCTTGGCCAAACGATAAGGCAAACCGCAAAAAATTACCTTTTTTGGATAAAAAATTCCCTCATTAATCGTTTTTAAGGCCAATACCGTTCCCACTGACTTGGCAAAAACAAAATAATCGTCTCTATTTTTGACCAACTCCGCCAATTTTTTAGCCTCTCTGTCAAAATCCACAAAACCCGTCTTGTTTTTCCAATGATCATAATAAAGAATCTCCCCCGCAGAAAAATCATCAAATCGGCTTTTCACCTTCTCAATCCAATCCTTATTCCGAGGGTTGCCTCCCGCCAAATATATTATTTGCATAAGTAAATTATACTAGACACTAAACTCTCACGTCTCAAGCCTGAAAAAACTTGATGAAGTATAATTCCTTTATGCAGGTGGAAAGACGCCATTTAAGTCCGATAGAAAATGAATTGCTTTTCAGCCAATGGTGTCAAAGACGCGAGATTAAACAATTCCTCCTCGATGGAGACGATACTATTTGGGCTACTGTAGAAATCTTTAGAGAATTCGCTTCAGAGTGTTATAAGTACTTGGAAGAAAACGCCGCTTCTTTAACTCGTGATCAATGGCAGGCCAGCATACAAGAAGTTAACGACGCCATGTTCAAAACCCATGGTGTTAATCCCGACAGGTGGGGGCATGTCATGGCTCAAGTGGCCAGAGAAAATGGTCTATCCAACGACGTAAGAGATGCCGCCACAAAAATCCTAATGAAAATATACGACAAACCTCCGCGTTTCTTGGATGGGGCCGAGGAAGGATTGGCTTTTCTTGAACAAAGCGATATTCCTTTCGGTGTAGTCACTCATGCTAATCATGATTGGACCATGCGAAAATATCATTGGCTTAAATTATCCAGGTTTCTTCCCTGGGACAATGTTTACATGGTCGATGAAAACGGACATAAAACAGGGGAGTCTTGGAGACAGGCTATGGACTATTTTCATGTTAGTCCTGATAAATGCGCCGTTATCGGCGATAGCCCTCGATCGGACATAAATCCGGCTAGTCAGATCGGAGTCAGACATTGTTTTCTTATTGAAAACCCAACAAATGAAAGGTGGGCACTCCACAATCAACCCGTCGACCCCACGACCAGAAAAATACACAGCCTTAGTGAATTAATTCATTTGGGGGAAGAGTATCTGACAGACCAAAACCCTACTTTTTAATATATTTCAATATATCAGAATATATCTTCTTAGTTGTCTCCTCCAGTTTGTATCTTAACTGGGCAAAAGGCACCGCCTCCCTGGCCGATAATCCCTCAAATACCCAAAACACTCTTTCTGACATGCCAAGTCCAAAAGCCGGCGGCATGCCACATTCCAACATTTCTACAAAATCTATGTCTAACATCTGGGCCTCTTCGTCTCCGGCATCTCGCATTGATTGTTGTTCCACAAATCGTTTAAGCTGATCTTGAGGATCATTTAACTCTGAAAAGGCATTGGCCATTTCCGTTCCGGCAATTATGGGGAAGAATCTTTCCACTACTTTTTCATTTTCCGGACTGGTTTTTGACAAAGGCGAAAAAAACTTCGGAATTCCGGTTACAAAAATCGGCCCGCCCGTCTCGCTTCTAATTATCTTCCACAAATTATCCACCACTCGATTTCTGTTTACCTCTCCTTCCACTCTGCCTCCATTTGATTTTAAAACAGAATTCAATTTGTCCACCGAATCATTATAAATATCAATCTTGCCATACTTTTTCTTCAATAGTTCCTCAAAATCACGTACTGGCCACTTTTTATCAAGGTTAATGTCAAAACCCTTAACCGAAAACTTTAAAGTTCCAAATACTTTTTTCAACACATATTTAAACAGTTCTTGGGTTAATTTCATCCCATCTTTGTAATCGGCATAAGCCCAATAAAATTCCATGGCAATATGCTCCGGTAAATGCTCTTCACCTATCCCCTCATTTCTAAACCGGGGTCCGATATCATAAACTTTTTCAAAACCTCCACCTAGTAATCGCTTCAATGGCAATTCATGGGAGATTCTCAAATAAAAATCTTCATCCAGTGCATCATAATGAGTCACAAAGGGTTTGGCATCAGCCCCTCCGGTTAGATGTTCTAAAACCGGAATATTTATCTCGTAAAAACCATTTTTATCCAAAAACTCTCTGGTCATCCTCCAAAACAGCGACCGCCTTTTCAAACTGGCTCTCACTTTTGAGTTCATAGTCATGTCAACATATCTGCGTCTCAGCCGCGTTTCTTTATTCTTCAATCCATGCCACTTAGAGGGTAGTGGTCGCAACGCCTTTGACAAAAGCTTCAATTCTTCTACCATTACAGAAACTTCTCCTCTTTTCGTTTTTGTTACTTTCCCCTTAGCTCCGACAAAATCTCCCACATCAAAATATTTCAACATATCCCAACCGTAATTTTGTTTTTGTGCCGAGCTTTTAGCCAGTTCATCAGATTTCAAAAACAACTGAATTTGTCCCGAATCATCCTGAATATGCCCAAAGGCAATTTTCCCATGTTCCCGCCATGTCATTATTCGTCCCGTCACCTGTACTTCTTTATTCTCGAATTTCTCATAATTATCCACTATTTCTTGATTACTACAACTCTTTTCCGCCTTATTGGGATAGGGGTTAAAACCCAGTTTCTGCAACTTATCTGCCTTATCTATCCGGACTTTTCTTTGTGACACCAAATCATTTTGTTGATTCATTACTTGCTATTTTACCAAACCGCCCTCTTTTATTCGCTCCATCACTAATCAAGGCGCCCTTCATACTTCAACGGCCCTCGTCCCTTATATTTCACCACTTTGGCTAAATCTTCTTTCACCATTTCTTCGTTTACCAATTTCCCCTTTTCGCACCCTTTTGGATTTTCTGTCAGCCCTTCTCTTGATCGATTCCCCGTTAAATGCATATAAAACGGATCTCTGAATTTTGGTTTACTTTCACAGTCCACCCATACCCAAGCCAAAATTCTGCCGTATTTATCGTTTTGATAACGGTCGTATTCCAACCACACTCTTTTGTCTTTTATTAATTTCTCTAAAAATTCTCCCGCCTCCTCATAACCGTCCTTTCCTCTGGCAGGGGAGTCAATTAATAGCATTCTTATTCTTGCCCCCGATCTCAAATCAAAAGTATCTCCGTCTTCGATTGTTTCTACCAAGCCACTATCGGGAAACACCATCTTGGCCTTGTAATATTCATCGAAATTATTCAATCTGCCGGTTTTTATGTACCAGGATAATAAAATTCCGGGAATAAAAATTGTCGCCACTCCCGCCTTCTTTAATTTTTTCCAAGTCAATCTCTTTTTTATTTTCTTTCCCACTAACCCATTTTACTTCTTTAATCTACCTGAATACCACTTCCCAAATTTATACCAATGAGTTTGCTTTTTTCTCACTTTTTGCCTGATTACTCTTTCTTGTTGAGATAAAACACTATTAGTTCTAATTTCACCTGGCGGAATCAGAATTCGATCAAATTCCCCCAAAATTAATCCAGTGGTTTCCCAAACTTTCTTGGCTATGGTAAAACCGCCATCCACCTCTTCAAAAATTATCGGTTCGAGGTATTCTGCTGAAATAAAAGCCAAGGCCGACCTAAACTCCGCCGCCCGATTCTCAACCCCTTGCATTAATTTCAATATTCCTTCAATTCCGACTGTTTCTTCTGCAAAATGAATCATTGTTTTTGGAAATCCACCCAATTCTTCAATGAAAATTCCCGAATCTTCAATCAACAAGGGCCCTTTGATTTGTTCATAAGCCTGTAACGCTTTTTCTTTCACTATTTTTTTTGGATCATGTGATCGACCCTCATTTATCTCTAATTCTCTCTGTATCACTTTTATTTTAAAATCTCTCAAAACGCCCCGAGCATAAATTAATTTTCCCTGATTTCCCGTTACCAAAATAATTTTCTTCATCAAGATA
>Ga0208279_1000146_pt1 | contig 66700 bp, 39 predicted proteins | sample AntAceMetag02UKM_FD_184766 | JGI IMG/M metagenome (GOLD analysis project Ga0208279, IMG submission 184766) | Saline lake microbial communities from Ace Lake, Antarctica - Antarctic Ace Lake Metagenome 02UKM (SPAdes) (version 2) | ecosystem: Environmental > Aquatic > Non-marine Saline and... | reverse complement strand
ACCTCCTCTGTGGTATGGTGCTTCATGAGCGTATCCTCCTTACCTCTCTCGAGAGGTTTGATTGTTTCTAGGGTCCTATGAGGATACGCTCATTTTCTTTCTCATCCACAACTTTTGGTTATACCTCGTATCGTGTCAGCGTGATACGAGAACGACCTTTGACCTGCAACAGAGATCCCATGGCATTGAATGGCATCTGCGCAGGAACATCAACCGAATCACCGACTTTGAGCGCCTTGGTGGGAAGCGGGAAAAGCATCTTGAGGAGCATGTCCTGGGAGCTATTCCCAAAAGATCCAGATCCATCCTCTTTCATCCCTTGGACAACGAATGGCGGCATCGTCTGTTCCATGGTCTTGGGCTCGTCTTCTCCCACATCCATTTTCATGCTCGTTTTCATGTCCTTCAACACGAGTTCTGCGGTGTTGTCTCCCTGACTCTTGACAAGCAGAACGCCCTTGGCAAACATCTCTTGCCCGGTATCACGAGAACCGCCTCCGAAGGCAGCACCCATGTCCATCTTGCTGCGGACCTCTTGTTCGTAGGCGTAGGTATGTACGACGTTGGCCTTGGAGAAATCCCATCGAAACACGGGAGCCGCCGCAGGTGGTGTCGTTTCTTTGTATTTCTCCTTGGTGACTTGTTTGGCAAACTGGGATGCGACGCCTTTAGCATCTGGTTCTGCGGCGCACGAGGCAGTGCACAAGCTCAAAACAAACAATATGCCCAGACTAGCTTTGCCGTATCTCTTGTCGCATCTGGATAGCTTCATCATCGTGTATCTCCTTCTTTTTCTGCCCCATCCACGAATTACACGAATTTTCACGAATATAAACCATGGATTATACCTGCTTAACCCGGATTATTCACAAACTAAAAATATTTGACAGGATAACCCCGATAAATCGGGGCAGACACGATAAAATGGATAAGATATTTTCTATCCTGTTAATCCCGTTAATCCTGTCTAATACGCTTTAAGGTAAGCCGTTATGGTGTTTTGTACTGATGTTTATGAATATTTCGAATTAACTGATTACTAATTTACCTTGCTTATTCCCCTTTTTCAAAATCCGCATAATCCGCCCAATCCGCGGTTCATTATTCGTATATCGTATTGCCTAATACGTATCGCGTTTTACCACGCTATCCCAGTTTCTAGTTTCCCGCGTCAAGTTTCTTATGCTGCCGTTTCCCATTCGTGTAATTCGTGTAATTCGTGGATGAATTTTGTTTGTTTTATTTGATTGGTTTTTCGGGTTTCGGATTTCGGGTTTTATTTCTTCCTTTTTCTTCCTTTTCCCGTCAGGCGGTATATCTGGTCCCGGATCTCGGCGGCCCGCTCGAAGTCCCACCTGTCCGCCGCCTCCTTCATCTCCTTCTCAAGCTGGTTTATCGCCTCGGTCACCTCGTACTCGGCCCTCCACTCCTTGACCAGGCCGCGTACGAGTTTCCGCGCAGCGCGCTCCCGGGAGAGGCTCTCCTGCACCGCGCGGACTATTGACCGGGGGGTTATTCCATGCTCCCTGTTATAAGCGCTCTGCTTCGCCCGGCGCTCGTTGGTGATCGCGATTGTTTTTCTTATCGAGTCCGTGAGCTGGTCGGCGTAGAGAACGACCTCGCCGTTCACGTTCCGCGCGGCCCTGCCGGCTGTCTGGATGAGGGACGTGTGGCTCCTCAGGAAACCCTCCTTGTCGGCATCGAGGATGGCGACGAGCGAGACCTCGGGGAGGTCCAGCCCTTCCCTCAGGAGGTTTATACCGACAAGGACGTCGAACTCGGCGGCCCTCAGCCCCCTGAGAAGCTCCACGCGCTCGATCGCGTCTATCTCGGAATGGATGTATTTGACCTTTATTCCTATCTCCGCCAGGTAGTCGGTGAGATTCTCCGACATCCTCTTGGTGAGGGTGGTCACCAGGACACGCTCACCCTGCTTCACCCTCCCCCTGATCCGCTCGATGAGGTCGTCGACCTGGCCATCCAGGGGGCAAACCGTCACCCCGGGGTCGATCAGCCCCGTCGGCCTGATAACCTGCTCGGCTGGGTCCGGGTCCTTCGACAGCTCGTAGGGCCCCGGCGTGGCAGAGATGAATACCACCTGGCTGATGAGCGAGTCGAACTCCTCGAAGTTGAGCGGGCGGTTGTCGAGCGCGGAGGGCAGCCTGAAGCCGTGCTCGACCAGCGTCAGCTTGCGGGAGCGGTCGCCTTTGTACATTCCTCTCAGCTGCGGTAGTGTCGCATGTGACTCATCGATGAAGAAAAGGGAGTCCGGCGGGAAGAAGTCTATGAGGCAGCATGGACGCTGGCCCGGCAGGCGGCCGCTGAGGTGACGGGAATAGTTCTCTATGCCCTGGCAGTAGCCGAGCTCCTTCAGCATCTCCAGGTCGTAGCGCGTCCTCGACTCGATCCGCTGCGCTTCCAGGAGCTTGCCCTCCGCCTTCAATTCGGCAAGCCTCTCCGCAAGCTCACCTTCGATGGCCGAAAAAGCCCTCTCCAGCTTGCTGTAGGGAATAACGAAGTGCTTGGCGGGGTAGATGGTAACGGTCTCAAGCCCCTCGATCGCCCTCCCCGTGGTCTGGTTGAAGCGCTCTATCTTCTCAACGCGATCGCAGTCGAAGGATATTCGAACGGGGTCCGTCCCCGCCGCTGTGAAGACGTCGAGCACCTCGCCCCGGACCCTGAACCTGCCCCTGGAGAAATCGATGTCGTTTCTCTCGTACTGGAGGTCGACGAGGCGCCGCAGGAGCTTCTCTCTCTCGATCTTCTCGCCTGTCTTAACCATAACGACGAGATCCAGGACGTCCTCGGGGGAGCCGACGCCGTAAATGCAGGAGACGCTCGCCACGACTATCACGTCCCTCCTCCGGAGGAGTGACGTCGTTGCCGACAGCCTCAGCCTCTCTAGCTCCCTGTTTATTGAGGCGTCCTTTTCTATGTAGGTGTCCGTCTGCGGTATGTAGGCCTCGGGCTGGTAGTAGTCGTAATAGCTGACGAAGTACTCCACCGCGTTATCCGGGAAGAACTGCTTGAGCTCGCTGTAGAGCTGCGCGGCAAGCGTCTTGTTGTGCGATACGACGAGGGTCGGACGCTGCACCCTCTCGATGGCGTTCGCTATCGTGAACGTCTTGCCCGAGCCGGTGACGCCGAGGAGGGTCTGGTAGCGCTGCCCATCCTCGAGCCTCCTCACGAGCTTCTCTATCGCCCCGGGCTGGTCGCCCTCCGGCTTAAAGTCCGAATGGAGAACAAATTTAGACATAAGACAGCCTCAAAAGATTCAATTTAAACCACGGATTAAACGGATTATACGGATTTAAAGCAGGGCTGTAAAAAGCGGATTCAATCTCAATAGACTGTGTTGTTAATCCGTTTAATCCGCCTAATCCGTGGTTATTTTTTCTCTGTGTTGTCTGTGGTTTAATGTTTTTTGAACATTGAAAATTGGATATTGGTTATTGGTCATTCATAGTTTATCTTTGAAAAAGCTGATTGTTTTCGCCAGGAGCTCCTCCTGCCACTTCACGGACGAGAAGTGATGGTCGGCGCCGTCGATCAGGAACATGTCAAAGTCTCTTCCCCCTTCTCCGAGGCTTTTGCTTAAAGCCTCCGTGTTCTCCGGCAGAACGACCTCGTCTCCCGTCCCGTGGATGAGGAGGATGGACCCCTCGAAGCCGGCAATTTCCCCCACGGGAGAATACCGCTCGAACTCGCGCAGGAAGTCCCCGCTGACCAGCTTACCCCTGTATTCAAATATATCTACATCATCGATATTTACGCTCGAATCTTCAGGAATTACTCGAATCAGCGCGGCCGCCAGGTCCGCCGGGGCGCACCAGATGACGAGCGCCTTAATCAGGGGGGATTTCGGGGCCGCGATGGAAGCAAGGGAGCCGCCGAGGCTATAGCCGAGAAGCCCTATCCTATCCGTGTCGATATCCTCGCGGGCGGAGAGAAACTCCAGTGCCGCCGAAAGGTCCGCGAGGTGGTCCGAGAGGTCCATCTCCTCAAGGTAGCCGTCGCTCTCGCCGCACCCCCTTAAATCGAACCGCAGCGAGGCGATCCCCTCCCCCTCGAGCCTGCGGGAGAGCCTGAGGAAGAGGCGCTGCGCCTCCACCTTGGTGCCGCCGAGGCCGTGGCACATGAGGACGGCGGGTAAGGGCTTCCCTCCCCCGTCGGGCACGTGGACCATGCCGTAGAGCTTCTGACCCTTGTTGTGAAATGTTACCGGGAGCTGCATAAAAGATCAAGGAGGTGCTGGAGTTGATCCCTGTCCTCTTGGAGCCGGTTTAATTTTTTCCTCTCTCTTTCAACAACCTGCGCGGGGGCCTTCTCAACAAAGCTGCTGTTGGATAGTTTAGCTTTGGTGGCCTGAATCTGGACCTCAAGCTTTTCAAGCTTATCACCGAGTCGCTTCTTCTCTTTCTCTGTATCAGGCCTTTTGGTCCAATCCATGAAGACGGTGGAACCCAATACAGTGAGGCTGGAAGCCCAGCCCCTCCTTCGAGGGTTCCCAGCAATAAACTCAAGCTCTGACGCGCCGATCAGCCTCTTTATATCTTCTTTTTCTCCCTCAAGAAACTCGCGAATCCCTACACCAGTGAATATCTTAAAAGGAACAAGCGCTTTTAACGGAACGTTATACTCCTTCTTTAAGTTACGACCGCAACGGACGACATCGTATTTTTCCATGACGTTTTCTAATAACATTGGACGAGCCACCAGATCATCCTTAACCCTCGGCCACTGTGAGAGCGCCAGGAGCTCGTCGTCGAGATAGGAGTACGGCCGGAGTAGCTGCCATATCTCCTCGGTTATGAAGGGCATGATCGGGTGAAGAAGCTTCATGGAGACGGAGAGGACATTGGCGAGTATGGCCCTAACCCTTGCCGCGCCGGCCTCATCCCCGCCCCTGAGAACAGGCTTGGAATACTCCACGTACTTGTCGCAGAAGTCGTGCCAGAAGAAGGCGTACATGTGCTGGGCGGCGTCGTTGAGGCGGTACGCCGACAGTGCCGAGGTGACCTCGTGGACGGCTGTCTGGAGCCTGCTAAGGATGAAGCGGTCATCCGACGAGAGCTCCTCCGGCTTCCATCCGCCGATCTTTACGGGCTCGCCCTTCGAGAGCTCCGCCAGGAGGAACCGGGCCGCGTTCCACATCTTGTTGCAGAAGTTCCTGCCCAGCTCGAACTTATCCAGCGATATATACACGTCCTGCCCCTGCGCCGTAGTCATGGTCAGCGTGAACCTGAGGGCGTCGGCGCCGTACTCCGAGACGACAAGCAGGGGGTCGATCGTGTTGCCGAGCGATTTGGACATCTTCTTGCCCGTGTCGTCCCGCACGGTACCGTGGAGGAAGACGTCGCTGAAGGGTATAGCGTCCTTGAATTCAAGGCCGGCCATTATCATCCGGGCGACCCAGAAAAACAGGATCTCCGGGGCCGTTACCAGGCAGGACGTCGGATAGTAGAAATCGAGGTCGGGATTGTCTTCCGGCCACCCCAAGGTCGCGAACGGCCAGAGCCACGACGAGAACCATGTGTCGAGAACGTCCTCGTCCTGGTGGAGATCGCTCCCCCCGCAGGAGGGACACCTCTCAGGCCTCTCGGCCGAGACTATAGGCTTCTCCTCCCCGCAGCTCCCGCAGTACCAGACGGGTATCCGGTGCCCCCACCAGATCTGCCTGGAGATGCACCAGTCCCTGATGTTGCGCATCCAGTCGAGGTAGACCTTCTTCCACCGCTCCGGGTAGAAGCGCACCTCGCCGCTCTCCACGACCTCTATCGCGCGCTTTGCCAGGGGCTTCATCCTGACGAACCACTGCAGCGAGAGGCGCGGCTCGACGAGGGTGTGGCACCTGTAGCAGTGGCCGGCGGAATGCGTGTGCGGCACCACCTTTTCCAGAAGCCCCCTCTCCTTCAGGTCGACGAGGAGGGTCTCCCGGCACTCCAGCCGGTCCATCCCCCGGTACTGGACGGGCACGTTCTCATTCATAGTCCCGTCGCCGTTCATGACGTTCACCGGCTCGAGATCGTGGCGGAGCCCCATCTCGAAGTCGTTCGGGTCGTGGGCGGGCGTCACCTTGACGATGCCCGTGCCGAACTCGGGGTCCACGAAATCGTCCTCTATGACCGCGAGCCGCCTCTCCACTATCGGCAGGATGAGCTCCTTGCCGACGAGACCCCTGTGGCGGGGATCGTCCGGGTTGACGGCTACGGCGACGTCGCCCAGCATCGTCTCGGGGCGGGTCGTCGCCACGGTGATATGGCCCGCTTCGCCCGCCACGGGGTAGCGGATATAGTAGAGCGCGCCCTGCAGCTCGTCGTGCTCGGCCTCCTCGTCGGAGAGGGCCGTCTGGCACCGGGGACACCAGTTGATGATGTAGTTACCCCTGTATATCAGCCCCTTATCGTAGAGGCGCGTGAAGACCTCGATGACCGCGCGGCTGTAGCCGTCATCCATCGTGAAGCGGATCCTGTCCCAGTCGCACGAGCAGCCAAGCGCCTTGAGCTGCTCGATTATGCGGCCGCCGTACTCCTCCCTCCACCCCCATACCTCCTCCAGGAATTTCTCGCGCCCGAGGTCCTGCCGGGTGCGCCCATCAACGGCCAGCTTCTTCTCGACCACGTTCTGCGTGGCGATTCCCGCGTGGTCGGTCCCCGGCATCCAGAGCGCGTTCCTGCCCTCGAGCCGCTTCCACCGGATCAGGATGTCCTGGATCACGTTGTTCAGGGCGTGGCCCAGGTGAAGGATTGCGGTCACGTTCGGCGGCGGGATGGAAATTGAATAAGGTGATCCTCCTCTCTCCCCCTCGGCGCGGAAAGCGCCCTTCTCGAGCCAGAGGCCGTAGATTCTCTCCTCGACGTCCTTCGGGCTGTACTGTTTCGCAAGTTCCATAGTAAAGAATGATATCGGCTGAAGGAACGGGGGTCAATCCCGCCGTATAATCCCCCTTTTCACAAGGTCAGCCCTCACCTCGTCAGGAGAGGTGAAAAACAGACTGCCGGGATACTCCGTGTGCCCTGCCCTCCCCTCTTCGACCTCGCGTATATAGATGGCCTCGATGCGATCGGGATGCGAGGAGAGAAGCCGGGAATATATTTTCGGATCCTCCTGGCCGTTGTCGGCAAAGAGCAGGAATTTCCTGCCGGGGAAGGCAGCGAAAATATTCTCTATTGCGCTTTCCTTGTACTGAACGATGCGCGCCGCTACGCCGCTCGTCACATCTTTCGACAGGTCCAGCTTCATGAGATCAAGTGCGCCGGAAGGAAAGTGGTTAAGGGGGAGAAACTTCACGATGCGCGCCGCTACGCCGCTCATCACATCTTTCGACAGGTCCAGCTTCATGAGATCGAGTGAGCCGGAAGGAAAGTGGTTGAGGGAGAGAAACTTCACGATGCGCGTTGAAAAGGCATAGGGGGAAGCAGAGACGTAGTGAAAAGGCCTCGGGCCTTTATTCCCGCTCCTCGCTATATCCGCGTACAGCGCGGCCATGCCGGGCACCGGCTTATCCGTCTCTGCGTCCCCGAAAAGCACCGCTTTAACCACCTTGCCATGATCGTGGACCCCGGTTATTTTGACCGTATCGTCTATGTCCGAGATGACACCCAGCTCCGCGTCGGGGCTTGGAACATATACCGTCCCCCGAAAAAGTCTGCCGTCCCTGGCAATTAACTCGACTCCGGTTGTTCCCTTCCACCTGCCTTCCGGGGGAGCCGTGAGAGAGGCGCTGAAGTATCCCCGGCCATCGGTCCTTGCCGCTTTTCCGGCGACGCCCGCCCGAATCGTGACGGGCTTTTCTTTTGCCCCGTCGGGGAAAAAGCCGGCCAGGGAAGAGATGGGCCGCTTGATCCTGGGGAAGGGAGCCTCCTTCATGAATTCGCCATAGCCCTTCCCTATGGTGTACATCCTTCCCTTTATGTGGAGAACGCCGGAGTTTCCATATCCCGGGAGAACGACCATCCCGTACCTCTCGTCATCGATAATATCCTCGACCTCTCCGGTCTCTACGCCGGCAAGGGCAGAGAGAGCGAACGCCATTATGAGGAGGCACGCAGGATACGCGACAACATAGAGTTTATTCATTTTCCAAGTAAAAAATCCGCCAAAGGCGGACAAGTCCGGAATTTACCCGCCCGTGGCGGGCTCGAAACAAATCCGGACAGCTCAAGCTCAAATACACCAAAGGATATAGGCAATTTGGAAATTCGTATTTTAAATTTGTCTCGCCTGCCTGTCGGCAGGCAGGGATTTCGGATTTCGAGTTTAGAGTCATCTCCAAAATAGTTGATAATGAAATGGCACGACTACTACCTTATTGTCAAGCAACCGGATAAATACAAGATGGCCGCCCTTCTATTAAGTAACGATCAATTCGCTCATTATCGATGCACTAAACAGTACTCCCTCTCCCCCCAAAAATTGGGGGGAGAGGGTATTGCTTATAAGAGGTATTCCAGTGTTCAGCTTCAACTGAATTGGAGAAGCCCCCGAATTTATAAGGGCCGACACCATGGCCCGCACTGTCCCTCAGCCACCTGCCCGGCCCCGGCGACGGTATGGCTACTTCCCGCGCCCCTTCTTCTCCTCTTCCCGGAGGAGCTTGTACTCGACGCTGTCCACGAGGGCGTGCCAGCTCGCCTCTATTATGTTCTCCGAGACGCCCACGGTCCCCCAGATGTGCTCGTCGTCCCTCGACTCGAGAAGGACCCTCACCTTGGCAGCGGTCCCCGCCTGGGGGTCTAGCACCCGGACCTTGAAGTCGGCCAGGCGCACCGCGGCTATGGCGGGGTAGAACGGCTGGAGGGCCCTGCGAAGCGCCTGGTCGAGGGCATGTATCGGGCCGTCCCCCTCGGCGACGGTGTGCGCTTTCTTACCGTCCACCGTGACCTTGACGGTGGCCTCCGAGATGAGCCTGTTGTCCTCCCTCTTTTCAACGATGACCCTGAAGCCCTCGAGTTCGAAGAACCGCTTGTGAAGCTTCATGCTCTTCTTCATAAGCAGCTCGAACGAGGCCTCGGCGGCCTCGAACTCGTAGCCCTCGTGCTCGAGTTCCTTCAGCGTCTTGAGTATCTCCCTCGTCTCGGGGGTGTCCTTGTCGAGATCGAGGTCGAGCTGCGCGGCCTTGTAGAGTATGTTGCTCCTACCGGAGAGCTCGCTGATAAGTATCCTCCGCCTGTTCCCCACCAGCGACGGCTCTATGTGCTCGTAACCGCGGGGGTTCTTCTCCACGGCGTTGACGTGGACCCCGCCCTTGTGGGCGAACGCGCTGACGCCTACGTAGGGCGCCTTTGCGTAATGCCTCATGTTCGCCAGCTCGTCCACGAAGCGCGAGACCTCCGTCAGCTCCCCGAGCCGCGCGTCGGAGATGCAGTCTATTCCCATCTTTATCTTCAGGTTGGGGATGATGGTGCAGAGGTTCGCGTTTCCGCTCCTCTCCCCGTAGCCGTTGATCGTGCCCTGGACATGTGTCGCGCCGAAGGCAACGGCAATGAGCGTGTTGGCGACCGCCACGCCGGAATCGTTGTGGGCGTGAATGCCGAGGGGGCCGTCCACGGCTTCCCTCACATCCTTCATGATCTCGCCGAGCTCCAGCGGGAGCGTCCCGCCGTTCGTGTCGCAGAGAACCAGGCACTCCGCGCCCGCCTCCAGGGCCGCCCTGAGGGTCTCCATAGCGTACTCCCTGTCCTCCTTGAACCCGTCGAAGAAGTGCTCGGCGTCGTATATGACTTTCCTGGACTGGGATTTCATGTAGGCGACGCTCTCGGAGATCATCTTCAGGTTCTCTTCCATGGTGGTCCTGAGGATGTCCCTGACGTGCAGTATCCAGCTCTTTCCGAAGATCGTCACCACCTCCGTGCCGGCCTCGAGCATCTTCCGGAGATTCTCGTCGTCCTCGACGCGGCAGCCGGCCCTGCGCGTGCTCCCGAAGGCCGTTATCTTAACGCCGGAAAGCTTGAGCTCCTTGACGTTCCTGAAGAACTCCATGTCCTTCGGGTTCGATCCCGGCCAGCCGCCCTCTATGTAACTGAACCCGAGCTTGTCGAGCCGCTGAGCTATCCTGAGCTTGTCGGCGCTGGAGAAGGAGACACCCTCCGCCTGGGCCCCGTCCCGCAGCGTCGTGTCGTATATCTTTATCTCAGTCATTTGCTTCCCGCTTGTCCTCAACTTCGACGAACGTGGCATGCAGCGACCTGGCCGCCCTGTCCGCGTCCTCCTTCTTGACGACGCACGAGATCTTTATCTCGCTCGTCGATATCATCTCTATGTTGACCTTCTCCCGGGCCAGGGTCCCGAACATGTCGGCCGCTATTCCCGAGTGGCTCTTCATGCCCGTGCCGACGACGGAGACCTGCGCTATATCGTCATCGATTGTCACGCTTCGGGCGCCGATCTCGTCCAGTATCGATTCCGTGGTGGCTCTCGCCTTCTTCAGGTCGGCCTTCATCACCGTGAACGAGACATCGGTGTACCCCTCCTCGCTGACGTTCTGAAGTATCATGTGCAGGTTGATGTTATTCCCCGCGAGCGCCTTGAATATGGTCGCTGCTATTCCCGGCCTGTCCGGCACGTGGAGGATGGTTACCTTGGCCTGCTCCTTGTCCACGGTAACACCCCGGATTACCACCTTCTCCATCATCGATTTGGCCTCCTTGACTATAAAGGTTCCCTCGTCCTGCTTGAAGCTCGACCGGACATGGATCCTGACGCCGTACTTGCTCGCGAACTCGATCGAACGGGACTGCATTACCCTTGCCCCGAGGCTGGCCATCTCCAGCATCTCCTCGTACTCGATCTCGTCGATCTTCCTCGCGTTCGTCACTATCCTCGGGTCCGCGGTGTAAACCCCGTCCACGTCCGTGTATATCTCGCATGCATCGGCCTTCAGAACGGCGGCAAGGGCGACCGCGGTCGTATCCGAGCCGCCGCGGCCCAGCGTCGTCACGTTCTCGTACACGTCGATTCCCTGGAAACCGGCAACTATCACTATCTTTCCCTTTTTCAGCTCCTCTACAATCTTGCCTGGCTTGATCTTCACTATCTTGGCCTTCGTGTGGGAGCTGTCCGTCTCGAAACCGGCCTGCGCCCCCGTCATGCTGATAGCCTCGTGCCCCATGTCGTTGATGGCCATGGCCATGACGGCGACCGATATCTGCTCCCCGGTCGATATGAGCTGGTCGACCTCCCTCTCCGGCGGGTTGGAGCTTACCCGGTTGGCAAGCTCGATCAAGCTGTCGGTTGTGTCGCCCATCGCCGAGACCACTACGACAACACGGTTGCCTTCTTCTTTCGTGGCGATAATCCTGCGGGCAACGCTCTTTATCTTTTCCGGCGTCGCCACGGAGCTTCCACCGTATTTCTGCACGATAAGACTCACCGCGCACCCCCGAAGAGAACGTCGACCAGCCCGCTCGCCGCCACGGTCTGCCCGCCGCCCTTCCCGATGCTCTCCTCGTCGAACCGGCATACGGCATCGGCCCGTATCCCGTTACCCGCTATTGCGTAGGGCACGGGATCGTCGGCATGTGTACGCAGCTCGACCGGCGTCGGGTGGTCCGGCATGACGAGAATCCTGTGTTTGCCCATCCTTCTCATTCCATCGGCAATCCTGCCGACCACCTTCTCGTCGAAGTTCTCTATGGCCCTTATCTTCTCTCCCAGGTCGCCGTTGTGGCCCGCCTCATCAGGCGCCTCCACGTGAACGAAGACGAAGTCGGCCCCCTCCAGGGCCCTTAACGCGTACTCGGCCTTTGCGGCGTAATCGGTGTCGTAATACCCCGTCGCCCCCGGAACGTCTATCACCTTCAGGCCGATGCAAAGCGCCAGGCCCTTTATGAGGTCAACCGCCGAAATTACCGCACCATCGACCCCGTGCCTCTCCTTGAACAGGGGCATCGACGGTTTCTTCCCCTGCCCCCAGAGCCACAACATGTCGACCGGGTTCTCGCCGAGGTCGACCCTTATGGTATTGATCTCGTGGTCGGCAAGCATGAACTGCGAGCCCGTCATGATCTCCCTCAGGAACTTGGCGCCCTTTCCCCTGGGGAAGTTTTCCATGATCGGCTTTCCGGTAATATCATGGGGTGGGACACACCTGAGGTGACCGTGCCCCCCCGAGAGCTTCCCCTCCGGCACAATCATGAGGTGCCTGTAGCTCACGCCGGGGTAGAACCGCACTCCCCTCCTGCTGAACTTCCCGCCGAGAAGCTCGATCAGGACGGCCGCCTCGTTCGATGAGATATGGCCCGCCGAGTAATCGACCATTACGCCGTCTGACACGGTGACGAGGTTCGCGCGGAAAGCGACATCGTCCGGGCCGAGCTCTATTCCCATGCTCTCCGCCTCGAGCGGGCCTCGGCCGGTATAGAACTCTTTCGGGTCGTACCCGAATATCGACATGTTGGCCACGTCGCTGGACGCATCCATGTTCCTGGGCACGGTGCGGGCCAGTCCCGTCATCCCCTCTTTCGCTATTCTGTCCATCTCCGGCGTCCTGGACGCCTGGAGAGGCGTACGGCCGTCGAGATCATCGAGCCGGTAATCGCTCATGCCGTCGCCGACAAGTATCGCGTATTTCATCGGTCCTCCTCGTCCTCGACCCTTACGACCATTGTCCCGGCCCTGACACTGCCCAGGCCGTCTATCTCCGCGAGGGCCCGGCGTACGTTTCTCTCGCGAGCCATGTGGGTCATCATGACCACGGGAACAACACCGCCCTTCCTCCGCTCCTTCTGCAGGATGGATGCCAGGCTGATGCCCTCCTCCCCCAGGATGGTGGTGATCTGGGCGATGACGCCGGGCCTGTCTATGCAGGAGAACCTGAAGTAATAACGGGTCTGCACATCCTCCATGGGGATGATCCTGTTCGAGTCTTCCACGGACACGGCTATCGGCTGCGGCGACCGGGAGCCTATGAGGGCCCTCCCCGTGTCGACGAGGTCGCTCACGACCGCGCTGGCAGTCGGGTCCTGCCCCGCCCCCGCCCCGCATATCATGATATCGCCGGTGTAGTCCCCGTGGACGTACACGGCATTGTAAACACCCGAGACGGCGGAGAGCGGGTGTTTCCGGGGGATCAGCGTGGGGTGAACCCTCACCTCCAGGCCGGCTTCCCCGTACTTCGCGATGGCCAGAAGTTTGATCACGTAATCGAGCTCTCCCGCGTAAAGGATGTCCTTGGCCGTTATCTCCTCGATTCCCTCCACGTAAACGGATTTGAGATCGACCCACTTTCCCGTCGCCAGGGACGCGAGAATAACGAGCTTGTGGCTTGAATCTACCCCCTCGATGTCGAGCGAGGGATCGGCCTCGGCAAAGCCCCTCTTCTTCGCCTCGTTGAGGGCAGACCGGAAAGTGCTCCCCTCCATTGTCATCCTGGACATTATGAAGTTGCACGTCCCGTTCACGATGCCCAGGATCGACGATAACCTGTTCGCGACGAGCCCCTCCCTGATCACCTTGATGATGGGTACGCCGCCGCCGACGGACGCCTCGAAAAGTATCTTGCCCCTGCTCTTCGAGGAGAGCGCGAAAAGCTCTCGGCCCTTTTCGGCTAGCAGCGCCTTGTTGGCCGTGACGACGCACTTGCCCATCTCCAGGGCCCTGGCTATCAGGGAGTGCGCCTCATCGACACCCCCGATAAGCTCCACCACGATGTCCACGGCCGGGTCGTCGGTCACGCCGGAAGCTTTACCCTCGATAAGGGCCCCATCGAGCCCCGCCCGGCGCACCTTGCCGGGGTCCAGGTCGCACGCCTTGACAATTTCGAGGGGAACTCCCAGCCGCTGTTCGATCAGGGACGCGTTTTCGCCGAGCAGCTTGACGACTCCGCTCCCGACGGTTCCCAGGCCTATTATCCCAATACCTATTCTCTTCTTCATTCCCTCATCCTGACAGCCCTGTTGCCGGCTGTTCATTGATCACCCATTGTATTAGCAAGGCCAACCGTTGTGAACCAAAATATGGATAGATGGCCGGATGTGGCGGGGGGCGCGGAGCGCGCAGGCCCCGCTCATCGGGAATTTTGAAACGCCGGGCGCATACTGCAGCACGCGCTGCAGGGCAGCCCCGCTTACCGATTATTTCGCGAGCGCCGCCGGACGGCCATCATTCCCCGGATACCTTGCGGCGGCTCAGCAGCCAGTAGAGGCCGCCGCTGATGAACAAACCCACGAACCACGAGTACGTGTAGATCGTCACGAAGACGTGCGGAACGGATTTGAGCGCGCCCGCCGCCTGGAGGAAGCCCGGGACGTTGGGAAGCACGCCCGCGGCCAGCGCGATGATCGCCACCGGGTTCCACCCCTTCACGTACGTGTATGCTCCCTCTTTTCTGAAGAGGTCCTCAACCTTCAGCTTCGTCCGCCTGATCAGGAAGTAGTCGACGATGAGAATGCCTGCGATGGGGCCCAGGAGAGCGGAGTAGCCGATGAGCCATGTGAAGATGTAGCCGTGGGTGGAGGAGAGGAGCTTCCACGGGAAGATCGCGACGCCCAGGCCCGCCGTGATATATCCCCCCATCTTGAAGGAGATCTTCCCGGGCGCGATATTCGAGAACCCGTTGGCCGGGGCCACCACGTTCGCGGCGAGGTTGGTCGTGAGCGTGGCCACCACGAGCGCGAACAGTGCGATGATCACCGTCACGCCGCCCATCCGGCCGAGCAGGACCACAGGGTCCCATATCGCCTCGCCGAAGATCACCACCGTCGCTGAGGTAACCGCGACGCCGATGAACGAGAATAGAACCATCGTGGGCGGCAGGCCCAGGACCTGCCCCAGGAGCTGGTCTTTCTGGGTCGGGCAGAAGCGCGTGAAGTCGGGGATGTTCAGCGACAGGGTGGCCCAGAATCCCACCATTGCCGTCAAGCCGGGCAGAAACACCGACCAGAACTGCCCCTCCCTGGCTCCGCCCGCCCCGAACTGCGAGGGCGCGGACAGCATCTGCCCGAAGCCGCCCGCACGGACATATGCCCACGCAAGCAGAGCGAGGCCCATTACTATGAGGAAGGGCGCGGCGTAGCTCTCCAGCCAGCGGATCGACTCGGTGCCCCTGGCGATGAACCAGACGTGCATTCCCCAGAATGCGAGGAAGGAGGCAAGCTGCCAGAAGCCTATGCCGAGGACGGGCAGGGGCTCCCCCGCGAACCAGTTTCCCGACACGCCGTTGAGGATCGTGTAGATCGCCGAGCCGCCGACCCATGTCTGGATGCCGAACCACCCGCAGGCAACCAGGCCTCGGAGAATAGCGGGCACGTTGGCGCCCCTCGTCCCGAACGACGAGCGCAGGAGCACCGGGAAGGGGATGCCGTACTTCGTCCCCGCGTGCCCGACAAGGGCCATCGGCATGAGCACTATGACGTTACCGAGGAGAACGCAAAGGATGGCCTGCCGCCAGGACATCCCCTCCGAGATGAGGCCGGCGGCGAGCATGTATGTCGGCACGCACACGGCCATCCCGACCCAGAGCGCGGCGATGCTGTTCCACCTCCAGGTGCGCTGCCGCGGGGCCGTCGGGGCGAGGTCCGCGTTCCAGAGGCCGGGGTCGGCGCCGGCGATACGCACGGCGGGGGCACGGCTTACCTCCATAACGGCTCCATATGCCTGAACGCCGCTTTCTCTAGCGCCATATCCTGGTATCCCGCGCAGTCATGAGCTTTGCCCGTCCGGGATTCATACTTCTCATCGGGCAGGTCCCGGTGCACCGCCCTCCGGCGTCAGGCTCTCACAGGGTACCTTCCCGGCAGCCTTCAGTCAAGCTACCCTTGAAAACGGCCCCGCAAACCGAAGGTTTTAGAATCTGGAATTGGATATTTTTCTATCCTGTTAATCCCGTCAATCCTGTCGAATACTCTTTAAGGTAAGCCGTGGCAGCGTTTTTACTGATATTCATAAATACTTCGGCCCAATTCATAAAACTCATTGAACTCATTTAACTCATAAAACTCATATCTAATGCATCCTGATCGCAGTCATGCCGACTGTGTCATTGCCGGACGGGATTATCCAGAGGTCCCGCGCAAGCGCTGACGGGTTCCGCGCATCCGCGTCCCAGTACGTCCAGTCACCCGCCGCCGGAGCGTTGTAGCAGTAGAGGTTGTCGTCACCACCGTCACTTTTCATGACCGCGAGGCCTCCTGCTTCCGCGGCAGCAACGGCGACCGCGTCGTTACCGGATGGTATCACCCAGAGGTCTCTCGCCAGCGGTGTCTGGTTCCGCGCGAGGCAGTCCCAGTACGTCCGGTCGCCTGCGGCCAGGTTGTTATACGCGTAGAGGTTCACGTCACCCGCTCCCTCCTCCTTCAAAACAGCCAGCCCCTTCACGCCGCCTCCGATGTCGAGGCCGGCCATGCATGCTGCGTCGTTGCCGGCCGGCATGACCCAGAGGTCACGGGCAAGGGGCGAGGGGTTCCGGGAAAAGGCGTCCCAGTACAGCCAGTCGCCCGCTTCGGGGGCGTTGTAGTAGTACAGGTTCAAGTCCCCGCCGCCGTCATTCTTCAGGATGGCCAGGTCCAGCCGCCCGTCGGCGTTTATATCCTCGACGGCCGCGATACCTATCGCGTCGTTGCCGGCGGGGATGACCCACAGGTCCCGCGCAAGCGCCGACGGGTTTCGCGCAGAGCAGTCCCAGTACATCCAGTCGCCGCCCACCAGGCTGTCGTAGAGGTAGAGGTTTACGTCACCCGCTCCCTCCTCCTTCAGCACGAGGAGGCTCTCCGGGAACGTCCCCCCTATCGCCGTCATGCCGATGGCGTCGTTGCCCGCGGGGATCACCCACAGGTCCCGCGCGTACGCCGAGGGGTTCCTCGCCAGCGCGTCCCAGTACAGCCGGTCTCCACTGACCAGGCTGTTATAGTAGTAGAGGTTGATGTCGCCCTCCGCGCTGCTCTTAAGCACCGCCAGCTTAGGCCCGCCCGTGGGTGTAATCGTAGGCGTCAGCGTTATAGTCGGTGTCCGCGTGACCGTTTGTGTGGGTGTGGCGGTCGGCGTACAGGTAGACGTCGGCGTGATAGTGGGCGGTATTGTCGGCGTGTTCGTTGCCGTCACGGTGGGAGTATTCGTCGGCGGTGAGGTCGGCGTCGACGTGGGCGTACCAGTTGCCGTTGGAGTCTGTGTGCTGGTTGCAGTAAAAGTCGAAGTGGCGGTTGCTGTCGGCGTGAGTGTTATCGTCGGTGTCAGCATGACCGTGGGCGTGGAAGTCGGCACCGTTGTCTGTGACGGCGTTGCCGTCACGGTCGGCGTGTGCGTCGAGGCCATTGTATGGGTCGGAGTCGGCGACGCGGCAGTCGAGCCGGCCCATCCGGCCAGCCTCGCCCACATCCACCACACCGCCCGACCCTTCAGCACACAGTTTATCCGCGCCTTGTTGCCGGGACCGTCACAATGAGCGCATTCGGCACAGCCGTCATAACCGGTGACGCCGTTTCCCGTAGTTAACTGTTCGAGCTCAGAACCGGCATTGGCATCGATCCACTCCTCTCCCCAGTTTCCGCCGGTATAGTCCAGGTCGTCATACATCGCCAGATCCCAGAAGTAAAACCCATCCGGATCGTATGCTTCGATGTCCGCAAAATCGAACAGTATACGATTATTAGTGTTACAGTGCTGCCTGATCAACTGGTTGTTGTAATGAACGTGACCATCGCCGTTCGCCTGGGGGTCGTCGTGGAGATTCTCGCCCTGGCCCTCGGCGTGGCCGGTCATGAACACGAACTTCACGGGATGTTCCGCGGCCCGTGGCTTGGTGCCGCCCTCGCCGTACTCCGATACAAGTATCTCCATGTTGTCCACGTAGCGCTGGGCGTTGTGCATGTTGATGCTGCACCAGGACCACATGATGACGTTAACGTGTAAGTTCGCGGGGTTATCCAGAAGATTTCTCGTTGCCGTCACCCAGGGTGTAACGCCGTTGCCGTCGATGTAGTCCCCCTGGCTCAGGTCGTCGATGCCGGGTATGCCGTTGTCATCCAGATCGAGGCCGGACGAGCCGTTATCAGACCACTCGTACTTCGTCCCGAATGAGGGGAAAGTATCGAGGGCGTTCATGCCCGTGATCAGCTGGCTCCCGTGAGATGTGTGCTGATAGGCGACGTGAAGATCGCTTTTCGCCTGGCTGATCCATGAGTCGGGGATCTGCGATAGTTCCGTGCAAGTGTGGTCGATTATTATCGGCTGGGCAAAAACGGCTGGAGTGACTAAAAACAGACCGCCGGCAATAAGAACTGTCGATTTCAACTTCATGTGGTTTCATCAGGTTTGATGTTGATTGTAAGAAGAGAGATTACTTGCCGCTCATCCCGGAGCAGCGTGGAGTTGATCGTGAGAGGGACGTATACCGGGTTCACTCCCCGAGGGCGTCATCCATGTCCTTCTGCCGTTGGGCGGTCGCGGCGTTCGCCCCGTCCACCCTCGACTTCGCCCTCATTCCCGCGTCAACAGCAGTCCGGCCGGTAAAGCCCTCGACCACCTGGTCCGTGAACGGCTTCGAGGACGGCCCGGCCTTCTCCTTGTCGGCTGTCTCCTGGTCGGCGGCCCCGCCGCAGCCGGCAAGCATCACCGCAGCCATAATCGCCATTAACCTTATTTCCATACCCTAGTCTCCTATCGCGAGCATTATACCATCTTCAGTCGAAAATTTCAAGGGGGGGGCAAAGCCTTTGGACTTTCTCCGTTTTATAAGGCTCGATATGCGCAATCACCTGGCCTTGAGGCTGTAGGAGATTTGAACAAATGCAAAACGTCGTTTTACCAAATACCCTCTCCCCTTTGTAAGGGGAGAGGGCTAGGGTGAGGGGTTAAAGACGGTTACCAGTTAATAGTTTCTAGTTTCTGGTCTATTATCTTCTATTATTGTCTCTCAGGAATCTGCAAGAAACCAGAAACTGCCTGGAACACCCCCTCATCCTGACCTTCTCCCCCTTAAGGGGGAGAAGGAAATTCTTATTGTTCGAATTCCCCTCTGATGGCAAACATGTTTTTCAATTAGAAAGACATTTTTAAAAAAAACGGCGAATCTCCTGGACGCCACAACTTTATCCCGGTATTAAGCTACCAGCAGTAAAACGGATCTGACCAGTACGGCCTGTAGCTCCTGTTCCAGAAGGCGGCCGCCGCGGCCTCCCTCATGGCCCTCGCGGTCTCTTCCTGCGCCTCGACCTCCCTCTTCTTGAGATACACATCCATCTGGTATCTCATCATCATCCTGGTCTCGGTGTCAGCCCTGCGGTACCGGTCCCAGTACTCCTCCCAGAACTCCTGCTCCTGCACCTGCCGGACCGGTATGTCGAGTATCCTGGCTTTTCTCTTCAGCCTCTCCTTCTCCTCTTTCCTGGCCGCCTTCACCGTCCGCCTCTCCTCCTCCATCTCCTCCTTCTCGGCCTTCTTCCGTGCTTTTTCAGCCTCCTTCTCCGCCTTTTTCTTTGCCTTCTCCCCCTCCTCGAACGACTTGATCAACTCCTTCAGCCTCTTGGCCTCGTCCTTGTCCATATCTTTAAGGTTCTTATATTCATCCTTGGCGGAGCTAATGTCCCCCAGGTTCAAATATGCCGCACCAAGCCAGAAGCGAGCAGGAGGGAAATTGGGATTGAGACGGATGGCATCCTTGTAATTCTCGACCGCCTCCCGGTAGCAACCGCGCTCGTAACAAGCCCCGCCGAGATTGTAGTAAGCCCCGGGATCTCCGTCTCTGACGCGGACGGCCTCCCTGCAGGCATCAATGTCGAACTCCCTTTCCTGCGCACGGAGCGGGGAAGCGGCCACGGCAAAGAAGATCAATGTTGCCAGGAGCAAATTAATCAGGCGTTGAACTTTCATGCTGTCCCTGAGCCGGTTTTTTCGCGCGTAAGGGCGCTTTCGACGCGGTTGCGGCCTTTACTCTTGGCAAGGTAAAGGTATCTGTCAGCAGCCTGGAACATCTCCTTATGATCGCGGAAGTTTACGTTGTTCAACGTGGCAATGCCAATGGAGATGCGCACGGGCAGGAGCTTGCCCCCGAAAGTAAACTCCGTCTTCTCCACCAATCGCCTGAGGCGCGTGGCGTTGACCAACGCTTCCTCCCCGTCAACGCCCTTCAGGATGATTACGAACTCCTCTCCGCCGTAACGGCAGAAGATATCCTCTCTCCGGATAACACCGAATATCGTCTTTGCCAGGCCGCGCAGAACGTGGTCGCCCGCCTCGTGGCCGTGAGCGTCGTTGATCCGCTTGAAATAGTCGACATCGATCAGTACCAGGGAAATAGGGCAGCGTTGGCGCTGCGCGTAGCTGAACTCGCCCCGGAAGTGGTCGTCGAAAAATCTCCGGTTGTAGATCCCGGTCAGGCCGTCCCTGGTCGCGCTCTCGTAAAGCTCCTTCTGGAACTGCTCTTCAATATTATCCTGGTAGCTGAACTTAAGCGTGATGGAGCCGATATGTAACTTATCGCCTTCCCGAAGAACGTGGGCATCTATGCGCCGGGTGTTACAGTAAGTGCCGTTTGTCGATTGCAGGTCCTCTATCCTGTACTTGCCGGAGGCGACACGAAGGAGCCGGGCATGCGTCCGGCTGACTCCATTATCCTCCAGGATTATATCGCACTTACCGGCGCGGCCGATAAGCACCTCCGGGCCCGTCAGGGGGAACATCTGCCCGGCCTGGCCGCCGGAGATAACAATAAGGGTCGCCTTTCGCTCCTGCGCCCCCCCCTGCCGCCCGGCGCGCTTCCTGTGCACTATGGTCCTGTCATCCATACCTTATCACGAAAAAAAGTGTTACCTGGTTCCTTTTTCTCCGTTACACGTTACACGTCACACGTTTCACGCCTTTGCATCTTGCTTCTTTTTTCTTTTTCTCCGTTACACGTCACACGTTTCACGCCTTTGCATCTCGCATCTTTTTTCTTTTTCTCCGTTACACGTTACACGTCACACGTTTCACGCCTTTGCATCTCGCTTCTTGCTTAGCGAACAATTATTTTATCTTCGTTCTTTTCAAACGTCTTCGGACCGATTCCCTTGACGTTCATGATGTCATTGGTCTGCTTAAATCTCCCTGCATTCTCGCGATAATCAATAATTGCCTGTGCTTTCTTTGGTCCGATCCCGTTTAACGTCTCGAGCTCTCTCTTGGTGGCCTTGTTAATGTCAATTTTCAAGTCGCCACCTACGACGACCTGTCCCGTCTCATTGCTCGAGGCCAACTTGTAATCAAAAGGAAGGTTCGGAGGGCGGGGGCTGACCAGCGTTTTTTTCATATCCCGGACGCTGAGATTAATTCCGTCGCTTTCTATTACAAAAGAACCGAGTTGGTCTGTCCTGAAGACGGTGGCCCCGAATGCTTTCATCCTATCCAGAACGATCTTCTTGGGATGGCCGTAACTGTTATTAAGGCCACAGCTTATGCCGGCCAGCCGCGGCCTGACCTGCTTGACGAAATCATGCGAACAGGAATGGCGACTCCCATGGTGGCCGCACTTGAGAAAATCACTCTGGATGTCATATTGCCTTTCCAGTATCTCATTCTCTGCTTCTAAGGCGGCGTCACCGGTGAGCAGGAATGAGTTCTTTCCGTATTCCACTCTCACTACGATGGAACAGTTATTATTGTCCTCGGGCAGCTTACCGCCCGGGTGGAGTACCTTCATCTTCACATTCCCGATGGCGAACTCCTGGCCGGCTCGGCAAAGCTTATAAGGTACTTTCTTTTCCTTAATGGATTGTAAAAGATCCTTGTATATATGAGTGGTATGACTCTTCCCCGGGTCCATGTATTTGCCAATATCATATTTTCTGACGACAGTTGGAAGGCCGCCTATATGGTCCTCGTCAGGGTGCGTCGCGATAAGAAGGTCTATCCTCTTGACCTTTTCCTTCTCAAGATACTTCAGAAAGGCTTCTGTTGACTTCTTAGGGCCGCCGTCGATGAGTATGTTCGTTCCATCAGGACACTTTATCAGTGTACTATCACCCTGGCCTATGTCGATGAAATGGATCTCAAGTTTCAATCCCAGGCCACCGATCTGCTTGAGATCAATATTCCTGAGTTCTTCGGGACTTACCCATTTTCCGCGATGCTTAACGTAGCCTTTTTCCTTATACCTCTGCTCCTCGATAATCTGCTGAATACGGGGCGAGATCCCCCGTTCCTGGGAATGGAGGGATGAGTTTGCCAGGAGAGATGAGGCGAGGATAATAAATGTCAGCGCAATGGCATTCCGATTAAATCTTAGTATAAATCTTCGCATAGCTATATTTTCCCCGTTTAACGTTGCACGTTACACGCCTTTGCGTCTCATTATTCCCATATTTTCATTCTTCTTGCATCTTCTTGTTTTTTTCCACGTTACACGTCACACGTTACACGCCTTTGTATCTTGCATCTTGTTTCTTTTTCTCCGTTACACGTTACACGTCACACGTTTCACGCCTTTGCATCTTGTTTCTTTTTCTCCGTTACACGTTACACGTTTCACGCCTTTGCATCTTGCATCTTTTTTCTTTTTCTCCGTTACACGTTACACGTCACACGTTACACGCCTTTGTATCTTGTTTCTTGTTTCTTTTTCTCCGTTACACGTTACACGTTACACGTTTCACGCCTTTGCATCTTGCTTCTTTTTTCTTTTTCTCCGTCACACGTTTCACGCCTTTGCATCTCGCTTCTTGCTTCTTCTCGTTTCACGTCATTTTAGACAACGCCTTCTTTATCCGATCCACCAGCTCTTCTATCTCATCCCGGCTGCCGAACTTGAGGAGGACCGTCTCCAGCTTCTTCCCCTGGAGAATATCGACCGTGACGCGCCAATCGTCGCCGAATTCCGACACGATGGCCCGCTCCACATCGTTCAGCTCCTTCTCCTGATCGGTAAGCTCCTCCTCCGGCCGGGCCAGGTCGACTTCCAGCGCGGTCTGTTTGACCGTCAGGCCGTCTTTGATCGCCATATCGGCTATCTCCAGCTGCTTCTTCTGATCATCCAGCTTCATCAGGACCTGGGCGTGGCCGAACATGATCTTCCCCTCGTGCAGATATTTCTTTATCTTCGGGTGGACTTTCCTGAGCAGTCGCCGGTAATGGCTGACGTATGACTGGCTGCGGTTCAGGCGCCTGGCCACTTCCTCCTCCCGCATGCCGTAACTTGTCACGAGCTCTTCCAGGCCCAGGGCCCGCTCCCAGGGTGAGAGATCGACCCGGTCCATATTCTCGGCCATTCCCGTCACGAGATCGTTGATGTCACCCTTCACGTTGAGAACAACGCAGGGGATCTCCTTCCACCCCAACTCGTCCAGTGCCGCGAGGCGCCGCTCCCCGGCGATCAGCTGGTAAGCTTTCCTTCTCTTCGCCACCGCCAGGGGACATATCAGGCCGTTCACCTCGATCGAGTGGGCCAGGTCCTCTATATCCTCCTCACCGCTCGCAAACCTCAGGCGGTATCCCTCTACCTTGATCTTGTCCCGCGAAATAAGCTGAAATTGCATCGCATTTCTCCTTATTTGTCAAATTTGGATTATGATTCGAATCATAATTGTATTCGAGCGGGCCTCCATAGATGGTCCCACGCTTCCATTTGCAGGGGAGCATATTAGAGCTATAGAGCGCATGGATACAACCCCTCACCCCATCCCTCTCCCCTTTCCAGGGGGAGAGGGAGCATAAGTGGAGATAAGCCTCCCCATCGATTCAATTGGCAACCAGCTTATATACCACCAAATACATTAATTGTAAGACCGATCATTCCCGGGAAAGCCCCCAGTATACCATTGGGGACACTCTTAGCAACTTCTTATGAGCCAGAGAGTTACCTGGAAACTATCCTCAAGGAGCAGATTCTCAGGCCTTCGTTTTGCGCTTCTTCACACTCCCCTCACATTTGGCCTCCGTCAGTACTGCCAGTCAATTCTGCCCGATCTCCGACCGGATCTTCGACCCCCCCCTACAAAGGAGTAGAGGGGAATTGTGTGGTAGCGTATAGAGTCCCCTTAAGTTTGATAATCATCGTCCGGGATATCACCGAAATGTTCTTTCAGCACTTTTATCACCCGGGTGATTATGATGTGCAGCTTTTCCGGATCGGGATCCAGCTCCACTAACCCCGTATCAAGCAGGTTGGTTATTGAAATGGAGTCGTCTTCGAAATACGGCCGGAGAACCTCGTCTGCCCTGAGCACCTTTTCCATCTCCTCCCGCTCGTCAGATTTCCTGATGGCTTCTGCCTGGAACTCATCACCCTTCCCGAGAAGCACCGCCATCAACCGTCTCTTTATGGACGCCTGGATCTCCTCCTTGAGAGTGAAATCGATCCAGATGGGGTCCATTCCCGGTTTGTCGAGAATGTGAATGTAGCCTTTATCGAAGTACGGCATGAGGAGGGTGTCAGACCTCAGCATCCGCTCCAGCTTCACCAGGAATTCATCCCGTGGCAATTTTGCACCTTTGTCTCTGGATTCCATAGCCCCCCCATGAGATAGAGCCGGTTCTCTTTGTAGAGTACATTCGCGAAGCTCTCGCTTGACCTTGGCTTCGAGCCATAGAGTTTAAACTCCTGCCCGCGCACCTTTAGGCCATGCCGGATGATCATCCAGAGCGGGGTGATGTTGAGCTCATCACGAAGGGCACGGAAGATCTCGTCCCGCGCGTCGGTTCCGTAGTCCTCTTCCACAGTCTTAAGCTTGTCGCCCTGCGTGGCCTTGAGAAAAGCCATCAGGTGATCTTCGGCGAAGTAGTAGTCCGAGTCCGTGACCTCCGTCCGCTCCAGCACGGCATACCCGTGCTCGCGGATCAGGAACTCCGCCACATGCTTCTGAAACTTCTTTTCCGGGCCTTCAAACATCGTTTCTTTCTCTGTCTTAATGTCTCCCTTACCGATCAGAGAAAAACGCTTACCGATTACTTACCGATTGCCGCCTCTATACACATACCGCACGCTTAGCCTTTTCCCAATTCGCTCAGCAAGACCAAATTCCACCGACGGGTTTGACGGGTTTATGACGGGTTATCTCTTCTAACCTTGGATGACGGGTTTGTCGGGTTTATGACGGGTTTCATGTCCCCATTCCGGTGACAGGATGTGCATGTCATTGCTATTGCTTCGTCCACATTGTCGAGAGACTGGTATGCTCCGCTTGGTGCCCAGTGCCTGGTACTGATGGTATCACATGACTCATAAATGTCCTGTTTCTTCTTCTCAAAGGAGCATCAGATGTGCGTCAAAGATGTCCTGTTTGCGTACGACGGAAGAAAAGTCATAACTCACTTCTCCCCAAACGCTTTCAGATCAGAACCCGGCCCGGAATCGCCACCGTTGTCCTGTTTATGTTCTGTTTTCTACTGACAATTCGTTTCGCTAACTCCGGTTCTATTCCCCGGCCAGGTGATGGATTCCGGCGTTTTGGTGATAGAAAAGTGATAGATTAGACATGGGATTCCCCGAGTTTATAGCAGGTGCTTCGCCCCGCGCCTGTCTGTTCAAGAAGCCCCACAATGAATTCATTTAGTCTGTTTTAATCCCCCTCTTACCGATTAGCGAAAACCGTTTACCGATTACTTACCGATTACCTCCTCTATAAATATACCGTACGCTTCTTCCTTTCCCGATTCTCTCAGCAAGACCAAATTCCACCAACGTGCTTAGATCTTTTGTCGCTGTGACTTTTGAAATACTGAAACGATCCTGACATTCCCGATTTGTTATCGACTCTCCGGTCGCAAGCCATTTGACAATCTCGCGTTGCCGCCCTGTGAGTCGCTCCTCGATGGATGCAGAGACATGCATATCCGAAGGCATTTTGATCCGGTCCACATTGTTATCCGGGCCTCTCAGTACCACCGTGAAATATCCGTCCCTAAACGAATATTCGGGGGCATCCAACCCATGGTCTAACATGGCTGACTGCATACGGCGAATACCTGTACCACGCTGTTCCATTAAATGAAGATGACCGAGGTACTGCGCAAGCATTGGGTTTCGGGAACAAGGTTCGTAGTTCCCTTTGACAAGCTTACTGATGGTCAATGGACGCAAAAGTCTGCCCGGACTTAGAATCTCCACCCGATCAAAGAATAGCTTAACATAGATTGGCCGAGCTGCGTCTTCATAGTCACGATGAGCGATCGCATTAACAATTGCTTCCCGGATTACTTCCCGCGGATACTCGTCCAGTTTTACTCGATGAATACCCGCGACTCGAATGGGGTGACGGGTATTACTCATAACAAACTCGACAACCTGATCGACCATGCGGGGCGCGGGACAGGAGAAGGTATTTTGATCTTTGGGATTTGGATCGGGCTCCCGGCCATCATACGCATCAACCAGAATACGGCATTGAGGGAAGACTTCGGATGGATTTTTTCCCAGAAATAACAAACCGGAGGCCATAGCCTTGTAGACCGCCCCCTTTTCTCCTTTCCGGATAAGCCCCTTTTCTCGCAAAATATTTAGTAAGACGGATTTTGCCGGTTTTTCATCCCGCAGCAGGTTGAAGTTCTGTAAAACCGCCTTGGGAGCGCGAGAGCCCTTCAAGGTCAACCGGCCCTTCGCCTCGGCTGTCTCGACAAAATCTACCACCTGTGCCTTGTCAATGTCCCGAAACGTTGCCCCGTCGCAGACACTGTCATCAAAGGGCATGGTGTGGAGCAGACCCCGCTTTTCAAGGGAATCGACAAGACTTGCATAGACCTCGCGGATTAATTCTGGCGTATCCGTAAAGCGACGCCGCGTAAGCTGGCGCTCTGCCCAAGCCCACAACCAAGAAAGTTGCCATAGCCCTGAAAAAGGAGATCGAACCGTTGAAAGTTCTGGGAATTCTGCGCCGCGATATCCCCGCCACCTTTTTCCAGCCCACCCGCACCCAGCTCACTCATCAGGCGTTCAGTCCGCGCGAAGTGATTCTCTCCTCATGGTTGATTTCGAAGGGAGAGACATCGGAGCAATGAAGCCTCTGGGAAAAATCCGTATTTCTGACCCAAATCAAACATCGTTGAGGTATCGAAGTTATGTGCCATTCTGGGCTTGATATGCTTCATTTAGACTCTACCCGTGTTTCTTGGCCGCTGTTTGTGCAACATGTTTATTCTCAGGAGGTTACTCATTTAGACGCAAAATTGCGAAAAGATGCTGCATTTGCTCAAGCTCTTGGACAGCATATGGTTACTTATTCAATTTGTCTCTCGGCACAGTTTGATATCCATATGCGCCTGAAATCTTATTTAAAAGCAAAGCCTCTTAACGGGTGGCTATCTTCGCAACCAATTGGTAATCAACGACATCCTTATTTAGGCGCAAACTGGCAAAACCCAGTCTTTGGCCGCATATCCACCGAGGTCCGAGCTTTATGAACAAGAAACAGGTATCCGATCTCATCCAGAAGACCTTCCCCGAAGCCTTCGACAAGGGCCGGTTCGGTAACTTTGCCATCAACGTCTTGAATCGGCTGGACGAATCAAAAGCCCAGCAGGGGAAGAAGGAGGAGACGGTCTCAATCCGCTTCGGTAGCCGGAAAGAACTCCTCAAACTCGCCCAGAGACTCTTGAAAGCGCTGGGGTAGGCTAAGGGAGGGAGGAATGACTAAGTAATGACAAATCCTGCACCTGTCCACCGTCTTGTCCGCCGAAGCACGAAGTGCGAAGGCGGAAGCTCATAGAGCGAAGGCGGCAATTCTGCAACCCGTATCCTGTATCCCATATCCCGCATCATCCCAATTCCCTTCTTCCAAATCATTTCTCCTTTTCTCTTTAGCCTGATTTGATACACTATCTATCCAAGTACAGTAAGGTGATTAATGACCAATGGACCGGTAAAAACATCAGGTATCTGGGACAACCACCGTCGGGGGTCGATAGGCGACTTTCTCAAAGAGAAGATCCGGTCGGGATCCGATCTCTCTTTTGTCTCCGCCTATTTCACCATCTACGCCTACGACGCCCTGAAGGAGCAGTTCGACCGGATCAATCACCTCCGCTTCTTGTTTGGAGAGCCACAGTTCATCCAATCACTCGACCCCGATAAGACGGAGAAGAAGGCTTTTAGAATAGAGAACGACGCTCTCACTCTCGACAATAAGCTGGAACAAAAACGTGTGGCCAGGGAATGCGCCGAGTGGCTGGATACCAAAGCTGAAATCAGGTCCATCATCAAGCCGGGCTTTCTCCACGGCAAGATGTACCATATGAACAATAATGGCGTCCAGGAAGCCATTATCGGGAGTTCTAACTTCACGGTACGCGGTCTGGGCCTGGGCGCTTCCGGAAATAACATCGAGCTCAACCTTGAGGTCAACGACAACCGGGATCGAAGGGACCTGAAGAACTGGTTTGATGAGGTCTGGAACGATGGCTCCCTGGTGGAAGATGTCAAAGCCGATGTACTCAGGTATCTCGCCCAGCTCTATCAGAATAATTCCCCCGAATTCATCTACTTCAAAACACTCTTCCATATCTTCGAAGACTACCTTTCGGAAGCGGAGCGCGGCGGACTGCTTAACGAAAAGACCGGTTTCTTCGAGACTGAAGTCTGGGAGATGCTATATGACTTTCAGAAAGACGGCGTAAAAGGAGCGATCAACAAAATCCTCACCCATAACGGTTGTGTCATTGCCGACAGCGTCGGACTCGGCAAGACCTTTGAGGCGCTGGCTGTCATCAAGTACTTTGAATTATTGAATGGAAGGGTTCTTGTGCTCTGCCCGAAGAAACTGCGCGACAACTGGATTGTCTATCGCGAGAACGATGAACGCAATCCCCTAAAAAACGATCGTTTCGCCTACACGGTCCTCTCCCATACGGATCTCAGCCGCTATAGCGGAACATCCGGCGATGTAAACCTATCAACCCATAGTTGGGGAAACTATGATCTGATCGTGATCGATGAGTCGCACAACTTTCGCAATAATGCCGGCGGAAAGCAAAACGATGATGGAACCCGCCGTCGGAGCCGGTATGAGAGGTTGATGGAGGATATCATCCAGTCCGGGGTACAGACCAAAGTGCTCTTGCTCTCCGCTACACCGGTCAATACGAACCTCAAGGACTTGAGGAATCAGATATATCTCATCACCCAGGACGAAGACCGGGCCTTCTCTGAATCGCTCAAGATATTCAGCATATCCCAGACCATGAAGAACGCCCAGACCCACTTCACTAAATGGGCGGATCCCAAGAAGAATCGTGACCGGAAAGTAGGACAGCTCCTGGAAGCTCTGGATTCCGGGTTCTTCACGCTGCTTGACGAACTCACGATCGCCCGATCTCGAAGGCATATTGAGAACTACTATGATATTGACAAGATCGGCCGATTCCCCGAGAGGCTGAAACCTATCTCCCTTGCGCCCGATATCGACACGAAAGGATTCTTCCCGACCTATGATGAACTAAATACGGAGATCTTGAAGTACAAGCTCTCTCTTTATAATCCCTCTGAGTATGTCCTTGATGCACACATGGCCGAATATGTAAAGCTGGGCGGACAGATGCAGCTATTTAACGATCAGAAGACACGCGAACATTACCTGATCGGCATGATGCGCGTGAACTTCCTCAAGCGTCTTGAGAGTTCCATTGAATCATTCGAGATCACGATGGAGAGAACCATTAGGAAGATCGATGACCTGATCGATAAGATCAAGCACTTTGACCGGAATCGCGAAAAGTATATGAGCCCGGAATTTTATTTACTTGAAATGGCTGAAGATGAGGATCTAGAGGACCTGGAGGAGCGGCTTCGGGTTGGGAAGAAACTATCTTTTAAACTAGAACATCTCGACATCAAGCGCTGGCTGAAAGACCTCCGCTCCGATAGGAAACAATTGGTTGATCTTCACGAAGCCGCCGCGGCTGTTACAGTGGAACGAGACCAGAAATTGCAGGAACTGAAGAAACTTATTCAAGACAAGTTAAATTCACCCCTAAATCCGGACAACAGTAAGGTCCTAATCTTCACGGCTTTTTCCGATACGGCAAACTATCTGTATGAAGCTCTTAAGGAGTGGGCCCTGGATGAACTCAACCTCCATATCGCTCTCGTAACCGGCAGCGGTAAGAACAAGACCACATACAAGGTTGCGGAATTCAGAGGGCAGACCGACTTCAACGCGATTCTCACCAACTTTTCTCCCCGTTCCAAGATGCGGGAAAAGATGAGCAGTATGCCGCAAGAGGAAGAGATCGATATCCTGATCGCATCGGACTGTATCTCTGAAGGCCAGAATCTCCAGGACTGCGACTATCTGATCAACTATGATATCCACTGGAACCCGGTGCGCATAATTCAGCGTTTTGGCCGGATCGATCGGATCGGATCCATCAATACCAGCATCCAACTGGTAAATTTCTGGCCGACACCGGATCTTAACAAGTATATCAACTTGAAAGACCGGGTAGAGGCCCGCATGGCCCTGGTCGACCTGGCGGCCACCGGCGAGGATGACCTGCTCAATACCGAACAGATTAAGGATCTTCTGAAAGACGAACTCACCTACCGGGAGAAGCAACTGCTCCGCCTGAAAGACGAGGTAATTGATCTGGAAGAGATGGACGAAAGTATTTCACTCAGCGAATTTACGCTGGATGATTTCCGGATCGAATTGATGAACTACCTGGAGACCAACAAAGAACTGCTTAAGAATGCGCCTTTCGGACTTTATGCCCTGGTCCCGCCGTTGAAAGAACTGCGGACCGCAGATCTCTTCAACTCTTCCATGCAGGAGATCGTCAAGCCGGGAGTTATTTTTTGCCTTCGTCACAACTCTCCCCGGCAGGATGAGAAGCAGAAGAGCGTGAATCCGCTCAATCCCTATTACCTTCTCTATCTCCGTGATGACGGAGAAGTGCGGTTCACTTTTGTCCATGCCAAGCAGATCCTGACTATGTATCAGGCGCTCTGCCGGGGACAGACCGAACCATTCAAAACGCTCTGTGAACTCTTTGACCGCGAGACGAACAATGGCGCGGAGATGTCTGCCTACAGCACCCTTCTCAGGAAAGCCGTGGAGTCCGTCGCCCGCACCTTCCAAAGACGCACCGCCGCCGGTCTCCAGTCCGGTCGTGATTTTGTCATTCCGGACCGGGACCAACAGGCCACCGGCCGATCGGATTTCGAGTTAATCACCTGGCTGATAATCAAGGACGGAAGAGCGTAGTATGGCAGATTGAGAATTGTATTGCCAATTTGCGGAGCGGATGATACCTTGTCATCATGATTCCACGCGCTATATCAAGAACAGTCAGAGAACTGGCAAAAGGTTACCCCGCTGTGGCCATTACAGGGCCCCGGCAGTCGGGAAAGACCACGCTGGCTCGGATGCTGTTTCCCAATAAACCGTATGTTTCCCTGGAAGATCCGGATATCCGTGGACTGGCCCAGGAAGACCCCCGGGCATTTTTGGAAAAATATGATTCCGGCGCAATTCTGGACGAGGTACAGCGTTGCCCGGACATTCTCTCATATCTGCAGGTTATTCTTGATAAGCGTTCCCGAATGGGACGCTTTATTCTTACTGGATCTCAGCAATTCGGCCTTCATTCCGGCATAACTCAATCTTTAGCCGGACGCGTTGCCATGGTTCAGCTATTGCCGTTTACTTATGACGAAGTTTACAAGAAACCACCCTCACTGGATACTATGTTGTACACCGGCCTGTATCCCCCGATTTATGATCGAAAGTTGAATCCCTCCACCTGGCAGGCCAATTATATACAGACTTATATTGAGCGGGATGTGCGACAGATGATCAACGTCCGCGACCTGAGTACGTTTCAGCGTTTTCTACGGTTATGCGCGGGGCGAACCGGGCAGCTCTTGAATCTCTCCCGATTAGCCTCGGATGTGGGCATTACCCACAATACGGCAAAATCCTGGATATCTATCCTGGAAGCAAGCTATCTGGTTTTTCTCCTGCGCCCCCATCATCGTAATTTCAACAAACGTATTATTAAATCGCCTAAACTTTATTTCTATGACACAGGCTTGGCGGCCTGGTTACTGGGAATTCGGGAAGCCGGACAGCTTGAAACCCACCCTCTGCGCGGCAGCTTATTTGAATGCTGGGTAATCAGCGAATTATTCAAGGGGCAATTTAATCAAGGGAAGCCAGCCGATCTTTTTTTCTGGCGGGATCGGGAGGGAAACGAAGTCGATCTTCTGATGGAAAGGGGGAATTCCCTTATTCCGATAGAAATCAAGTCCGGGCAAACCATCAACAGAGATTTTTTCCGGGGGCTTGACTATTGGCGGAGTTACCAGGAGAACGATGAAATACGATCGTGGCTGATATATGGAGGGAAGGAAGAACATAGCCGTCGGAATACAACAATCATCAGTTGGACCGGATTGAGGAAATTAATGAAAGAATGCTAATGAATATTCAACCGCTGAAAGCTCAAATCAAAGAGGCTCTTCAGACCTTCCGGTCCGGCAGCGCCAGAGAGAACGCGCTCAAACTTTTGAATGTTCTCGGCTACCGCAGCGATCGGACACTCGATCTTGACGGCAGCCCGGAGGCCTTCCTGCAACAGTTTGACCGCGACTCCGATCGTCCCTTTCGCAAGGATAAAGCTCTCTTCGATCGCTGGAAGTCCATTGATTTCCTCTTCCAGCTTACGGATACGGAAGTTCGCAATGCCGGGATGCAGGGTGACCTCCCTTTTGACTCTTCAACCGGATATGACGGCAAGACCTACTCTTCCTATCTCTTCTTCGTGCTGGAACTGAAAAAGGACCACTACACCCGAACCCACCTCTCCCAGATCACCCGTGAAATTAACCGGCTTTTCACGATGCCGGTAATGGTCTTCTTCAAACAGGAGGGGACACTCACTCTGGCGGTAATCAACCGCCGGATCAGCAAACGAGATCCGGATAAAGACGTCCTGAAAAAGGTCACCCTGATAAAAGATATTCGCATCGAAGACCCGCACCGCGCGCATATTGAAATCCTCTATGATCTCTCCTTTCCCGCCATCTGCGCCAAGGCTCAGCCGTCCAACTTCATCGAACTCCATGCGGCCTGGCAAAAAGCGTTGGATGCCAGTGAACTCAACAAACTCTTCTACAAGGAATTGGCGCTCTGGTACTACTGGGCGGCAACGAGGGTAAGATTTCCCGTCCCACCTTATGTAGAGGATGAAGAGGCGTATCAGAAAGAGAGCCTTATCCGTTTGGTTACCCGCCTCATCTTCATCTGGTTCATGCGGGAGAAGGAACTTGTCCCGGCCGATATTCTCCAATCAGGGAAATTGACCTCGATTCTGAAAGATTTTGATCCTCAGAGCGAAAATGACAGCTCATTCTACAAAGCCATCCTCCAGAATCTCTTCTTCTCCACACTGGATACCACCATGAAGGAGCGAGACTTTCGCCGGCAGAGGTCCTTCCAGGGAAAAAACAAGGATTACATGGAGCATAAGGTATTTCGCCATGAGAAGCTGTTTCGGGAAGGAGTACAACTGAAAGACCTTTTCGGAGAAATACCCTTTCTTAACGGTGGGCTTTTCGAATGTCTTGACCACTTCGATGAGGAGGAGAAAGTCATTCGAGTTGATGGATTCTCCGATATTGCCAAGCACCAACCTGTTGTTCCGAACCACGTCTTCTTCCTGCCGGAGACCGATGCGAAAGAACTTGGTGTGGATCTGAACCAGGTCTTCGATACCAGGAACAAGCGTTATAAGGTCAGAGGGTTGATCGACCTGCTTGAAAACTACAAATTCACAGTGGTTGAAAACACTCCCATTGAAGAAGAGATTGCTCTTGATCCCGAACTCCTCGGTCTGGCCTTTGAGAACCTCCTCGCCAGTTATAATCCCGAAACCGGCACGACCGCCCGGAAACAGACCGGCTCATTCTATACTCCCAGAGTGGTTGTCGATTTCATGGTCGATGAGTCCTTGATCGCATATCTGAAAGCTAAACTGCTGGGACCGGATACTTCAAGTTCGAAAGCGGGGGGCGGGAAAGGAAAAAGCAGCAAGATCGAAAAACGATTGCGGAATTTACTGAGTTACCGTGAGACGCTTGTAGAGTTGACGGATAAAGAGACCGACCAACTTATCGAGGCCATCGATCACTGTAAGATCGTCGATCCGGCCTGCGGCTCCGGCGCGTTCCCGATGGGGATCCTGCACAAGCTTGTCCATATTCTCCAGAGTATCGATCCCGGCAACGAACGGTGGAAGACCAAACTGCTGGACCGAACACCCGTAGAGATCCAGGAAGATGTGACGCGGATGCTGGAGGGAACCAGTCTCGACTATGTGCGCAAGCTGGGCTTGATCCAGAACTGCATCTACGGCGTGGACATTCAGCCCATCGCCATCGAGATCGCCAAGCTCCGATTTTTCATATCATTGCTCGTTGATTACCGGAAAGACCCCAAGAAACCAAACCTGGGTATTCAGCCGTTGCCTAACCTCGACTACAAACTGATGCAGGGCGACAGCTTGATTGAGGATTTTTATGGCATCTCTCTCTCCCCGGAGACCGTTGAAAAGGAAGAGCAGAAACTCCTCATTGACGATCGCCTTGAAGTGAAGGGGCTGATCGATACCTTGTGGAGAAAACAGTCTGAATATCTTAACGCATGGCGCCTGAAGGATAAAGAACGCCTCAAGAAAGAGGTCGAGGGAACAATAATCAAGATTTTTCATCATGAAATCGAGATAAAAAAGAAACCCTATTTTGAAGCGCTGAAGGTGCTGAAAGATCAATCAGACCAGGTTAAGAATCTGGAACAAAAGCAAAAGTACTATGCCGCGGGCAAGGCGAAAATCGACAAGAAATTTGATTTCGATTTTGTTGCCGTTGAGCGGGAACTCCGGGAATATACGCGTGGATATCGGCGGCGTCCGTTCTTTCCCTGGCATCTATACTTTGCCGAGGTATTCCAGGACAACGGGGGGTTTGATATTGCCCTTGGAAATCCGCCCTATGTACGTCAGGAAAAGATTCGAACTCTCAAACCAGCCCTTCAGAAACAGTATGAGTGTTTCACGGGCACGGCCGATCTTTACACCTATTTTTATGAGCGATCCATTACTCTTCTCTGTGATGGTGGAATACTTACTTTCATCAGTTCAAACAAATTCTTCCGTTCCGGGTACGGCCAGAAGTTGCGCGCTTATCTTGGTAAGAACGCCTCTCTTCAGCAGGTGATAGATTTCGGCGACGCCCCGGTCTTCACCGCCATCGCTTACCCAACCATTATCGTGCTCGGCAAAAATACGCCTCAGATAAATAAATTTTTCGCCATGACCTGGAAACCGGGCCCACCGATTAATGACTTCGTGTCGATCTACGAGAAACAACGCTTTGCCATGGACCAGGAGAGCCTCACACCCGCCGGGTGGCGGCTGGAATCTCCGGAAGTGCTCCAACTGCTTGAAAAACTTCGTAATGCCGGAACTCCTCTGGGTGAATACGTTAATGGAAGGTTCTATCGTGGAATCTTGACCGGCTTAAACGAAGCCTTTGTCGTGGACCGTGCCACCCGCGACCGCCTGATTGCAGAAGACCCCAAATCGGAAGAAATCCTGAAGCCTTTTCTCCGGGGGCGGGATGTAAAACGCTGGAGAGTGGAACCGAAGGATCTGTGGTTAATTTTTACACGCCGCGGAATTGATATCAAAAGATATCCGGCCATCAAAAAGCATCTGGAGAAATACCGCAAAAAATTGAAACCCAGACCTAACAATTGGCCGTCTGACAAGCAATGGTCGGGACGCAAACCGGGCTCATATAAGTGGTATGAGATACAGGATAATATTGCTTATTATAAGGAGTTTGAAGAACAGCAAATCGTTTGGGGCAATCTCGCAACTCACCCAAAATTTTCATTTGCCAATGCAGGGTATTACCTTAGTGCGCCGGCGGTTTTAATGGTTACAGATAACCCCTATGTTCTTGGCATTCTTAATTCGAAACTTACACACTATGTTGTTTCTCAATCTGCGGCCACAAGGCAAGGTGGATATGTTGAATTCAAGCCCATGTATATTTCGAATCTGAGTATCCCGGATCCTTCGCAAGATATTAAAGCTAAGATTTTTAATTTGGTTATTAATGCCGAAAAGGCTACTGGCAATCAACTTGTTGAAATTGAAAATAGAATCGATAAAGAAGTGTATAGGTTATTTAATCTAACAGAAGAAGAAATCACCCTCATCGAATCGTCTATTGGACCCTCTAGAACGAAAGCGGAAATAAAATCGGATCTTCGTTCGATATTGCTGCCGGCTCTGAAGGAGATGTCACCATATTTCAACCTGGAGACAGTATCTGTCCGGTTAAAGGGAGTTGGAATAGAGGCTCCATCTACAACTGTAACAACCTATCTCTCTGAATTCATATCAGAGGGCTTATTATATGACGCCGGGAGGGGATGGTATTCCCGCATCGCGAAACCATTCGCTCTCGATACTGCTCCTGTAAAAAAGATCATCACCAAAATAAAAAAAGCCTTCCCTCTCCTTGATTTCTCCTGCTGGTCAACAGAACAGATCAATCCGTATATGCATCATCTTTTAGGCAAGTCCGTAACATTCGTTTATACGGACCGTGATCTTATGCCGGCTGTTTATGAGGAACTTCAGGGTTGGCAAGGATATAAAGTCTATCTGGATCCCTCATCGGATGAAGCGAAGAAAAATTTTCGGGTTGAGGAGAAGACGATCGTCATCCGTCCGGAGAGCAAAGACTCCCCGGGAGGGGAAGGCCATACGGCATCCATTGAGAAATTGCTCACGGATTTGTCTATTGAGGTCGAGAAACTGCCGCTTATGAGCCTCGGTGAATTCCAGGATATGGCCTGGCGCGCCGTAACCTCTGCCCGAATCTCCATGGGAACTTTACTCCGCTATGCTCGTAGGAGGTACCGGGAACCATCAAATATGTTTGGCGAAAACTGGTGCAGGCAGAGGGTCAAACCCTAAATAATAAGTTGAAGGGGACACCCCGCAGTTGCTGTTCGAAATCTTAGAGGGAGACTCTCAGCAATTACTTTGAACCTGAGGACCGCTCCCCGGCCCTCTTCCCTCTTAATTTCAGGAGAATCTTGAGGTCTTCTCTATCCCTCCCTCGCCCGGCTGCCTTCTTCATTGTTATCAGGTCGTCCAGGGAGGCGAAATATTATGAGCGTTTAATGATTTCAAAAGGCTTTCTGTGTCCATTTCGAATCAGCATCTCCGCGATTTCTCTCGACCTCTGAAACATCATCCGGAAGCGTTCTTCCACACTCAACGAAAGCTGGTAATCCAGCTCAAAGTCAAGCTCGAGCTCATCATCATCCGTGTCGCTCTTGAAAATCGGTGTCATGTACTCTTTCCTACCAGATCGACAATCCGTGTATGAGGCTTTTTTACATTGTACCATAATCAAGAGCGCCCTGGCGCACCAATACTAATGCCCTAACCCATTACGGGTTAGGGCATTGAAGATGGTCGGGGCGACTGGATTAAGACATTAAATCGGAACTGCGCCTTATTCCGTACTGATCGCCGTCATACCAACCGCGTCATTCCCTATAGGAATGACCCACAAGTCGCGAGCAAGGGCAGACGGGTTCCTGGCATAGCAATCCCAGTATATCCAGTCGCCGGGAACAAGGGCGTTGTAGTAGTACAGGTTCACGTCCCCCGCACCCTCCTTCTTAAGGATCGCCAGGTCCTCCTTGCCGTCGTTGTCGGCGTCTATGGCGGTCAGCCCTATCGCGTCGTTGCCCGCCGGCATCAGCCACATGTCCCGCGCGAGAGCAGAGGGATTCCGTGCAAAACAGTCCCAGTATATCCAGTCGCCCTCCACCAGGTTGTTGTACACGTAAAGATTCACATCCCCAGCGCCCTCCTTCTTCAGGATGGCAAGGCCCCTCCCTGCGCCAACGCCTATGTCCGTCAGGCCGATGGCATCGTTTCCGGCAGGCATCAGCCACATGTCCCTGGCCATGGCGGACGGGTTCCGACTGAAGCAGTCCCAGTAAAGCCAGTCGCCGGGAACAAGGGCATTGTAGTAGTACAGGTTCACGTCCCCCGCTCCCTCCTTCTTCAGGATAGCAAGATCATCCAGCCCGTCGGCGTTCATGTCATCCACTCTAGCGATGCCTATCGCGTCGTTGCCCGTCGGCATTATCCACAGGTCGCGCGCCACGGAGGACGGGTTCCGCGCATCGCAATCCCAGTAGCTCCAGTCTCCACCTACGATGCTGTTGTATAGGTAGAGGTTCACGTCGCCGGCTCCTTCCTTCTTCATAACGTAGAGCCTGTCCGGGCTGCCACCCGTTGCTGTCATACCTATCGCGTCGTTACCTGTCGGTATGATCCACATGTCCCTGGCCATGGCGGACGGGTTCCGGCTTAAGCAGTCCCAGTACAACCAGTCGCCCGGCACCAGGCCGTTGTAATAGTAGAGGTTCACGTCGCCAGCGCCTTCCTTCTTCATGATCGCCAGCTTGTTCTCCAGATGGGTCGGCCGCCCTGAAAAGACATACAGCATGTTGTTATCTGAACCAACATAGATCCTACCGTCTGAGCCTATTGCTGGGGAAGATTCAACATCTCCTCCAGTCCCGTATGTCCAGGCGAGCGCGCCGTCGGAGCCGAGTGCGTACACGTTGTTGTCATAAGACCCAATATAAAGCCGCCCGTCGGAGCCGATGGCGGGGGAGGAGGACACCCGGTCCCCGGTCCCGTAGCTCCAGGCGATCGCGCCATCGGAGCCGAGTGCGTACACGTTGTTGTCACATGATCCCACGCAGAGCCTCCCGCCGGAGCCCACGGCGGGGGAGGAGGTCACCAAGTACCCGGTCCCGTAGCTCCACGTGAGCGCGCCATCGGAGCCGAGTGCGTACACGTTGTTATCCCAGGACCCCACGTAGATTTTCTCCTCGGAGCCCACGGCGGGGGAGGAGGTTACCCAGTCCCCGGTCCCGTAGCTCCAGGCGATCGCGCCGTCGGAGTTGAGTGCGTACACGTTGTTATCCCAGGAGCCCACGTAGACCCTCCCGCTGGCGCCTATGGCGGGGGAGGAGGTTACCCAGCCCCCGGTCCCGTAGTTCCACGCGCGCGTGCCGTCGGAGTTGAGTGCGTACACGTTGTCGTTCCAGGCCCCCGCATAGACCCTCCCGTCCGGTCCTATCGCGGGGGAGGATTGCACGCGGTATCCAATGCTGCACGTCCACGCGAGCGTGCCATCGGAGTTGAGGGCGCACACATTGCCGTCATTATCCCCCACATAAATTCGCCCATCAGGCCCCACCGCAGCGGAAGAGTCCACCAAGGCGCCGGTCCCGTAATCCCACGCGAGCGTGCCATCGGAGTTGAGGGCGCATATAGCGCGGGGGGAGTAAACGTCGTTATCCGGCACGTAGATCATGCCCCCGTGGCCTATTGCTGGGGAAGAGGACACAGCGTCCCCGGTGATGTAGCTCCACGCAAGTGCCGCCGTCGAGGGTCCGGGGTACGAGCTCAACCCCGTGCGCATCGGGTCGTGGCGGAACATTGGCCAGGGAGGCGGCGTTGGCGTGATGGTGGGCGTCCGTGTAATCGTAGGCGTCAAGGTGATTGTGGGGGTCCGGGTAACCGTAGGTGTGCTTGTAGGCGTGGCCGTCAGGAGCCCTGTTGGCGTCCGGGTCGGCGTTGACGTCCGCGTGGGTGTTGCCGTAGGCGTCCCTGTGGGGGTCCCCGTCGCCGTAGGCGGCGACTCCTGGAACGCGAAGAGCCTGTCGTACGACCCAACGAAGACTCCCCCCTCACCGCCTATGGCGGGAGACGACCACACCCGCTCCCCTACCAGGTAGCTCCACTGGAGGCTGCCCGACGAATCGAGGGCGTATATATTCCCGTCGCCACTGTAGGAGCCCGCGTACACCCTCCCCGCGGCGTCCAGAGCTGGGGACGAGGGAACGCTGCCGGCGGTCAAGTAGCTCCACGCAAAAGAGCCCGCCGAGGTGAGCGCGTAGATATTGTTATCGCCGGAGCCCACGTACACATTGCCGTTGGTGCCCACAGCCGGGGAGGAGTCCACCCAATCACCGGCGGCGTAGGTCCACACAAGAACCCCCGCCTGCGTGAGGGCGTAGAGGTTGTTGTCCTGTGACCCGACATAGAGACGTCCGCCGGGGCCCAGGGCGGGCGAGGAGCGCACGTTCCCCCCCGTCGCGTAGCTCCACAGGAGCGAGCCGGATGACGTGAGGGAATAGACGTTGCCGTCCGGGTCACCGATAAAGACGCCTCCTCCGGGCCCAAGGGCGGGGGCAGAGTACTTATCATACCAGAAGGTAACATAGCTCCACGAGAGGGCGCCGACCGAGGTGAGGGCGTAGAGAGCGCCGCCTGAGGAGCCCGCGTAGACCTCGCCCCCGTAGCCCACGGTGAGGGCGGTCCGCGAGATGCCCCCTCCCGTCGCGTAGCTCCAGGAGAGGGTCCCGTCCGATTCCAACGAGTAGATATTTTTGTCCCAGGAGCCGGCGAGGACCCTCCCATCAGGGCCGACAACCGGCGAAGCGTACACGCCCGCCCCCGTCGCGTAGCTCCAGAAAAGCGAGCCGTACGAGTTCAGGGCGTACACGTTGTTGTCGCCCGACGAGGCCCCCGCGTAGACCCGTCCCTCGTTATCCACCACGGGCGAGGACTCGACCCCTGCACCCGTTACGTAGCTCCACAGGAAGACGCCCAGGGTGGGCCCCTCGTACAGGCTCCTTCCAGTGTGCGATAGGTCGTTTCTGAACATCGGCCATGGGGCATAGGGAGTGGGTGTAGCTGTGGGTTGGGCCCGGGCAGCCGCGGCAAAGAGCACTACGAGAACCACCGCTGTAGCGACAATGCTTGTACGTCCCATGAGAAATCCACGTCGCCTTCCCTCGCGCATAAATCGCACCCTCCACCCGCGGTCCGCTTTTACCATGAAATCTCGATTCCCCGGGCCGTCACGTCACGTAGCAGTCACCCCGGCGCAAAGCACCACGGCCCGACAGAAAACATGGCCCCGCGCTCTTGGCCGCACCCGTTTAGGGGATTTCGCCCCGCTGCCGCTAGGTATCTGCCCTTACAGGGCCCCCTTATCTTTTCCACCATACCCTGATTGCGGTTATCCCCACCGCGTCGTTCCCCGTGGGGATTATCCAGAGGTCCTGTGCAAGCGTCGACGGGTTGCGCGCCAGAGCATCCCAGTAGCCCCAGTCGCCGGTCAACAGCGCGTTGTAGTAGTACAGGTTCACGTCCCCTGCGCCTTCCTTCTTCAAGACCGAGAGGTCATCCACCCCGTCCCCGTCCATATCGATGGCCGTGATACCTATGGCATCGTTCCCTGACGGTATTATCCATAGATCTTTTGCCAGAGGGGACGGGTTCCTCGATACGGCGTCCCAGTACGACCAGTCTCCTTCTACAAGGTTCCTGTAGACGTATAGGTTCACGTCCCCCTCCCCTTCTTTCTTCAGGATCGCGAGGCCCCTCTCTCCGTCTCCCTTCCCTATGTCCGTCAGGCCCACCGCGTCGTTCCCCGTTGGGATCAACCACAGGTCGCGAGCCAGGGGTGTCGGGTTCCTCGATACGGCGTCCCAGTAGCCCCAGTCGCCGGTCAACAGCGCGTTGTAGTAGTACAGGTTCACGTCCCCTCTCCCCTCCTTCTTCAGGATGGCGAGGTCCTTCAGCCCGTCGGCGTTCATGTCCTCCACGCTGGCGATGCCTATCGCGTCGTTACCCGCCGGCATTATCCAGAGGTCGCGAGCCACGGCGGACGGGTTCCTCGCCAGGGCGTCCCAGTACGACCAGTCGCTGTCCTCAAGGCCTTCGTAGAGGTACAGGTTCACGTCGCCCGCCCCCTCCTTCTTCATCACGTAGAGCCTGTCCGGGCTGCCACCCGGCACAGACGCCATCCCCACGGCGTCGTTCCCCGTCGGGATAATCCACAGGTCACGCGCCATAGGCGAGGGGTTTCTCGCCAGCGCGTTCCAGTAGGTCCGGTCACCCGCGACGAGGTCGTTGTAGAAGTAGAGGTTGACGTCGCCTCTCCCATCCTTTTTCAGGATGGCGAGCTTCCACGCTACCCCGTCGAGACAGTACAGCATGTGGTCCTCGGAACCGACGTAGATCCTCCCGTCAGAGCCTATGGCGGGAGAAGAGGACACGCTGCCTCCGGTCCCGTAGCTCCACGCGAGCGCGCCGTCGGAGTCGAGTGCGTACACGTTGTTGTCCCAAGACCCCACGTAGACCCTCCCCCCGGCGCCCACGGCGGGGGAGGAGTCGTACACAATGTCTCCCGTGCCGTACGTCCAGGAGAGCGCGCCGTCGGAGTTGAGTGCGTACACGTTGTTGTCCCCGGACCCGATGTAGAGCCTCCCGCCGGTGCCCACGGCGGGGGAAGAGGAGACCCAGGTTCCGGTCTCGTACGTCCAGGCGAGCGCGCCGTCGGCGGCGATGGCGCACACGTTGTTGTCCCACGACCCCACATAGATCCTCCCGTCGGAACCTATGGCGGGGGAAGAGGTCACACAGGAGCCGGTCCCGTAGCTCCAGGCGAGCGCGCCGTCGGAGTTGAGTGCGTACACGTTGTTGTCCCAGGAACCGACGTAGACCCTCTTATCAGACCCGATAGCGGGGGAGGAGGAGACAGAGACTCCGGTCATGTACGTCCACGCGAGCGTGCCGTCGGAGTCCAGAGCGTACACACCGGAGTCCCATGACCCTACATAGAGCCTCCCGTCGGAGCCCACGGCGGGGGAAGAGTCCACCCAGAATCCGGTAACGTAGCTCCACGCGAGCGTGCCGGCGGAGTCTATGGCGTACACGTTGTCGTCCCAGGACCCCATGTAGACCATCCCGTCGGCGCCTATGGCGGCGGAAGACCATACGAACGATCCAGAACCGCTTATGTAACTCCACGCCAGCGCGCCGTCGGAGTTCACGGCGCACATCGTGCTGGGGGAATAGGCGTCATTATCCGGCACGTAGACTCTCCCCCCGGTCCCTATTGCGGGAGAGGAGGAGACGCCGCCGCCCGTGACGTAGCTCCACGCCATCGCCACCGTCGAGGGGCCCCGGTACTCGCTCCGCCCCATACGCATCTGGTTATTATGGAACATCGGCCAGGGGGCGTACGGTGTGGCCGTCTGTAAAGGCGTCGGAGTCTCTGTCTGCGTGACCGTGGCAGTCGCCGAAGGTGTTGGCGTCTGAGGCATCGTCGGTATTTCCGTGGGTGTGCGTGTCGGCGGCGGAGTCGTCACCGTTGGCGTGTGAGTGGGCGTATTGGTCGGCGTCTCCGTGGGCGTATCGGTTACAGTCGGCGTCGGAGTGGGCCCTGTCGGAGTGTGAGTGGGCGTGGCGGTGATAGAGGGCGTACTGGTAATTACCGGCGTGGAGACCCCAATCGCGTACAGCATGTCGTCATTCGACCCCACGTAGAGCCTTCCGTCGGAGCCTATGGCGGGAGAGGAGGACACACTGCCTCCGGTCATATAGGTCCATAAGAGAGAGCCCGTGGAGTTGAGGGCGTAACCACCGTTGTCTTGAGAGCCCACGTACACATGCCCGCTGGAGTCTATGGCGGGGGAAGACTGAGTTACATAATTCCCTGTTACATAGCTCCATGAAAGTGAACCCGTGGAGTTGAGCGTGTAAATAGTACTGTCCCAGGACCCGACATGGACTCTCCCTACAGTACCTATGGCGGGGGATGAATATATATTGCCTCCGGTCATATAGGTCCACGTGAGGGAGCCGTTGGAGTTGAAAGCGTAAACACCATGGTCTTGAGAGCCCACGTATATTTGCCCCTCAGAGCTTATGGCGGGGGAAGAGGATACATAGCCCCCTGTCATGTAGGTCCACGAGAGTGAGCCCGTGGAGTTGAGGGCGTACACGTTGTAGTCAAGCGACCCGACATAGACTTTGCCCCCGGGGCCCAGGGCTGGAGAGGAATCTATGCTGTCTCCGGTCGTGTAGAACCACCTGATAGTGCCGTCGGAATCGACGGCGTACACGTTGTGGTCAAAGGAACCCACATAGATCACACCGTCAGGGCCTATCGCCGGTGAGGAACGGCCGCCGGTACCAGTGTAGGACCACGAGAGGATGCAGGACCACGAGAGGGAGCCCGTGGAGTTCAGGGCATAGAGATTGTTGTCGAATAATTCTATATAAATTTTCCCATCCGGGCCTATCGCGGGGGAGGAATATACCGTGCCTCCCCCTGCCATGTAGGACCATGAGAGGGAGCCCGTGGAATTGAGGGCGTAGACCCCCCCGATTCCCCAGGAAGAACCCAGATAGACCCTTCCATCGGGGCCAACGGCGGGGGAGGAAGTCACATTGTCACCGATCACATAAGTCCAGGCGAGTGTGGCTGTCGCAGGGCCGGCATACTGGCTTTGACCCGTGCGCTGTGCGTCGTGATGGAACATCGGCCAGAAGGCGTACAGCGTGGGAGTGGGGGTGGGCGTCGGGGTGATCGTCGGTGTTGGCGTGGGCGTCATGGTGGGGACGGAGGAGCTGTTCCGCGGGTTGCACGCGACCTCAGAGAAGTCGTTGGCGTTATCGTCAGTGTCGAGCCCGTCAGTGGTCCTCTTCCACGCCTTCCCGCTCCCCAGCGTTCCCAGGCGCGTCCCCTCGTAGCGTGAAGAGGTCTCCCAGCCGACCGTGTCCACGACCTCGGCGGAGGCGTTCAGGAGCTGCGCGAAGCTGTTCGCGCCGTTGTCGGTGATGCCGATGTTCGTATCCACGTCGGGGACGACGCTCCCCGTGGGGTTCGTGTCCGATATCAGGTAGAAGCCGTACCCGTAGATGACGTCGGAGGAGGTGAAGATGTAGTCCCCCGAGTATACGTTGAGTTCCCAGTTCTCCAGGTTTACAGGTGTGCTCGAGTTGTTGTAGAGCTCCACGTACTCGCCGAGGCCGCCGCTTCCCGTGCTGAAGGGGCCCACCTGGTTGACGACGACGCCCGGCGTGGGCGTGGGATCCTGGAAACAGTAGAGCCTACTATCCCACGACCCTACATAGAGACTCCCGTCAGAGCTTAAGGATGGGGAATAGACGTCCTCTCCCGTCAGGTACGTCCAGGAGAGTGAACCCGTGGAGGTGAGGGCGTAGAGCCTGGCGTTGGAGGACCCCACGTAGATACGCCCTGAAGAGTCCACGAGGGGAGAACTTGATGTCCAGGCGGTCACATAGCTCCACGTGAGTGAGCCCGAAGAATTGAGCGCATAGGTTCCGGAGTCCTCGGAAGCCACATAGATGCGCCCGTCTGAGCCTACTGCGGGCGAAGAGGATACATCCCCGCCCGTTACATAGCTCCACTCGAGCGAGCCCGCGGAGGTCAGGGCGTATATCCTGTTATCCAGAGCGCCCACATAGACCCTCTCTCCGGGGTCCTCCAGGGTGGGGGAAGACCAGACGCCGCTGAATTGACCCGGCCCGGTGGCGTACGTCCACAAGAAGGAGCCCGTAGAAGTGAACGCGTACAGGTTGTTGTCCTGGGACCCCACGTAAACCCTCTCCCCATAGCCCAGGGCTGGGGAGGAAGCGACTGGATCGCCCGTCATATAGGTCCATGAGAGGGAGCCATCGGAATTGAATGCGTAACACCTGTTATCACTCGACCCCATATATATGGTACCGTCAGACCCTATGGCGGGGGAGGAACCCACGTTGTCCCCCGTCAGGTAGGTCCACGAGAAGGAGCCGTCAGAATTCACGCAATAGAGATTATCGTCATTCGACCCAACGAAGACCTTGTCCCCGGCGCCGAGGGCGGGGGAAGAAGTGACGTAATGCCCTGTGGCGTAACTCCATGCAAGCGATCCCGCAGGCGTAATGCCGTAGATGCGATTGTCCCTGGACCCCACGTAAACGCGCCCGTCGGACCCTGTGGCGGGGGATGATGTCACGCTGGACCCGGCCACATAGGTCCAGGCGAGCGTCGCCGTCGCGGGCCCTTCGTAAGGGCTCCTCCCCGTGTGCCTCAGGTCGTGCCTGAACATCGGCCAGGGCGTATCCGCGAGCTCACTTTTTTGTCCCAGCGCGGCCCCTTCCTGTGTCCATGGGTGGGGCGCCGAGAAGGTTCCCGGCGGTGCGCTTGCGGGTGTCTCGACCGGCGGGGGCGAGGACGTCTTTACGTCAATGGTGAGCTTGACAGCGGTGACGCCCCCAGTGAACAGATCGACGTCCTGCTCGAAGATACTCACTGTGCCAGTCTTCTCTCCGCCCCCCGGCACCTGCGAGATGAAACCCGCCCAGCCCTCGCCCATCTCTTGCTCTAATAAGTTTGAATTCCCCGACCCTGGCCAGAGGTCTTCTATCTTCGTGCACTTGTAGTTCCCCCCGGTATCATCAAAGTATGTTGCCAAATCGAGGCCAACAAGGAATTTGGCCGGGCCCTTGCACCTGTTCCAGATTGTCACGACGACTGTCTTGCGGTCCTGCGAGACGAAGCTGAAGACCTTGTACTGGTTGGGCATTAAAAGCTTGATATTGGGAAGCAGTTCGGGTGTACCACACTCCCCGTAGCTAAAGACGAAGAGGCCGAGGTCGGCCTTGAAAGTCCCGTGGTAGAAAGCTTCAGGGGCATCGTCGTACACCTTGTAGTAGTCGGAATAATCATCGAAGCTCCGTTTGTTCGGCGGTTCCCATTCCCATTTGGCCCAGAGCTTCCAGCCGAACACGAAGTTGAGCTGGGGCCACGGGTCCCTTTGTAGGACAATTCCCTGCGTGAGACCCTGGAAGACTCCGGGGAAGAGGTACCGTGCGACCTCTGGGTAATCTGCTCCTGAGGCAGGGGGGTAACCTGTCAGGTGGTGCTGCCCCCACACGTCGATGTAGGGGATGAGAAAATCAACTATCCCCTCTACCATGAGGATCTTCTTCGGGCCCCAGTCCGGGTCCCACCCGCCAGGGGGGCGCCACACCTCGTCGTTGAGCCTCTTGAGGTACCCTGCAAGGCCTGGCCCCAATGTTGTCGCGGGCGTGTTGGGGATGTTCGTACCCGGCACGAAGGTCCCGTCGCCGTGGCCGTGGCCGTTCTCGTAGCAGAAGAGCTGGGCGTGCCCGGCGAGGACGGTGTCGAGCCAGACGCCGTCGATGCCGTGGTATGGCGTGTATTTACTACCATCCTTATCCGGGTCGAAGAGTATCTTTTGGTCATTGATGACGGTGTCCCTGAGCTCATTGCTGCAGACGCACTGGGTATAGAATCTTCCGGGGACTCCGCAGAATTCATAGTTTTCCTCTTGTACCGTAAGTTCCCACTTCATCTTTCCCCAGATCCAATACCAATTCTTGACGGACTGGCCCGGATGTTGCGACAGCCATTCACCCTTGGTGTCGGCTTCGTAGGGATTGATGAAGAAGATAATGTGGTCTTTTTTATCATGGCAGCCATCTATTTCTGGGGGGGGAGTCGGCCCATGTCTCCCTCCCATCCCTCTGGCTAAAGCGTCTGCAGGTGAGAGATTATCTCCACTATGCCCCTCGTCGAGGTTGAAGTGAGGCCAATAATTCTTATAGTCTACACCACCGCTGTAAAGAGTAGCGCCCCACTCCGCCCGGCCTTCCCACCAAGTCTCGTCTAAAGCGATATTGTTCCCATCGACATCCCACAATTTCATCTTGTGGGTGTAGTACTCGGCATAATTATCGATATAGCCGTCCCAGGAGATGCTGTGTGCTACCTTGATCCAGTTGGGATACTCCCTGGTCCACCCCGCCTCGTTCGCCATCCACCATTTATAGCGGTCGGCGCCCCAGTACCATCCGGTCCCCCTTTTGAGTCCAACCTCCATTTCGTACGATTTCCACGTCTTTCCCGGCTCGATGAAGGGATAGTGGGTCACGGCCATCTGCTGGCCAAAGCGGAAGGACTTCGTGATCGCCTCGCTGTCGCATGCGGCAAGGTAGAGACCCTGATAGGTATTCCCGTACCATATCCACTGCCACGCAGCGGGCATGGGATATTTCACCTCGTTATTGCCCTTGAAATCGAAATTCTTAATCCGCTGCAAGAACAGGTTATACCGTTTCCCGCGCTCCATTGGGCTGATGAAATAAGAGGTCCGAAAGAGAAATTCGTCGGACCAGATCTCCTTGATTCCCCTCAGTTGGGGGTAGGTGACAGAGACAACCGTCTCTCCCGTAGTGGTGGGGGTATTGTTGGTGACCTCTATCCACCACCGGGTGAATTCGCTCCCGTCGAATATCCTCACGTATTGCTTGACGGTGCAATTGCCGCCTCCGACGGGAACGGCGTTCTGAACCATCTTCAGCGTGATGCCATCCATATTGGTACTTGTGTTCCACGTGTCGAGCGGGTAATTCCACCCTTGGACGGATGTGGTGTGATTGTCTATGTGCGACGTGTTCCATTTGACGGGCTCGTCGTGGTATCGGAGTGAATAGGAGCCCGGTTTATATTCAGGAGAATTATCATCAAGCCATCCAATGAAGTTCGTGCCCGTCTCGGCGTTTTTAAGAGCGATTACCCCCCCAGCCTCCGGCAACCCCAACTTGGAAAACTGTATCTCGACCTTGGAGTTGCGGAGGATGAGGTAGTCTGGTGAGGAATCATCGAAGACGCAGTCGCCCGGGAAGGCGGGGGGAGGGGCGAGAAGAAGGAAGAGAGAGAGACATACACTGGAAAGTGCGCACCACAGGGACTTCTTCATCGCCATCTCCTTACACATGAGAATAACCCTTCCAGATGTGTCTTGGCAGGGTGACATTACCTATCTATCCCCGGCACACTGCCGCATCAAAGATAAGCCAGCTACCGATTCCCTCTACGAGAGATCTTCGGCTCCCCTGAGCCGCCTGCGTGCGGGCCGGCACACCGGTCTTCGTGTCCCGATTATGCTCCCCTCGGCACAAGTCGTCGGTGTCTGTGACGTGATTTTGGTGATGGTTCCGCTCATGGGCTCTTCGAATAACACAGCCTTTCGATTACGCTTTGAAGCGTGCGCTTCCAATCCACAAGATATACGTCTATACGGATAGATAGATGTATAGCAAGGGATAACTATTTCAATTTGAACGCAGAAGGAAGTATCTGTCAACCCTATAATAAACCCTATATAATACTTAGGTAAAATACGGGGTAAGAAGGGCTGAAAGGGGGGTGATTCTACTGCTTACAGTGTCTGAAGGTAGGTGGAGAGGTTGATTCCTCTCTTGGTGATATCCAGCTTTCTGCGTATGTTATCGCGGTGCTTTTCCACGGTTTTCTTGGAAATGTGCAGTATTCTGGCTATATCCTTGGTGCTCAAGCCTATCTTGATCATGTCACAGACCTCGATCTCCCGTGGCGTCAGCCTCAAACGCGGCTCGGACAGCTTGCTGCCGAAGGATGTGGCCAGCTCCTCGAGGTTGCGCTTCAGGAGGCTCAGATACTCCTGCTTGAACTGACCTTTTTCATTTTCGATCTTGCGCAAAACAGGAATCACCAGGTTCTCGATATTGGCTACTATATCGTCCTTGAACTTCTTCTTTTCAACTCCGAGCTGTTCCAGTATCTCCCTGAGGGCGACGTTCTTCTCCTCGAGGGCCTCCTTCTGCTCTTTGAGCCGCTCCTCTGAATCCCTCAGTTCCTTCTCGATTTTCTTGCGCCCGGCAATCTCAAGGAGAAGGTCCTCGTTGACGCGTTTGAGCTCCCCCGTGCGTTTTTCCACCACCTCCTCGAGCCGGGACCGGTACTGTTTCAACTCATCCTCCGCCCTCTTGCGCTCGGTGATGTCGGTATCCGTGCCCCTATATCCGAGAAGCTTTCCATTCTCGTCGAGGATGGGAACTCCGCTTGTTTCGAGCACGACCTCAGTGCCATTCTTGTGGACGTTCCGATTGATAAATTCGCGGAAGGATTTTTTGAGGGCAAACACTTCAAACGATGCCTTCTTTATGTCCTCTCTCTCCTCGGGATGGAGCAGGTCATAGAAGTGCTTTCTGCCCACAATTTCTTCAGGCGTATAGCCCAGGATCTTTTCCACGGCCGGGCTCGCATAGGTATAAAGCCCATCAGCATCCACTTCCCAGATCCACTCCCTGGCATTCGCCGCCACCTGCGTGAAACGCTTCTCCGACTCGCGCAGCGCCTCCAGCACTTTTTTACGTTCCGACATGTCCCGGAGCATGCCTATCATGCCGATGGCTTTCCCTTCCTCATTTACCAAGATCGTGTTGCGCATCAGGGTGGGAAATACCGTGCCGTCCCGGCGTGCATGCAGAACTTCGCCGCTGAACTCTCCCGTCTCTTTGATCTGACGGTTCGCTTTCTCAACTGCAGAAATCTGTTCCGGAGTGTGAAAGATGGAAAGGTGCTTCCCCACCAACTCATCCGGCGAATAGCCGTGTATGGCCGCGAAGGCTTTATTCACGAAGAGAAGGTTGCCGTCGAGGTCGCTGACAGCTATCCCCTCCGTGCTCTGCTCCATGACGAAGGCGAGAGTGCGACACATCTCCTGCTCTCGTTCGATGTCGACCATGTCTCGAGAGGATGGCTCCACAGATATCCTTAGTAATCGTACAAGTACAGCAAGCCAGATTAATGTAAATAGTCGGCCTGCTTCTCAACAATCATACCGCTTATGCAGCAACCTGTAAAGCAGAAGGCTTCTGAAGTATGGAAACAGAAAGCAGCGAGGTGTAAAACAACATCACGCCCGGCATTATTTTGTTCGCGATAATTCAAGTTTTAGTAAACAAACCTAGAGGCTACTTCCTATTCAACTTTGTCCTAGATTAAACAGATGGTGTTGTTTTACATTAGATATAGCTGTTATATGGCATAAAATTAAGGATATACCCCGGATTCTTACATCGACAGGTCCATTTTAATAGTGCATTATATACAAACAGGAGTTCTGTCTAATCTATAATGTTAGGCCAATGAATAGGAATTACGACAATCCATGCACAAAAACAACAGTGAACAAAAGCTGGAGACAAGTAAATCTGCAACTATGAGCGAATATAAGCTATGCGACTATATCTGATCAATCCTTCCAACCCGCTTGTCAGCATCGTCGGAGCCAGGGGAAGCCGCTGGAACCGTTACCGGGTGTGGAAACCGCTCAGCCTTATGGTTCTTGCGGGCCTGACCCCGCCGGAGTGGGAAATCTCGATCGTTGACGAGAACTTGGGCGCGCCGGACTATCCGTCGATGCCTCTGCCGGACCTGGTGGGCATCACTGCTTTCACCTCGCAGGCGAATCGCGCCTATGAAGTGACCGCTCACTTCCGGCGTCTGGGCGTGCCCGTCGTCATGGGCGGTATTCATGCAACCATGTGCATGGACGAAGTCATGGAGCGTGCGGACTCGGTTGTCACGGGGGAAGGCGAGGGCGTCTGGCCTCAGGTGCTGGAGGACGCTCGGAACGGCTGCCTGAAACGCCGGTATGACGGAGGACTCGCCGAGATAAGCGATATCCCAGCCGCTCGTCATGATATGTTGGCTACAGGATATGCCTTCGGAGCCATTCAGACCACGCGCGGATGTCCCTTGAACTGTAGCTTCTGCAGTGTGACAGCGTTCAACGGGGCCCGCTACCGGATGCGACCCATCCCGGATATCGTGCGGGAACTCCAGTCGGTCCGTGAGAAACATGTTCTGGTGGTGGACGACAACCTCATCGGCACGCGCCCCGAACACATCGCCCGCGTCAAGGACCTGTTCCGCGCCATGGCACAGGCGAACCTGCGAAAGAAATGGATTGCCCAGGCCACCATTAACTTCGCCGATGACGAAGAACTCCTGACGTTGGCCGCGAAGGCCGGGTGCAGCGGCATCTTCATCGGCTTTGAATCCCCCACGCCGGAAGGGCTTCGGGAGCTTGGCAAGAAATTCAATCTTCTGAAGGGCCGGGACTTCCGCGCCTCCGTGCGGCGCATACAGCGGCACGGCATACTGGTCGCAGGTTCCTTTATGATCGGTCTGGACATAGACGAACCGGGCATCGGCACACGTATCGCCGAAGTGGCCAGCCAGTACGGCGTGGACTATCTCAACGCGCTGTTTCTTACGCCCTTGCCCGGCACGCGCCTATGGGACCAGATGAAATCGGAGAACCGCATCGCCCTCGATGAGTTCCCGGAAGACTGGAAATACTACACTCTGACCTTCCCGATAGCCCGGTATAAACATTTGTCGCTGGACGCCATCATCCAGGAAAATATCTCCTGCAACCGGAACTTCTATTCCATGCCGCGCATTCTGCGCAGGGTGTGCAGCAACGTGTGGCAACGCCGCAAGCCGCTGATCAGCCTGGTGGGCAATCTCTCATACAGGGGCAACAGCCATATGGAGTACAAGGCATACGCGGACTTCAAACGCCAACAGGGCCATAGGTACGATTGAATAAGTGGCGCAAGCTTTTCGGCAAAACTCCTTTTATCCGCCTGCGCATCAACAAAGGGGTCAGGTCTACGCATTACTCTTATTTTCATCCCTTAGCTTTATGCGATGTTGCGCCGTAAAAAGGGGACGGTGTTAACTTGTTAACTTACTAGGGCATCTGGTACAGGCAGAGGGTCAAGTACAGGCAGAGGGTCAAACCCTAAATAATAAGTTGAAGGGGACACCCCACAGTTGCTGTTCGAAATCTTAGAGGGAAACTCTCGGCAATAACTTTAAACATTAGGGCCGCTCCCCGGCCCTCTTCCCTCTTGATTTCAGGAGAATCTTGAGGTCTTCTCTATCCCTCCCTCGACCGGCTGCCTTCTTCATTGTTATCAGGTCGTCCAGGGAGGCAAAATATTATGGCCGTTTAATGATTTCAAAAGGCTTTCTGTGTCCATTTCGAATCAGCATCTCCGCGATTTCTCTCGACCTCTAAAACATCATCCGGAAACGTTAATATCCTGAGCCTGTCCCGCTCCTTCTGACTCATCTTCAATATCCCCTTTTTCACTGACACCTCCTTGAAGGCGCCAGTATAAGGGGACATTTCTATTTAGTCTCAGGGGGACATTATCATTTAGTTTTATTTAGTTTTGACACAGGGAAAAATATGGATTGTTTTTCTGACATAAGAGAGTATCTTATTGTCACAGAATACTGTATGTTTCTGTGACAATACTTTGGTTATGAAAAATAGTCATCCCATTGAGGATAAGATACTTACACAAATTAGAGGCCATGGCAGGGGTATTGTTGTCACGGCATCTGATTTCCTTGCGCTTGGGACTTGGCCGGCGGTGAGACAAGCCTTGTCGCGGCTGAGCCGGCAGGGGGTAATTCGGAGGCTCGGGGTTTCACTGTATCACTATCCCCGGATCAACGAGAAGCTGGGCGGCGAACTGGCGCCGGCGGCGGATGTGGTGGCTGCGGCCATAGCAAGAAAAACGGACAGCCGAATCGTTGCATCAGGTGCTCTGGCGGCCAACGTTCTGGGGCTCTCAACACAGGTTCCCGCGAAGATGGTCTATCTCACCAATGGCTCGTCGCGGACAATCACGGCGGGGCCCCACATCCTGATTTTTCGTCATGTGTCTCCGCGCCGGATGGCCGCGAAGGGCAAGATCAGCGCCATCGTGTTCGAGGCGCTTCGATACTTGAGGGCACAGAACATAACCGAAGGAGTAATTGTGAAACTCAAACGCAATCTACCGGCAAATGCAAAAACCGAGTTGAAGCGTGACCTGCCGCACGCAGCGGGTTGGATGCGTCCTTACATCCAACAGATCGTCGCGGAGGATATCTTGCAAGGGTTGAAGGAAGTTGAGCAGAGAATCAACGGAAGCTGAGAAGGAGAGAAAGGCACAGAGGTAACCAGGGATTTTACTCCGTGCCTCTACGTGGCCCGGGGCAGGTGTCACCGGTCATCTTTCATTTATAAAAGCTCTGAGCTGTTCCCAAAAAGCCCATTATTTTGTTCCCGATAATGCCCATTATCGCAAGCAAAATAATGGGGAATGAGTGGTTAGATATGAGCCTCAAAATCCCTACAATTGGGGAGTACCTTGCGGGAGGTCTCTTAGTGGGGCCTCCCGTTTTTTATGCGGAAAAAAGTTTATCAAGGCATCAGATTCACGCAGATACCGCTTCGGAATAGTGGTAGGTGAGCAGGGAAAAAGAAGGGGGTAAAAAATTGTTCATTGACTATTATTACCTATAATGTAAAATTTTGTTGTGGGAAAAGAGGATCGTTTCTAGATGAAGAAAGCAATACATGCTTTTCTCATAGCGGGTTTTATTGCCATTTCCACGTGGACACCCGCCTTTTCCCAGCAGCTCGAGATCCACACCATAGACGTTGGCCAGGGTGCGAGCGAGCTTATCATCGGCCCGAGTGGGACGACAGTCCTCGTAGATGGAGGGACCAGCAGCAAGGGGCGGTGGGAACTCCTGCCCTACCTCAATACCATCTTCCCTCCTGAAAACCGCACGCTCGACTACGTCATTGCCTCCCACGACGACGGCGATCACTACGGGGGGTTGAACTACATCCTGGACAATGGTTACTCCGCGAACAATATCTACCACTGCGGATACAACTCAGGCTTCGGGCGGGGAGTGCCGATCCCCATAGGAACTGTTATAGACCTTGGTGGCGGGGCCAGGGTGACCTGTGTGCTCGTCAACGGTTACTTAATCGATGGGTCACATGTCAACGTGGGGACAAAAAATAACGCGAGCATCGGCCTCCTCATAGAGTACGGCGATTTCGACTACATTACGGCAGGAGACCTTGGAAGCAGCGTGGAGGACGACCTCGCGCAGGTGCTGGTCACCTACATCAATCCTCCCGATCATCCCTATCATCCGAATGAGCCGTATCTCGACCCCCAATACGGCGTCGACGTGATGCACCCCAACCACCACGGCAGCAGATACAGCACCTCTACGACCTATGTCAACCTCCTGCGGTGCGAAGTTGCTGCTATAAACGGGGGAACCGGCTATAGCCACCCTACTCAGGATGCCGTCGACCGACTGCTGGGGAGACAATTTTACACCTGCTCCTGCTGCAGTGCCTACGGGGAGCCTACGGGGGTTACCGTTCCCGCAGCAGAGGTCTACCGGACGACGCCGGAACCGGATCCAGGTGACCCCGATTGCGAAAGGGCCACTGAGGAAGACTGTCCGACCATTAGCGATATCATCGTCAAGTACGGCGGGGGATCAAGCTACAGCGTAGAGGGGGCCTCTATGGGTGTCTCATACAGGAATGTGGACGAGAATGGCAGCTCCCCCCTGCCTGTTCCTCTGACCTGGCCGATGTTCCGGCACGACCCTGCCCGGACAGGGGCGAGCCCGTTCTGGGGGCCCCGGGCTGCAGAATTGAAGTGGAGTTACAACCTGGGATTGGGGACTGAGTGGTCGTACTCCTCGCCGTCCATCGTGTGGGTTGATGATGGTCAGAACGGCTACGACGAAATATACATGGGCTCAACAGACGATAACCTCTACGCCCTGCGGTCGGGCGCGATCGAATGGACATACACGACCGGTGGTGACGTCGCCTCGTCACCAGCCGTGCTCTGGCTGGACGACGGCGGCCTGGGGTACGACGAGGTGTACTTCGGCTCCGAAGACAGCACCTTCTACGCGCTGCAGTCACAGGGCCGGTTCCACTGGAGCTACGTGACCGGCGGCAGCATAATCTCTTCGCCGGTGGCGATCTATGGAGACGAGTACGGCCAGCTCAGCTACGATGTCGTCTACTTCGGCTCCGAGGACGACAACCTCTACGCGCTTGAGTCGTCGGGACAACTGAGCTGGAGCTACCGGGCGGGCGGGGATATAACGTCGTCGCCGTCGCTGCTGTGGCTTGAGGACGGTGGCCTGGGGTACGACGAGGTGTACTTCGGCTCCGAAGACAGCACCTTCTATGCGCTGCAGTCGCAGGGGCAGTTCCACTGGAGCTACGTGACGGGCGGTCGCATAACCTCATCTTCGGTGGCGGACTATGTTGATCACTATAGCTTCCTCAGCTATGACGTTGTTTATTTCGGCTCGGACGACAACAATCTCTACGCGCTTGAGTCGGGTGGGAAGCTTTCCTGGACATACGTGACGGGAGGGAACGTAACCTCATCCCCGTCGCTGCTGTGGCTTGAGGACGGTGGCCTGGGGTACGACGAGGTGTACTTCGGCTCCGAAGACAGCACTTTCTACGCGCTGCAGTCACGGGGCCAGCTCCACTGGAGCTACGTGACCAGCGGTAGCATAATATCCTCCCCCGTGGCGGTCTACTCCGACGATTACAGCTATATTGGCTACGACGCAGTCTACTTCGGCTCCGATGACAATAACATCTACGCGCTTGAGTCATCGGGGCAGCTGGGCTGGAGTTACATCACTGGCGGGAACGTCTACTCGTCGCCCGGGATCAGCATAGACGAGGGCGGCTTCACCTACGATGAGAACACGCTCTACGTCGGCTCCGACGATGGCAACCTCTACGCGATCTATGGCGGTGAGCCTCCGGCGACGCTTACGCCAACAATAACCCTTACACCGACTATTACCCAGACGCCGACAGTACCGCCCACGTCAACCCCTATTCCCGTCCTGGTTTTGATCTACTCCTTTCTCCTGGACAGCGACCCCGGATGGACGGCTGATTACGACTGGGCCTTCGGTCAGCCCGCCGGCGGCGGGGGCGAGTACGGTAATCCCGATCCCACATCGGCCCGCACGGGGAACAATGTCTATGGATACAACCTGGCGGGAGATTACCTCAATAATCTCTCTCCCACCCGTTGGCTCACAACTAAAGGGATCGATTGCTCCCGGATCAGTGAAACCCATCTGAGGTTCTGGCGCTGGCTGAACGTGGAAAGGAACAACTATGACCATGCCTATATCGAGGTCTCGAGCAATGGGTCGAGCTGGGTCCGGGTCTGGCAGAACCCCAACTCTCCCATAACTGATTCGAGCTGGTCCCAGGTGGATTACGATATCTCCTCTGTAGCAGACCACCAGCCCACGGTCTATATCCGCTGGGGTATGGGTTCCACAGACTCCAGCTGGCGTTTCTCTGGCTGGAACATCGATGACATAGAGATATGGGGGGAGCTGAGTTCTTCCTCTACCTGGCCGATGTTCCGGCACGACCCTGCCCGGACAGGGGCGAGCCCGTTCTGGGGGCCCCGGGCTGCAGAATTGAAGTGGAGTTACAACCTGGGATTGGGGACTGAGTGGTCGTACTCCTCGCCGTCCATCGTGTGGGTTGATGATGGTCAGAACGGCTACGACGAAATATACATGGGCTCAACAGACGATAACCTCTACGCCCTGCGGTCGGGCGCGATCGAATGGACATACACGACCGGTGGTGACGTCGCCTCGTCACCAGCCGTGCTCTGGCTGGACGACGGCGGCCTGGGGTACGACGAGGTGTACTTCGGCTCCGAAGACAGCACCTTCTACGCGCTGCAGTCACAGGGCCGGTTCCACTGGAGCTACGTGACCGGCGGCAGCATAATCTCTTCGCCGGTGGCGATCTATGGAGACGAGTACGGCCAGCTCAGCTACGATGTCGTCTACTTCGGCTCCGAGGACGACAACCTCTACGCGCTTGAGTCGTCGGGACAACTGAGCTGGAGCTACCGGGCGGGCGGGGATATAACGTCGTCGCCGTCGCTGCTGTGGCTTGAGGACGGTGGCCTGGGGTACGACGAGGTGTACTTCGGCTCCGAAGACAGCACCTTCTATGCGCTGCAGTCGCAGGGGCAGTTCCACTGGAGCTACGTGACGGGCGGTCGCATAACCTCATCTTCGGTGGCGGACTATGTTGATCACTATAGCTTCCTCAGCTATGACGTTGTTTATTTCGGCTCGGACGACAACAATCTCTACGCGCTTGAGTCGGGTGGGAAGCTTTCCTGGACATACGTGACGGGAGGGAACGTAACCTCATCCCCGTCGCTGCTGTGGCTTGAGGACGGTGGCCTGGGGTACGACGAGGTGTACTTCGGCTCCGAAGACAGCACTTTCTACGCGCTGCAGTCACGGGGCCAGCTCCACTGGAGCTACGTGACCAGCGGTAGCATAATATCCTCCCCCGTGGCGGTCTACTCCGACGATTACAGCTATATTGGCTACGACGCAGTCTACTTCGGCTCCGATGACAATAACATCTACGCGCTTGAGTCATCGGGGCAGCTGGGCTGGAGTTACATCACTGGCGGGAACGTCTACTCGTCGCCCGGGATCAGCATAGACGAGGGCGGCTTCACCTACGATGAGAACACGCTCTACGTCGGCTCCGACGATGGCAACCTCTACGCGATCTTCGGCGGCGAGCCGCCCTCGCCTACGCCCACTGGACCCACGCCGACGCCGACATCTACGCCGACGGGCCCCACGCCGACACCGACGATTACTCTTACGCCGACAATAACTCCGACGATGACGACCACGTCGCCGCCCACGAGCACGCCGACGGCAACGCAGACGCCCACGATAACCTTGACACCCACGATAACGACAACGCCCCTGGGGGTACACCCTCTTGCCGCGATGAAGGATCAGGGGGGGGACTACAACCTGTACGTCTATAACGCGCCGGTGAGCGGCGACTGGATTTACTGGGACGCCTTTGCGAGGAACCCGAGCGCAGCGGCGCGTGACCTGTGGCTCATTCCGTCCGGCAACGACACGCAGGCGATGGCTGAAATAATCATCCCCGGTACTGGGGAGCAGGGCATCAGCGTGCTCAAGCTCCAAGGCGGCATGGACCAGAACCTGTACCTGTATAACGCGCCGGTGAGCGGCGACTGGATTTACTGGGACGCCTTTGCGAGGAACCCGTCAGCGGCGGCGCGCGACCTGTGGGTCATCCCGAACTGGAACGACATCGAGCTAACTGCGGACGCCGATGACCACCTGGCGGTCATGAAAAGCGAGAGCGGGGACTATGGGCTCTATCTCTATAATGTTCCGCGGGAGGGTGACTGGACGTTCTGGGACGCGTATGCGAGGAACCCGTCCGCGCTGGCGCGTGACCTGTGGGTGATACCGTACGCGAACGACGCTGTGGCGATGTGCGGCCTGGACACGGCGGGTGACGGCCTGGCGGACAGCCTTGCGGTGGTGAGGAACGTATCGGGCGATTACAGGCTGTATTTGTGGAACCTGCCTGTGCCGGGTGACTGGACGTACGCCGACGCTGTGGCGCGCAACCTTGTCCCGCGCGCCCTTGATAGCTGGGTGATTACGCAGAGGGACGACATAGAGTTCGTGACGGGTGTGAACAGGGGCAACAGCTTCGACGAGCTGGGCGTGATGGAAGACTTCTGGGGGGACTACAACCTCTACATCTGGAACGCTCCTCGGCCGGGGGACCTCACCGAGGCGCAGGCGCTGGCGAGGAATCCGAGCGCCCTGGCGCGCGACCTGTGGCTCGTACCCGCCGGCAACGACACGGCCGGGATGGCGGGCGTGAAGGCTCAATAATCCCGTTATCTTACTCAAATAATTGTAAAATATTTTCACATTTCTGTGACAATTCCCCATCTTCGATATGAGATTGCACCGGTGAAAAGGGTGTTCGTCTTCAGCAAGGTCACAAAGGGGTCAGGTCTACGCATTACTCTTATTTTCATCCCTTAGCTTTATGCGATGTTGTACCGCAAGAAAGCGCAAAAGAAAAATACCCTAATTCATTTCGGGTTAGGGTATTAATAAGATGGTCGGGGCGAGCCCGATATGCATCGGGCCGACCTTCCCGAAAGCCTTCCCCGAAAAAATCGGGATCTTCGACGGGACGCGCTAAACTAAGATGGTCGGGGCGACTGGATTCGAACCAGCGACCTCCTGAACCCCATTCAGGCGCGCTAAACCGGACTGCGCCACGCCCCGACCTATTAATTATCTATGTATGTAGCTGGACTCCTGGTTACCTCTAATACCCTACTGCCCCCTCTTCACTTCGTTCATCGGGATCTAAGAACTTCATGGCATTTGCCTTCGCTTCGCTCTCCAAATGCCTGAATTTCTAAGACGGACTGCGCCACGCCCCGACCTAAGTAATATCAGTAAACCAGCGAACTTCCCGAAGGCCTTCGGGACCACGCCCCGATCGATTGCTTACATCGTACTAAAATATAGCAACGATGCAAGTAACAGGCAACTTAAAAGCGAAGAGAGAGCCATGCAGAATCCCGATTTATATGGTATAATTCGGTGAAGTGGGATTGGCTCAACAATACCCGATCAAGGAAGAAGAAGGTCAAGAGGCGGTGAAAAAGCTCTCTAATTCCCGGAAGAGGAGAAAAAGAAGTTTTTCTCCGGGAAAACCGTCGTGGCCCTCGTCATGCTCGCGGCGGCAATCATCCTGTGGCCGATCACCATCAAGCAGGGCGCGAATCTGCGGGCGTCCTGCGAAAAGCTCAGGGAGAACATAGCCGGAGAGCGTGAGGCGATCGAATCGATCGACTATGCCAGGACCGAGTTCGACAAGCTCCTCATGGTGGCGGTCCTCGACATCGGCCAGGGCGACTCCATCATCGTCAAAACACCCGACAAAAAGGTCATCCTGATAGACGGCGGCCCTTTCTACGACCCGCACATACACGGCGGCGCCGGCAGGGAGGTCATCCTTCCCTTCCTGAAAAGAATAGGGGCTGAGAAGATCGACATGCTCGTCCTGACACACTCGGACGCGGACCACCTCGGGGGCCTGCTCAACGTGTTAAAGGGCATCCCCGTCGAATCCGTCCTCGACCAGGTCATCCCGAAGTTCACCGACCTCTATGATGAATACCTGGACCTCCTCAAGAAAAAGGGGACCAGGTACATCGCGGCCGACGCGGGCCAGGTCCTCAACTGGGGGAACAAGGTCTACGCCCAGGTGCTGTGGCCCGAGGTCGCTCTGGAGAAGAGAAAGGACCTCACTAACGTCAATCTCTACTCCATAGTCATCAAGATGGTTTACGGGGACGTGAGCTTTCTCTTCACCGGGGACATCGAGAAAACCGCGGAGAAAGACCTCCTGGCATACGGGCATGGCCTTAAGAGCACCTTCCTCAAGGCCCCCCACCACGGCTCGAAGACATCCAGCATAGGCTCGTTTCTCAAGTACGTTGACCCGCAGGTCATCCTCATTTCAGCCGGCCTGGGCAACAAGTTCGGGCACCCCAGCCCCGAAGTCGTCAAAAGGTATGAGAAAATGCGATGCGGAATTTACCGGACCGATACCGACGGGACCATACTCGTATATACGAACGGTATCGAGTACAGGATAGCCACGGAGAAAGAGGAAGCTTCCTCTTAGGACGCGATGGCGAAATTCAACAGGCTCGAGGCCGGAATCGCTCTCGTCGGGCTGCTGGGCATAGCCTCGGCCCTGGGCATGGCGGCGTATAACTACATCAGCTACCAGTTCCTCTTTATCGAGAGAGAAAATATCGGTATAGAGCGGAAGAAGACCGAGAAAGAGCTGGGCAAACTCCCCCACTTCGAGAAGCTCTACCCCGACACGACAGATTACAGGAAAAGGATCGTTAAAACAGCGGCAGTGGCGCCAAAGGCCGGGGCCGTAAAAAAGGCATCATCCCGGCCCGCGAAAGCCACGGGCAAGGACCTGCCCTTTCAAAAGCTCATGAAGTGCTGGAAGTGCGGCAAGCCCTTCATGGTGCGCGCCGGGGTGAAGAAAGGGAGATGCCCGCATTGCAGCGCCCAATGGGCGCTCAAATAGCAGGTAACGCCTTTCTTTTTTAATGAATGTAGCCCAGGGCCTGGAGCATCTTCCGCGTTCCCTCGTCCACCTCGATGGGCTTCTCCCCTTCATGCTCCGACGTGAATAACAAAAAATCCGCCCTGAACGAGTCCAGCTCATCCTTCATTTCCCGGAATACCTCCGGCCTGTCCGCGCTTATGTCCTTGGTCTCAAGGGGATCGCTATCGAGATCGTGAAGGGCGTACTCACCATCCTTGCCATAATACACAAGCTTGAACCTTCCATCGCGGACACTGTAGCTTCCCTTATTTGTGGAATAGGAATAAGCGGGCCTCTTTTCATGGCCTCCATCGCCCCTTATGAGCGGCAGGAGACTTCTGCTGAGAAAATCATCCCGGTAAGGAATGCCGACCAGGTCCAGAATCGTCGAGAAAACATCCGATATCCGTACCTGTTCCTCAAACTCCATGCCTCCATGAGAATTTCCGGGCATCTTTACGATCAGGGGAACCATTATCATCTCGTCTGTGACACCGTAAGAATGAGTGAAGTACATGCCGTGCTCGCCGAATCCCTCGCCGTGATCGGAAGTAACCACGATCATGGAGGAATCGAATAGACCGCGCTCCCTGAGGGCGCCAAGGAAACGACCCAGATAATCGTCTATGTATGCTATCTCACCATCATAAAGTGAGACCGCCCTCTCTATATCCTCTTCCCCCAGGTTCATCCTGTTCTCCCAGAGCCTGGTCATCTCTTTTCCATCGCCGAAGTACTTATTATATTTATCGAACTCGGTGGGCCGGCTCGGCTCATAGACATGCCGGTCATGAGCAACGTAAGGGAAATGGGGCTCAAACAGGTGAAGCCACAGGAAAAACGGCTTTTCCGCCCCTCGATCCAGCCAGCGCAGGATCCCGTCATAGTATTTGTCTATCCCCCTCTGAGAGGAGAAATCGTCATCGAAGAAGTCAAAACCCTGGTCCATCCCGAACCGGCCGGAGCAAAACATGCCGCTCACAAAGGCGGCCGTCTTGTACCCGTAGCGCTTGAGAATCTCCGGAAGGAGCTCGATCGAGTCGGGAACCCGCTTAACCATCGCGGAAGCAGGATACCGCCCCGAAAGCAGGTTCTCGTGGGCCGGCATCGTCCAGTCTGAAAAGCTCGTTGCCTGAAAAAACGTTATCCCTTCACGTCTCAGCTTATCCATGTTCGGGCTGGTATCCCTCCCGTAGCCGGCGTATCCCAGATGGTCCTGCCGCAGGGTATCTATTGTGATCAAGACGATATCGGGCATTCTCTCCCAAAGCACATACGCCGAGACATCGAGAACAAGCATGAGAACCAGGCAGGCCACGCAGCTCCATTTCAGGAGGGCGGAGCGGCCGAAGCGTACCAGCCTCCTATCAAAACCGCGATAGCTCACTCGAAGGAGCACCCGCCACGAGAAATACAGGAAGAGGGGGAAAGTCAGCAAAACAGCCAGAAGAGGCAGCCTGAGCGAGCTGACTATGCTCTCGGGAAGCAGGACGATGAATATACGGCTGATCTGAAAACGATATCCAAGCAGGCAGTACGTGGCGATGGACGATACAACAAGAGCCATGAACAAGCCAATGGTTCCGCGACCCTCAACCGGTGGAACAAGCTTTCCGGCCGACCTGTGCCAGACACGAAGAAGACAAAACGCCGCTATAATGATCAAGCCGCACCAATTGACTAATCTACTCAGAATGAAAAGAGAAGGAGGGAGAATCCTGCAAAAATCCAGTCCGACGAAGACAAGAACATAGATAAGAGCGATCAACAGGTAGACGACGATTCCTGCAGCCGTGAGCCATATGAAACCCCTGCCTTTTTCCTTGCCCACTGATATCTCTTAGTTAATAATTACAACGCTGTACTAATTGAATCCCGGGGCGGCGTACCCAAGCGGCTAAGGGAGCGGTCTGCAAAACCGTTATTCACCGGTTCGACTCCGGTCGCCGCCTCCATTTTTATCCCTGCCAATGGTAATGAATTACCCGGCGAGCAGGGATTCGATCCTGTCGATGATGCGAACGGCGATTTCCTCTTTTGTCGTCCGGTCGATATTCTCGACGTTCCCGTCGCGATCCAATATCGCGACGGCATTGTAATCGCTGCCGAAGCCCATGCCGGGACTCGTTATATCGTTGGCGACTATCAGGTCGAGATGTTTCTTCTCCAGTTTCACGCGGGCATTTTCCAGGAGGTTGCCGCTCTCAGCGGCGAACCCGACGACCACACATGGCCGCTTGACCTTACACGCTTCCGTTAATATATCGGGATTCTCGACGAGCTCCAGTGTCAGTCCGCCCGCGCCTTTCTTTATCTTGTTCTCTGAATAACCGGCCGGCCTGTAATCGCAGACGGCGGCCGCCATCACCAGGACGTCCGCCTCGCCTATGAAGCCGGTGACGGCATCCATCATGTCCCTCGCCGTCCGTACGCCGACCGCCTCGTCGACCCGGGGGGGAACAAGGGCGGCAGGGCCGTAGATCAGTATAACCCTCGCGCCGCGTCGCTTCGCCTCCCTAGCGACGGCGAAGCCCATCTTACCGCTCGAGGGATTTGATATAAACCTGACGGGATCCACCGGCTCCCGCGTAGGGCCGGCCGTGACGAGGTATGTCGGTTTCCGGTTCATGTTGAGGATTTACCGGTTCACCACCTTAAACCACAGAGCACACAGAGAAAAACATAAAAACAATTGCACTTATCCCGGCTTCGCCGGGGACTTTTGCCACTAAGACACTAAGGCACAAAGAATAATTATTATTAGTTCTTCTTCGTGTCTTCGTGCCTTTGTGGCTAGTTTAAATAACAAATTCCTATACTATAAAGTTAAGGGTTGAAAGCGGAAAAACGAATACGGCGGACAGCGACACGGTCGCCTACAGGAGTTTCCGGATTGCGGCCATGATCTTGTCTATGGAGGCAAGGCGGCCCTTCCCCTCGTAGCCGCACGCGAGGTATCCCTCCTCCGGCCCGATGAAATGATAACCCAGTTTCTCCAGCCTCGAGACGTTCTCCCGGACGATGACGTTCTCGTACATGTTGACGTTCATTGCGGGGGCGAAGAGGACCGGCTTCCTCGCAGCCATGATAAGGCAGGTGAGCGCGTCGTCGGCGATGCCGGCAGCGACCTTCCCTATGACGTTCGCCGTCGCCGGGACCACCGCGACAAGGGCGGCGCGATCCGCGAGCGACACGTGAAGGGGGCTCCATCGGGGAACGTCCGCGAAGAGATCGGTGACGACGGGGTTACAGGAGAGAGTCTGGAAAGTCAGCGGGCTGACGAAACGGCGGGCTTTCTCCGTCATCACGACCACCACGTCGCTCCCCGCCTTCCTCAAGCCGCTCACCAGGCCGGCCGCCTTGTAAGCGGCGATGGAGCCGGTCACTCCCACAATGATTGTCTTGTTTTTGAGACCTTCTTCGCTCATCTCATTTCCCCAGAAACCTCTCTATGGCGTCTCCAATGCCCGACGGCCTGCACTTCTCGGCAACGACGATCGCCCTCATGGCGTCGACGGCCCCGTCCAGGTCGTCGTTCACAACGACGTAGTCGTACTCTCCATAAAAGCCCGTCTCCTCGGCGGCCTTCGAAAGCCTCTTCTCCACAACCTCCCTGGAATCGGTCTTCCGCCCCTCAAGCCGCTTCCTCAACTCCGCCATGGTGGGCGGGATGATATAGATATAGACCGCCGGGTACCCTTTTTTCTTTACGTCCAGGGCCCCCTGGACGTCGATATCCAGAATGATGTCCTTACCGGCATCGAGGCGGGACTCTATGAAGGCCTTCCTTGTCCCGTAATAATTGTCGTAAACCGTGGCGTACTCGAGGAACTCGCCGTCGGCGATCTTATCCTCGAACTCCTTCCCCGTCACAAAGAAATAGTCGACCCCATCCGTCTCCCCCTTGCGGGGCGGCCGCGTCGTCATGGATATCGAATACTCCATGCCCGGGAAGATTTCCAGAAGCCGGTCCAGTATCGTGCTCTTGCCCGCGCCGGAGGGCGCAGTCACTATAAACAGAAGTCCCCTTTTCATTGCCTCACTCGATATTCTGAACCTGCTCCCGTATCTTCTCAAGCTCGGTTTTGAAATAGACCGCCTCCCGCGAGATCTCCGCCGAGTTCGCCTTGCTCCCCACGGTATTTATCTCACGGTATATCTCCTGTATGAGGAAATCGAGCGTCCTGCCCACCGGCCTTCCGCCGGACAGAAGCTTTTCGAACTGATTGAGGTGACTGCCGAGCCTGGTGAGCTCCTCCGAAATATCGGAGCGGTCGGCGAAGACGGCGAGCTCCCCCAGGAGCCGTCCCTCGTCCAGGGCAACGTCTTTACCGGTAGAGCGCAACCTTTTTAAGAGGGAAGCCCTGTACTTCTTCATGACCGCGGGGGCGAGCCTGCCTATTTTTCCTACGGCGGCATCGAGCTTCTTCCTTCTCGCCTCGATATCGGCACATATCGCCTCGCCCTCGGCCCTCCTCATCCCGATGAGATCCTTGATGGCGGCCCGGAGCGCCCTCCCGACGGCCTTCCAGCATTCATCGACATCCGGATCGGGCCTGCGAAACTTTACGATCTCCCGCGCGGAGAGAATCATGCCCAGGTCTATATCCCCCTTGAGGCCGAGCCTGCGCTTCAACTTTCTCAGTAGATCGCAGTACTCCTCGGCCAGGCCCTCGTCCACGACCATGTAATCCGACAGCTTCCCGGTCCCCTCGTGCGTTACGGACACCGATACGCGGCCGCGGCTCAACCTCCGGGAGACCAGCCTGCGTATCCCGGGCTCGAGCGCAGCGAGCTCCTTCGGGAGACTGACGGAGACATCGAGCGACTTCTTATTGACCGACTTGATCTCCACCGCGAACCTGCCTGCAGGCGCGGTGACCTCGGCCCTGCCGTATCCGGTCATGCTGCTGATCATATCTTTATCCCCTGAATTTGCCTGATGTTATTAGAAAATAAGAGGGAATGGCAAGGAAAAGAAGGGCGCTAACCCGACTTTCGCAAAGGCACTACAAAAGCAAAATTATTTAGTATCGTTCAAAAGGTTCGGCATTTTGCCATTACATACAAATTCCTCCCCCTTGATGGGGGAGGTTAGGTGGGGGTGAAAAAGCAAT
>Ga0208279_1000143_pt1 | contig 67274 bp, 43 predicted proteins | sample AntAceMetag02UKM_FD_184766 | JGI IMG/M metagenome (GOLD analysis project Ga0208279, IMG submission 184766) | Saline lake microbial communities from Ace Lake, Antarctica - Antarctic Ace Lake Metagenome 02UKM (SPAdes) (version 2) | ecosystem: Environmental > Aquatic > Non-marine Saline and... | reverse complement strand
TTGGAACGACTTGACCCGCTTTTGCAATGCCCTCATATTCGGCCGTTCTATTTTCCCCCTCACCTTCTTACGAAGGGGAAAAACAGAACTGCGTTGATCAAATTTACAGAAAGAATCTTACACTACCCGTGAGCACGGTGGGTCTCGACGAGGAAACGATCCGGCGGTATATCCGTGAACAAGAAGATCGTGACAACAATCAACAGCGTTTGGAATTTGAGTAGACGTTAACATGAGCCCCAACGGGGCTTTCCCTAGGTGAACGCCCCCTTCGAGGGGGCTTCCTCAGGCCACCCGCTCAGCGGGTGGTTGATGACTCACAGATAGACAAGGACCATGTCTTTCGCGGAGGGCAAGAGTCGCTATTGCAGTTCCTTTCAGACGACCCCGCTAAGCCGTTGGCTGCACAAAGCCAACTCACTTGGGCAGCACAACCGTGTCGATCACGTGAATGACGCCGTTTGAGCACTTGATGTCCGTTTGAATGACCATGGCCTTGTCCACCATGACGCGGCCACCTCCTGTATTGACGGACAAGGACTGACCATTAACGGTCTTGGCGGTGGTGAGTTTGACCACGTCCGCAGCCATGACCTTGCCCGGTACCACGTGGTACGTCAGGATGGATGCAAGCTTCTGCTTGTTCTCAGGCTGCAAAAGGCTGTCCAGCGTGCCCGCCGGCAGCTTGGCGAACGCCGCATCCGTGGGCGCAAACACCGTGAAAGGTCCGGGGCCCTTCAACGTACCCACCAGGTCCGCCGCTTTGAGCGCCGTGGCCAGCGTGTTGAAATCACCGGCGGCAACCGCCGTATCGACGATGTCCATCGCGGCGGCCTGCTCGGGACCTTTCCTCGTGCCATGACCATGACAGCCAATGCCCATGATGGCAAGAGTCGTTAGAATTGATGACACTGCGATTAACCTGTGGTTCGGCTTACGGTTCATTTTACTTCCTTTCGTATGGTACTTGCTAGTTCTTTAAGGGCGAACATCGGTCACGCTTGGCGGATATGGATTCAAAGTGGTAAATCATTGGGATGTGCTGTTTCACCTGCCTATGGGGTGAACCGATAGTCTTACGTCAGTCCTTTAGAGGGAGTTGCTGGAATCTTGGCGATTCGGAGAATAAATATCCTCATCACGAATCACACTCGGCTCGAGTAGCGTGCTGACAATCATTTGTGTCTTTCTGATTTGTTCCCTTTGATCGGCAGATCAGGTTCTTCCGTCCAGGATTCTTGCGTTGGCGTTTGTCGAATGGATTCTCTTGGTTCGCAGGTCAACTGTTCAGGGTTGACTGAGTGGGTTTCTTTCTTGGAAAGCTGGTGCCTTTGAGAAGGGACTGAGCACGCTGCGCGTGCTCAGCCCTAGAACGGAATCACGAGACGCTAACTGTTTTCTTTCGGTAGGATCACGGTATCGATCACGTGGATCACGCCGTTACGACAGTAGATGTTCTTCATTTGCAGGGCCGCATTGTCCACTAGCAGGGACGGATAGATCGGCTTGCCATTGAGGGTCTTGACCGTATGAGCAGTCACAATATCGTTGGAACCCAACTTGGCGGGGATCACGTGGTACTTGAGGATGGCCTGCAGCTTGGCCTTGTTCTCTGGTTTCACCAGGCTCTCGACCGTACCGGCCGGCAGTTTCGCAAAGGCGGCATCCGTAGGGGCAAAGACAGTGAACGGTCCCTTTCCACTGAGGGCGTCGCCCAGGTCGGCCGCCTGGATAGCCGTCACCAAGGTCTTGAACTGTCCCGCATCGACAGCCGTCTGGACAATGTTCTTGTCGGTACGCGCCGGGGCCTTCTTCGTGGCGTGCCCGGAAATGGGCTTGGCATTGTCCGGCAAAATCACACGGTCGAGGACGTGGATCACACCGTTGGTCGTCTTGATGTCAGCCTTGATCACGCTGGCGTTGTTGACCCTGAGTGTCAGATTCACCTTGCTACCGTGGAGGGTTTTGGCGTTGTTGTACTTGATCAGGTCCGTGGACATCACCTTGCCGGCCACTACATGGTACTTCAGGATGGCCTGAAGCTTGGTTTTATTCTCCGGCTTTAGCAGTGACTCCACGGTGCCGGCGGGGAGCGCTGCGAAGGCTTTGTCCGTTGGCGCAAATACCGTAAAGGGGCCTGAGCCTCGCAAGGCGTCTGCCAAGTCGGCGGCCTCCAAGGCCGTCAGCAACGTGTTGAATTGCCCGGCGTGCTGAGCCGTGTGCACAATGTCGGTAAGCTGTGCCTGCTGGCTGTCGCTGCATGAAGATGCGGTCTTGGTCGTACATCCGCAACTACTACAGGCCATGGCGCTTGAGATTCCATATGCGAGGATAAGCATAGTGCTGGCAATTAGTCGTGTCTTCATGGTATGTTCCTTTCGGTTTGGGATTCACGATTCAAGTCGGATTCTAGAGGACCTTTGTTTCGCGCAGGTTCGATAACTTTCTTGAAAAGAGTTTAGCGCAATCCTTCTCGATCAGGAACCTTACCCACAGCCCGCAGCAGGCTGCGTACGCTCCGAACCACTTCCAACTCATCCATTTCGGAGCGGACGCGGTGGTTCGTACTTGCGACGTCGGTGAATCTTGAAGCGGTTGCGATCATCACTAATTCTCTCTATTTCAAATTCGTTCAAAACGTTCATATTGGTATAGGCCGATACCTTCAACTTCGTTCGCCCCATTTTGCTTTTGTACAGTTATTTATTGCATGGAATCGCCGTATTACCTTTGTTCCTATGAACATAGGGCATTGTGGGGCGTAAAAAAAGTAGTATAAAACAATCTTAACGTTCATTATTGACAGTCAAAAATCATGGAACTAAAGCAGAACAAGACATTCAGCCCCAAGCAGGTGGCCAGATCCCTTGGGGTCAGCGAAGCCTCCATTAAGCGATGGTGCGACAAAGGGATATTATCCTTCAGCAAGACAGCCGGCGGGCACCGGAGGATTCCACTGCACGTGGTCCTGGACTTCGTCAGAGAAAATGAGTTCAGTCTGGCCCAGCCGGAGGTGCTGGGTCTACCCACCTCTGCAGGGTCCGGCTCGCGAACCCTGGATCAGGCCTGTCGGCTTTACGGGCAAAACCTGGAACAGGGCGACGAGTCCCGATGTTTGCAGTTGACTCTGGATCTGCGCCTCGCAGGCCACGATATGGCAGCTATCGGTGATCACGTCATTGCGCCAGCCTTTCATGAGCTGGGTGAACGCTGGGAGCACGGCGATGCAGCGGTCTATCAAGAACGGCGTGGTGTGGAAATAACCCGCCATGTCCTGTTACGCCTTGAAGACACCCTGGCCCCGCCTGATCCGGTTGCCCCAACGGCCATCGGAGCCACTCTGCCTGGTGATCCCTACAACCTGGCCGGACACTTGTGTGAGCTGGTGCTGCTCGAACTGGGGTGGCAGGCGTGCTTTCTTGGGAGCGAGTTACCGATAGAAACGGTGGCTCAGGCCGTTGAGGATCTTCACCCCCGTGTGCTCTGGTTGAGCGTCTCCAGTCTGGAAGAGTCTGAGAATATGGTCCAAGACTATTGCCATCTTTATGAAATGTGCCTGGAGCGGCAGTGTGCGGTCGTTATTGGTGGGCGCGCCTTGACGGGCTCTATTCGTCAAGGACTCCAGTATTCCTCATATGGTGATAATCTCGGCCACCTCCGCGGCTTTGCCCAGAGCCTTTACAGGCCGAAGTAAGGCCCTGCGGAGGCCTCGCTAAAGGTTCAGGCGATCTGGAGTTGCCTTGCCTTTCTCCACGAATCGAAGGCCCCCACGTTCGGCTAGGTGAAGCGGGAGTTCTGTGATTGCCCGATCCACTGTCCCCTTTCTATCGGAGCCAAGCCTCTCGATGACGCTGCCTACGATCCCGAGCATCGTTGAGGTCCTGGAGGGGACAAAGCTCCACAGCAACGACAACAGTCTGGACTCAAGCAGCACAACTGGTACACTGCGCTAAGGGCGTGTCGCATCGAAAAGTCGCGTCTGCCGTTTTAAGTCCAAATCGCTCTGCTGGCTGGGTCTTGCGCATGAATCTGAGCGTTTACATCCTTTTTCTTGCCCTACCGCTGATGACATCGGCATTCACCTGTCAAGCGGGGCATCCCACGCCGCGGCAGTACATCACGAACTCCTTGGGCATGAGGCTGGTCTATGTACCCGCCGGTGAATTCACGATGGGCAGTACCCCGGGGACGGGCATGGAAGACAAAGACGAGATTCCTCAACACCGAGTGCGACTCACCGAAGGTCTTTACATGGGCCAAACAGAGGTGACGATGGGCCAGTTCACCGCCTTTGTCGAAGACGCGGTTTGGGAGACGCAAGCCGAGCGGGAAGGCTGGTCATATGCCTGGAAGAACGGCTCTTTTCAAGTCGTGTCCGGAAGCAGCTTTCGTCGCGCCGGCTTTACGCAAACGGAGGATCATCCCGCGGTCTGCGTCAGTTGGCACGATGCCGTCGAGTTCTGTCGCTGGCTGGGGTACAAAGAAGGCAGACGCTATCGCCTGCCTACTGAAGCGGAGTGGGAATACGCCTGCCGCGCCGGCGGCGAGACCGTGTATCAATGGGGTAATCGACCTGCCGATGGTGTTGGCTGGTGCAACGTAGCGGACCTGGCGGCCCAAAAACACTTCTCGAAGATCGCGTCTCCATCAGTTCTGTTTCCGTGGTCGGACGGACACGCATTCACAGCTCCCGTGGGCCAATTTCGGGCGAATGCGTTCGGGCTCTACGATATGCACGGCAACGTCCTGGAGTTCTGCAGTGACTGGTACGGCGAGGATTACTATGAGGTCGGTCCGAAGATCGACCCGGCCGGGCCAGCAAAAGGTGAATTCCGCGTGCTGCGCGGCGGGGACTGGAGCAGCTATCCGAAAGGCTGTCGGGCCGCCAAGCGCTATCGCGACAGGCCGAGCATCCGTTGCAGTAACCTGGGCTTTCGCGTCGTCCTGGACCTGGACTAGCTTGTGTCGAGGATGTGAGTCGCCGGCGGGAACGAACCTGTAGCTGGATATTGCACTATACCAAGGGTGTAATGCATCGGTATCGCGTCGAACCTAACGCCCTGATCTGCGGGAACGGTGACCTATGAAGCCCTGGCAAGTCATTCTGACCGGTTGGGCCGCCATGGCCTTGGTGATGCTGGCCTTCTATTTCGTCCAACGACGGACAAAGAATGCGGGGATCGTTGATTTCGTTTGGGCGGCGGGGCTCGGGGGATTAGCCGTCCTTTATGCTGCCGTCGCGCCGGGCGTTCCGGCACGACGTATTCTCCTTGCCTCATTAGCCGGAATCTGGAGCTTTCGATTGGCCTCCTACCTGCTTATCGACCGCGTTCTGGGCAAGCCGGAGGACGGTCGGTATCAGATGCTGAGGCAGAACTGGGGCGACAAGGCCCCGGTCTTCTTCTTTACCTTCTTTCAGATCCAGGCGTTATGGGCGGTGATGTTCTCCATCCCGTTCCTTCCGATTGTCTATCGCCAGGGCACTCTTGGCGGGCCGGACTTCCTGGCCGTTTTGGTTTGGCTGGTTGCCGTCGGAGGCGAGACACTGGCGGACCGGCAGTTGGCGCGTTTTCGAGCCGACCCGGCGAACAGGGGCAAGACTTGCCGGACGGGACTATGGCGTTACAGCCGGCACCCAAACTACTTCTTCGAGTGGATTCACTGGTTTACGTACGTATGCCTTGGTCTCGGTTCACCCTACTGGTGGGTAACCCTCATGGGCCCGGTTGTCATGCTGCTGTTCTTATACAAGGTAACCGGAATTCCCTATACGGAGAAGCGGGCCCTGCAAAGCCGGGGCGACGACTACCGTCGCTACCAGCGGACGACCAGCCCCTTCATTCCCTGGTTTCCGAAACGCGAGGTGTCATGAAACGGCTGATTAGCATGATGGAACGCGGTTGGGTGCCTGATCTCCTGGTTCGGGCGGGCATTCGCGCCCTGGACCGGCAGCGGTTGCGGCTGGAGCGAAAAAGCACTCCAGCCGAGCAGTTACGGGCGAAAATGGACCTCGTACAGCAACTGCGGCGCAGTCCTGTAGCCATAGCCACCGATAAGGCCAATGAACAGCACTACGAGATGCCGCCCGGCTTCATGGAACTGGCCCTCGGCCCACGTCTGAAATACAGCTGCTGCTACTGGGCCGATGGCATTGCCTCCCTGGCCGGGGCGGAGGACGCAGCGTTGGAGCAAGTCTGTGAGCGGGCCGGCATCGCCGATGGCATGGAAGTCCTGGAACTAGGTTGCGGCTGGGGTTCCTTCAGCTTGTGGACCGCCGAGCACTACCCAAATTGTCGTATTCTAAGCGTGTCGAATTCGGCATTGCAGCGAGAGTTCATTCTCGAAAAGGCCAGGCAGCGGGGCTTGGTGAATCTAGAGGTAATCACAGCCGACGCGAACGTCTTCGATACCGAGCGACGGTTTGATCGGGCCGTGTCGGTGGAGATGTTCGAGCACATGCGCAACTACACTACGCTGCTGTCCCGCGTCGCGGAATGGCTCAAGGCAGATGGGAAGCTCTTCGTCCATATCTTCACCCATCGTGAGTATGCCTATTTCTTCGAGACAGAGGGCGAAGACGATTGGATGGGCAAATACTTTTTTACCGGCGGCATCATGCCCTCCGACGATCTCCTGCTCTATTTCCAGGACGATCTGGTCTTGAGAGATCACTGGCGTCTGAACGGAACCCATTACCAGAAGACCGCCGAGGCCTGGTTAAAAAACACGGACGAACACCGCCATGAAATCCTACCTGTGCTCACGAAGGTCTATGGCGCCGGCGAAGCGGCGCGGTGGTTCCAGCGGTGGCGGATCTTCTTCATGGCCTGTGCAGAACTGTGGGGCTTTCGACGTGGCCGCGAGTGGTACGTGAGTCATTACCTCTTCGACAAGCGTTCTGTCTGACGCATCCCTCAGGATTCGGTCCGTGCGTCCTGCTGGGGCGCAAAAGCCGGCAGAAGCCGGGCCAACAACATAAGGACCGCCAAGCCGAATGCCCAGGCAACAGCCAAGGCAGCGATGTTCAATCCGGTCGGTTCGGCAATCTGTATCGCTCCCAATCGCTGACCACCTAGGTAAGCCGCCGGACCGAAGAGGCCGCCGAACGCGGCTGCAGCAACCAAGTGGGTCTGCAGCCACTTTAGCGGTACATCCACGATCAGCGAGAAATTGGCCCAGAGCGTCAAAAGCCAGACCGTCGCAACCGGTGGTGGAACCAGCCAGCGGGCTGGCGCGTACACACCAGCAAGAATCAGCAACGAATCAAAGCAGAACCCAAAGCAGACCGACACGAACGTCACGCTAAGTATACGAAGCACGGAGCGCTCGGCTCTGGTGACCAAGTGCAAGGCCAATAGCAGCGTCACGACGGATGCACCCAGCCAATGACTCCCGCGAGCAGCGCCCAGGATGCAGGCGAACCACCCAATGGTCTCACCAACGACATAGAGTAACGTCCTCAAGACATCCTACCCTTCTTGCGTCGACGATTCAGGTTCGCCATGCCGCGCCGGACATGCCTGACGATAAAGCGGTTTGGCGAATATCATCTGGACGTCGCCGATATAGCGTTCTTCAAATGCCCCTTCGCAATAGCTGAGGTAGAACTCCCACATGCGAATGAACGCTTCGTCAAATCCCAGAGTCTTCACCTCGTCGATCCGTTCGAAGAAGGCCCGTCGCCACCGTCGCAGGGTCTCAACATAGTGAGGCGATATATCCTCCAAGTGCACGGCCCGCAAATCAGTTTCTCGGGTCGCCGTCTGGCAAAGTGCCGTTACGGAGACAAGACAACTGCCCGGGAAGATGTAGCGTTTGATGAAATCGACGCTATGGATGTGCTGGGCATAGTATTGATCGGCAACCGTGATAGCCTGCAGTCCCATGAGCCCCTCGGGTCTGAGCAGTCTGCTGCAACCTCGCAAAAACTGTCCGAGATACTGGTGCCCCACGGCCTCAATCATCTCGATGCTGACCAGTTTGTCGTAAACGCCCTCGAGGTCGCGGTAGTCTTGGCATACGATCTGGACACGATCGGAGAGCCCCAGGTCCCCGATGCGGTTCGTAGCGTATTCGTACTGTTGCTCTGAGATCGTCGTGCCTGTGACGCGACAGCCGTAGCAGGTGGCCGCATGAATGGCGAAGCCACCCCAACCACTACCGATTTCGACGACGCGGTCGCCAGAGGTCAGGTCAAGCTTGCGGCAGATCCTGTCGTATTTCTCGGTTGACGCCTCGGTCAGCGTGCTGGCAGAAGTCTTAAAAACACCGCAAGAATACGTCATCGTCTCATCAAGGAACAAGGAATAGAAATCGTTGCCGAGATCGTAGTGGGCCTGGATGTTCAGTTGACTGCCCTGCCGCGTGTTGCGCCGCAACCAGTGATAGAGGCGAAGCGCCGGTCGCGTAAGTCGGGCGAATCCGCCTTCCATGGTGAACATCACCGAGGCGTTGCGCACCAGGATGCGCACAAGCCCGGGCAGGTCGTCACAGGACCAATCGCCACGCATGTAGGCTTCGGCAGCGCCCACCGTACCTCCGAGAGCCAACGAGATGAAGAATCGAGGATGGCGTACGGTGATGGTCACCTGGGGCGCCTTCTCCGTACCCTGCCCTCCATAGACTTCAGATGAACCATCTTCCAGGAGGGTGACTTTGCCCCACTGGAGCCCCTGGAGCCGATTCACAACCGCGTTCCGAAACCGACGGTTGGCGGTCCGGTGCCCACTGTATGGCTGACCCCTTGCTGCAACGGGACTGATTTTGCCTTTCATGAGGAACCTCCTTCAGAAGGCATTCGCTTGCCAGGATGCACGTAGAACGGGGCGCCTTTTCGCCAGAGCCGCAGCGCCTGCCAGTGAATCTTCGTCACGACCTGAACCGTCATGAGGGGGTAACGGACCAGCACGCGCCGCAGGTTCGCACCCGTGATCGATCGGCGACGCAAGCGTAGCGTCGCGTCGAATAGCTTCTCACCCGCGACGTAGTCCTCCATGTGGACTTGGATCCGCTCGCCGGGCGTGAGGAAGCGCCAGTCGTACCCGACATTCATATCGATAAAGGGCGAAACGTGAAACGTCTTGGGGAAACGGTACCGCCGCCAGCGCCCCGGATGTTCGTTCATCGTTTCGGGCAGGACGTAACAGTGCCGCTCATGCCAGGGTGTGTTGTTGACCTCGGCGACGACCGTCTCCAGTTTGTCGCCGGCAGGATCATAGCAGTAGAAAAGACTGACAGGATTGAAACAGTGCCCGAAGTAGCGTAGATGTGTCAACAAGCGGATAGGGCCCGTCGGACGCTTCTCCGTCCGCTCGGCGATCAGATGGCGGACGGCCTCATCGATGGGTACGGCGGGGTCGCCCAAGTGGTCTTTTCTGCGCCAGCAGGCAAGATTGGGGCGTTTCGCTGACCACAGCAGGCGGCCGTGGAAAACCTGCGACAGTTCACTCAGATCCAAGTACATCATGAAGAGCCGGTAGGTGAATTCATTGCGGACCGGCGCGAAGCGGCGATGACGCACGGTGCCCTCATAGATCGCGCTATGCATCGCCCAGGCCCTTATCAAAATACCGACAGACGGCCAGCGCACTGTTAACGCCGTCTTCGTGGAAGCCATTGCCCCAGTAAGCACCACAATAATGTGTCCTGTTCACACCGCTGATCTCGGCATGACGTTGCTGAGCCGCCAAGACCTGCGGCGTATAGACCGGATGGGCATAGACGAGTTGCCGTATAGTCTTCTCTGCGTCGATCCTCTGCGTCGGATTCAGAGTCACGCAAAACTCCTGATCGGCCTTGAGGCTCTGGAGAATGTTCATGTCATACGTCAAGGTTACCGTCTCCTGCGGCTCGCGCGGGATGCGGTAATTCCAGCTTGCCCAAACCTTGCGTCGCTGGGGCAAGGCGCTCGTGTCCGTATGCAGGACAACCTGGTTGTCCTGGTAGGGAATGGCCCCCAGAAGCTCGCGTTCCTTTTCACTCGGATCGGAGAGCAGACGCAGCGCTTGGTCGCTGTGAACTGCAATGACCACATGGTCAAAGCGTTCGGTCCGAGCATCCGGGCCCTCGACCTCCACGGTGTCAGACAACCGACGAACGGATCGTACGGGACAGTTCAGGCGAATGCGATCCTGGAAAGGCGTCGTCAAGACCTTGGCATACTCTCGCGATCCGCGCTTAATAACAAGCCACTGCGGCTGATCGCGGACGCTCAGAAATCCGTGATTGGCGAAAAACCGGGCGAACATGCAGACCGGCATCTCTTCGAACCGGCGTGGTTCGGACGACCAGATCGCTGCTCCCATGGGAATGATGAAGTGCTCTCGGAATACTCGGGAGTATCCTTGCTCCCGGAGATGCTGATCGAGGGTAACTGTTTCGGGAAGCTTGGCCGTTTGCAGCAACTGCTGGCGGAAGATGAAGATCTCCCGCATCATACGCCAGAAACTGGGCCGCAGCAGATTGCGACGCTGGGCGAAGAGCGTCCCAAGCGAACTCGGGCTGTACTCAAGCCCGGTCTTCTCGCAATGCACGCTGAAACTCATGTTGCTGTCTTGCCAGGGCACCTTGAGCATCCGCAGCAACTTGACGAAATTCGGATAGGTTCGCTCATTGAACACGATGAAGCCCGTGTCCACTGGCAGCGTCTTGCCATCCACGGACACATCGACCGTGTGTGTGTGGCCCCCTACGTAGTCATTCGCTTCAAAGACGGCCACGTCATGTTCACGGTAGAGCAGATAGGCTACCACCATGCCGGAAATGCCACTGCCCATCACGGCGATGCGCATATCACCTCCTGCAAATCTCTCGGCTCATTAGGAGGCCGGCGTCGAAGCGGTGATGCGGTTGCTGTCTCTCTTCTTCGACGACACCGGCGTCAAATCCCAGACAATGCCCAGCCAGGCCAGCACGACCAATAGGTAATACGTCACGTCGAGTTCCCACCAGAGAAAACCTTGCCGGGTAGCAATGGGGTAATGGTGGTGGTTGTTATGCCAGCCTTCACCGAAGGTGATCAGGGCCAAGAACCAGTTGTTGCGGCTGTGATCGGGCGTGTTGTAGCGTCGTCGCCCGATCAGATGGTCCAGCGAATTAATCGTCGCGGTGGCATGAAAAAGTACCACGGTCGATATGGCGAAGCCCCACACAGCCATCTGCAAGCCGGAGGTGCCAAGCGAAGGGAGGTAGACGCCGAGGAGCCTGCCAGTCACCAACAAAACGACAAGCAACGCCAACGGCGGCAGGATATCAAAACGATTTAGGAAGGCCAATTCGGGGAATCGGGACCAATCTTTGACGAACTGCTTCTTTGTGGCGAAGTACTTCGGCGTCAAAATCCAAAGCATGTGGCTCCAGAGAAATCCCCTTTGGATGGGAGAGTGGACGTCGTCCGGCTGATCGGCGAAACGATGATGATGGCGATGATGGGAAGCCCACCACAAGGGACCGCGTTGCGCGCTTGTGGCGCCTACCAGCGCCCCGACAAACTGCCAGAAGCGAGAGGTCTGGTAGGTGCGATGCGAGAAGTAGCGATGGTAGACACCGGTAATCGCCAGCATGCGGACCACATAGAGGGCCAACGCCACACCGACCGCCATGGGGCTCCAGCCCACCCAGATTACCAGCAAACAGGCCAAGTGCAGCGATACAAACGGTATGACACGAAGCCAGTCGATCTGCTCCACAGGCTGCTTGGAAAGTTGGTCTGCCCCCGCTTCCTCATCAAACCAGCGGCGGACCGACATGAGCAGGCGATTGTTCCAGAGCTGTTGCCACTTACGCTTCATTGGACGCTCGCTGAAAAGCAACCCGTCTTGATCATTGCCAGCAAGTCACCGGTAAGTTCACTGTTATTGATGAATGTACCGCATGAATATGGAGCTTTGCAAGCCAGATACATACGCGTTGCCTCTTCAAGCGTCTAGACAGAAAGAACACCAGAGCGGTTAGGCGTCAGCTTTGTACAGGAACCCAGGGGTCGGTGCCCTTTTCTGAGACTTCACAGATGGGCCGGCAGCTACTGGATCAATCTTCGGCAAGCAATCCATAGACCGCATCAAGAGCCCGCCTCAACGTCCAGGCTTGCCGCCGGTCATCCTCATCACCGCGCATCTCGCGAAGGGCCTTCCGCAGTACTGAGCGGCCCTCGTCGCCCAAGGCATTCGTGTGAGATTTAAGCAAAGACTCGCTGGCCACCTCATAGATAGCCGCGCAGGCTGAAGGTTGCCCTGCGTTGAACACAGGCACTCCACGTCTGATTGCCAGCGCGATCACCTCCCTGGCAGCTTCCCGAGGCGTCAGCTTCGCCGCCGGCGGTATCAGGACTCTGTCAATGACGTGAATCACGCCGTTAGACGCCGTGATGTCAGCCGCAGTCACGTTGGCCCCGTTGACCTCGAACGCTCCAGCCGTCCTGATTGTCACCGATTGGCCCTGCAGGGTCGCTGGCGACCGGGCCCCCAGAAGGATCTGCCCAGACACCACGTGGTAGGAAAGTACCGCCTTGAGTTTGTCACGGTTCTCCGGCTGGAGAAGCTCCTCCACAGTGCCTTTGGGCAGCTTGGCAAAGGCATCGTCACTCGGGGCAAAGACTGTCAGAGGCCCCTTGCTCTTCAGCGCCTCGACGAGCCCCGCAGCTTGGACGGCAGCAACAAGCGTTTTGAACTGCCCACTGGCCACGGCTGTTTCCACGATATCCTTGTTTCCGGCCGAGTCGTCAGGCGACTTCGCGGCGGTGGCTTCAACAGCGCCAGTGACCTTCTCGGCACTGATCCAGTCGACCTCAAACCGGAAGGGGCCGGCCTGCTTGTCTGCCAGCGTGAAACCCAGGCTCTGGACCTTATTCGCCCTAAGGATCTCAGCCCCCGCGATACGTCGCCCGAAGGCCGTGTACTTGAAGTCTTTCAGCGGTATGCGGACCTCTCGCCATATGCCCTTCTGCGTCCCGAGCGGCGCGCGATAAGAACCGGCGGCACGGGCAGAAGAGGTCCTCAGGTTAAGGTAGTAGGTCCTGCCATCGCCTTTGACGCGGAGGGCTATCGTGTCATAGCCTTCTAAGTTCAGGTCGGCCGGCCGCGTGCGAATGGAGGCAAAGCCGCCTTGGTTCTCCAGCGAGATATTGCCGGAGAATTCCAGTGTCCCATCATCCGTGATGCGGAAGCCGCCTTCGGAAACACCACCCATGACGTTGTCGTTGACCGAAATCCACTGCCGGGCGACCGATGCGTCAGAGAAGTCTGCCAGTGGTTTCCGCGTCGGCTCAGACGCCAACCCGGTGGCTATGGAGCCGAAGAGAAGAAACCAGATCGCGACCAGACCGCTAGTATCTGAAGTCATTGCTTTCATTGCTCGATATCCTTTCAAGGCTATTGCAAGGGCCTCATTAACCCAAACCGGAATTCATAGTACTAGTCTTAGTTATACCGATATTCTCCATGTGAGTTCATAAAATGGCCCTTCTGTGACGAAACCGCCATACCGACACACTAGGTTGGCAAATCCAGTCTTTTGCCCGATCATTCATAATGCTCCGTGCGTACGACAAAGAACAGATTCGTGACGTGCTATTGTATATGGGTCTATACTGAGAATCCGTCGCTGGCGCCTTTGGATGGTAGAGCAGAAAGGCAGTAGAAAATCATGAAGGCAATCCTCATCATACTGGTGGGCTTCTTGCTGTTGGCATGTGTACTTCTGACCGCGCTGTCCTGCACAGCACGTCCGCCGAAGGCCGGGTTGCTGGCGGGACGCCTGCGTCCATGCCCGGGCAAACCGAACTGCATCTGCAGCGAAGACCGGAAAACCGACGCGTGGGTAGAGCCTCTGACATTCCAGGGACCCCCGACGCGCGCCTGGGAACGACTCAAGGCAGCCTTACAGGAGATGGGAGGGACGATTCAGCGTCAAAGCGACGCGTATATCTGGGCCACCTTCAGCACGAAGGTCTTCCGCTTCGTCGATGACGTGGAATTCAGAATGGTGGCAGAGGAGAACACCATCCACGTGCGTTCGGCCTCCCGGGTCGGTTATTCCGACCTGGGACTGAACAAGAGGCGCATGGAGGAACTGCGATCCAGACTCTACGAAGGTATGAACGACCAGAATGTGAATGAGCGAGACCCCGGGTAAGGCGGTATGATATGTCAAGGAAAGCAGCGCCGATCCACATACTTCCGTCCGATGTGTCACGCGGTCTGGATTGCCTTTCATCTGACCGCGGATCTCGGCTTTGCGAGCATGCCCAGCGCCGGATCGTCCGATGCCGAGCCCACCGTAACAATGCCCAGATAGCCGTCGACCGTGATACGGTCGCCCGTGCGAAGCAGCGTACTCACGTCAGGAACCCCAGTGACGCAAGGCAGACCATATTCACGAGCGATAATGGCCCCGTGAATCAACATTCCGCCGCGGCGCTCGATGATGCCTCCCGCCAGCGGCACCACGAAAGTCATGTTGGGATCCACCGCATCACAGACAAGGATCTCGCCTCGTTTGAAGTCGAGCAAATCCTCAGGACGCTTCACCACCCGGGCTCGACCGACCGCAACTCCCTCTCCGGCGGGCTGGCCGATGAGCTGCCGTGCTTTGATTGCCCGGTCTGGTCCGCCTCCGGAGGAGAGCGTCTCGCGTGACGGCCGGAAGTTCGCCTCCGTCAAGGCACGGACAAACTGATTAACATTGGTGCTTGCCACCCGCAATCCGGCCGCGTTCTTGGATCGTCGCTTCACCTCGACCAGGGACCGGAGCAATTCGGCCTCTATGCGACCCAGGTAGATGTTGTCATCATCGCGCAGCCTGTAGCTGGCCCGGGCCAGATCCAGGAGACGCTCGGCATGATTCCGTTCTCCCACCGGAAAAGACTCGACAAACCGCTTCGCCAAGACCTTTCGTTCGCCATCTCCACTCGTGCGTCGTCCAGGCGCAACCGTGGCCAGTTCCCCAAAGAACGCGACCTGCTTATCAACGGAAACGGTCGATAGGAGCGCTTGCAGGGTTGAGCTGTCCACGTCCCGGGTCGCCTCAGCGATCGCCTCGTATTGCTTTGCCGCGAATCCGCGTTTGTCTCTGGCCTGCCTTGATCGCGGTCCAGCACGGTTCCCGATCGCAGAAGCCGCCTTGCCCAGCTTGCGGTTTCGCTCCACGCTCTTGAGCAGCGCACCCGGTAACAGGCGCGCGAATTCATACGGATCCGCCGGTTTGACCATGCGGTTGTAGGTCTGCCCGAAGAGCCTTACCGCGTGAGCGAACGGGATGAAGTAATCCCAATATACTTGTTGCCAATGCGTGTAGAGTTGCTTCCTATCACAGATGGACTTGGCAAGCTCTTCAGTATTCAGAGCGCCAAGATCCTGCTCAGCGAGCGTCTGCGCCAGAGAGATCATCTCGGGTATATACTTGGTCTCAATGTCCCTGCGCAATTCAGTCAGATTCTCGAGGCTGCGATGGAGCGACAAGTACCATGGCCGGTTGTCTTGCTTTGAGATGGCCGTCCCGGCAGTAATAGGGCGCGATTGCAGCAAGCAGAGTTGGGGGCCGCGATATGTCCATTCCATGTCTTGTGCGCCCCCGAAGACGCCCTCCAGCAATCTGCCTGTGCGGTAGACCTCTCCTACTTCTCGGCTCGTGAGCGGTGCCGTCGCCTGCCTCCTCTTCGGAAGTGAGACTACGGCAATCCCGCGTGATCTTGCCACAACCATCTTCTCGCGGGCAACGCCTGTGTGTGACCGAATAGCCCCATCCGTCCTGTCAATGACCCATCGGTCCGGCTGGATCGTCCCGTCAACGAGGCCCTGATTCAATCCGTAGACCGCCTCCACTACTGCTTTCGATTCGTCTAGGGGGCTCACCCCAAACGCGACACCCGACTTCTGCCCGACCACCAGTTCCTGCACCAGCACGGCCATCTTACTGTCTTTGATGTCCAGTCCGATCTCAGACCGGTACAGCATGGCTCGGTCCGACCACAGCGACGCCCAGACCAGCTTGATATGTTCGAGGATAGCGGCGATACCTCGGACATTCACAAACGACTCGTGCAGCCCGGCGAAGGACGCTTTTTTCGAATCTTCACCCAGGGCCGAGGACCTCACGACCACAGGAATGCCCGCAAATTCACTGCCAAGGTGTTCGCAGAGCGGAGTGGCGATGTCAGAGGGAATCTCCGCATTGATGAACAGGTTCTGAATACGCAGAGCCGTGTCCCAGATTTCCTCCCAGCGCATCTGATCGAATGGCTTGCGCTCGTACTCCATGACGATACGGGCCCGCAACCCCGTGGCTTCTAGAAACCGGTCGTAAACCTGTGCCGCCACACACATCGCTTTGGGAACAGCCAGTCCCTCGCGGGCGACCGTCGCGAGGGCGACGGCCTTGCCGCCTACGGTCTCGCGCGCGGTCTCATCAATCTCGTCAAGTTTTAGGATGGTCTTCATCGTTTCAGATGCAGTTCTGTGACGTGTTGAAACCGCTCCACGATATAGTAGCTTTCCACACGGATATCCAGCACAGCGCAGGTTGGTGACCAGATGAAGTCTTGGAGTTGCGGATGCTTCTCCAGATAGATTCGAATCAGCCGGCTGTTCTTCGCCTTGCGCACTTCCTGCACAGTACCGACGGCTGTCGCCGCCATGGCCTGCCGGAAATCGCTCACCCGATTGGATCGGTTGTCGATCAACATGGCAATCTTCGCGTTGGCCACAAGATTCGCATACTTCCTGGTAGGACGCGGCGTGGCAAACACGATGTGTGAGGAATCGTCAGTAGCGGCGAACGCCACAAGACTCGCATACGGCTGCTGCTCTCCGCACGTGGACAAAACGCCCACTCCTGCCTCGTGCAACAGCTTTGCGAGTCTCACCTCAAGCTCTTTCTTCTTGGCCATCCTGGTCCTTCAATGAGAATGCAGACGCCTTTTCTCCAACTTTCGGTTCTGCCGAGCGGGCGAGCTTTCTCAGCAACCCGGCAAAGATCAGACGATGGAGCGGATAGAGCATATACCAATAGAGCACCCCGAGTAAACCCCGGGGTGCGTAGAAAACGACCTGGGCCAACCTCGTGAGGTCCTCAGCCATAGGCTTCGCGTCAAACTGCAACCAGCCTGCTCCGGGCAGCTTCATCTCTGCACGCAGGCGGAGCGACCGGCCAGGCTCGACCTTCTCGACCCGGAAGAAATCGAGGGTATCTCCTTCCTGGGGCGATTCGTCTTCGGGGCGGCCTCGGCGCATACCCACTCCACCCAGAAGCCGATCCACATGCGCCCGGAGACGCCACGCCCAATCCATGTGCAGCCAGCCGCGTTTGCCACCCAGGCTGGAAAAAGCTCCGTAAACCGCCTCTGGTGCGGCTCGAACGGTTTTCTGCCATACTTCGACGATCATGCCCCTGTCGATCAGCACCTCCCGAGAGATATCTGCCGGCGCAGGTTGCCTCAAGATGCTCTCCAGGACCTCCTGAAACCCTCCCGGTTTCAGTTCGTCCAGGGCACGTCGGATGGCCTGGTCATACGCTACCGGGCGGATCTTGGGGAACAGTTTCAAGGCGTCATCGTTTGTGACAACAACCTCGCTCCGAAGACCGTCAATCAAGGGACGTGCAAAAACGGCCGGCACTGGGGTCGTCCAGTGCACCCAGTGGGAGGATAACTTCGGCGTCAAGACGGGGACGGGGAGCAGGAGGCGCTTGAGCCCACGTATCTGGGCGTAACGCTTGATCATCTTGCCGTACGTTAGGACATCTGCTCCGCCGATTTCGATAATCCGGTCCGCGTCGCCAGGTCTATCGAGTGCAGCGACCAGGTAGGAAAGTACATCGTCGATTGCGATCGGCTGGATTCGCCTGAAAACCCAACGCGGGCAAATCATGAGAGGGATCCGCTCAGTCAAATAACGGATCATTTCAAACGAGATGCTTCCCGCGCCGACGATCACCGCCGCCCTGAACTCGGTGACGGGGACGCCACTGCTCCGCAACGCCTTCCCTGTCTCTTGGCGCGACCGCAGGTGCTCTGAGAGGGTCCCGCCAGGCTCTCCCAATCCACCCAGATAGATGATCCTCTGCACGCCCGCACTGCTCGCGGCTTCGGCAAAGCCCCGTGCCAGTTCGACGTCACGATGACTGAACTGCCCGCCGGCAGCCATGCTGTGGATTAGATAGTAGGCGGTCCGAATGCCGGAAAGAGATGTCCGGAGTCTGGTCAAGTCGGAGGCGTCGCCCTCGTGGATGTCCACGTCGGCATACCATGACTTGCTCCGCAGCCGTTTAGCGCTCCGGACGAACACCCGAACCGGACCCTTCCTGTCGAGAAGCCGCGGTACAAGCCGACCACCAACGTAACCGGTCGCACCCGTCACTAGTATCGGTTCTGGCCTCAGCATGGCAATAACTCCCACATCATGCAAGGAGCTTGGTGGGGAAGCATTCAGTCACGTCCGTACGGGTGTTCAACTGGATCTCATCCCTACGATTCCTTTGCACCGCGGCGAGACGCAAGCACGATTCGGACGCGATGAACAGCACCGTGGTCGGCCGCCCTCAATCATCTTCACCAATCCCTCAACACCTGTCAAGACCAAGCGCCCCTCCCAATTCCTAAGAAACAAGAGACGGAGTGTCTCGCGCCGGGCTCTCGGAGCGGCTGGTTCCGTTGCTCTGCTACTTGCGCACACCATGCCATCGCGCAGATTGCCGGGAGATCGTACCTGCAGAGACAGACTTCCGACGATTTCTCACGTTAGGCTCACGCGGTGAAAAGCTGCGCCTGAGTCAACCAAGAAGCCACTCTCTTGAGTGGATTAGAGCCATTCTGACAAAGGCAGTTGGCTAACCGCCTCCCGCAGAACAGGATCGACGTTGGTGTAGACATCGTTTGTCAGTTGCGGACTGGGGTGTTCCAGCAACCGCTGAGTTACAGATGTTGAAACGCCCCGTTGGGCCAGTAGAGACGCAAATGTCTTCCGCAAATCATGGAACTTCAGCTTGGGCATTCCAACTCTCTCCCGCACTCTGTTCCATTTCTTGGAGGTGAACCGATCTGTGAAGAGCCGTTCTTGCCCATCCGGAGGCGCGGCAACATAGTTGGAAAGCTCCGTCATAACTTGCCCTGGGACCGGCCGTTCCGGCATTGCTTTCCCTGCCTTCCGGTTTCGCGTGGCAATCGTATCTCGATCGAAGTGGATGTCGCCAATACATATGGCTTCAATGTCGCCGCGCCTGAGCCCTGTCGTCACGGCCAGTAGCACCCTCAATCTCATGGTCGGACAGCGTTCAGTGGCCATGAGAAGATCTCTCACCTCTTTGGGTGACAGTGAAACTACAGGCTTCTGAGGCACTTTGACCTTCTTGATTTCCAGGCCCAATGCGACGAAACGATTCTTAGCCGCCCAATTGAGGAAGGCATGCACGTTTCTTATATCTTTGTTCAGTGTGTTACCGCCAACCTCTTCACTTTGTTTGAGAACAAAGGTATCCACGGCCCGCTGTGTGATTCCCTTTGATGAACTGGGGCCGACTATCCGTCTGAAATTTCGCAGCGTCAGTTGAATCTCATGGAGCGACGCCTCCACAAGACCTTCCACCTGCTTACATCGTCGATACTCCTCCACCATCTGATGCCAACTGAAATCGACAATGCTGGTGAATACATCTGAGTTCAGCTGCGTGTACTTGATGTATCGGAAGTGCTCGGCGAGGGCTTTGGTCGGAAATGCCTTGGCCTTCCGTTTGCCTCCTTCGTACCACCCGGTCCACCATCCTTTGACGTTTCTTCGCTTGTAAACCCATGGCTTTCTCATAATCTCCATGATATCGGCAGTTTTCGCCGCCGAGTCCCGCGGCGCATTCCTTCAGCGCAGCAAGTGGAGACAAAACAGAGACAAAGACGTTGCAGGAAGATTCAATGTGACTGTAAGTCATTGATATGCAATAGCTTCCGGCCAGCCGCCTTGACGGGGTGAACGTCCAAAAAGTTCTGTGCCCAGGTCTGTAAGTGCTTTCGCCTAAATCACTAACAACTGACATTACAGGACTTATGATGCGGGCCGAAGCGGAGCCGAAGCCGCGCCGTAGGTGAAACGAATCCGCTTGTGGCGCGCCTGTTGCGCGCTTCGTAGCTTGGGTTGGTCCCCTTTGTCTCAAACAGACCATCTCTGTCGTGTGGCAAATGAGCCGGCGAATGGTTCTCTATCCCAGATCATCGCGGCCGAAGGAATCAAGAAGGGGCTGTGAGCAGCGCCCACAGCCCCTTGAATCTCTGCTTCCAGCCCTGAAAATCATATCGTGGCTGGATCCAGCGGCACTGGATTATTCGACGGTAGCAGGCTTGCCATATTCGACGTCGTCGATGAAGACCAAGCCGGTACCGCCGGCGGTCGGGTTGTCGCGGCTGCCGAAGCCAATGTATACGGTCTGGACACTGGCCAAATCCACACCACCGAACTCGCCCAGCGGGATCACCCACTCTTGCCAGTCAGCGACCGTGACCGCCTGTGGGTCGGCATGAGCCACTACCGCAACCTGCCCTGAACTGTCTTCGATTGCCACGTAGAGAGCCTCTGCGGCGTTGGCCTCGTTGCCCTGGAAATGGAGTCGGAACGAGTCGGCTCCGCTGGCCGTCCAGTCCTGGCCCGTGGTCCAGGTGCGCGAAGCCTCCGAGTAGAACGGCGCGTCGGCGTTGTTGTACTCCAAAGGCATCGACTGCTTGCCGCCGTTGACGATCTTCCTCTCAACAAACGGTCCGTCGATGTAGCCAACCATCGAGCCGGTCTCGTTGGTCCATCCATCGATCCACGTGTCATACAATCGACTACCTTCGTCTTCTGTATAGCCCTCGAAGTCGTCGATCACTGCGTACTCTTGCGTCATGAAGCTCCAGACGGTCCCTTCCCAGGACGTAACCGCCTCTGCCTCGTTCACTTCGTTGATCTTCCAGTAGTACATCGTCCCGAAGTCGAGAGGCCCGACTGCAAAGCTGGCAGTGTCGATCGTCTCGAGCAGTGTCGCTCCATTGGCCACGGCCGCTTCATCGGTGCTCAGGTAAACCTCGTGTGAGGCGGCTTCGCGACCGGCTCGCCAACTCATAACCGTATCGACATCCACCTCCGTCGCGCCGTCCGCCGGTTGCGGATACCGCGCGTGTGCGGGAATGTACAGGAACCGCACTTCGCTCAAGCCGTACTGAGGGTGAGGGACGGCTCCGAAGCCGCTGTTGATCGTGAATCGAACGTACTTGACCGCCAATCCACCGAAATCGATGGTGGTGTTAGCAGTGTAGTCCGACTTCGCCGTTCCCTGAGCCAGTTGCACGTCACCCAAGGTCGTCCAGGTGGCGCCGTCTTCAGAGTATTCCACGGTCATGTCCTTGACGCTGAAGCCCAGGACCAATTCGAACTCGACGTTGTAGTTCCAGACCTCGATTTCATGCAGCTTGTAGACGCGGTCGAATTCAAACTGGAGCCAAAGCGGTTCTTCACCGGCTGGCGCTCCCAGCCACATGTCTGAAGCGAGGGTTGAATGCTCGTCTGCGGCATTGAGCCCGGAGCCATCGACGGTTTTCTCCGGTCCGGCGGCGGCCTCGGAGATCAGATTGCTCGTGGCCACGATGTCCTGGATGGGATAAGCGAAGGGTTCGGTCGTGAAACTCCAGACGTTGCCTTTGAAAATTGTGTTGTCCGGGGCCGCGTTGACCTCATCGACGCGCCAGTAATAGGTCTGGTTGAATTCGAGAAGGCCGCCGGGATCGCATGTCGTGGAGTCCTGCCCTTCGCTGACCAGCACGTCTATGGGATTAGCTCGGTCGGCGCTGTTGACGTCGTCGAAGACAGTCCCCAGATAAACATCGTGGGTGGCCGCATAGGGTCCAGCGGTCCAATTCAGGACAACGTCACGGGGTAGGTCGATCGTTTCGTCTTCAGGAAAAGGATCTATGGCCGGCCCTAGCTTCTCCATACCCGCCATGACGTCCAGAATTTCGCTGGCCTCCAGTGCCCGTGCGAATATGCAGAAGTCATCCAGCAGGCCGTTAAATTGCCAACTGTTATCAACGTCCTGCCCCAGGCGGGCGCCTCCACCCCAATTGTCGGCGGCCTCCACACCGGGAGGGGCTTCCACGAACTCGTTGCCATACTCTGCAACTAATTGCCCATCGATGTACATAGCCCCACCGCCATGCTCGCCGGGGACCAATTCCCAGGTGAGTGCCATGTGGTGCCACACATCGTACTCAACAGATCCTTCATAGGGATTGACAATCCAGTTGTTGTCGATGTCGCTCACATGCGCATGGTACTGGTTGTTGCGAATATAACCGCCGTGACTCCAGGAATGCGGTAGCGCCAGGGCGCTGAATACGGTCTGCGTGCCGCCTGTATCTTCCGGCTTCACCCAGAAGGCCAGTGTAAAGGCCGTCGTGGGAATCTCTTCGGCGGGGAAGTTAGCCCCGTCCAGGTCGAGATAACTGCCATTGCCCGTGATTTGGCAAGCTTCCGAATCCCTAGCGCCGGCACCGGCAAGTCCACTGACGCTGCCGACCACAGTGGCGTCATGGCCCCTCCCGGATTTGTCGAGGACAGAGAGACTATTGCCAAAGTCCTCAAAGTCATAATATATAACCAGAGACGGATCATAAGTGGGGTCACTGAAGGCGTTACCAGCCAAACCCAGCACTAGAAAACAAGAAGTAAAATAAGCCAATCTCTTGCCCATGATAGTCCTCCTGCAACGAAGTTCAGCTCAGAGATGCTCCGGCCGCGGGCCAGAGCCAACGTCCTTCCGCACGAACATGACCTTGTTCCGTAGTCGCTTCCTCCGAACGCTCTCGGCGTCCACCGCACGATGATGGAATCCGCAATCTCACCTCCCTTCTGAAAACAACAGATAGACGATGCCATATAGTGGATGCAATACGTCCACCACGGGACAAGAAGTGTTCAGTAGTTCCCCCCTGACCATGTGCCTGAAAAAACGCATAACGTCAGTGCCTCCGACTCTGACTTGCCGCTAAACGGCTCGGTCTGCGCCACCGCACCCAGACGACAGATCCGGATGCCCACAACACTCTTTGTACTACAAATCGGTCCCAAGTGCAATGAGATTCACCTTCAGAATGACCCGCCCCCCACCGGACCTCAGAAAAGGGCTTTCCGAGGAAGTCCCGCGTTCTAATCACGTTGTTGCATCCCAATATGCCAAGGTGTTCTTTGGATGACGTCCTGCCCACAAGCGAGCCTCGGAGTTGGAGCCTGCGAATCAGGGCGTGTTGGAGACCATACGACCAAGCAACCAGGGCGGCCGCGTGATTTTATACGCCTCACCGCATAGACTCCACATATTATGACAGGGACAGAAAGTGATTCTGTGCGGACTATCCACACAGCATGCCCAACCTTGCAACGAGCCTCCCTTTACAGGCATTCCATCTGATGAAGGGGCATAGTGCAACAAGTCCTCAACCCAGGTTTGTAAGTGCTTTCAATGAAACGATTAACAACTGACATTACAGGACTTATGATACTGGCCGAAGCGGAGCCGAAGCCGCGCCGTAGGCGAAACGAATCTGCTTGTGGCGCGCCTGTTGCGCGCTTCGCGGCTTGGGTCGGTCCCCTTCACCCCAAGCAGATTGTCGTCGATCGCCGACTGGTCGGGCGCGACGCCGACAAGATGCGATATCAATATGGTCGCGATAGTCACCATCCATCTGAGCAGGTGCAGTCTATGTGTTTTCCTGCGTGGTCTACTCTATTCTGTGATCCAGCGCAGGTTGCGGAATTCCGGTTTCGTGCCCTTCCAGTTGGCACCCAGTTCCAGACTCTGTTCTTCACCTTGGCTTTTTGAGCGGAGCGTTTCCTTCGCACCCAGACGCAGCTCTTTGATGCCCACCCACTCCAGAGTAGCGGTGCCTGCGGCGTCGCGAAAGTCATCCTGAGCCAAAACAATAGGCTGCCAATCGGATCTTCCGGCGAGCTGAATTTCGGCAGCATGTTGATCGACGCCAACCACCAGTTTGTTGGGTTGCGCTGAACGAACCTCGAACGCCAGCTTCGCATTCGGAGGAGCCTGCCATTGGTCATCATAGATCTTATGCGTCCGCCGCTCCCAATCTTCGGGCCTGTAGGTAAACCACTCCTTCTCCCAGTCGCCTGCAAAGGTCTCGATCATCAGCGACGGCTTCGACGTCGCCCGAACCCCAGCTGCCTTGAGTTGGTCAGCGGTTGCCACTTGCATTCCAGATGAAAGGCTGACCGTCTCTGCCGTATAGAGGCTGTAATAGTAGCCGGCGCCGGTGACTGGCTGGTCCAACGAATAGAGAACGTTGGCGTAAACCCAGAGCGGCTTGTCCGTACTGAAAAGCGGCAGGTCCGCGGTCCAAGTGTTGGCGTTTTGCCTTGCAGCCACATGGTACCAGAAGCGGTTCATTGTGTTTTCATGATTGTTCTTTTCCCCCTCTTTCTGACCTTGTTGTGTGTAATAGATGTCCACGGTAACGATTGGTTTGGATGCATCCGGTGTAACCGTGAAGACCGGCACTCCATTGCTGGTCTTCATGTCCAAATCGGTATCCGGGGTCTGCGGGAAGGTGAAGGTCCCTTTCAAATACTGATCGAACCACAACAGTCCGGCGACCTGGTATTCGGCGGTATCCTGATGGTTGTGGTGCGCTGAACAGGTCAGACGCCATTCCTTGCTGGCAATTTCACGCACCGCCTTTTGCAGATCATTGATGCGCCCATGGAAATCGTTGGCTGGGCTGAGAAACATAACCGGACAGGAAACTTGCCTTAGGCTCACATCATCATTAATAGTCGCACGGCAGAGCGGGTTGTCGGAGCGGCGATCACTAATGCCCCCACAGGAAGGCACACAGGCCTTGACACGGGGGTCGGCAGCCGTGGTCATAACTGTCAGTTTGCCACCCATCGAGTGGCCATAGACACCAAGCTTATCGGCATCAACTTGCGGCTGCTGCTCCAGGAAAGTCAGGGCCCGCCGCGCCGCCAGCGCGCAAAGGAACCAGCTGTTGTTACGAGGTGATTCCACGACATCCAACGTCCATGATGTCGGAGCGACTGATACGAAGCCGTTTAACTCGCTTCTGCACGGGGCATGATACGCGTCGAGCGCGCCCCAGTCGGTGGTGAGTTTGTAGTCCGGATCAGCAGTCTTGCCATCCCAGAAGAGCTGCACACCCTCTTTGTTCACCACGTATCCCGGCGCAGATATCCGACCGGCCCAGGCAATGGAAATGGTGGCATAGCCTCGCTTGGCATTGGTCAGTACGGCGCGGTAATCGGCATACTGCCCGCCCCCGTGGATTTGAACCAGACCCGGAAGCTGCGTGCCCCCCTTGGGATAACCGTACACCGCTGCCATCATGGCCTTCTGGCCTTTGAATATACCGATACGGTAGCGCACGATGCGCAAGACCACGCCGTCTTCTTCCCATTGCTTGAGTGTTTCAACTTCCAAAGGTTCCGCGTGAGGATCATATCCCGCCCACAGTTCTTCAAATGTTTGTGGTGCGATGCCGGCTTTAAGGCGAGGAAGGGATTCCTGTTGCGCATTGAACTGCTGATTGATCAGTCCTGAAACCGCTAGCATTAAGCATAATAGATTAATCATTGTCATACCAATCACTTAACCCTTTCGGAATCAATATTTCTATCGCGAGCGTTCCGCCGAGAAAAAGCTCTCATCCGGTTTGACAGGAAGGGTGGCCTTCCATTCAACGAGTTTCTTCAGCAATTGCTGCACAACGTCCGGATGCTTCTTTTTCAGGTCGCTTTTCTCGTAAGGATCCGCTGCCATGTCATAGAGTTCCACATAGCTTGAGTCCTTATTAGCCACCAGCTTCCAGTGTTGATCCACTATAGCGTAGGATACCCAATGGTCGGGTCTGTTCTTGGGTGCAGGCCAGGGTGAATCAATCTTCCAAAACAGCGGTTTATCACGCTCAGGTTTCTCCTTACCCAGCAGTGTCGACACCTGGCTGACGCCATCCGATCTGTAGGAGGACGGCAGTGTCACACCTGCCAGGTCACAAAAGGTGGGCAACAGGTCCACTGCCGAGATGAGCGAGTGTTTGTCCACCTTGCCTGCAGCGATCTTGCCGGGCCAGCGTGCAATGAAGGGCACGCCGATACCGCCTTCAAAGAGCGCCGATTTATAGCCCTTTCGCCCTCCGGTAATCCCCTTGGAGGCGCCGATCCCATAGCCTGCACCGGTTGCCGTGTCATACATCAGCTCGGGTTCTGTTGGGCTGGCCGCTCGTGCAGGCCCATTGTCCGAACTGAAGATGACGAGGGTATTCTCGGTCAGGCCCAAGCGATCCAATACGTCCAGCACTTCTCCGATGCGGTCATCGGCATGCGACAGGACCGAAGCATACATGTTGTCGGCCTTGGCAAGGTCGCGGAAGCGCCAGCGGTATTTAGGTATCACATGGAAAGGCGTATGGGGCTCGTGCATCCACAAGTTGATGAAGAAGGGTTTTCCCTGCCGATGGCTCTTCTTGATAAAGGCGATAGTGTTGCGTGCGTCCTCGTGCACGGGCATCTGCTCACCAGCACAATTGAACGCACCGTAGGCGTCGTAGCCGTACTCGCTCGGCAGGGGCGAGTCCGGAATCATATTGTTCGACAGGTGCCACTTTCCAAAGTGGGCCGTGGTGTAGCCTCCTTCTTGCAGGAAGCGGGACAGCAGCGGTGCCTTCGGATCCAACCAGTCGGGCATGTTGCGCCGGGCGTTCTGTTTCACCCAGGCAAAGTGTCCATTAATGTTGTAACGGGCCGGAAAATGTCCTGTCATTATCGCTGTTCTACTGGGCGAACAAACAGCACTGGCCACGACAAAGCGATGAAAATCAGTGCCCTCCTTTGCCAAACGGTCAATGTTGGGTGTTTTGACATACGGATGTCCGTGACACCCGAGATCGCCCCAGCCCCAGTCGTCAGCAAACATGAAAAGGATATTGGGTTTTTGCTCTGTGGGCCGATGCTTAGCGATTGCTTGGGAAGTCACGGAAAAGCCCAAGAAACCAAGCGCAACACTAGCGGTTGACAAGCCGATGAATTCTCTTCTCTCCATTCTATTGTCCTTTTCTTCACTGGTTTCATAATTGCCTTTCAATTGGCAGGAGCCCCCTTGATAATGCGCATCCTCCAACTGTCATTCAAATCCAAAGAAGGACGGTCAAAATTAAACACGCAATCCAACGTGCCCTTCGCATCTCGGTAGCCCTGGTAGTAATTGTTTTCTTCGATGTTCACCGATTCCAACGGAACCCAATTCCCATCCACACAGCGCTGCGCCTCCAATGCGCAGCCTTTAGGGACCTCTTTGAGAAGAACGGGTAAGTGCCCAATACCGCCACGATGGACCGTAAAGTCGGCCAGAATGTCCTCGTTGGTTTCGGAAGCCTGGATCTCCACCGGATAGTTTCGCAGCAATGTTCCCTGATGCGCTGTGACGCTCAATTGGGCATTGTACCGGTACTCGTCATAGACGGCTTGCCAGGCATTGTTGCCATATGAATTCAAGCGACTTCTAAATTCACTGTCATTTCCCCAATAATCATCAACCGTCTTGGGAGGTAAAATGAACTCCAACTCACCGGCCACAACATCCCCAGCAGTATAGGATCGACGAACAGAATCCGAACTCATGTCAAACAACATTCTCGGGCCGCCCCAACTGCGTCCATAGGTATGCAGATAGAGCGGAAAGGGACTCCCGTTCAATGTCGAAGCAAGCAACACAATGCCCCGTCTTGCCTTGGTCTTACCGTCCGAGGATATCTCGTCATCGATGGCCAGCCACTGATGATCAAAGGGGATGGCCGTGCCCTTATAGGCATTGCCGCCCGGGTCACTGACATAGGATGAGAGCAAACCCGTCTCGTCGCCCCGGTAGTAACTGGTGAATGTCGGGCCAGTGTAGTAGTCGGCCGCCATCTGGTGAAAGGCTAAACGCCAAGGCGTTGTCACATCCTCCAGGAAGCTGTATTGATAGGTGTGAAACCGGCGATGATAATCATTGGTGCGCACCGAGCGGGTCGTATAGGTGAATCTTATTCTTTCGTCATCGGTGATGCCGGAATACAACACCTCTGTCATGTTCGGCCCTGTCCAGCGATACGCGGTCTTTAAACGCTTGGCCCAATGGAATGTATGGGCCTTGTCATAATAAATCAGGAAGTCGCCGCCGCCCACATTCTCCGTCCAGTTGTGTTCGCCGCCCGACATGCTCGTGGTGAATACTGGGCGTACATCGTCAATGAAGGCGGCGCCCAAATGCTGGGTAGGATCGTAGGTCATGGATTCGCCCCACGCACCCAATGCGCTTTCATCCCACTTCCAGTTGCCTCCATAGCCGATCACACTAAGCTGGGCATGTGAAACCGCACCTGCACCACCCCAATACCCGTAGATCACCCTCAGGCGAAGACGCCTGTTCTGCCCTGCCTTCATAGGGAACATGGTATAGCCTCGCAACCAGGAACCTTGATGCACCGTGGGATTGTCTTTGTCCTTATGCCAGTTCTTGGAGATTTGTACGGGCAGTCCGGTCGGGCGTCCGTCGGCTTCCTCGCACAGCGTCATAACCGTGCCAGTGATGGCCCTGGGAGCCACCTGGTCAAAAACCAGGGGAATATTACAGGGCAACTCTGTGGGATTCTGTACTTCAATCACATACTCATCAATACGATTGGAATCTTCTGGATACTTCACCCTCTCCGCCGGCACATCGATATGTAAGGCATATTCTTCCTCATCAAAGCGAACATCCAGTGCCTGTCCAGTTCTTAAATTGGTGGCTTCTCTAATATAGGAGGGCGCGTGACATGGCCCAAGCGTCTGATCCAAATGAGGTTGAAGGACTAGACTTGCCTGGCCAGAAGAGACCATGGATTGATGCCGCTTACCAGACGGCGAGATCAATTCGATCGTGGCTTGGGTCACACTTGGAATACCGGTCAAATCCAGTTTAAAGACGACTCGGTCAGGCCATGCGGTGACTTCCAAACGGCCAAAAACACCAGGAACGCTTCTATCATCCACTGTAAAAAACAGCCCAAGGTGATCAAACCGTTGGACGAATTGACCACTTTCAATCAGACGCACGTACTGATGCGTTTTGTCCTGAACGCGGGCAGCCATACAGGTATAGTGCCTGCCGTCCTTAGTCATCGTGAGCGTGAGTTTTGCCCGCGAAAAGACCATCACATCATCGTTCAAGGCTGTGATATAATCCGAACCGGCCAAGGCATCGTAGCCAGTCAACTGCATGTCATCACAGTCTAGTTTTAAACTGTAGTACCCTGTCTGAATCACCAAATCGGGATTGGCTCGTGCTGTTGTATTCGCGGCACCTTGGGGACGACGCCCCGTCAACCTCGTTGGATATCCATTCTCAAAATAGACATACGTATAGTTTTGATTGGCTTCAACCGTTCCCGCCGAAGCCGGTAAGACGAGACGTATGACAAGGGCCAATATAGAGGCCGTCCATAACAATCTACGCTTTACATTTCCAGAAATGCTCATATGGGTCAACGCAAGTTCTATAAACATAAAAGCCTCAGTATTCCAGAATAACCTCATGCTTCATCACCCTGTCGAAGAACTTCTTCCAGACCTAATCCTGCCGCCTGTAATCAGTGTTATAGCTGGTGCCGCCTCCGAAGTCTTCAATCCGGCTGTCCAGGTCCTTGACAAACTCACTGTGTCCGTCTGTATAGGCCACGTTATATCCGCTCTTGTGGTGGTAGGAGACACGACGGCTTGGATCGGAAAACATGTCTGCCATGAATGCGATCTCGCCACCGTCTTTCATCGAGTTCACGGCCCGCCAGTGTTGACCGTCATAAAGCGAACGATAATGATCCGTCGTCTGCACCCAATTCTGATTTGGGCCCAAATCGTCGGGGATAGTCCCTTTGGGCCAGCCGCCGCTCTTGAAGCAGTTCCCGATGAATCCAGACGGCACTCTTGCCCTTCAAAAACCCAAGAGTGTGAGCCACACTGTACTTCGGCGGGATGCTCAAGCACATGTCGATGTGATCGGGCATGCTGTGCCCTTCAAACAGGTCCACGCCCTTCTGACGACACAGCTCTCGCACAACCCGCACAATCCGATGCTTCAACTTCCCATATAGCACTCTGCTTTGCCAATCCGGTACACGCCGGATCGCTCCGAAGCTCTTTGGGTCACACGGCCAGAGGCCGTGGTTTAATGGCGTAATTAGAGACAGAAACATATTATCCGTCAAACCGATCGGATCGATCATTGCCCCTGTGCCTTAAGCGCCGTCATCGAGTACGGATTTCTCGATTTGTTTTTCGTCACCATGTCCTGTGGCTCGGGATAACTGACGAGAAACCTGTTTTCGTCTATCAGGTTGATGAGATAATGGGTGGTTCCCTCAGGCAGTTGCGCAGAGACTTTCATACCGGAGACCAACTTGGCCGGAGCGCGGAACCACTCTTCATACCGTTTGTCGCCGTTCAAGGTGTAGATCAGATTCGCCCGAACCACCTTTGCCCCGTTTTCCTTATACGTCAATGCCACCGTGTTTCCCTTTTGCCGGTGGGACAGCACGGTGCAAACCTTATCTTTGTTCGGCAAGGCACCTTCGAAATGCGGATTGTAATAGGGATAGCTCGCCTTCATTTCCGTCAGGATTTCCGTCAGCCGCTGATTCATGGCAGCGGTTTTTTCGGGCATGGAGTCCGCCAGGTTCTTGGCTTCCTCGATGTCAACCCGGACCTGTTTTCCATTTTTGGTCTCATAGAGCCTGTACAGCTCCAGTTCAGACGTGTGGGCGTTGTTGACGTGATCGTAGTTGCGGATCAGCTTATAGTCACCGATGCGGATTGTGCTTTCAAGCGCCACACTATGCGGGAAGTGCCAGACCATCGTGTCACGCACGGAGCCGTCGGCATGCTTAATCACAGAGGCATCAGTCAGATCAGCTTTAAGGAAAGCGGCAAGGTCGCAACCATCCAGGTTTTTGCCCGTGGGCTTCTGCACCCCCGCCCACGACAAAATCGTCGGATAAAAATCGAGTCCGTTCACCATGACATCCGACTCGACACCTGCCGGGATGCCCGGTCCGGCAACGATGAGAGGTACGCGTGTACCACCTTCCATCAGCGATATCTTGCCCCGGTCGAGCGGGTAGTTGTCCGTGATGACCTGGTTGGGTACCTGCTCCATCCCTCCATTGTCCGATGTGAAAATGATGTAGATGTTTTCGCTCAGCATGTGTCCCGCCCAGCGGGGGTCCTCGGTCTGCTGCAGGTAATTGAACAGCTTCCCGACGTAGTAGTCCAGCCCTTCGACCATGGCGCAGTAGAAAGGATTGGTTTGCCCCTTCCCCGCCCAGTGTTCCGGGTTTTCAGGAAGCTCCACCCCGAGTTTCTTGCAGTACTTATCCAGCAGTTCCTTGCTTCGCGTGTGAATCGGCGTGTGCACCAGCCAAGTAGCGTAGTAAAGAAAGAAGGGCTTGTCCTTGTGCTCACGCATGAAGGTCAGGGCATCTTCGCTGTTCGGATGATAGGGAAAACCATTTTCATCCAGACGGTACGGATCGCCAGGATCCCGGGTGGCAAATCCGGTCAGCCGATGCGGCTGCATACGATTTCTCGCCCCGCGGCGGTGGCGTGTCCAGTCGAAGCCCTGATCCTCCGGTTGCGGAAACGCGTGATGATCAATCGCCATATGCCACTTGCCGCAGTGCCCGATCACATAGCCGTTCTGCTTAAGCACCTTCGCCAGGGTCACTTCATTTTCCGGCATGCGCCCACTGTACCAAGGCGGCATCATCCGAAAAGTCGTCCGGTTATACGGCGCGGGCGGAGCACCGCCCACCACATGGGTCTTCTGGGCCCGGGCGGGATGGTTGCCGCTCATGATGGCGCAACGCGACGGCGCACACGTCGGCGCCGGGGCATACGCCTGCCGAAACAAAACGCCCTTCTTCGCGAGTGTGTCGATATTCGGTGTCTCCATCGGGCAAGGCTCGTCGATGTCGTAGCACTTCACATCCTGCCAGCCAAGGTCGTCGGTCAAGAGCAATACCACATTCGGCTTGGTCGGGCGTCCGTCCTGGGCGGCGGCGGCCACTTTAAGAACTGACGCGTTACCCGCGAACAGTCCACTTGCCACGCAGGATTTCAAGAAATGACGCCGATGGATTCGGAGGACGTCATTGTCATAGATGGAGCTCAGTCTCATTCGCTATCCTCACATTCTTTTACGGAACGGGGGTGAACTGAATTGCCTTAAGACTGGCCTCTGCCAGGTCCCCTTCGAGACAAGAGACGCTCACCGTGTATTTGCCGGCCTTGGGGAAGTGTATCCACCCGATCGGGAATGTTTGATAGTTGTGCGATGAGTTCTGCTGGTTCTGAATGTGCTGTCCCCCCTCTACATCGATACCCCATACAATGCGGCCCGTGCCACTATAAGTGAGATCCACGTTATAATAGCCTGGCTTGAGCACATCGACCTCCCAGGAGGCCTTGCCGCCCTGCTCCCATTGCCATACGCGCACCACGTGCTTCCACTCGCCGAACTTCTCCATCCATTTCTTGGATTCCTGCTTGGCACGTGTGACATGGGCAAACTGCGCGAGGATCGCCGTCTCCAGCGTTGGATCGATTCCCCAGCAAGGATCGACCTTGGGCGGTCCGGCGAGGACTACCTGGACGACTGGAACCAACTGCTCGGATGGACGTGCGGGCAATTGTATTCTTGTCCAGTTGCCCACCGTTTGGATGTCCAGCTCAGTTTTCTTCTGCTTCTGTCCCAACAGGCAGGCTGACTGGATTCTCGTCTTGAGCCCGGGCAGGTACAGCCCACCTTCCTTCGGCATATCGAAGACACATAGAAACAGTGTCTTGTCCTTAACCGTGACATCACCCCAGGGCAGGGCATGCTGCCAGGGCGACGCGTCCGTGCCGTAGACCACCTGCGGATAACGCTTGATCCATTCGCCCGCCTTACGTAGCGTGCGTGCGGCCAGTTCCGGCACGGTGCCGTCACCGCGCGGGCCAATATTGAGCATATAGGTGCCGCCCCGCCCCACACAGGCAATCAGGCGATGCAGGATCCCCTTCGGGGTCTTCCAGTAGTTGTCATACCAAGCATAGGCCCAGGAGTCATTGGTGGTATCCACCGTTTCCCAGACCCCCTCCACGTTTTCGTTGGGTACCTCCATGTCGCCCAGTGTCTGGTAATCGCCCAATCCATAGCCCGCGCGGCCTGAGACCAGCGCCTTCGGCTGATTCTTGCGGACGATCTGAACAAGCTCCTCCACATACTCCCTCGGAATCCGTCCCGGCGTATCGAACCAGACAATAGCGAGCGGACCGTACTGGGTGGTGATTTCCTCAACCTGAGGACGACACTTGTTCTCGTAGTAGTACTTGAAATCCACGTCTCGACCGTCAGTGGTTCGCTTCGGGCCATTGCCGCCGCCCGGAAATGTCCAGTCCTGGTTGTGAGAGTAGTAGAATCCCAAACCCAGCCCATGCTTCTCGCATGCCTGCGCCAGTTCCTTCATCGGATCGCGACCGAAGTCAGTCGCATCCACGATGTTGAACTTGTTGGCCTTCGAATGATACATGGCGAAACCGTCGTGGTGCTTCGATGTGATGACGATGTACTTCATCCCGGCATCCCTCGCCAGTTTCGCGATCTCATTAGCATCGAACTTGATAGGATTGAACTCTTCTGCCAGCGCCTGGTATTCATCGACAGGGATGTTCGCCATGTTCCTGTTCATGATCCACTCGCCTATACCGTAGTAGCTCTTGCCCTTGTATCGGTTCCCGATGTGGGAATAGAGGCCCCAATGAATGAACATGGCATAATTGCCTTCCTCGAAGAGTTGGCCGCGTTCGGCATCGGCCGCCTTGAGCTTCATCACCTGCTCGCCCCACATCTCATCCATGCCCTCCGCTCCGAAGGCACCTTGCACTGCGAGGGCACCTAAAACGCCCACGATCACGATACTTTTCTCAATCATCCTTACTCTTCTTTCTTTTTATTTTTCTCAAAGCAGAGGGCAACTATCGCCCGTCCCGATTGCATGGTTCACCTAAGGACCATCACAACCCATAGATCGACCCGGTTGGGAATTTATAAGCATAACCGTCTACGGCCCAACGTCAATCCGCCTTCCCCCAAAAATGGTGTTTCCCTTCATCCCTGTCTGTTCGGATAAGCGATTGCGCCTGAACCTCGAAAGGACAAGACCCCCGCCGTGTTCTTTGAAGGAGAGGAACCCAAGTCAAATAGGTTCCTCTCCTCGGCTATCGATGACATTCATCAATTGGTCATTTCAGATTCAAGAATATCCAGGTCCAATTGATCCACCACACCATCCTTATTGATGTCGTATGGAGAGTGCCATTTGGTGCCATGGATTATAACACCCAGATGGTCAATATAGCCCATTGCGCCGTCATCGCTGAGGACCACCCAGTCGCCGCCCTCGCCTGCACCGCCGGAGGTCACGTAATCCAAGGTTCCGGTTTCTGTCTTCGTGCCATCCGTGATGGTATAGGTGCAAGTATCGGTTTGCCTGTCACACTCCATGGTAATGTCGACGAATTTGTCGGCGTCAAACCCCGTGAAGATGAAGGGATCGTAATCACCTACCCACCAGTATTTACCGTTCGAAATGGAGACGGCCTGAGAGCCGTCGGCATCAAGATAGACGGCCACGTGGGGAAGCGCATAGGTGCCGGGGGTACTGTTGCTCGCGATCGGGAACCACACACGCAACGGAAGCGTGCTGGCAGACTTGACAACCCAATGCAGACCCATGTCAAAGACACCGCTTACATCGGCCTGTATATCCAGCGTGAATTGACCGCCGGTCACAGTCAGACTGCCCGGAAACCCCTCCATGCTGTAGTCGCCCTTGGATTCACGCACCTTCAGATCAAACTGACCGGGTCCCACCGGATCGGTGTTCATGTCAAAGTCCCACACGGCCTCGGAAGGTGTCTGGTAGCCCCAATCGGACATGAGCAGCTCACGGTCAAGCTCATCGACGGCACAGTCACCGTTGAAATCGGCGCTCAATATCTCGGCACAGGCTTTAACCGTGGTTTTGCCGGGATTGCTCAGATCGTAATCCATGGCGATCGAGCCGGTACCATCAAAAGCGGTGATCAGTCCGCCGACGATATAGTCATTGATGCGCGCCCGCTTGTCGCCGTTCAAAATGAGCACACCATCGGTGATGTCCAGGTTACAGACGATGTTGGCATTGGCATTCAGGGTAAGTTGGTCGACACGAGCAACACCGCCGTGCAGTTTGAATACTCCCTTTGTCCCGACATCGGCGGCATAGGAACGTGGAATCTCCAGGTTGCCGGCGACATTCAATTCTCCGCCGGTCATGTCAATCCACATATCGCCGTGCCAGCCACGTATCCATCCTGTATTGACAACACCACCTCTTATGACCAAGGTCGCCATGCCACTCAGCATGCGGACCAACAGCAATTCGCCTTCGATCGTTAAAGATCCACCCTCAACTTCCAATCGGCAATCGACATTGGTGTTATCCCAGCCCAGTTCAAGTTTTGAGCAGTAGGCATTGGTATTGTCATCAATCACAGCCGGGCCAAGGTCATTGACAATGCGGGCATTGGTCCCGATGCCGGGCAGACCGGCGCTCCAGTTGTCCGGGGTGGACCACAGGTTGCCGTCCCCAGCATCGGTCCACGTGGATGTACCTGCAGGTGCGGTCGTTTTGAAACTCAGGACCAGACCTGTATGGGTATCCGTGCCGTCATACTCGTCGATACGCCAGTAATACGTCTGTCCCTTGATCAAGATCTCGGTTACGAGATAGTTCGGGTCTGTCTGGTCTTCCGAGACCAGGGCCAGATCCGCAGCATCGGTGCCAAAATAGACATCGTGGCTGACCGCCCCCAGGCCCGGTTCCCACTGCAGCAGCAGATCGGTGATCTCAACACCCGTGGCCCCCATGGCCGGATACACAGGACGTGCCATTTCCAGCGGCAGAGTCCGGAAGGACCAGAGATCACCGGTGGCGACACCGGCATCGGCCTCCTTGACCTCATCCACACGCCAAAAATAGGTGCTCCCCAAGTCAAGACCCGCCACCTTCGTATGGAAATCGACACTGAGCACGCCCTGATTGGGATCCGCGGTGAGCAAGGTTAAGGTATTGGGGTCCGTGCCGAAGTAGACCTTATGCGTGTCGGCCCCCTTGCCGGCAACCCAGGTCAAGGTGGCCTTGTCATCAAAGACGATTTCCGTATCTGTAGGACTCGGCTGCCAGGCCTTGGCCATAATGTTGGGATCCGCCGACCCGGTCACTACCGTATTGCCATCAACGACCTCAACGTTCACGGTGCCTAAACCGCCATACGCGGTTATCTGCCCCGATTCGATATACCCCTGCAAGGCGGTGTCCAGACCCAGAATGAGTGTCCCACCGGAGAGATCCATGCTGCTTCTTTCATTACCCCGCATGACCAATCGGCCTGGGGTTTGAAGGGTGCCGCCGAAGAGCTCCACTTTACCGGTACTGTTGCCGGCGTTAGGAACGTGCACATACGGTCCGCTGGCATTGATCTGACCGCCGGCCATTCTCAGATGCCCCTGACCGCTCTGCCCCACATTGAATTGCCCGGTCGCGTTAACGGTCCCACCATCCATATTCATTAGGCCCGTGCCAGAAGCGTCATTACCGAGTAAAAAGTGCTTATCAGCACCTGCTACCGTAATAGAGCCGCCAGTCATATTAATGGTCCCATGACCACCATCCGTATGACCTACCAGAAGGTGCTGAGTCGAGCAGGTTAGGGCGCCACCACTGAGGTTCAACACACCCGTGCCGCCATTGACCCCGATTTGCAGCCATGCACCCACGGTTAGATTGCCAGATTCCATATCCAGATACCCGGTTCCGCTATTGCCCAGCCAAAGATTCATACATTCATCCTTGCCCCCTTCCAGAGTATCAACGACTGGATACAATAAGGTGACCCCGTCTGCAGCGATGACGTTATTAACAGTTACACCATCACTTGCTGTTGGGGCAGCAGAATTACTCCAATTCTTCCACATATCCCAATAGGGCTCATCCGGACCCGCTCCGCCTGTCCAGTTTGCACCGCTCACCATACCGCCGACTGAGAATGCAACCATGAAGACAACATAGCTTGAACTCGGCCATTTCATTCTCTTCATCATTTTCTTCTCCTTCATTGTTGAGTGACCGTGAATTGCTAAGCCCATGATCTCGGACAACATGTCCATGCTCTTCAATCGACAGTTAGCGCCAAATTCATAACTATATTCTCTGATTTCAGCGTCAGTGGTTCTATCCCCATTTTTTAGGATACCCACTGTCTTCCGACCGGGGTATACTGTCCAAATCATGGAAACACCGTGGAGCCTATGATGGCATGGATCACATCTATGTAGTTAATGTTGTCGCCGTGCTGGTGGGACTTCTCCCAGCCATGACGGTTCCGGCAGAAAAGTATCCTCAACTCAAAAACCTCACCCTGAGCCGTCTTGAGCGGCGGTTGGCAACGATCAACTCCGAGTTAGAACAACTTGCCAAGTACAGCCTGCGCAGCGGGATCGGCCCGGTCGGCTACCGATCTAAGACACACGACGACAGCGCGAACACGGAATGGATCCAAATCGAACTGGGCAAGGAAACCCCGATCGACCAGATCGTGCTCGTTCCAACCATCTGGCGCGACACAGAAAAGGGATTCATTGATGACGGTTTCCCTCTCGAATTCAGTATTATTGCCGGGAATAATGAAGATCCCAACGGCACTGTGATAGCTGGCTTCGGAGCCCGGGACCGCCTCTTGCCACGCATCGCCCCCCTGGTGGTGCCCTGTCCTGGAACCACCGCGTCCTGGATCAGGATCGAAGCCACCGTCCTCTCGCCCCGCGCCTGGGACGGAAAGTATATTCTTCAGCTGGACGAGATCCTGGTTTTCAACGGTCAGGAAAACATGGCCTTGAAGCAACCCGTTCAAGCATCATCCCCGGACGGACCCGCTGGTTTCGCGCGGAGGATTTGCTTTCTGGTGGATGGATTCGTACCCTACCTGATGGATGCCCGCCAGGGAGATCAGAGCATTGCGTTTGTGAGTAGACCCGGCGTCGGCGACCAACCCACCTTAACGATTGATCTGGAGACACTTTGCTCCTTGAATCGAATTCATCTCCATGCCGTGGATCTGAGTGATACCGTTCCGATATCCACCCCCATTGGCTTCGGTGTCCCCCAACGACTGCGGATCGAGGGGGCAACGCGCCCCGATTTTTCAGATGCGGTTCACATCCTCGACTATGACAAGGAAACCGTCTACGACACCGGGCCCATCATCATGCGGCGTTTCCCCGAAACCCCCTGTCGCTATGTTCGATTGGTTGCCGTCGAGCCCTATATGCACAACGCAGTTGTAAGCGGATCGCTCATTGGATTTGCTGAGATTCAACTTTTTTCGCAAGGTCGGAATGTCGCTATCAGCAAATCGGTCATTGCCTCTTTCGATGCTGACTATTCTCCTGATCGCTTGCTCTCCGCCCTAACGGATGGCTGCAACCTTTATGGACAAATCCTGCCCCTGCGGGAATGGATGAGCCAATTGGCGCGGCGTCATGATCTGGAGACAGAGCGCCCTGTCGTAGTCGCGGAATTAAACCATCGCTATGCACGTCAAAAGACGAATCTGACGCGCATGAAGTGGCTCGCCGCGCTGTTGGGAGCCGGGGTCATCTTCACTCTGCTTATCGACCGGATAATCCGAATGCGTGAAGTGGCCCGCATCAGGGAGCGTTTCGCCGCCGATCTGCATGACGAACTGGGCGCCAACCTCCATACCATCGGCCTGCTGAGCGATCTGGCGGAACAGGCCATGGAAGAACCGAAGGAGTTGTCCCTGCTGCATCAACGCATCCGTGCGGTGACCGAGCGAACCGGCACGGCCATGCGACATTGTACCGCCATGCAGGAAGCCAACGGGCTCTATTCGGAGCTCAGGGCGGACATGGAGCGGGCCGCCATGCGAATCATGGCTAAACTCGAACACGATATCTCTGTCACAGGTGAGGAGTTCCTCAAACAGCTCAAACCGCGCACACGCGTGGACCTCTTCCTGTTCTACAAGGAGTGCCTGGTCAATATCAGCCGTCATTCCGGGGCCACTAAATTCAGAACGCGATTGAGCGCCAACCCCAGGGAAATTCATTTAACCGTCGCAGATAACGGACATGGGATTGGGGAATCCAAGGGGAACGGCATTCCGTCATCACTCAAACGCCGGGCGCATCTGCTCGGCGCCAGAGTCACCGTTGAAAGCCCTGCTACCGGTGGAACCCGTATCACCCTGAGGTTTCGAACCCAAAGGTGGGGACACCGCAAATAAAGGAAACCATGAAAAACAGAATAAGTGTCATGCTGGTGGAGGACCACCCCGAATACCGGGAAGCCGTTGAGTTCGCCTTGGGCAAACAACCGGCCATGGAATTGACCAGCCAGTTCGGCACGGCGGAGAGAGCCCTGCGCAGCCTGAAGGACGCCAAGAACCGCAAGGTACCGGATGTCATCCTGCTCGATCTGAATCTGCCGGGAATGGATGGCCTGGACGCACTGCCCCTCTTCAGCTCAGCCCTGCCCGATGCCAGAATCATCATACTCACCCAATCCGACCGGGAGGCGGATGTGCTCAAGGCCATTACACTTGGGGCAGCAGGCTATCTATTGAAATCTGCGACATTGAGACAGATCACGGAGGGTATCCGCAACGTCCATGAGGGAGGGGCCTCCCTCGATGCCAAGGTGGCTCACTTCATTCTGAAAACCCTCAAAACAAGACTCCCCAAGGGTGAAATGACTCCGGTGCTCACAGAACGGGAACTGGAGGTCCTCAACCTGCTGGCGGAGGGCTTCGTCAAGAAGGAAATTGCCGATCGACTCAGCATTAGCACGACCACCGTGGTGACCCACGTCAGCCACATTTACGAAAAACTCAATGCAACCAACGCCCCATCGGCCATCAACAAGGCCTACCGTACGGGTATCTTTTCAACTAGAAACGCCGATTAGAAAACTACCCTCGCCCCAAGTGCCAAACCGGGGTCCATGCCCGTAGGGTGCCTAATCGTGCGTCACGAAGAAGCGGGAGGTGTCCAATGTAGGAACTGAACGTGTCATGTTCCACAGATGATATGCGATCCCAACCGAACGATTCTCCCATAGACAAGTCAGACCTTCAAGCATCTTCAGGCATCACGGCAGTTAGAAAGTAGCCAAGCATTTCCTTCACTCACCATGAAATCTCAGCTCGTTCTGGTCGATACCTGGCAGAAAATACTGGGAGAAGACCATGGACCACACACGACAACACGGCACTTCACCCGCTACTCTGCCAGATCCAGAAGGCCAACCCTTCTTCTGCCCCGCTGTCATGACAGAAGAGGAACTGATCCAGTTCCTCCGCATCCCAGAGATCAGTAGCGCCACGAACGACACACATGTGATCGAGAACCTCAAACGCAACCACGGCCTACCTCGGATTCATCTCTGTGGCAGGACCGTGTACCTGATAGATTCCGTCAGGCAATGGTTACAGCAGCACGTCACCTATGGCAACTGAAGACCCGTCCTGGTACAATGGGCTTGGACCAACCCAAGCCATTGGCCAGCATATACAATGAAACAGCTGGTAAGGCTTAGGATGAGACCGTCGCGTGATAGGAAATCCTTTCGATACATGCTTGACTACACGGACCGTAGCGGGAAACGCTGCCAAATTTCCCTGGGGCACGCAGACAAGCGAAAAGCAGAACGTCAACGGTATGAGAAGGAGTTGGAGCTACGGGTGAATGTCACTGCGCCAATATCGATAAGACTCACGTACGAAGAGCCAAGTCCGAGCCAGTACTTTTAACGATACGGCGAGGACCGTGAGAGATTTCGTTGCCTGCGTAGGTAACATTGACCTGCTAGATGTTCGCTATGAACATGGCGAGCGGTTCATTCAGTACTGTCTGGCGCAGAACCTGACGGCGGGCACGACTCCGAAGAAGGTCAAGCAGCTCGATCGGCATCCCCTTCGCAGGCTCAAGCCACCCAAGGCTCCCAAACGGAAGATTCGCGTGTTCAGTGATGACGAATGTCACCGCCTGCGTGAGGCCGCCCGACAGCGCGAACAGAGAGGTTCTCCAGTCAAATGGAAACTGCTGATTCGTATGGGTCTGGGCACCGGCATGCGACGGGGTGAACTCATGAATGCTACATGGCGAGATATCGATTTTGCGAATATGACGGTTGATGTCTCCCCGAAGAGGGACCACGAGAGCACATGGGAGTGGCATATCAAAGACACCGAACGTCGAACGCTTCCGTTGACTGCCGAGGTGGTGAGGTTGTTGCTCGAACACCAGATGTCCGAGCCCGAAGGAAACCCGTACATCTTTGTCCCGATGGCTCGCTATGAGCGCATCCAGGAACTCCGTCGTGCGAGGCAGTGGACAGTTGAGAAAGGACGGTCGCCCTTGTCGAAGTTCTGCCATCACTTCAACAAGATCCGGCGACTGGCCGGTATCGAAACCGGCACCTTCCACGACCTGCGGCGAACCTGTTTGAGCAACTGGGTCACCCAAGGACTCAGTCTCCACGAGGTCAAGGAGTTGGCTGGACACGCCGGTATCGAGACCACTGAAAGGTTCTATCTCGCAGTTCGAAAGGATGTGGTGGACCGTGCTCGGGCCGCCTCTGAGGCATCACGTGAGGGCCATTTTGTTGCGCGCTTGTTGCGCACCCCCTGGGAATCGGACGGAACAGAGAAACCGCCGTGTGCAACTGCCTTGCGGATAGAGCCTTAGAAAGCAAGGTCCCAATAAAGGGCGCAGGCGGGCACAGAACAACAAGTCCGAATTCCCGACCGATAAATCGTCGAAACGGCTCTATTTGTGCTTGACGAGAGGTCTGAATGGAGCGGTTTTTACCGAAATTGACGCGCATGGAGACATTTTGGAGACATGATGTCACCCCATCTTGACGCGGCCTACGTCATCGTCTGCAATGGTCTTGTCTACCATCGACCAGGGATCCGCTTGCCCTACGCGGGGCGTTCGGCTCTTAGGCCGGGTCCGCGATGGGCTTTAAACTGGCGTAGCCTTGCGAGACAATTATTGGCCTCAGGACAACACTGAGCGTACTGCTTTCAAATTCCTTTTTGATACTGATGTTCTTACGGGGCAGGCGTTCTTCATTCAGTCGCGCTTAACTTCCACAGGACCTAAGAGCCCGGAACCTAAGAGCTTCCAATCATCACGAATGGTAATATTGGTCTTCGTATAACGTTCCTCCTGCGGCTTGCCGCGATCGCCGATCAGACGGTTTTGCCAGGAGTTGACCACTGTGATCTCCAGTCGGTTCCGCCCGGCCTTGAGCGCATCGGTCATTTCGATGCGGAACGGATTGGTCCAGGTGATGCCGATGTCCTTGCCATTGAGCCTTACGGAGGCAATGCCGACATCCTTGACCTGATTGAGCTGCAGCCAGTAACGCTTGCCGGCAGCGGGTTGCAGTTCGAAGTTGTTCTTATAGGTCGCTTTGCCGGAGTAGTACTTGATGTCTTCGTTCGGGTGTCTTGTCCAGTCAGTCAGGGTCTTGAATTCAACCGACTCGGGTCCGCCCCATTTCGAGTCGAAGCCGACCAGCCACGGACCCCGGACCTCCTTGACCGTGTCGAGAGCCGGGTAGTTGGACGCAACGGCGCCCTGCTTTGTGGCCGGTATTGATTGACGGAAGAAGACCAGGCAGGAGCCATAGGGATCGAATTGCATAGGAACAATCGTGCGCCCATCGGTCTGCTTAAAGGCCTGTGCCGTGGCAATATGTCCTGTCACCGGGTTCCACAACTCGGGCTGTTTTTCGCAAACTCGAAACGCGCAATCAACCGACTTGGGTTGATCCATCTGGTTGCAGACAAAGTACACGTCGGCACCCTCTATGGTGTAATGGATGTACTGGTAATCCAGTTGTTTTTCAATGTCGAGCACCTCGAAGTCCGAGGCAATACCGTCACGTTGCAGGAACGTACGAGAGGTCTGCCCCCAAACGAGACGACCGTTGCCGACTGCTTTCTGCCCTGTTGTCGCCGGGGCGCTGCCCCACAGTGTGTCGGCGAGTCGATGGAATTTTCGCTGCGCGGATTGGCCGCCCACCTGACTGACCAGACGCTCTGGTTTAGGCCCCAGCACCGTGGCCCCTTGCTTGAGTAAGGTCTGAACCTTCTCCAGAACCGCCAGGGACAGGACCTTGTGGTCCGGCAGGACCAGTACGCGATAGCCCAGTCCACTGGGAACCACCACCTTGCCATCGACAACCGTTAGCTGAAGCAGGATCTCTTCATTGGTCACGTCGAAATCGTAACCGGGCAAGGCGCCGGGCCGGTTGAATCCCTTGTGCACGGCAATATTGGGCACGTGATCCCCGTAGTAATACAGCACATCGGCGATGAAGGTGCCGCGCTGAACCACGGCCTGAATGCGGTTCATGTAGTTCATGAACGGTTGCGAGAGATCCCACCAGGTCACCTGCGGGTTGACGTGCGTGCCGGCAAAGTACTCCTGCCCCGGAATGCCCATTTCTTTGGGCGAGCAGGTAAAGGTATGAAAGAAGATCATGTTCAGGCCTTCACAGTACTCGAAATCCATGGCCGGCTTCATGTCGCGCCACAACGTAACGGCCCAGTGGGGGTTCTTGAGTGACGTGAACGACTCGGCGCCCACAATCTGTTTACCGTAGATATGGGCCGCCGAAGAGGCCTGTTTGATGTAGAAACGGTTTTCCGGTCTGGGTCGATGCGGGCAGGGGATCCAGAACTCGCTCATGACAATGTCACTGTGCTTGTAGTTGGTGATCCCGTCGACCGGGGCCGCATGCGGGCCGGAACACTCCGGCTGGATGCCCATGTTGTACCGGGCCGCGTGTTCGGCAAACCTCCGGTAGTGATTTTCCGACACACAGTGGGCGATGGTCTTTCTCAGGTCGGCCAGGAAGGCGTTGCTCACCGCGCGGTTTTCGACAATCTTGCCGGCCACCACGGGCAGGTACTTGACGATATCGTATCCATTGTAACGCCTGAAATCCTCGGCGAAGCCGGGGCTCCAATTCATGCCGCCGCATTCCCAACTGTCGGTCTCCAACTGCTTCAAGACGGTACCGGCCAGCGCGCCCGCCTTCTGCAGCAGGGGGTCCACCACCCTGTACCAGTAGCGGTCGAAGACATCCCTGCTGAGGTAGTCGATGACATGCCCCTTCCAGTTGTCGCTGGAGGTCGCCACATGCGCCTTCGTCGGGGTATAGCCGATACGCAGGACCGTCCATTTGCCCGGCGGCACCTGCCATCGAAGCGTGCCATCCCTGCCGATCTTCTCACTGATGTTCACGATGTCTTCGAGCACCGCGTCCTCCTCGCCCTCGACGGAGGGATGATCGTTGAGCAGGAAGCGACAGTCCGGCGCCGATCCCCCCAACTCCCGCGCACCGGATTTGGCTGTCAGGTCACTGATGGGTTTTCGAGGTTTCCCAGGGCCCTCTTTCTCTGGATAGGCCAATACACAGATATCGCGATAGTAATCGTAATTGGACTTGGGGATGGGCAGCGTCCGTTCGATCCGGACCGGGCCCTCCACCTGCACCTCCGACCAGGTGATCTGCTTGGCCTTGTCGTCGAGCGTGACAAAAGGCCCGCCGAGGTTCCAACCGCTCTGAATGGAAAGCCCCAGTTCGAGATCCAAACGCTGGGCCTCCCTCAGTGCATGAAGATAGAGTTCGGTCCATTCCGGCCCGGCGAACTGAGGGCCGTTGGGGACATTCCTGTCGGGCCCCCAGCCCAGTTCGGTCCCCGCATCGAAGATCATCGCTCCGCTGAAGCCCTTATCGTGCATGGCCTCGAGGTCCCGGGTAATCGCCTCCCGGGTCACGTTGCTGTTGAGCCACCACCACCAGCAGCGAACCCCGGCCTTCCGCGGCGGGGTCCGGAAGTCACTTTCCAAGGTGCCGGCCGCTGCAATCGTTGATAGAAGCATCAGAGTTATGAGAATATAGGAAAAAGTGGCTCGCATTACTCATCTCCTGTTATTTATTTCCGATTGACCATGACACGTACAGGGCCCAGCAAACCGGAGGGTAGCAGTTCTCCGGGGCCGCGTCCGGTAGTGAACGTATAGCGGCCGGTCTGGTATGCTTTGCCTGCCAGTAAGCCGGATTCCCATTGTACGGTTCGCACATCTTTATCCGGTACCTGCTGGTCGCCGAGCAGACGGTTGGGCCAGCGGTTGGCGATGTCGATCTCCAATCGATTGCTTTTGGCCTGAACAGCCTCTGTGATATCTACGTGCCACGGCGCGCACCAGACCACACCAAGATCTTCCCCATTGAGTTTCACCCGGGCGATGTCGTGAACCGTTCCAAGGTCAAGATAAGTCCTCTTGTCTGGCTGACGAGCAAGGTCGAAACTCTTTCGATAGGTTGCGATACCAGAGTAGTACTTGATCCCGCGTTCCTTGCTTGCTGTCCAATCCTGTAAGGCCTTAAAGATAACCTTCTCCGGTCCGCCCCATTGGGGATCGAATGAGACCTCCCACGGCCCTTCCAAGGTTTTCACAGGCATTGTTTCAGGGAAATTTATACCGCCTGCCCTTGCCGCCGGCTGGGATAAACCCTTGCGTGGGAACATCACAAAGAAACTCTGGTACGGTTCAAAGGTGATCGGAATCGACGTGGTCTTCCCTTGATGGGTAAACTGCGGCAAGGCCCTGATTTCCGCAGTCACAGGATTCCACAACTGCGGCGTGCCCTGTTGCACCCGGAACGTACACGTCGTTTGCACCTTTTGATTGGCGGTATTGGCAATAAAATAGATGTCCGAAGAAGCGGTCTGACGATGCGTATACCGAACCGAACCGTCGGATTGGAAATCTTGCGGGACCCTCATGTCCTCAAGCAGGGTGGCGGCGACTGCGTAATCGGGATAAAGCTCAGCGGTCGTGGTCGCCGCCGGTTCTTTCAAATGCCACGGCGCCATAGGTCCGGGTCCCAGTGGCTTGGCAGCGGACCATTCCGCACCGTTGCGACTGGCACTCCACTTGCGATCCGTCCCAATAATCTTGCTCGTTCCGTCAGACTGACTCAGCCGCATCGCCGCGATAAAACCGGCGGGATTGGGCGTTTCCGAGGCGTTGTTAGCAACCACGACAATCGTGTTTCTTCCGCTACGCAGTGCCGAAAGAATATCCGCCGCATAGATGATGTTGAAATTGTCTCCCGACAGTACGGGCTTACCGTTCACCTTGAGATTGAATGAGTTGTCGGCAGTGGCCTCGATTCTTGCCTTTGTCAGAGACTTGACATCCGAAACTTCCCATGTATAGCGGAAATGGACATCTCCGCAAGCCGCAGAGCTGGCGGGGTCGCCTTTATCAAGCCAGATCCAGTCTCCCGCATTGGGCAATAAAGGTTTGTCGTCCTCTTCGCTTTCCTCGTTCAACTGCACGTCCGGATCGAGGAGAATGCGCCCTTGGCCAAACTGCCGCTCAGCCGAAAGGGTCTCGCCCCAGAGTTTCCGCGCCAGTTCCTGCACCTTGGCATCGCAATGCGGATAGCCGCTCAAGCTTGGCGATGCGGTCGGCGGAGCACCGTAGACAACGGCGCCCGCTTTGACGAGTTGGACGATCTTCTTCAGCAACCTTGGCGTCATGGTTTCAAAACGCGGCAGGACAAGCAGTCGATAGGATGTCCCACCCGGAAATACAATACGCCCATCCTTGACATCGGCGCGTTCCATCAGGATATTGGGCGAACATCCGTCAAAACCGTATCCCTTCTTGTCAGCAAGTGGCCCCTGCCCTCGCAACGTACTGGCTGGAGCACGAAAGACGTGCGGGGCCCCTTCGGGTGTCAGATAAAGGATATCCGACACCGTAACACCCTGTCGCAGCAGATGGCTGCAACGGGTGACATATTCGTGATAGGCGCCCGCCATCGGCCACCAAGTCTGGCCGCGATCCCAATGCACGCCATACGGCCCCATGGTCATGCCCGGGCGATACTCGTCCCCAAGCGGTTTGTGCGCGAAAGTGTGGAAAACAAAACGGTTGACGCCCATGCAAAAAGCCCAATCGCCCTGATTCTTCATCGCCCAAGGATACTGCCGCCATTGATCCTGCCCTGTAAAGGCTTCCGCCGATACGATCGATCGGCCCATGGTGTGGGCGATGGAGCTTGCTTCGATGCAACTGAACGAAGAGTCAAACCCAAATCCGACACCCCAGAATTCACACATCGGCACATCGGCCACCGCGCCCAAGTCCAGATCGGCGGTGGGGTTCATGTCGTACGGCTCTATGGAGAGCTCAAAGCCATGCTTGTGTCCCAGCATCTTCAAGTGTCCCGCATAGTTGTCCAATACGAGTTCCTGCGCCGTCAGGCGTACATCCCAGAGAAACCGTTCCGACACCTCAACACTCTTTACAGCACGTCCGCTGAATGTCACGAAGTAGGGCTGCGGATCGTAGCCGCGGCGTTTCTTGAATTCCTCACGAAACTTCGGCGTCCAATTTTGCGCGCCCATTTCCCAACTATCCAGGTGGACCGTGGTCCAGCCATGCCGCTTGGCACGCGGCCCTACCTTTTTGAGCAATTTGCCGTAGTAGTTCTCGAAATGATACTCTAGCGCGGCTTTGTCGAGCTTGTCGTGATCGAAGCCTACGCCGGGCGCCGGCGCCGGCCGGGTACTGGCGCCGGTGGAGCGACGCCCCATACGCATAATGGTCCATTCGCCGGCTGGGACATCCCATTTCAGGCGACCGTCCGGCGCCAAGTGGTCGGTCAGGTCAATGATCTTTCCGGGATCAAGAACGTTTGACTTGTCCTGTCTGGGATAGTCCGCCGGCGCAGGCAGGTATGGTTTGACGCCTCTCATTGAGGTGTAGGGATTGCGTTCGTACAACGCCTTCTCGTCAATATCACCGATAACCGGATTGCACTTTGGGAATGCATAAACAACAACATCCTCATAGAAAGGACTGCGCATCTGGTGCCAACGGGTGCTTCTCTGTCCAGGTATGGGGAGAAGACCATCGAACTCGCCTGGCCCCTTGGTTTCTACCGTGCTGAACACCAGGTGCTGCATCGACTGCTCGGGCTTGACCCAAGGTCCACCACTGCCGGTCCAGCCGGGACCGGCACCCAAGGTAATGTCGATGCCCAGGCGTTCGGCATGACGAACCGCATTGGCAAACATATCTTGCCACTGCTCGCTCATGAACTTCACCGGGCCGCGCGGGACACCGACATCCACTTCCAGGAAGACCAGGTTCCCGAGCCCGACCTCCTTCATCGATTCCAGATCCTTGACCATCTCCTTACGATCCAGATTCCCGTCCATAAAATACCAGTAAACCCCAGGTCGGGCGGAATCGGGCGGAGTCTTGAAGCTCCTATCTAGATCAGCGCCGCATGCAAACGTACTGATTCCTGCAATCATGATGATGGCGAGTTTTGACAGTCTTTTCATTGCCTAGTTTCCTCTTCACAAGCCTGGGACGAAACCAATTCTGACCTTGTTCGACATCTCGTAATTGTGTTTCTGTCTTCCTAGCCGACGAGTAACATCCATACTCTATCTTTAGCGGTTCCGGGATCTGAAACAATACTGCCCAGACCCTATCTCGTACACGGCAGCACCGTTCTCCATTCTCACGAATTTTACACCTTGAGCCTCAGACACAGGCTTGCCCGATTCGGCAACCCCCGTGTCGTTCTTCGCAGGCTTTTTGCCGGCGCACAGTACAGGCACGTACACGCTAGCGGTTGTGTTCGGCGGAATAACAACATCCATGGTCAATGTGTCTCCTTCACGCTTCCAGTTGCTGACAATCCGGCCATATATGGAATCATGGTGGCACTTGACCCAGGTAATATCGCCGACGATGGCGGGCTTGATGATGATTTCCTTGAAGCCCGGAGCTGAGGGGTCGGGCCGAATCCCGGCCAATCCCTGGTAGAACCAGCCGCCGGCGCCGGCAAAACACGAATGGATCTGGGACCAGTAGCCGTTCCACTGCTCCCAGAACGTAGTCGCTCCCTGAGAAAGCATGTACCCCCACCCGGGGTAGGTTTCCTGGTTATAGATCGTGTAGAGCAGGTCGCTCCGGCCGGCTTCCTGAAGATACCGTATCAGGAACGATGTGCCCAGCATACCGGTGTCAAGATGTCCCTGATTCTTCACCATAATGATATCTTCCAGCCTTTGCTGGACCGTTTCGCGCAGTGACTCGGGAACGATCCCCGTCATCAACGGTACCACCTGGTAAGCCTGTTCATCGATTACATACTGGTGTTTCTGCACGTCATAGAACTCAAAATGAATAATCGGCCTGATTTTCTCAATTTTCGCCGCATATTTCTCTGCTTCTTCCGCCTTTCCAAGCGCTCGCGCGCTACGTTCCAGAATCTCCAGCAGATATACCCGGTAGCCGTTGTTGAAGAGTTCACATGCCAGAGTTTGAGGCCATTTCCCCTTATCCATCCCCCGGCCGGGCGGAACCCAGTCACCAAGAAACTGACCCTTGCCCAACGAATTCTGTCGCAGGATGTCATCCGTGCATTTGCTTTCGAGAAACTCGACGTAGCGCCGCATCGGCTCGTACGCCCGTTCCAGCAGGCGGAGGTCGCCATAGTAGAGATACACCTTCCAGGGCAGCACGCAACCGAGACCTCCCCAGCCCGGCCCGCCCCAGGAATCTATAAAGAATGGCGCGGTATGAGGGAACTGCCCGGTTGGTTTCTGGTCTGCCAGCCAGTCAAGCGTCCACTTGCTGTAGAAAGCCGCGGCATCTCGGTTCATGATCTGCGCTTCGATCGCCGTCTGCCCGTCTCCATACCCCAGTCTTTCCCGGTGCGGACAGTCCACGGTCTGGCCGCCCAGGCTCAGACAGCGGATCGTCCACAGGTTTACCTTGTGGATACGGTTGAACAGGTCGTTGGAGCACGCGAACGATCCAGCGGTTTCAAGGTCCGATTCGATCAGCAACGCCTCGGCGTCACCGGGCGCCGGCTTAGACGGAAGGCCCTGGACAATGGCGTAGCGGAAGCCATGGTAGTTGAACTTCGAGCAGAACTGCTCGCCACTTTTCCCGGCCGAGATGAACTCGTCGATTTGGTTGTAGGTCTGGTAGCAGACGGGGCCCTCCGGCGTCTTGACGGTCCACGGTGAGCCCGGTTTGATTTTTCCCGCCGGCGTGTTGTCGCCTTCGGAAGTCTGTAACCGCTTGTCGGCATAGCACAAGGTGACCTGCTGTCCAGGTTTCATCTGCGGCAAGCGCAGTCGCACCCAGCCGGTAAGGTTGACGCCGAAATCCAGTTCCCAGGTATCCGGCCCCAGAAATGTGCACTTCGCCAGGGGAATGACGGCGCCGATGCGGTTCGGAGAACACGGCTGGGCCAGCACCTCGCCCGGCGGGGCCGGCGCTTCCCGAACGGGATTCCACCGGTCCGCGGGGCCATCGGCATCGCTCCATCCGACAATCTCGCGCTGGGCATTTATACGTTCGCCCCCCATGCCGTTCCACTTCCAATTGCCCAGCCTGCTGTGGCCGCTGGGCGTGCAGGTCCAGGTTCGGTCGGTTCCGACCATCATGCTCTTTCCGCCGACGGATATTTCAAGTTGAGCCCGGACCAGGGGGTGGATATCCTCCCAGCCTGTGCTCTGGCACCATCCCTGCCCCACCCATAAGCCAACGCAGTTACGCCCGGGCCGCAGGAGCGAGCCGATGTCATACGTCCTGTAGAACAGATGTTTCTTAAGGCCGGATACGGCGGGCGAGAGCACGTCGTCGCCAACTTTCTGCCCGTTCACATACAGCTCGCAGTAGCCTCTCACGTTCAGATATGCCACGGCCGACTCGGGCACGGCATCCAACGTAAAGGTGCGACGGACATGGACGGTATCGCTCGGAACCGGGCCGGACTGCGGCGCCCGGATGGTCTCGAAGTCCCTGGCCGCAGCCTTGCCCGTCTTGCCGTTATAGTTGTAAACAAAGCTCAGTTCCTTGACGATTCCCAGTGCGGGATCTCCGCCCAGAAGCTTGGGGGTTACCTCCATTTCCAGGAGCCCCTCCGCCACCTGGTCACGCACATGCTTGGTCACATCTACCGAAACGGTTCGGTCAAGGGTCGCATAGGTGGCAGACTGAATGGTTAGACGACCACCTTTTGGCAGGGGCTGGGGGGGCATATCGGTGCTGATCCACTTTGCCTTCCAATCTTCAGGCTGAAGAAGGCCCATCGCCCACTCGGCCGGCTCGCTCCAGTCGGACGCTATTCCGTCTCTATCCCATACGCGGGCCTTCCAGTAACAGTGCAGCCGCGACTTCATGGGCTTGCCGGCGTAAGCAACGTGAATGGATTGATCCGACTTGACCCTGCCCGAATCCCAAAGATCCGCTTTGCCCTCTTCAAGCTGATCGGGCGACGATGCCACGAGAACTTGACACGCCGTTTGTTTCTGGCCTCTCAGTTCAGACCTCAGCTGCCAACTGAGCCGAGGGGGAAACACATCAATACCAAGGGGGTTGATCCGATACTCGCATTTCAGATTACCAACCGTCACAGAATATCTCTTCTTTCCACATGCTGATACGGATACACAGGCCAAGAATAGACATGACACAAAAATGATTGAGGCACGCATTCGCTTGTTAGACTCTCTTTCGTTTGTTAACATTTTTCTCTACTCATCTATGATCTGAGATATAGCACCATCCGTCAGGCGCGACATTTGGCGTCTGCACGGAATTGTCTGCTCATCCACGTATTCAGGGTTATCAGGTTTCCTGGCATGCACCGGCTCCCGCTCACTTAGATGGAAGTAGGGCAGACAGCCTCGGTGATTCACGCGATACCCCCATTCTTTCAGGTAATGTTTTGGGGTCGGGCCCTGAATACCTACCTGCATTACTTAATCTCCTTTCGCGTCGTTGTCCTCAATTCCACGACCTTGCCCAGGGATGGTTTTCCCTTTGATGTTGAGGTCACCAGAACCTGTAGGTGGTTCTTGCCGGATTTCAACGCATCAGATACGTCCAGGGTGAAGGAAGGCATCCAGAGGGTGTCAAAGGCTTGGCCGTTGAGTGTGACCTTGGCCATGATGGATACCTTGCCCAGGTCTAACGTGATGCGTTGTCCCTTGCCAAATTCAGCGGGGGGTTCGAACGTCGTCTCCTGCAAGACCGAGTATCCTTCCTCGTCTCTTGGGGTTACTTTCCAGGGGCCCTCAATAGCGAAGGCCTGAGGAGTCTGCTCAATGAGCAGTGTACACTTGCTACCATCGCTCATCGTAAGGGTGTAGGTTCCCGGTTTGGCCGTTTCCGCGATGAGCTTGTTGCTTTGATCGTAAAACAGATGGAGGTCGGCAGCGGAGACCGGCCCTGCGGCGGTTACGACGTCTACCACTGAGGGCTTGGTCTGCTGAGCGCGAAAGATGATAAAGCAGGAGTCCGACCGATCCTTAATATCGATAAAGATCCTCGTGCCGTTCTTGTCGCTCTCATAGCGGGCCAACTTCGTGATCTGGCCAGTAACCGGATCAAACAGCTCCGGCACCCTTCCGGTCGCGCGCAGGGTTGCCTCAAACATTCCGACTCTCTGGAAGTTTGAAAGGAAGAACATCATCCCGTCATCCAACTGACGTGCCTTCCAGCGAACGGAACAGCTTGTGTCTGACACAATAGGCTTGATGCCCGCATTGTGCAGGGCTGCTGCCGTCACGGGAACCGAGTCAATGACCCTGCCCCCCTGCTTCTTGAGTGCTTCGAGGCGTTTGAGCACATGCGGCCGGATATATTTCACCTTGGGCATGGCCAGCAGCTTATAACGGGCCGCAATACGTTTGGGGTCTTGTTCGTCATAGACCACCCATTCGCCATCGACCACATGCAGCTTCCTGAGAATGGCGTCGGAGCCCATGTAGTCATAGTCGTAGCCTGTCGGCACCGGGTTGGCCGGACCGGTCATCTGCGGGGCAAAGTCACCGATGTAGACGGCCACATCAGCCACCGGATCGCCCTGCTGCAGCATATGGTGGCACCGCTGCAGGTACTTGACCCAGTCACGGGACTCCATGAACCAGGGCGTGTTTCGATGAAAGGCCGTGCCGAACCAGGGATTCTTGCCTGGTGCGCCGTCTTTCGTCTGAAGCGCATAGACGTGCAGCACAAAGTGGTTGATGCCCTCGCAGAACAACTCTTCACCACGGGCCTTGAACGTATAGGGGTGATGTCCGAGATCAAGACTGCTGGTGAAGGCCTCGGCATACACTCTGCGCTTGCCGTAAATGTGTCCAGCCGAGCTGGCGGCCCGGCATTCAATGGTGCCCAGATTCTGATTCGACCAGAATTCGCCGCCAATCTCGTCGGAATAGGCGCCGTAAACCAGGAACTCGCCCGGGAATCCCCAGTGCCCGTAGTTTTCACACCAAAGTGTCAAGCCGTGCTCGTGGGCAATGTCCCTCAGTCCGCCGACATAGTTCTCTGCGATCATGTCGGCCACAGTCCGGCGCAGATCCCACAGGAACTGATCCGAGGTCCTGGCGCTGTCCACCACGCGCCCGGTCATCACCGGCAGAAGGGAGACGGGATTGTAACCGTTGCGTCTGGCAAACTCGTCGGCGAATCCGTCCGTCCAGTTCTGAGCCCCCTTTTCATAACTGTCGATGGTGATTCCCTTGAACGCCGCCTTCTCCGCCGGGGTCATGGTCTTGAGCAGCTTTGAGAACATCGAGTCAAAATGATACTCAATGTGCTGCCTGCTCATCTTGTCGCACTCCAGGCCGGTCGCTTCAGGCGGCGCAGGACTGTTCTTCGTGCCTGTAGTCACCATGCCGAAGTAGATAATGTCCCAATTGCCTTTGGGCAGCTTACACGTCAACACGCCGTCATCGTTAATCTTGTCGCTCAGATTGATAATACTCTCCTCCTTCACGACCGTGGAGGCATCATCCGGCTCAACCGTGTCGGGGAAGATGTAGGATTCCCAGGTGGGACTGGGCGTGGGGTGCACCCTGCCCATTTGCTTCTCGATGACCTGGGCGACCTTGGGCTCAGAGTTGAGCACGACCTGGCAGTTGGGATCTGGCACCAGTTCAAATGTCCGGGCCGTGACCTCCTTGAAACTGAACGTCTCGATGGCGTCCGGCAGGAAGTCGGTTCTGGCGCTGCCTCCAGCAGCGTAAATGTCGGCAATAAACTGGCGCTCACCGTCCTGCAGGGCATAGAGTTTGGCCTTGGCCTTGCCGTGGACCACCAGGGCTCGCGCAGTAAAGGGTCCAGCGTGTGAGAAACGGAGGGACTTGTCTTGTTTCGAGCCGATGATGGACACGGCATCGAGCCGTGGTACTGCCAGAACGGCAATATCCTGACTCTTGTCGATGCCAGCAGGACGAACTTTCTGGGAAAACGCCCCGCCCTGAGCAGGGAACTCGTTCCAACTGACCCGGCGCATCGACTGTTCCGGTTTGATCCAGGGACCGCCCGACTGACTCCAGCCCGGAGCGTTGAACGACATCAGCTCAAGCGAAAGGCGGTTTGCTTCCTTCAACGCGTGCCGGGTGATGGCATACCACTCGGGTGAGAACATCTTTACGGGGCCGCCACCTTCAATATTGCCGATCATGGCGCGCTTGATCCCGACCTTGGCCATGGCCTCAAGGTCCCTGGTGACTCCCTCCTTGGTGATGTCGTTATTGAGCCAATACCAGTAACACCACGGCTTGGTCTCTTCCGGCGGATTCCTGAAGCTGTCTTCGAGATTAGCGGCCGATGCGAACGAGAGTGTCCGGGCAAGCACCAGCAATATCAACACTAAGTGTTTCATCGTTGTTCTTTCTCCCTAGCTCGTGTATTCATCCAGCAGACGCAGGTATATGCGGTAATTCTCCAGGGACACGCCGGGAGGGGTCTGGTGATCCACACTGGGAATGAATCCGCCCGTCTCTATCAGCGGGAGCAGTCTTTCAAATTCAGCCCGCATGGCCTTTTCGCCGTCCGGCATGACCATCTTGTTATAATGCCCGACCATTAAAAGCTCGGGAAACTGCTGCCGTATCGCCATGCCGTCTACACCGGCCTGACGTTCCAGCGGCAATACCCCCTCGATTCCGTTGTCCAGCAGCCACGGAACGAGCAATGTAACATCACCGTCCGTATCCACGATCGTAAGCATATCCATGTCTTTGGCACGAGCAAGGAGTCTCTCGTAATAGGGCGAGAGAAACTCCTCCATGTGGGCGCGCGAGATCATCGGGCCGTTATTATATGACATATCTTCGGCAACGGTCATGAATACTGGGTTGCCGATCTTTGCGATCTGTTCCAAAAGCTGCAGATTAAAATCAAGCAGGTCCTGGTTAATTCGATGGAGCAACTCGGGCTGATCGTAAAAGGACGTCATCAACTTGGTAAAGCCCATCATGGTACGCGGGAACCAGAAAAACCCTTCCAGCGTGATCCAGATGACGGCGTTGCCCTGCTGTTGACCTCTAAGCCAAGGCCTCATGCCTTCAATCGCCTTGCTGTGATCCGGATATAAGTACTGCTTGTGGTTGAGGTAATCGTCCATATCCGAAACGACACCCTCGACGTGGTGCTGCTCGGCTTCGATGGTTGCCTCGGTGGTACTGAACCAGTACTGCCTGTAAGGATCCAGGCCTAAGTAATCATGGATGTCAAATATATCGGCCAGGTCTTTCGGCAATCCCTCTCCATGCCAGCGTTCGATGGTTTTGTCCCACCACATGGCCCATTCCCAGCGGGGGAGCCGATCCACGTCTTGGAAGCTCATTACCGTTCTAAATCGTTCAACATGATTCATTGATCTTCCTTTACTCTACCAACTGGGTCCCGCAGCCGATAATGACTGTTGACAAGATCAGAACAACGATCCCCGCCACGACGACGTGAATGGTCTTTCGGCTGGACCCTTTCCACTCCCCGGTCAACAAACCGATCACATTACTGGTGATAATGATGAAAGCCATATGCAGGGACCAGCTCGCAAAATCATACTTCCCCATCTGCGTGGACCCCATGCCATAAAAGAAGAACTGCAGATACCACAGGACCCCGGCAATCATGCAAAGTATGTAGTTCATCCCGAGCGACCCACCTTCGCTGGCGTTGCCATAGTCCGAAAACGTCCTGTTCTTACTGCTGAGCCAGACGCACCAAATGCAGTTGGTGGTAAACCCGCCCAGGAGAATAACGACCAGCAAAGGGATATTGGAACGTACGGCTGGCACGCCTTTCTCCACGGCCAGCTTCTGTATGGGGTCGCCGGCTTGAAACGCATAGGCCATACAGGCGCTGAGAACACCGGCCACAATGGCGACCCAGATGCCCTTCTTGAAGTCAAACTCCGCAATCCCCTCCGCCTTCTCTTCGGCCGAGAGGTTCTTTTCCTTCATCATCCCCGCCTTGCCGCATATCGCGATGCCGAGCAGGCAGACAGCCACACCCGCGAGCGTGACAAGCCCCGAGGTACTCGTCACCAGACCCATGAACTCACCAGCGAACAGGGGCGGAACCAGTGTCCCGAACACCGCACAGAAGCCGAGCGCCACGGATACGCCCAGGGAAATGCCGAGATACCGCATGGTCAGCCCGAAGGTCAGGCCGCCAATGCCCCATAGCACCCCGAAGAAATACGACCAGAACACAACACTCCGCGGAACCGCCTTGATGATTCCGACAAAACCGGGCGTGAAGATGCTTGCCATCACGAACGGCGCGATGATCCATGCGAATATACCAAGGACTAGCCAAGAGGTTTCCCATGCCCAGCCCTTGACCTTCTTGCAGGGCGCATAAAAACTGCCCGCCGCCAGGCCGCCCACTGCGTGAAACAGCACTCCAAGAATCGGATTCATCATTTCTCTCTAACCAGCACGCCCTCGTATCTTCCGCATTCGTGAACGACATTGTGCGCTTCAATTCATGCGACGCTTTTGGGGGCACGTTATATAGCAGTTTCTGTTCCACATGTGTCACAACAATGCCGCGTTCCTTCAGAGATGCCCCTATTTTTCGGTCCTTACTTTAAGACAGATGGTGATACGATTTCCGTAAACTGCAGTCGAACAGGGCCCAGCAAGCCGGACACCCTCAGCAGTTCTTCTGAGCCGGGCTTCTGGAACCTGCCGTCGACATTCGACTGTGTCTTTCTCTGCTCTTTCGGGAGCTTGCCGTCACCGATCAACCGGTTGGCCCAGCAGTTGGTGACATCCAGTTCAAGAAGATTCCGGCCCTTCACAAGGTGGGCGGTGATGTCAACGCGGAAAGGAGCGATCCAGCAGGTATCGACTATCTTGCCGTTCAGACACACCGTCACAAGGTCCAGGACGTTGCCGAGATCGAGGTAAACCCGACTGCTTTTCGTCTCATCGGCAAAGTCGAAGGTCTTTGTGTACCGGGCCGTGCCGGAGAAATACTTGATCTGACGCTGCGAAAACTCCGACCACGATTTCAACACGTCTGTCTCAGCGGTGACCGGTTCGCCGAGCGATGGCCTCTCCATGAAGGTAATCTTCCAGCGACCCTCAATGGTCTGATCAGGCGGCAGTGTAGTGCGGTCCAGCTTTTCCGTTTTGCCGTCAGGCCAGGTGAGCTCATACGCGTCCTGTCGCATGACTTCGACACCGCCACTCCGCACGAAGATTCCGGAGGCGTTCAGTTGCAACGGGGCATTACCCTGGGCAACAGCTTTTCCATCCTTGGTAATCCGGGTGACGTGTCTGCGTTCCGGCCCCTTCCTGAAGACGAAGAACGCCGTACCCTCCGGCGGGAGGGAAATCGGCACTTCATAGCGGCCACCTTTGCGCTTATACACGAGCACCGGTGTGATTCTTCCCGTCACCGGATCAAAGCGCTCGATCAGCCGGTCCCCGTCCACGCGGAAGGAGCAGATGGCCTCGACGTAGCGATTGGGCAGGTCGAACCGGTAGCGGTGCTTCAGGTTGCTCACGTCCTTGTAGGCCCACTCGTTGACGATGTGGTAGATATCCAGATCGTCGGCGAAGCGGTGGATATAGCTCAGATCCACATCCTTATTGGCGGCATAGGAGAAGTCGGGCTTTATCGCCTCCAGTTCAAGCACCTCGGCAATGCTCTTGCCGGCATACACCCGGCCTTTGCCGTAGGTGTTCATGAAGACATTCTTCTCATCAATCTTTCCCCAGAGTCGTTTGGCAATCGCCTGCACTTCCTTGTCCGACGCAGGATAACCCGTAAGCCCAGCCGCCCTTTGCGGGGGATCGCCCACCAGGACGATACCGTCGTCGACCATGCATTCTATCTTTCTGAGTACGGGGAGCGCTATGAAGTCAAGGCCTGGTTTCAGATAGAGCAAGGCGTAGTTCATGCCGTCCGGCAGATGGGGCCGCCCGTTCCTGGTTGTCGCGCGTGAGAGCAGAACCTCGGTGTTGCACATATCCCACGCATGTCCCTGCGGCACGTCGATATCGCTTTCAAGGTACAAGAAATTGGGCGAGGCGCTGCCATAGTAGGCCAAAACGTCGGCGCCATAGAGGCCCTGGGCAAGCATGTACTGGCAGCGGTTGAGGTATGCGACGAAGGTGTCGCACTGATCCCACCAGGTGACATGCCGGTTCATATGCGTGCCGGCAAAGTACTCGAAGCCCGGGATCCCATATTCGTCAGGCGCGCTGGTATAAGTATGCCAGAACAAGCGGTTGACCCCAAGGCAGAAAACCTTATCCAGGTTGCCCTTCAGTTCACGGGGCGCCCGTTCCCACTGCGGGCCTATCGAGGTGGGTCCCTCGGCGGCCAGGTATCGTTTGCCGTAAATATGGGCGGCGCTGGAGCCCTGCTTGACATGAATGCGCGCTGCCTCGGAAACGCGATGGGTATTGGCCCTCGCCCAGAATTCGCTCATGGGGACATCGTTTTTCCCCAGCGTCTGCAAGGCCTCAAGCGGCGCCCGGTGAGGGCCGCCGGACTCCGAGTGAAGAAGCAAGCCGTTGGCATGGGCCAGGTCTTTGAGCACCCGGTAGTTTTCGTCGGCCACAAGATCGGAGACGGTCAGTCGGAAATCCTCGAGAAATCGGTTCGAGATCTCGCGGCTGCCCACGATCTTGTTCGCCAATACGGGCAGGAAGGGTGACATGTCATATCCGCGCAGCCGCTTGAACGATTCCCTGAAAGCATGCGTCCAGTTCGTCAGCCCCATTTCCCAGCTATCGGTATGCACGTATTTCAGGCTGTTGCCGTTCTTCTTGGCAATATCGATCAAGGGCTGCGCGACGTCATTCCACTGGGCCTTGACGCCGTTGGCATGAATCTGATCGTAACAGAGCCCGCCCTTGTAACCGGGAGCGGCATAGTTGTTTCGTTTGCCGGTAGCGGTCATACCGTATCGAATGATCGTCCATTCGCCTTCCGGGACGTCCCAGGTGAGGGTCTCCTCGGAAAACCGGCTGGTCAGGTCAACGATGCCGTCTTGATCGATCACCACATCGTTAGCGCCATTCGGCAGTATTTTGCGAATCTCAGGCAGCCCGCTCTGTGCGTTGAATGATTTGTTTGCCCAGTTGACAAGCGTGCTTCTGTGGGTGTCCGCCTCCGTATCCACGCGCTTGAATGCCTGTACGGCGATGTCCTGGTAGTAGATCTTGGATTCAGGCTTCGGTAATGTCTGTTTGAGTTGCGTTGGGCCGGTGACATGCATTTCCGTGGCAACGATTTTCTTCATGCCATTGTCGGGTCCGATGTTCGGATTGCCGGGATCGCCCCATCCGCTCTGGATGTTCAGGCTCAACTCCAGCCCCAGTCGGTCGGCTTCCTTAACCGCGTGGGCAAAGTTTGCCTTCCATTCTTCGCTCATGAACACCGGCCCGACCTGGCCTTCCGGTCCGCCGTTATCACCGATGAGCGCGCCGCCGTACCCTTTGGCCTTCATGGCTTCGAGATCCTGGGTAATGGATTCCTTCGTGGCAAGGCCGTATTGCCAGAACCAGAAACACCGCAACTTGCTTTCTTCCGGGATGTCGGAGAAGCCGGCTTTCAAGCGGTCATAGTCAACCCTGGTACTCGTTGTCAGAGGGTAGTCAACAGCCCTGGTTTCAACGGCGAGCAGGCCGGCAAAAAGAAGCATGACCCTCAGTTTACTGATAGTTGTGTAATGGGTATTAAGCACGTGAGTAACCTCTGATTGCTGCAACTGGTTTCAAAACATGTTCTGCGCTCATTGACTGGCAAGCATATGAATGATTGTTAGCGAGTGAGGCGGCAGGTTGGCGACATCCTTCCTGAACGCCAGTTCTATTCTCTTGGGCACGACCCGGTTGGGGTTCTCGATGTCGTTATAGGAATCCGGGGTAGCGCCGGTGAGAACCGTTGCCTTGTATGTACCGCCAAGCGACACATCTCCCGTTTTGACAGTACAGGCCACGTTTTCCGAAGGATGACGGTTCACCAATGCGATTGCCCATGACTTACCTGATTCGTCCACGGTGGCGATGGCATCGACTATGGCAACGGATTCATTGCCATGGGCGAGCTTGCCCGCCGTGACCTGTACATTGGCGACACGTTCCTCGAGCAGGTTGGCATACATCGCCATGGTGTGGAAATGCGTACGTTTGACTATCCCCTGGGGATGAACATACAAGGGTCCACGGGTATTCACCAAGGGTGCGATATTGGCCATGGTAACATCTTCCGAGTGACGAAGGCAGGCATTGAAAAATGAGGCCGCAAAGAGCGCATCCGCCATGGTGTACTGGTTGGCAAGGTCGTTTTCCTTTGTCCTTCGTTCGACAAGCTCGCGAACGTCAGGGGCTTGAAAATCCTTGACGGTCTTCCGTGGAAATCCGGGATGCTGCCAGGCACGCAGATTCCATTCGTCAAAGGCGATCTTGAGCCGACCTCGCATGACGGCATTGTCGAGTGACTCGCACACAAGCGCAATGTAAGCCTCTGGATTCTCTGACTTGGTGATGGCGGTCAAATAGTCATACCTCGGTAGTTTATGCTCCCGCCGCAACCAGTAATTGTGAACTGAAATGTAGTCCAGATGTTCGCCCGCCGTCTCCAGCAGGTACGATGATACCTTGAACCCGACAGTCCGCATCCCGCCCTGAGATCCCGCGCATGTTACCTGCATACTCGGATCGAACTGCCTCATGGCCTTGGCGCCGTCACGAACTCTACGGATATACGCCTTGTCGTAACGTTCGTTCCCGACGCTCCAGAACTTGACGTTGAAGGGCTCAGGGTGGCCGTTTTGCTTGCGCAATTCGGCGAACCTGCCCGTGGTGGCGTTGCAGTAGGCAACCCAGTCAACCATCTCCTGAACGTCTGAGAAAGTGTTATGACAAATGTAGGGTTCAGCTCCCAGCCGTCGGCAAAACGCAATGAACTCATGGGTTCCGAAGCTGTTGGATTCGATCACGCCCCAGCGAGGATCGCCATAAGGCTCACGATTCTTCCCAACCCCTTTCTGCCAGTGATAACTATCCACAAAACATCCACCGGGCCAGCGAATAACCGACACCTTCAACTCCTTGAGTGCCTCGATGACATCCGTGCGAAATCCCTTCTCATCGGCCAGCAGCGATCCGGGCTCGAACACCCCGCCATAAACCTGTCTCCCAAAATGCTCGATAAATCCGCCGAAGATCATCGGGTCGTAGGTTTTGGCAGGCGTTCCCGTATCGATGATCACAGTCACCTGGTTGGAGGGCGGTTCCGACGGCTCACTTGCAGCGGCCATGCCAATCATAGCGACAGACAGCACAACCAAGCCAAGAATTCCAGAAAGGATCGTTTTTTTCATGCTTTGTCCTCGACTTTTTCTTGATAATTCGGGCAGAAGAGAAGCTCTTGGATCAATGCGACGATGTTGAAACTACCACAGTCTGGTTGAGATCCGGCGAGGTGACCGGCCAGTTAAGCGTACCGCCATCTTTGCTTTCGGCCTGAATATAGTACTCCAGATCGGCCCGCGCCGGGGGCAGGGTAACCGTGTAAACGGCACGGGCGACATGTCTCAGCGGAACCGAACTGTACTTTCCCTTTCCCAGGGGACGCCAATAGAGTTTAGTTTGCTTGACTTGATTGTGTCCCAGGAGAATGATCTTGAGCTGCAAAGACTCTCCCAACATAAGATTGGTCCGCTTGGCGGGCACGACAATACGTACGGGGCCGCGATAGTCCTGCCAGGGTTGACAGTCATCGGGCAACGGCTTGCCAAGCCGCTGCTCCAGCTTCTGATCATGCTTCGTCAGCAGTTGAGTACGTAACATGGACTGTTGCTCCACATTGGCAATCGTCCCCATCTCACTGGAGTTGTTCAGGGTGCTGAGTAAATGACCGACCATGTCACCCAGCAGCGGCACGAGTTGCCTGCGTCGTTCCAACGCCTGTGTCAAAGCGGCCTCTTGTTTCGGTTTTGAAACGTTGGGATCATCGATCTGCTTGATGAGCCCGTCCAACTGCCCGCGCCTACAACCCAGTTGCGCCATGGCCCTGGTATAGCGAAACTGATTGAGCCACCAGTCAAACCGTTCCAAAGAGCCCTTGCCCTGCACCGACGGCCGCAGTGCGGCGAACCGTTCCACAAACTGATATTTAGACTTTTCCTCTTCCCAAGGCTTGGGGTGGATCGCGACGACCCCCGGCCCTCTATTCCAATGGCTCGGTCGCGGGAAGTGACCGTCCAACTTTTCAAAGATCGCAGCGCCTTCGGCCCCCACGCCGGCGCCGAACTGGTGGCGCGCCCAGTCGCGGTAGAAATCTCCGGCAGGGAGATAGCGAGGCTCTTTCGGTGACTGTACATCAGCGACATATTCACCAACTGCACTGCCGCCGCAGTTGATTTTTCGTTGCACGCCGTTGCCCTCAATCGCAATAGCCCCGATGCAGGGGTACTCGACCTGCGCGATGAAATCGATAGACAACTGTCCGTCATCGACAACCACCTTCTCGAATACACGGTCCAGGGCCCGGTTTTTGCCGGCCCGGTCAAAGATGTCCAACCGGTCGATCACGCGTTGCCCCTGCAGCTTGACACTGAATACGCGTTTGTTCATCTGGGCGTAAGCCGGCTCACAGAATTTCAAGGTCACCGTATAGCTGCCGTCGGGCACGGCAAAACGATACCCGTCGAGATCGTAGCGAACCTGCTGATACAACTGATCGTCTTCGGTTCCGGCAATCGGTGTGTTCAAGTAGGAGGCTGCTTTCCCGCCGATGACCTGGACCGACCGATTCGATGACCGAGATGTGGATTCGGGCGACTGATCCCAAGTGCTCTGGTTCCATCCCGCCCGGGCCAGGGCCGCAATGTTCGGCCCCAATACGCGCGTCCGCCACAACAGCCCCATCAGACCGGTACAGCCGTAGGCCCGTGCCTGGGCCGCATCCTTGCGCAGGCGTCCCACCCACAACTGGGGCGTGATCATGGCCGGATCATCCTCAAACCACGGAATCGCCCATTTGTTTCGCTCCTTGAGCCCTGAGAAGTTAGGTGATACCGGCGCATTGCCCACTGAATGGTTGATGCAGCTAAACGAAATATCCTTTGACAGGGCCTGGTCAAACACCGGGAAATTATCCGCCATCCACCCCCAACCACAAATGGCCAAATCAAAAGGCGCCCGGGCAGCCGCGCCCCCCCCTACCATGCTCTGCACATCCGCCAGAAAACCCGGCACCCCTACCTCGCCCTCATGGCCCCAGAGCCAGTAGTAGTCAATCGGAAAGGTTCTCTTGATGCGGAGAAACATCCCCTCATACAACCTCTGCACCACAGTCGGATCATTCGGATCGAGACCCAGTCCTTCTAACCTCTCCTTCACCACCTGCGGAATCTTCAAAGGTCCCTCCGTGCCCACACAGGTCTTTATGCCCAGGGATTGGGCATGACGGAACACCTCGTTCAGCATGCGCCCGGCACGGGCAAACATCGCATTGCTCTGTGCCGGCGTCTCGGGAAAAGGCAAATCGTGCGGCCGGTTGATCTCCGGGCCGTAATCGTCGGTCGGGAATATGTCCGCTGCCCCAAAGCTGAATTCACCCGTCTTCATCGGTCGATAACAACCATAGGCCGCGTATCGCTGGGTGTTGTGCCAGGACGTACTGTCACTGACTTTCACCGTGCCGTCCGGATGGCAGTCTTCAGGCAGCCCAATCCAAACGGTCGGTTCCGGGCCCAAGGCCCCCTTGGGATAGGTATGCAGCCCCACGAAGTTCATACGCATCTTCGGCAACTGTGAAACCACGGCCTTCCACTCCTCCAAGGTCCACCAATCCGGGCCTTCCGGGAAATCGTGGAACGGCAGGATGCCCCGTAGTGCGAACAGGGGCCGGTGAACTTCATCCAAAGAGGGGATCTCAAACGCGACTTTTTCGTCGGGGATCACATCGCCGTGCAGATAAAATCGCACACCGAGCGTCTCGATAAAATGATAGGCCCCGTACAGGACGGCCACCTCGCTGCCGCCGGTAATACGAAGGACCCTATTTCCCCCCCGATCGATTGTTCTCAGGCGATACGCCTGGTCGCTCAGTGATGCATCCAGAACGATTTCGATCGCTGGGCCTGTCGCCGAGAGCCCCTCCTCTATCAACGGCAGTTCTCCGGTACGCAGATACACATAGCGCCGAATTTCCTTGGCAGCCAACCTTTGAACAGCGGAGGCATCATCAGTACAGACGATGACGCAAGCGGGTGTTATTGCCTGATCAATAAAACTGATGACCTGTTTCGCCATGTGCTGGTAGCCACTGCCGTTCCAATGGAACTTGTCACCGTGAGCGAATTGAAGCTTACCGCTCATCAGTGCATAGAGATCATTGACCGGGATGCCGTATTCCTTCATTACCTTGGCAGCGATAATATTCCGGTCTCTTATTGTCTTATTGTTGACCAGGTCGAGTGTAATCGGTTTGCCTTTTTGGGTGATCTGGGTGGTACTGGCCCATATCAACTTTGCACCTTTAGCGTGCTGGCGAAAAATATCCACGTATGCTCTCAGCAGTGGTTCGTATTCATCCGTGAGAATCCTTCCTTTCGGCCAGCCATGCAGACCGATATTAAAATGGATCACGTGGTAAGGGCCGCGCGTTAGGACCTTCTTCAGGTCGGCATGCAGGTACTCGCTCTTTAGATGCAGGGGCGTCAGCCACACTTCAACCGTTGCTTTCCCCTGCAACCCGGCAGCAACATGGCCGCGGTACCCGTTCATAATCGAATCACCGATCAAGAGGACCTTGGGCGTATGACCCGGATTCTCGGCCGGATAGAACCGCCACGGCCCCCCGTCCGAATGTAATCCAAGTTTTTCATCACCCTGCCCGGCAAGCAGCACGGACGCGGAGAACAGTACACACAAGCCTAGTATCTTTTTCATGATATCCTTCCTTGCTACTTCAGCAACTCCATTACTACCAGCAACGTGGGTAATCCAGCGTCCGGAGGGTGACCTGCTACCACGCCGGGCGAGACAACGCTCGCCCCTCCTGAAAAACGCTACCGTTTACAGTCATAATGACATGCTTTCGCTATCCTTATGGCGGGCGCCATCTTCGAAGTCACCGCACCTTCAACTCAAGCCTGCCCTGGCCCTTGTGCTCAAAAGGACCGGCACAGGGATGGGCGGTGTTTCGCTTGTTTCCGAAGTAATCGGTGTCAATGCGGTAAGGCGAACCATCGGGTTGTTCATAGGGAAGATTGGGGGTCTTCGCTTTGTCGAGTAGAGCACTGGTCACCAGGGGGCGTTTTCGTGAGGCCCATACCCTATCGAGCGTCATGCGGAGAATCACACTGTCTGGTTTTTCCTCCAGCTTGATCTCGGGGTCGACCTCCGCCTGCACGAGTGGATTGGGCTCGTGCTTTGACGGCTTGGCGCCGTTGAGGAACAGGTTTCCGTCCATGAAGACCGGCAGTTTAGCGGCATCGTAGCCGGCCAGACCGCCATTGACGAAGATGTTGTTGTAGTAGCGTTCATCGCCGCTGGGGTTCGGCGCCAAGCCCGCCACGTTCGTGGCGTGGGCCCCGAGATGCGGCGTGAGCCGGCGTTCGCCAACAAGGACACGTACCCGCCCGGCGATCAGGTTGTGCACGTAGGCGGCGCCCTGGGAGTTGACCAGGATGCCGTTCTTGGACAGGAGGATGTTGTTGTCCACCAGGAAGGGGCCGTGATTGACTTCCACAAACAGGTCTTCACTGGGGCCGTTATCGTGCAACAGGTTGCGCGTGACGCGCGTGCCCTGGGTCATCCAGTCCAGCCAGATCCCACGATTGGTCCTGTAGATATGGTTGCGACTGATGAGGGTATCGACGGCCCCGTGGAACTTGATCCCGGCCATTTCGGCGCCGGTGAACAGGCGTCGCACGTGGATGTCGTGGATGGTATTGTCCGTGACCTGACTGAACACCGGTCCCATGCTGCCAACGATCCCCGCCTGCTCGCAGTGGGAGATATGATTGTTGCGCACCACGTGGTGACCGATGTTGGCCTTGGACCAACCCTGGGCCAGGGCGCGCTCGATCGTCTTGACGTAGCCTTCGGCCGAGTTCTGCGAGGTGTTGTCGAACTCGTCGCCGTGCTTGCCGAGTGTCACACCCGTACACACGGAGTAGCGGATGTGATTGTCCTCGATGATCCATCCCTTGCTCCAGTGGGTCCCGATCAGGCCGATCTGCTCGGCGGTCGGCGGCGCCCAGGGGGTGGCCGCGTGCATCATCGTGAAACCGCGTACGGTGATGTAGTTGACACCTGGTTTCTCAGGGTAGAACACGGCTTGCCGCACATTGATCTCGACCTGGGCTTCATTGGGATTGACGTCTTTGAATTGCGCCCAGATTGTGGTGTGCGAATCATCCACCTGCGCAAACCACAGACGCAGACCCCGTGTGTTTGGCGAATCGGGGCCCCGGAAGACCAGACAGAGCGTCTTGGTCCCACTGGTGGGCTTTATCTTGGCCTGGAACGACGACCAGGATTGCCAGCCACCTGTATTGGGCACCACACAGTTGCCCAGCAGTTTCCCATCCGGCGTGTCCTGGCGAATTTCGATGATGCCGCCCCGCGTGGCCGAAGCCGCGCGAATCTCGATCTGTCGACAGCGTTTTCCCAAGTCCACCTTCTCATAGCGCACCCAGTCGCCCTGAT
>Ga0208279_1000140_pt1 | contig 67701 bp, 57 predicted proteins | sample AntAceMetag02UKM_FD_184766 | JGI IMG/M metagenome (GOLD analysis project Ga0208279, IMG submission 184766) | Saline lake microbial communities from Ace Lake, Antarctica - Antarctic Ace Lake Metagenome 02UKM (SPAdes) (version 2) | ecosystem: Environmental > Aquatic > Non-marine Saline and... | reverse complement strand
GCTGGATTTACTAACATCATGGCATCTATGGCTCACTATTGCACGGCTTCTTGATCAGAATCAGTTGCCGTTTGTCGATCATGAGCTACCAAAGCTTCCTCTCCGACAAACTGCTAGAACCGCTTGCGTGAAGAAAGCCCCCTGATCTGTTTCAAAACCGGGGGCTTTTGCATCTGTCCAGATGTATCTTTTCAATAAATGGGGGTGAGGTGGAGCAATGCCAGCATCTTGCTGGCATCTAGCGACCAAGATGGTCGCGTTCCCCCAGGATATTGAGAAGATACGTCCATCGCACGTTTGGGCCGCTCTGATGGGAGTGATTCAAGAACTCAAAATGGAACACGGATAGTCACAGATCAGACGAATTCTCACTGATCTTTCCGTGTTTATCCGTACAACCTGTGTTGATCCGTGTCCCATTCAGCGGGGTGCTCTAAGCGGGTGTGCCACCCGCGTCCCACATCCAGGAGGAATGGTTTGCATCCAATACAGAGCAGGATTAACAGAATTAACGGGATCCGAAAATTCTGCAAATCCTGTTCTTGTATCGCTTATGACGACTCTTGCCCTGGGTCCTTACCCTATGCTGCAGAGGCCAATAGGCAAGGAGATCGAGTGCTCATGCCAGATAATGAGCCATTCCTGCCGCACTCTGCAATCTGCCAATGACGCAAGACTATCTCACCGAGTTGCTGACAACCTATTGGTTCGCCCCGCCCGTGGCGCTGTGGCGGGCGGTCGAGTTGCGCGTGGCGGCGGAGGAGCGGTACGAGCGCCCCCTGCTCGACCTGGGCTGCGGCGACGGGCTGGTCGGGCAGGTGCTGTTCGGGATAGAGGGGTGCGTGGACGTGGGACTCGACCCCTGGGCGGATCAACTGCAGAGCGCGGCCCGGTCGGGCGTGTACCGGCACGTGAACCAGGCCGACGGCCACCGCTTGCCCTACGCCGACCGCACGTTCGCCACCGTCTTCAGCAACTCGGTCCTGGAGCACATCCCCGACGTGGAGCCGGTCGTGCGCCAGGTGGGGCGGGTGTTGAGAACCGGCGGCCGTTTCATCTTCACCGTTCCCTCCGACGCCTTCCGTCACCTGCTCGACGGTTATATCCGGCCGGTGGAAGCCGGAGACGTCGAGAAGGCCGGGTGGTACGCAGCCGCTGTGGACGTATGGTTGGAGCATCACCACTACCACACGCCCGACGAATGGCGTGATATTCTGGCCAGCGCCGGGATGACGCTGGCAAAAGCGCGCTATTACATCCCGGAGGAGGTCGAACGGCTGTGGGACCGGATGAATGACCGCTATGGTCTCAGGCAGCACCGGTCGGTGTGGGGATTGCTGGCCTCGCCCCGGCTGCGGTCCCTGGGCTACCAGGCATTCCTGCGCCGTGCCGTCGTGCGGAGCCTCGGCCGCCGCTGGCGGCCCTACTACGAGATGGACGTCCCACCCGGCGAGAAGGGCGGCGGCTTGCTCGTCGTGGCCCGGCGAGAGGAGTAACATCAATTGCAATCTGCAGTCCACAATCCGCAATCGGACGTCTGGGACCGTTTCGTCGCGGCACAGCCCAATGCACACATCCTCCAGACTAGCCCCTGGGGTGCGCTCAAATCGCAGTTCGGGTGGGCCGGCGAGCGGGTAGGGCTGGCCCAGGGGGGCGAATTGGTCGCCGGGGCGCAGGTGCTTTATCGGCGCTTGCCGGCCGGACTGGGACGCCTGGCCTATGTCCCCAAGGGGCCCCTCGTGGATTGGGCCGGCGAGGGGCAACTGACCGCGCTCCTGGTGGCCCTCGACCACGCCGCCAGATCACAAAGGGCCATCGCGCTCATGCTTGAGCCTGATCTGCCCGACGAGGCCGTTCATCAAGAACAGTTGCGCACGCTTGGCTTTCGCCCGTCCCCCTTCGATAGCCTTCAGCCCCGTCGCACCCTTGTCGTGGACATCTCCCCCGACGAGGAACGGATTCTGGCGGCGATGAAGTCGAAGACGCGCTACAACGTCCGGCTGGCGGCGCGCAAGGGTGTGACGGTGCGAGAGGCTGCTGAGGCCGACCTGCCGGCCTTCCACGCGCTGATGGCCGCCACCGCTGCGCGGGATCGCTTCGGTGTCCATACCCCGGCCTACTACGAGGCGGCCTACCGGCTGTTCGTGCCCCGGGACCGGGCACGGCTGCTCCTGGCCGAGGTGGAGGGGGAACCGGTGGCGGCGCTGATGGTCTTCGCGCTCCCGCCTCGGGCCTGGTACTTCTACGGAGCCTCGGCCAATGTCCATCGCGAGAAGATGCCCACCTACCTGCTCCAGTGGGAGGCGATGCGCTGGGCCAGGTCCTTGGGCTGCACGACCTACGACCTGTGGGGTGTCCCCGACGAAGACGAGCAGAAGTTGGAGGCGGAGTTCACGCAGCGGCGGGATGGGTTGTGGTCCGTCTATCGCTTCAAGCGGGGCTTTGGCGGGCGACTGGTGCGCAGCGTGGGCGCATGGGACCGGGTCTACGCGCCGCTGCGGTATCGGTCGTATCGCTGGATGCTGGCGGCTCGGAAATGGGTACTGGATACTGGATACTGGGTACTGGATACTTGATATTGAATGCTGGATGCCCGGCGGCGAAGATGAAATCACGCATCACGCATCACGCATCACGAATCTACGAAACACGAATCACTAACCCCGAACAGTGGAACGTGGCGTTGGCTAATTTGCCCGCCGCCCACGTCCTGCAGACCTGGGAGTGGGGCGTGTTCAAGTCCCGCTACGGGTGGCAGCCAACCCGCTATCTGTGGCTGGGGCCGGAGGATGACCAGCCCCGCGCGGCTGGTTCGGTGTTGACCCGCCGGCTGGGTCGCTGGCCGGCACCGGTGATGTACGTTCCCAAAGGCCCGGCTCTGGACTATGGAGACACCGCGCTTCTGGAGCGGGTACTGGCCCACCTGGAGGCCACGGCCAGGCGAGAGCGGGCGCTGTTCGTCAAGATAGACCCTGACGTGCGGGCCGACACGGCCGAAGGGGAGGCGGTCGTGGAGACGTTGCGCCGCCGGGGTTGGCGCGTCTCCCGCGAGCAGGTGCAGTTCCGCAACACTGTCCTGCTCGACCTGAGCCGCAGCCCTGACGAATTGCTGGCGGCGATGAAGTCCAAGTGGCGCTACAACACGAGGCTGGCGGCGCGCAAGGGGGTGACTGTGCGGGGGGGCACGCCGGCCGACCTGCCGCTGTTGTACGAGATGTACGCCGAGACCGCCGCTCGCGACGGATTTGTCATCCGTCCCCAGGACTACTACCGCGACGCCTGGTCTGCTTTCATCGAGGCGGGATTGGCGCAGCCGCTGATAGCCGAGGTGGCGGGGGAGCCGGTGGCGATGGTGCTCATCTTCTGCTTTGCTTCGAAGGCGTGGTATATGTACGGGGCATCCCGCGCCACCCACCGCGAGAAGATGCCGAATCACCTGCTCCAGTGGGAAGCGATGCGGTGGGCGCGTGAGCAGGGCTGCACGGTCTACGATATGTGGGGCGCGCCGGACATCCTGGACGAGTCGGACCCGCTGTGGGGCGTGTACCGCTTCAAGCAGGGGTTCGGCGGGGAGTTTGTGACCCGCGTCGGGGCCTGGGATTTCCCCGTATCGCGGATTGGCTACTGGCTCTACACCGGTGCGATGCCTCGCGTGCTGGCGGCGATGCGCTGGCGGCACAGGCGGCGGTTAGCAGTTGGCGGTTAGCCGACGGCCCCTGCGCTGGCAGCGTTGCTTTCATGGTGGGGCAAATTGCCAATTTGCCCTACGTTGGCCCCAGAATATTGAGATGATACTGGAAATATGTGGTATAATGGCGTAAGACACCTGCACGTTGTCGAAAGGAGGAACTTATGTCTGACCGAGAGTACCACGGGAAAGAGGAAGAGAAAGAGCACGAGAAAGAGCACGAGAAGGAAGAGGAAAAGTCGATGGGAGCATGGGGTTACGAGAAGTGGCATCGTGACCCGCTCAGCGGTATCGTGTGGGCCGCTATCCTCATCTGGGCCGGGCTGGTGCTGCTCGCGGGGAATATGGGGTATCTGGCCAACCAGAGAGTGCTCGGCCACCGTTTGGAGGCCTGGCCGGTCATCCTCATAGGGGCTGGGATGATTATTCTCCTGGAGGTGGTCGTGCGCCTGCTCATGCCGTCCTACCGGCGGCCAGTGGGGGGCACGTTCATTTTCGCCATCATCCTGCTGGGCCTCGGATTGGGGAATCTGGTGAGCATGGCTGTGGTCTGGCCGCTCGTGCTGATCGCCATCGGTCTGTCCATATTGCTGCGTGGCCTTTTCCGGAGGCGCTGACCAGGAAGTCCCGTCCAAGACCTCCAGATCGTTACTACTCAGGCATAACCAGGAACACAGAGTTGCGCAGAGGATGCACAGAGTTTCACGGAGAGAAAAAGACCAAGTTTGCCCATAATACCATGCTTTAGCAAAGAATACAGCGTTTGCATACGGGCTATCTCCCTATCTCTGTGGTTCTCTGTGTCTTCTCCGTGTAACTCTGTGTAACGACTGCTGGGCTGAGTAGTTGCTCCGGATCTGTCTAAAGCCGCCCCAGATTGAGCGTCGTGAACTCGTCCCACCCATAGCGCAGGGGAGTCCACCACCGGTCGCGGCCAATGCAGCGGAAGTAGGGCGGCCGGAAGGCGAGGATCAGGTCACCGATCTTGTAGCGGGGCAGGATCGGCGTCGAGACGATCAGGCTGCCCATCTCGCCGGGCCTCATCTCGTGCAGCATCTTGATGCCCGACCCTGCCCTGAGCCTGGTCTGCACCTCGAAGAGGAAAAGATCGTAGTTGGGCACCCATGCCCGGCGCTCGTCCCGCTGCTGGCCGAACATGCCCTCTGTGGTACCATAGATTTCGCGGATGGCGGCCGGCCCATAGAGGGCATTGAGTGCTGGTTCGTAGCGCGTATTGATGCCCGGCACGCTCCCCAGTGTCAGCACCTGCGTTTGCCACAGGTCCTTGGGGTAGATGGAGTGGACCCTCCGCAGGTAGCGGGCGAAGCGGATGGCGGTCGGGGCGACGCCACCCACCAGCGTGACGTTCTCGTCCTTGCACTTTTGGTAGGCCAGTTCGAAGCGGTTCTCCCAATCGCGGATGGTCTTGCCACCACCCAGCGCGTCAATCTCGTCCTGCGCCGGAACCGAGCGGATGGGCGTGAAGGCGGACACGTATTTGACGTAGATGCCCGAACTATAACCGTACTCGACCTCGCGCTCCCCTACCTGCACCGTCCCCACCACCGAGGGGAAATTCAGATTCAGATTGACTCCTTCAAATAGATCATACCGGCTGCTGTTGACCACATAGTTCATCATCGCCCGCCCGGCGCTGATACGCATACGAAGGTCGGTGGGCGTCATCGGGATGAACTTGGACTCGCCCTCCGTCGTGCCTCGAGTGATGGCCCAGCCGACCGGCTCCTCGCTGAGCAGCAGGCGCACCTCCCCGGCCATCACCCGCTGGATGAGCGGTTTGTAGTCCTCGTAGGTGGCGACAGGGAAGGCGCGACGATAGTCCGAAATCGTTTCGATCTGGGCTGCGCCGTGCTGGACGCCGTAATCTGTCTGGGTGTAACTCTCCAGGAGACGCTGTAGCACTTCCTGTTGGGCCTTGGCCGGGTCGTCTATGGCGTCGTGCCAGGGTTGCAAGAGAGCGGTGAGCATTCCAGCCACCGCCTGGGTGTCATTGCCGATCATTGATCTGTCTCCTGGGCAGGTTTGTAATCAATGTGGCGGACCACGGGGAGGTCTGCGCCTACCAGTCTACCACATTGACCTGATGAGGGCAAGCGGGGCGCAACCCTGCCCGCCTGTTCGCGTATAGTATACAGGCGCTCCAACTGCGCCGCTGTGATGCGTCATTCCAGGCTGCTGCGCTCCTTTCGGTCGCTCGGAATGACAGTAGCTGAGTAATAGCACGATGATAATGTAAGGAGACATACTATGTCAGACGTTCAAGAACCGTTTGAAGACGAATCGGAAGCGCTGCCTCATAGGCCACGCCGCCGCCCGCCCTCTTTCTTCTGGCCACTGGTGCTCATTGGCGCGGGCGTCATGCTGTTGCTGTCGAATCTGGGCTATCTGCCCTGGCAATCGTGGAACATCCTCTGGCGACTCTGGCCGCTGCTGCTGGTTGCGCTTGGCATTGACGTGTTGATCGGCCGGCGCTCGATGGTCGGGGCCATCATCAGCGGGCTGCTGATCATGATGCTGATCGGCGGCGCAGTGGCTGTTGTGCTTTTCGCGCAGAACATCCCGGCACTGGCCAATCTGACCCAGCCAGTTGAACTGCGCACCGAGCACGTCGAACATCCGCTGGCGGGCGTGCAGAGTGCCTCTGTCACCATTGACTGGACCAGCGCACCCGCCTACCTGAGCACGCTGCGCGATTCGCCCAATCTCATCGAGGGGGACGTCACTTATCGCGGTGAGTTGATCTTCGATGTAGACGTGCGCGGCGATCAGGCCGACGTAGAACTGGACAGTTATTTCTCCGGCCCCTGGTTCGGGCCATTTGACTTCGGCGGCCGGGTGAAAGACCGCTGGGACGTGAGACTCAGCCCCGATGTGATCCTCGATCTCACGCTTGACGCCGGTTCTGGCCCCTGTGACTTTGACCTGACCGGCCTGCAGGTCAGCGACCTCTTCCTCGACAGCGGCTCTGGCTCCGTTGATCTGGGCCTGCCGTCCGGCAGCGCCTTCGAGGCGCGCATTGACGGTGGTTCAGGCTCCATTGCCATCACTCTGCCCGAAAGTGTGGGCGCGCGGGTGGTGCTCGATTCGGGCAGTGGATCCTTCCACCCCGACGAGCGATTCCGGCTGGTGGAGGGCGAGCGCGGCGACGACGGTGTGTGGGAGACGGACAACTTCCGCACGGCTGATCACACCGTCGAATTGAGGATAGACCAGGGATCAGGCTCCATCAGCATCCGCTGAGAGATGACACCGAACCGTCGTGAGCGTGATACGCCTGCGACGAGAACGAGGGTGAATAGGGCCGCAGTGTTCGTTCTGCGGCCCTTTTTGACGTTCCGGGTTTGTCCCAACCTGCGTCTTGCCCGCACCCCACTGAGTGTGCTATAATGGCAATCAGGCCGGCAGATGACCGGACGGTATCATCTCAATATTTTGGGGCAGCAGGATTACCCCGGATGCAGAAATACACGATAAAGACCACCGCAAACGAGAGGGCAGACACTATCGTGTTTTTCCCTATCCGTGGTAATCTTGGTCTCATCAATTTCCCCAACTTTTTGAGCAGATGCACCGAAAGGATGAAAGGAGAAACAGAACCATGACAGGGATCACCTACATCCCCATAGACATCATTGAGAATTTCATGATTGATGTATTCCAGGGGCTCGGCACCCCCGAAAGGGACGCCCGCATCTGCGCCGACGTGCTCATCGCCTCTGATCTGCGGGGTATCGAATCCCACGGCGTGGGCCGCCTGAAGTATTACTACGACCGCATCAAGGCCGGCGTCCAGTTTACCCGGACCGAGATGGAGATCGTCAAGGAGACGGAGACCACCGCGCTGGTGGATGGTCATCATGGCATGGGCCACGTGACTGCCTACCGTTCCATGCGGCTGGCAATGGACAAGGCCAGGCAGTACGGCCTGGGCGCTGTGACCGTGCGTAACGGTACCCACTTCGGCATCGCCGGATACTACCCGCTGATGGCGGTCAGGGAGGGGATGATGGGGCTCACCGTGACCAACGCCCGCCCCGCCGTCGCCCCCACGTTCAGCACTGAGCCGATGCTGGGGACCAACCCCATCGCCTTCGCCGCACCTTCTGACGTGGACTACCCGTTCTGTTTTGACGGAGCCACTCCCATCACCCAGCGAGGCAAGATTGAGGTGGCGTCCCGCGCCGAAAAGCCCGTGCCCGAAGGGTGGGTCATTGACGCTGAAGGGAACCCACTCACCGACCCGGACAGGATTCTCGAGGACATGGGCAAGGCGATGGCCGCTCTCCTGCCGCTGGGCGGCGCGGGGGAGGAATTGGCCGGTTACAAGGGGTATAGCCTGGGCGCGATGGTCGAAATTCTCTCCGCCTCGTTGTGTGGGGGAGTGTTTATGAAGGATCTGCTGGGATTCGCCCCGGACGGTTCCCGCCGCCCCTACATGCTGGGCCATTTCTTCCTGGCGATAGATATCGAGCACTTCATCCCACTCGAAGTTTCCCGCCGCATCACGGGCCAGATCATGCGCGCGCTACAGGACGCGCGCAAAGCGCCTGGCGCAGCGCGCGTCTACGTGGCCGGGGAGAAGGAGTACGAGAAAGAAAAGCAGGTGCGCGAGCAGGGCGTCTCTGTCAACCCCAACCTGCGCCGCGAGTTGCAGATCATGCGGGACGAATTGAATATCTCTGGGTACGAGGTCTACTTTTAGGGAGTAGGGAGTAGGGAGTAGGGAGTAGGGAGTAGGGAGTACCGTGAAGTATCTTGAGCCACAGAGGAAAAAGGAGGCTGGTATGGAACTGGAGGGGAAACGTATCGCTATTCTGGCTGAGGACAACTACCAGGAATTGGAACTGTGGTACTCACTCCTGCGCATGCGCGAGGCTGGCGCGGAGGTGATTGTCGTCGGCATGCCTGGCGTGCAGGAATACCACAGCAAACTGGGTTACCCGGTGAAGGTAGACGCTGCTGCCGACGCAGTCTCGGCCGGCGACTTTGACGCCGTCATCATACCGGGCGGCTACGCGCCTGATCGGATGCGCCGTCACCAACCCATGCTCGACCTGGTGAGGGCCGTCTTCGAGCGCGGTGGTGTTGTGGCGGCCATCTGCCATGCTGCGTGGGTGCCTATCTCCGCAGGCATTATGGAGGGCAAGCGGGCTACCTGCTTCTCGGCGATCAAGGATGACGTGATCAACGCTGGCGCTGCCTACGTTGACGCAGAAGTGGTCCGGGACGGCAACCTGATCACCTCACGGGTGCCCAGCGATCTGCCTGCTTTTTGCCGCACGATTATCGCGGCGCTGAAGTGAGACCTGCACCCATCGGGCCATCCCCTGCTTCACGAGCCCCTTATTTGCTTTCCGCTCTCCTGCTTTCCGAAGAGGCAAGGAGAATGTGACCCTGCGACTTGCGCTACAGGGCATGAGGTGCTACACTTACACCTGCCTGTTCTGCGGCCCAGCGGAGATCGGCTCAGGGGGAAAAGATGAGCGACGACAAAGGGAAACCCAGACACGTACGTATGGGAAAAATGGTATGGATCGGGATTGGCCTTGGGGTGCTCTATTGGATTCTTGAATCCGCCATAAATGCTGTCGTGTTCCACGAGGGCGATCTTGTCGGGCAGATACTCGCCCCAGGTGCGCATGAAGTATGGGTGCGTTCGCTGACTGTATGCATCCTTGTCGCGTTCGGTGTTTATGTCCAATTCGCTATCGCCGAGCGCAAGCGGGCGGAGGAAAAGACCCGGCAGCGGACGGCCCAGTTGGAGGCGCTGCGAGAGGTGGAGTTGGAACTTACCGCCCAGTTGGACCTGGATGTTCTTCTTCGCTCCATCGCCTCGCGGGCCGTTGAGCTGCTGGAGGGTACCGGGGGCGGCCTCTATCTCTACCGGCCGGAGCAGGACGTGCTGGAGTGGGTTATGTCCGTTGGCTCCACCGTGGCACCCGCTGGGACCATTCTTCACCGGGGCGAGGGTCTCTCCGGCAAGGTTCTGGAGACCGGCGAGCCGCTCATCGTGGACGACTACCAGCACTGGGAGGAGCGGGCGGCCGTCTACGAGGGTTACCCCTTCATAGCCGTCGTGGGCGTGCCCGTCCGCTGGGGTGACGAGTTTCTGGGTGTCGTGAACGTCGTGGCCGCCCCCCCGCGCACCTTCTCCCCGGCCGACGCCGAACTGCTGGGCCTGTTCGCCACCCAGGCCGCTGCCGCCATCCACAACGCCCGGCTGTTCGACTCGCTGGCCCGCGAGAAGGAGCGGCTGGGCCTGCTCTACCGGTTGAGCCACCATCTCTCCGAGAGCCCGGGCATCCACGACGTGGCGCAGCGGGCGCTCGATGACATCTGTGCCGTCGTCGGGGCCATGAAGGGTGTCGCCCTGGTGCGCGAACCAGGCAGCGACCGCCTGCGGCTGGTCGCCGTCTCCGGGTACGATGCAGAGTCGGTGGAGGTGTTGAATGGGCGGATTGGGCTGCGGGTAGGAGACGGTCTGGCCGGCTGGGTGGCGGCGCAGCGGCAATCGGCGTTGGTGGAGGACGTGACGAAGGATGAGCGGTGGAGGTTGGTGCCGGGGGTGGATGACCGGGCCTGCTCGGCCCTCAGCGTGCCGCTGCTCGGCGGGGATGAATTGGTGGGCGTGCTCAGTATCTATGGCGACCGGGAGGGCTTCTTCGACGAGGAGCACCTCCGGCTGGTGGAATCGGCCGCCGCCACGGTGGCCGCCGCAATCGCCAGCGCCCGGCTGTACGAGCAGGCCCGGCGTCGCGCCCTGGAGCAAGGGACGCTGCGGGAGGCGGCGCTGGCACTGACGACCGCCCTGGACCGGGACGAGGTGGTCGGGCTTATCCTGGCCCAGTTGCAGGAAGTGGTGCCCTACGACAGCGCCTCGGTCCAGTTGCTCAGGACCTGCCCTGAGCGTGGCCGAGAGGGGGATCGGCTGGAGATCGTGGGCGGGCGGGGCTTCCCCAACCTTCCGGACTTGTTGGGCCTCTCCTTCCCCGTGGACGGCGACAACCCCAACAGCGAGGTGATCCGCACGCGGGCTCCCTTCATCGTGGAGGATGCCCCGGCCGTGTACGGGGGGTTCCAACGTGAGCCCTACAACCAGGCTGGCATCCGCTCCTGGCTGGGAGTGCCGATGCTGGTCGGCGAGCGGCTGGTGGGGATGATCGCGCTGGATAAGCGGGAGCCGGCGTTCTACACCGAGGAGCATGCCCGGCTGGCCGAGGCGTTTGCCGCCCAGGCCGCCATCGCTATCGAGAACGCCCGCCTATTCCAGGCGGAGCGGGAGCAGCGAGAACTGGCCGAGCGGCTCCGGGAGACGACGCTCCTCGTCAACAGCAGTCTGGACCTGCAGGAGGTCCTGGAATTGATTCTGGAGCAACTGGCCCGGGTGATCCCTTACGACAGCGGATCGGTCCAGATCCTGGAACCGGATGCCACTCGAATCATCGCCATTCAGAACCTACCGCCGCAAGAGATGGGCCGTCGTTACCCGCTGGACCAGTTCCCGTACAACCGCCGGCTGGCCGAGGGGGAGGGGCCGATCGTCGTTGGGGACACGCATGAGGATAGTCAGGAATGGATAACCATCGATGGGCTGGAGCACATACGGGCCACCATCGGCGTGTCGTTGAAGGTGCGAGACCGGGTGATCGGCATCCTGACGGTTCACAGCCGCCAGCCGGGAGTCTACACCGGGGCCGATGCCCGCATCGTCCAGGCGTTTGCCCAGCAGGCGGCTATCGCCATCGAGAACGCCCGGCTCTTCCAGGCGGAGCAGGAGCAGCGGGAACTGGCCGAGGCGCTGGCGGAGGCGGCCGCCGCCGTCGGCAGCACGCTGGACCTGGATCAGGTGTTGGATCGCATCCTGGACCAGGTGGAGCGGGTCGTCACTGGGGACGCCTGCAACATCATGTTGATTGAGGACGGCGGCGCCCGGATGGTCCGCTGGCGAGGGTACGAACGCATGGACATAGAAGTTCTCGGTATCTCATTCCCCATCGCCGAGTACTCCGGTCTGGAGAAGATGGTGCAAACGGGGAAGCCGGTCGTCGTGCCGGACACGACGGCTGATCCCGGTTGGGTGGTGTCAGGGAGGTGGGAGTGGCTGTGCTCCTACGTCGGCGCGCCCATTCAGGTGACGGGCCTGACGGTGGGTTTCCTGAACGTGGACGGCACCCGGCCGGGGCAGTTCGGCCCTGCCGACGCCCGGCGGCTGGAGGCTTTCGCTGGCCACGCCGCTGCCGCCATTGAGAACGCTCAGTTGTACCGGGAACTGCTCAACTACACTGAGAGGCTGGAGGAGCGTGTGCGGGAGCGGACCGCTCAGATCCAGGCCCAGTATGCCCGACTGGACGCGATCCTGCGCAGTACGTCCGACGGCATCGTCGTCATTGACACGGCGGGTGAGATTCTCCACACCAACCCCGTCGCCCATGCCTGGCTCACCCGGACCCTCTCGCCGGAGGATGCGGCGCGACTGTGGGAGATGGTGCGGGATCTGGCAGGGCGGGCGGAGGAGCGGCCGGAGGAGGTGCTGGAACTGACAGGGTTGGACCTGCAATTGAGCGCTGCCCCCATTTCGGAACCGGGGGTGGAGGGGGCAGCGGCGGTGGTGATGCTGCACGACGTCAGCCACCTCAAGGCGCTGGACCGGCTGAAGTCCCGCTTCGTGTCCAATGTCTCCCACGAACTGCGGACGCCGATCACGACGATCAAGCTGTATGTTCATCTGATGCGGCGTAGGCCGGAAAAGAGGGAGCAGTACCTGGATATGTTGGAGCAGGAGACGGACCACCAGGTGCGGCTGGTGGAGGACATCCTGCAGATTTCACGCATAGACGCCGGGCGGCTGGAGGTGAGCCCTCGACCGATCCCCCTCAACGAGTTGACCGAGGCGGTCGTCTCCGGCCACCAGGTGTTGGCTGAGGACCGGGAGGTGGTGTTGGAGCACCACCCGGCGGAGCCGGGGCCGGTGGCGCTGGTGGACCCGGATCGGCTGATGCAGGTGCTGAACAACCTGGTGCGAAACGGGATTCAGTACACGCCGGGGAGGGGGCAAGTGATGGTCTCCACCGGCAAAGAGGAAGCACAGGGGCGGGTGTGGGCGACGGTGACGGTGACAGACACAGGGATGGGGATTCCAGAGGAGGAATTGTCCCACATCTTCGATCGTTTCTACCGGGGGGAGAGGCCACGGGCGATGCAGATTTCTGGGACCGGCCTGGGGCTGGCGATTGTGAAGGATATCGTGGAACTGCACGGAGGACGGGTGACGGTGGAGAGCCGGGTGGGGGAGGGGGCTGTCTTCACCATCTGGCTGCCGTCTACCGACTAGCGAGGTGGCCAGCGTCTCGATCGGGCGAGGGAAAAGTGGGATGGGCTTGCGTAAGGGTGGGAGGTGGAGGTATGGGTGAGCAGCGCGTTCTGGTCGTGGAGGACAACGTGTCGCTCCTGGCGGCTATTCGAGATACTCTAGAGGTGGAGGGCTTGATCGTCTTCACCGCCACCGACGGAGTGCGGGCGTTGCAGGTGATGGAGGATGTCCGCCCCGATTTGATCGTGGCGGACATCATGATGCCCCGGATGGACGGGTACGCTCTCTACGAGGAGGTCCGCGCTCGCCCGGAGTGGGTGCCTATCCCCTTCCTCTTCCTCACCGCCAAGGCGGACAAGGAGGACGTGCTGATGGGGAAGAGCCTGGGGGCCGAGGATTACATCACCAAGCCCTTCGATCCCCAGGAATTGCTGGTGGCGGTGCGCGCCCGGTTGGGGCGTGCCCTCGCTATTCGGGAGGTCACGGAAGTGGAGTTCGACCAACTCAAGCGGCAGATCACCACTGTCCTGGGCCACGAACTGCGCACACCCCTCACCTACGTCCGTGGCTACACTGAATTAGCGCTGGACGATGTCTCGTCTCTCTCCCCCGACGATATCCAGATGTTCTTGTTGGGGATCAAACAGGGCGCCGACCGGCTGAACCGGCTGGTGGATGATCTCCTGCTCCTGGTGCAGCTGGACACCGGCCAGATGGCAAGGGATTTCCGCCTGGTGGCCCAGGTATGCCGTGATCTGGGCGAGATTCTGGAGCGCACGGCCCAGCAGTACGAGCAGCAGGCAGCAGATTGCGGCGTGACGCTGGAGACGGAGGTGGAGCCCGACCTGCCGCCGGTGTTGCTGTGCGATCTTCTCTTCACGGACGCCCTGGGGCGGCTGGTGGACAACGGGATCAGGTTCTGCCGGGGTGAGGGGAAGCGGGTGACGGTGAGTGCCCGGGTTGACGACGGCTGGGTAGAGGTAGCCGTGTCCGACAATGGGATGGGAATTCCAGCCGAGGAGATACCACACCTCTTTGAGAGACTCCGGCAGGTCGGTCGGCAGCAGATGGAACAACAAGGGGCTGGTCTGGGGCTTGCTATCGCCCAGGAACTGATCCACCTGCACGGCGGCGAGATCATCGTGGAGAGCACGCCTGGGGAGGGGAGCACGTTCACCATCCGGCTGCCGGTGGCCGGAGAAGCGTAGCACACAAGATAATGCCCTCCTGGCAGGAGGGCACAGAGAAATTGGCGCGCCCGGCGGGACTTGAACCCACAACATTCGGTTTCGTAGACCGCTCCTCTATCCAATTGAGGTACGGGCGCGCGTACCCGCATCATAGCACAAAGGGGCCGATCTTGTCAAGTTCTGATTGTCAATTTTGATTGTCAACGTTGTCAAACAGCGGTTGCCTGTGCTATCGTCTCCTTCACTTTCCCCAACACCAACGCCAGGTGTTCAGCAGCCTCCAACATGCCATCCTCTCGCATACTGGCCTCTACCCCTTCCATAGACTGCGTCAGGCGCTCCGTCACCAGGTCATGGTTTTCCTGCAACAGTTTCTCGATTTCAGCATTGCTCTCAGCAGCCATCAGCCGGTTGAGAAGGCGGAATTCCGGTGGAGCGGCTTCATCGGCTAGGCGCAGTGTCAGGTTCTGGATGGATTGCAGAGCCTGGACGGTCTGTGCCTCATTGGCAGCACGTGCGTCCTCCAGGCCAGATGCCAGCACATTGAGGAAGACTCCATCCAGTTCTTCCAAGCGGCGCCGGGCCAGCGCTTCGGGGTCGTTGCTCAGCAGTAAGTCTCGAAGAAGCGTGGCCCGGTCTTTGTATAGAGCCCTGGTTGCTTCGTCGAGCCGGTCTCGAACAGCAAGAATCTCCGTGCGCAGCGCGGTCAGCCGCTCCTGCTCATCCTTGTCGGGGGCAGACTCGATCTGAGATGTGAGGGACTGGAAGAATAGATAGTCCAATAGCGGCCGGCCGAGCGTGACGAGCAACTCGCGCGTGCGCTCATCGGGGGTCTGGATGAGCAAGCCCAGTAGGTTCTCGCGGGTCGGCTCGGCCTGCAGTGCTTCCATCAGCTCACCTCGTGCTTTGGCTGCCTGCCCCTCGCTGCTCAACTCCAGTAGTTTGCTGTGCAGTACCAAGAGTCGCTGTACGTCGGCTTCTTGCTTCGTGGCTTGTGTTATCTCCAGGTTCATGGTCAGCATCCGTAAGAAGTCGGCGTCAATGGTCTCGTCGTTCTCCCTGATCATCGCTTCCAGCACTTCATCGGAGGTGGCATTGATCATGCGCTGCAGCAGTGCCGCCTTGGCCTTCTGCTCTTCGATCATCTCTTGGGTAATGCCGTCCGCCTCGAAGATCTTGTTTACCAGGTTCTCCAGCGTGAGGAAGACCTGGGGCTGTAATAGATAGGCCTTGCGCTCCTCATGGGGCAGGTTGTTCATCACTGCATTGGTAAACTTGCCTATGGCCTGTTGGCGTTCAAGGTTGTCGCGGCCGGCCTTGATCGGCATGTACACCAAAGCCAATTCCTTATCGGGGTCGTGATAGAGAAACGGGAGGTTAAGCGCCCCGGTCACTCCGCAGTGAGGGCAGACGACTACGTTGATCAGGCCGTTGAGCAGCCGTGCTTTGACGCTGGGGTCGGTTCTGACGTCCAGGACTTGCTCCACAGGAGCCTGGAACGGATTGTGGCAGCTAGGGCAGGTCACACGGGCAAGCATTACTTGAGGCATAGGTGGGTTCCTTTCAATTGGAAGTTTGTAGGCGCGGGATAGCGAACGAAAAGGTGGATCCCTCTTCGGGGTTGCTCTCGACCCAGGTGCGCCCGCCGTGGGCTTGAACAATGGCCTTCACCAGGTACAGTCCCAGGCCGGCCCCAGGCGTACGCTGGTGGCGCTCCCGTGTGCCACGGAAAAACCGCTCGAACACGCGAGGCTGCTCCTCGAACGGGATGCCCACTCCCTGGTCGGATATGGTGACAACTACTTCGCTGGGCAGTACACGACCGCTGATTTCGATACGGCCTCCCTTCGGAGAGTATTTTATCGCATTGGAGACCAGGTTGTTTAGAACCTGCTCCAGTCGGCCCGAGTCTCCCTCTGCAGCCGGGAAGTCCGGTGGGAAGTTGACCACAATCTCGTGCATCTGGGTCTGTGTGCGGAAGCGACTGGCCACACGCTCGGCCAGCGCACCAAGCGCCACCTGGTCCATCTCCAATGGCAACGCCCCTGCCTGGAGCCGCGAGGCGTCGAGCAGGTTATCAATCAGTTGATTCAGACGGTCGGCCTCCTCCACAATGACCGTCAGGCTTTCCTGCATCGTATCCCGGTCCCAGCAGGCATCCTTGCGCAACAGAGTGTCGGCGTACCCCTTGATCAAGGCGACGGGGGTTTTGAGTTCGTGGGAGATCACGGAGATAAAAATGGACTTGATCTCATCCGCTTCCCGGAAGCGTGTGATGTCCCGCACGTCGGTGATGATGTTGACCAGATGATCATCACGGTCGAAGAGCGGCGCGTATGTGATACCGATGCTGATAGTGCTACCATTCCTCCGGCGCAGATCCCCCTCGACGTAGAGGGGATGGGCCGACGGCAGAGGCCAGCCGCCGGCGGCCGCGCTGGCCAGGTCCAGGTCGGTTTCAAGGCGCGCCCAGTTGATCACTTCATCGTGATGGTGGCCCAGCGATTCGGCCGCCGACCAGCCACTCAATTGCACCAGCGCATGGTTGAAGACGACGATACGGTGGGCCGGATCGAGGATCATCACCCCATCGGCACTGTACTCCAGGATCGCATCAAGCCGGCGCTTCTCCTGTGAGATACGTTCGTAAAGTTGCGCATTGTGGACTGCGATGGCGGCCTGATCGGCGAAACTGGCGAGAATCTGACGATCGTCGGCGGTGAAGCGGGTTCCGTAGGCTCGAAATACGTACAACACGCCGATCAGTTCCCGTTTAATGGCCATCGGAAGTGCCACTACCTGTTGTAGGCGCAGCCCAAGGCCCGCCACTATCCGTCCCAGTTTCTCTGCCAGGCCGGGAATGCGGAATCGGCTTCGGTCAGCGTCGTCGGGGATATCCGCCAGCAACGGCTCGAAATAGGGCGCCAATGCTCGGGGCAGGCCGTAACTGGCACGGATGGTGAAACTCCCATCGGTGCTGCGCAGTGCAATGAGGCCAGCCTGTCCTGCCAGCATACTCGTCGCTGACTTCAGTACCATTTGCAATAACTCATCCAGGTTGAGTTGTGCCGTGAGGGCACGACTGATCTCCAACAGATATTCTCGTTGCCGGACACGGTAGTCAATCAGCATCTAAACTCAGTACGTGGATTCATACGCCACACTTCAAGCCAGCATCCAGCGGCGAGCAAGACGGATAAACGCATCCAGAGGCCGGTCCAGCCAGCCCGCAGATCCAAGCAGCCATGCCAGACTGGTGCCGAGCGCCGTTCCAACGACGACGTCCATAGGGTAATGCAGGCCCCGACATACCTGAGAGACAGTCCAGAGGCCCGTTGCCAGACAATATCCCAGGCCCCAGTGCCAATCTCGTCGCCACAGGGCTGTTCCCAGCGCGAAACCCACCGCTGCGGCCGGACTGGGAAATGGAAGGCTCTGCCAGCACGGCCAGTCATTCAGCACCCGCTCCCACCCTGGATCACTCAGTCCTTGCTTCCACGCCAGCCCGATCAGCGCTGCCAAGCCCCATCCTGTGAGGGCCGCCACCAGGCCGCGCAATACCGCCCGTTGGTTGGCTACGCGGTCGGCTGCGGTTGCTCCTTCAAACCAGCGGATGAGAGCCGCCAGCGCCAGTGCCGTAGGCACGACGTATCCACCAGCCAGGAAATCCAGTGCCCGATTCACCTGGGCGGGCAATCCTTGGAAGCGTGTGGGCAGGAAACAGAGAATCGTCACGTAAGAAGACAAGACATGTATCACGTCAGGTGCTCCATAAGCCACTCGGCGGCACGCTTCAGTGCCTCTGTGTGGGCAGCCGGTGTGAGTGGGCAGCCCCCGTCCACCCGTAGGATCTCCAAAGACCCCGCAGTGTCTGGACCACTGGCACAGCCGACGACGATGGCAACCGGACGTGAGATGATGCGCCGGATAGCCGTGGGCGCATCCAGCCCTTTCACCAGTGCCGAGTGTCGCCAGCGATGTGCGCGACGCTGTGCCTCGAACCACGAGAGATCACGCAGGGTTTCCAACCCCAGGCCCGGCCGGTCGCTCGAAAGCACTGGCTCAATCGCCAGTGTTGCTGCCATGCCTGGGTCCATCGCTGCACCCCGTAGCACCAGGTCACCCCCCAGTCCTATGCCGACCAGGCCCACGCGTTCCGCATCGGTCTCGGGTCGCTGTGCCAGGTGCGAAACGCCAACCGACACAAGCCCTTGCAACGTCAGACGGTCCGTGATGTTCAGTGACTGCAAGTCGAGAGCCAACACAGCGATACCACCCTCTACCAACGCCCGTACCAGCAGGGACAAGTTGTCACCGGAAGCGGTGGGGTCGGGCAGGAGGCAGAGCGCAGGAAATGGCCCACGTCTACCAGCAGGTTGATAGAACGTAGCCCGCAGAGGGCCCAGTTGGATCGGCCTGCCCCAAGGTGGTAGCGGTTGCTGCTGCTTTTTCCTCCACAGCAATCGCAGCGCTGCGCCAACGACCAGCAACGACAGCGCCAATCCGCTTCCAGCAAGTAAAACCGTGACCGACAGTAAGGGAGGCAGCGGCACGTTCAGGAGCGCCAGGAGCACCCCGCCGAGGAGGGCGATCACTAACAGCAGCCCGGCTAGAGAATAGCCGAACCGCTTGTGTCGCAGCCCAACCGGCCAGGCCAGCCCCTCAAGACCATTGCGCAGAGCGGCCACCTGGAAAGCGCCCAGCGCTGCCACAAAGGTCAGCGCTGCCTGTATGAGCATAGGACGCCAGACAAGCGCTACTTGCATAAGCACACGATGCCACACGTCAGCCATAGGCTGGAGTTCGTCGATTACAGGATTGCATTCGTAAGTCGTAACTGCTCAGCCAGTCATAAATAGAACACGGATCAACACGGATCATACGGATGTACGCAGATAAAGATAAAAAATCTGTGAGAACCCGTGTCAACGGTGTCAACGGATACAGAGGATGCGGCCAGTTCATCTGTGTGTATCCGTGTGCTATTTGTGCCTGTTTTGGGAAGAGCCTGAGCAGTTACCGTAAGTCAAGATTATAACACAGCATGGCCAGTGTACAAATAAGAGCGACCGTTGTGCGATCCGTGCGTGGACGTGTAGACATCGCACTTGTGCGGATTATCGGGACGTGTTACAATGAGGACGCGGGGGAAACGTGGAACTACGAAACGCTGTCAATCAACTGGTGATCGTCACTGTCTCCAGTGGGCAGGCTGGCCTGTTTATGGACAGGCTGACCCGTGATGGCTTCTGCGTCACCCAGGTGGACTCTAGCGGCGGCATCTTGCGTGAGGCCACCGTTTCGCTGTTCGTCGGCCTTGACCGGGCGCGTCTGCCCTGTGTGCTGGAGCACGTCCGCGAGTGCTGTCGCACCCGCCGGCGGTTTATCCCGGCCCACATCGAGGCCCCACTGCTTGAGATTCAGCCAACCATGATCGAAACGGAGGTGGGGGGCGCGACCGTTTATGTGCTCGACGTCGAGCGCTTTGAGCAACTGTGAGGCGAAGTCCAAATGAAACTGATCATCGCCATCGTCCGTGATGTGGATACTGAGTCTGTGATTGACCAACTGGTGACTCGCAGCCACCGTGTGACTCGTGTCGCCAGCACTGGTGGCTTTCTGAGACGGGGCAACGTCACGCTGCTCATCGGCGTGGAGGAGCAGCACGTGCAGCCAGTCATTGACGTACTCCGAGACACATGCAGTTCCCCCGAACCTGGCCAATACCGGGCTACCATCTTCGTCGTAGACGCCTCCCACTTTGAGCAGGTCTAGCCATATTGCTCCAACTCGGCCACCAGCGCGTCCAGTTCCGCGCGCCTCCGCGCCAGGTCCTCTTCCACGTCCGCCGCCATTTCGGCCAAAAGATCCCGCCCCTGCCGCCGGGCGAACTTCACGTCCAGGCTCAGTGCCACTTCTGGGCTGTTCGTCAGTTCGAGAATCTCCTGCTCCACTTCCCGCAGCCGTCGTTGGATCTGTTCCAGTTTTTCGCGCAAGGCGGCCAGGCGCTGTTCATCTGTGCCGATTTCAGCCGCCGGGGAGCGGTCGGGTCTTGCGGCCAGGGCCTGGAGTTCGACCAGGCTCCGCGCACCGTAGGCCGCGTTGACGGCCGTCATCATCTCCGTTCGCCAGGCTTGTTCAGCCGGGTTCCGGGCCAGGTCGGGGTGGAAACGACGGCACAACTGGCGGTATAGTCTCTTGACCCGGTCCTTGGTCGCCGCATCCACTGGCCTGGCGGGGGGTGGAGGCGGCGGTCTCTGTGGCTGCTGCCAGGCGCGCCGGTACTGTTCCTCGACGGGGACGTAGTTTGCCTGGGGTGGGCCGCCCGGCCCCCACTGGCGGTACTGGCTGATCCGTCGCCGGCAGCCTGTGATCTCCGCCTCGACCGCTTCCAGTTCCGCCACCTTGCGACCGACCTGAGTGTCGTATGCCAGCCGGAAGGCCGAAAGTTCCACGCGCAGATCGACCAGTTCGGCCTCGCGCTCGATCAACTTGGCCTCCAGCGCTTCGATCTGCTGCCGCAGATGGGCCAACTGCTCTTCTGTCGTATGGGGGCTATGAATCCACTCGCTCGTTCTGGCCATTGCGGACGGTCCGGTTCAGTGATTTAGGTGTGTTTCAAATCAATAGGGCTCAACGAGCACGCTGCCGACCAGTAAGGGGTTCATGTCAGGTGCGCTTCCTGCGCAAATCGCCCCCTCTACCGTCCCTTTCACCTATTCTCCAACCGGAACCCGTGCCCCCGCACGGTGACGATGTAGGCGTGATCCGGGTCTGCGGCCGAGATGCGGTCGCGCAGGCGGCGCACCAGCGCGTCAATCGCCTGCTCCGAGATGCCCATCGATTCTTCCTCGGGCCAGACGGCCGCCACGATCGCGTCCCGCGAGACCACCTTACCCTCGTGGTCGAGCAGCAACTCCAACAGCCGATACTGGGCCACTGAGAGAGGCGGAGTCAATTCGTGCCCTCCGATGAAGACCCTTTTGGCGGCCCGGTCCACGCGCAGCCCCCGTCCCGGTCCGGTCAACTCCAGTGGCAGCGTCGCGTCGGTGCCGACGAAGCCCATCTTGACGCACAGTGCGATCTGTATCTCGTCTCCGTCCTTCAGACGGTACGGTTTGTCGCGTACCTCCTGGCCGTTGACGCAAGTGCCGTTCTTACTCGCCAGGTCGCGCAGCAGATAGCCGTCCTTGTCTCGTTCAATCCGGGCGTGCTGGCGTGAGGCTTGCCGTTCTGGTAGTACGATGTCGCAATCCGATCCTCGCCCAATGATCACCTGATCCTGCTCGATGATCCAGCGCTGCCCTTTCAGTTCTCCCTCGTAGATGATGAGCATTGGCATATCCTGTTGGTTCATCACAACCTCCTTGACAGAATCGCTTTTCTCACTTATGATGAAACGTAGCCGCGACGGAGAGAAGAAGAGAAAACTTGGCCCGCCTGCTTGCATCTGGAACCGTCCTGCGTGGACGGTATAAAATCGTTGCGCCTGTCGGCCGTGGAGGTATGGGCGCGGTGTACCGCGCTGAGGACCTGCGCCTGGAGGGTCGCATCTGTGCGATCAAGGAGGTCCACCCGGACCCTGACGCGACGCCGGAGGCACTGGCCCAATCCCAGGAGCAGTTCCGCCGCGAGGCCTTCACGCTGGCGCGGCTGGATCACCCGAACCTCCCCAAAGTCTCCGACACATTCACCGAGGGTCAGCGGGAGTACCTGGTGATGGATTTCGTCGGCGGGCAAGACCTGCGTCAACTGATGGAGGAGAGACGCCGGGAGGGAAAGTTTCTCGATGGAGAGCAGGTGCTCGAATGGGCCGATCAGTTGTGTGATGCGTTGGAGTACCTCCATAGCCAGGACCCTCCCGTGCTCCACCGCGACATCAAACCGGCCAACATCAAATTGGCCCCCGGTGGGTTGATCAAGTTGGTGGACTTCGGGCTGGTTAAACTGCTGGCGGCGGATGACGCCCGCACCATCACCGTGCTGCAAGGCCGGGGTACTGTCGCCTATACCCCATTGGAGCAGTATGGTGGGGACACCGGTCACACCGATGCCCGGTCCGACATTTACTCGTTTGGCGCTACGCTCTACCATCTGTTGACCAACCAACCTCCAGCAGATGCCAAGCAGCGTTTCCTCAACCCCAACGCGCTCGTGTTCCCGCGAGCGATCAATCCACGTGTCTCTCCTGCCACAGAGCGTGCCATCCTGACGGCCATCGCTATACATCCCGATCCACGCCCACCGGACGTGGCGGCCTTTCGCGAAATGTTACACGCCGGTTCGCTGCCACCTTCACTGATTACCCTGGTTCCTGCGCAAGGGGAGTGGCGCCAGGCGGTGGTCGAAAATCGTGGCTTGCTGATGCTAGGCGGCGTGATGCTCGTCCTCGCCGTATTGGTGACCTTCTTGTAATTAGCCGTTAGCCATTGGCTGTTAGCGATTGACTACTTGTTCAGGCTGTCTCCGCCGGCTGGCAATCCACGCGATGAGCAGTGGCACCACGCTACCAAACAGCGCTATCCCCCCCGCGGCCCACACGCCGCTTCGCTCTCTCAGCCGGTCAGCCCCCGGCACACGCAGCGCGTAGGCCAGATACAGCGCGAGTCCGCCTATCACACACCACAGCGCCAAGCGCAAGGCCTGGCTGACCGGTCCGTTGTTCAGGCGCACGACGTAGTAGCCCGTGCCGCCGACGATCAGGGCGCCGATCAGCGCCAGCGCCAGGTCCAGTGGCCCAGCCCCGTCGTCCGCAGTAGGGGGCTCTTCCGCCTCCTCCTCTTCCGAGCCAGGTGTTGGTTCGGGCGTCTCTTCTGGCGCTGGTTCCGGGCCCGGAGTGAGCGTCGGTGTCGGTGTGGGCACCGGCGTGGGCACCGGCGTGGGCGTCCAGATAATGGCGGGCTCTCCCTCCGGGATCGTGATTTGCAGGCAGATTGTACGTGGAATGGGGTCTGCCTGGATGGATATATCGAGTTGTCCCGTCCGCTCCAGAGTGACCGCCGTTTCGGCCACGCCGCCACGGGTCATTTTTGCGATGGAGTGTTCCAGCCTTTCTTGTGGATAGGTGAAGATGAACTGGACAGGGGTATCATCGGGCACCGGATGGCCGTTGTGATCCACGATCACATTGGTGCTCAATCTCAACTCATCGCCGACGTTAGGCTGAGGATGCTCTGGTGTTGGCTGGCCCTCCTCGGGCGGCTCTACCGTTGATTGGCCTTCCTCGAGCGCTTCAACGACGTAGTAGTACAGAGCGACAGACTGCTCAGGGTCGGGGCGGACCTGGGTCAGCAGGTCGTAGTTGATGCCAGTCACACTGACCGGCGGGGTCCCCACCGGCGCGAACTCGCCGAACAGTGCTCGCACCGAGGCCTCAATCAGAGGCTCTGCCCGGCCGTAGGCCACGTAGTAGGCGCTCAACTTGCTGATCTCGGTCGCGTCGAGGTAGTAGGGGGCGTCATAGGCCAGCACGACCAGGTGTGGTTGGCGCAATGCATCGGCCCGCTCGGCGAGAAATCGCTGCACGGCTCCTGACTGGGGCGGATCATCGTTTGGGTTGAGCATGGCGAAGATGATCCAATCGGCCCTTTGTAGTGCTGTTTCGACGGGGTGGGGTGCGGTTGGCGTGATAACTTCCCCGGCCGCGGGGGTCGGCGTAGGGAGCGGCGGTGGCGCATTCATGTATTCTTCCAGTTGGCCGAAGGTGAAGTTGGTCACCAGTGAGGGGTCAATCTGCCCTGTCGCACGAGGGCCATAGAGTCGCACAATCGTGTCTCGCAGCGCGAGGGGGTCGATGTAAGGCACAGGAGCACACGTGGTGCAGGGCTGTCCCTCCCGCTCGTCGGTGAAGATGACGATGTTGTCCTCAGGGGTCGGAGGGGAAGGGACCAGGTCAGGTGAGGGAGGAGAAAGCAGTGTGATAGCGTCGCGACCAGCGGCTGACACCGTCTCCAGGTGAAGCCCTACCTGCTCACTGGCCGTCTCTGCGTCCGGCTGGGCGGCGGCGAGATCGAACGCGCCATCGTAGAGCGCAAGTTTGAGCCGCAATATGCGCGCTACTGCTGCATCCACCAGCGTCTGAAATGAGGGGTCATTGTCATATTTCTCGCGGAAAAAAGTGATCGTGGACTTGACGTTGGCAGTCTGATCATCCCAGTCGTCGCTGAGCGCGAATTGGGAGAGAAGCAGAAGGTCGTTGCCAGCGAGGAACGCTTCTTGCGCGATACGGCGGCTGTTGAAACTCTTCTCGTCGGGATCGTAAAATCGCTGTAGCGCACGCACGCCCAGCCCGTCGGAGATCGTCACGCCACCTTCTTCTCGCCAGCCGGTCAGTTCCGGCAACCCCAGCAGTCGCTGAAGCACCTGGCTATCCACGCTGATCGGACGAGTGGTGACGAAGCGTCCCCCTTCCAGTCCCCGGAAGCGGATGTGAGACACCATCAGGCCGTCCGGGCGTGCCAGCGGATCCTCGGCCTGGGCCACAGTGAAAAAGGGAGCCAGGTCAATCTGTCTTAGTTTCTCCAGCGTGCGTTGTACTGTGGAGACCTCCTCATTGGGCGAGCGGTCGGAGGCTCCCAGGCCGGGGAAATGTTTCGCTACGACCGCCACCTGTCCCGAGGATCCTGCGTGGACGCCACGGATGTACGCCTGTCCCATCTGCCCCACCCAGAACGGTTCCCCCCCGAAGGCTCTCACGCCCAGGTCACCAGCGCTCTCGGGGCGTGGGTTTTCGAGCACGTCTAGCGATGGCCCCAGCAGCATGTTGATGCCCAGAGCAGGCAGTTCCTGTCCCACGATCTGGCCTATGGTCTCGGTGTGGCTCAGATTCCAGGTGGCTCCTAACGCCATCTCGGAGGGCAGCGGGGTGGTCCCGCTGACGATGCTGGTGAAGGGCATGCCGTTGCCCTCGTGGTTCACGGCGATAAAGAGGGGGATGAAAGGCCCCGGGGGGAGCTCTTCCCTGATCAGTGTATCGGTCACCGGCTGTGTCGCCGCCCAGGCGGCCCCTTGGAGTTGACTAACTAGTGTGGCTACCTGCGCGGGTGTATTGCTCTCGTTGATGATGTTTCCACTGTCAGGCAGAAGCACTACCCCGCCGACGTGATAGTCGTAGATCAACTCCGTGATAATGGCGTCCTCGGTAACCTCGGCCCCGGGGAAGGTGACGAGGAAAAGTTGCCCGACCTTGGCGGCACTGGACATAAGTGCCATCAGCCGTGCGACATCGTCTTCCTCCTGAGCGCGGACTGTCCCGAGTGGCACGAACGATATCAGTATGGTGGCCACGAGGGCCAGCGTAACCAGCCGTTTCAATTGCTCAACCATTTCGTCCAACCGGGTCTATTGTACCTGAAATGAGGCAGAGCGCAATTAAGGAATCCCGGCTTCTGGCAAAAGCCGGGGTTGTCCCGCTTACTCACCGACCTATTGGTCATCAGGGGGTGATGCTGATGGTGATGGGCAGGATGACCTGGTCATCGCCTGTCCCAGTCAGGACACGTCCGGTGGCCGGATCGTACAGGCCGACCGCGATTCTCGCCGGACCAGCGTAAGCCGTACCGTAGAAGGTTATCTGGTGCAGGTCTACGATAGTCTCGCCGGGAATCCAGTCATTGGTGGGGCGGGCTCCACCGGCGGGAGCGCCGTCGTGTTGTGCGATGAGGCGACCATCACCCGATAGGAGGTGGGTGAATACCATATAGCCCGTCGGGCTGGTCCCCTTCAGCGCCCGCCAGTAAAGTGTGATCTGCAAAGGCTGTGCTGCGCTGACCGTGGCAGCCGGCAGGTTATAGCCAACCAGTTCTGCAAAGTCGCCGAAGCGGACGTATAATTCGCCGGAGGCGGCCGCCTCTGGCGTGTCGGTTGGTTCTGGAGTGGGGGTCTCGATCGATTCCGGTGGAGGAGGGGTGGAAACTGGCGCGGCCGCGGTCAGCGAGGTGAGCGTCGGTGCCAGGGATTCTAGCGTGGGGCCGGGAGTGGGAGTGGATGTGGGGGTGAGAGGCTCCACGCCGGCTGATAACGTGGGGCTTGGGGGTGGGGTTCCCGACCCGTAAATGGGCAGGCCGGGCAGGATAACAGTGGTACTGACGAAGATGGCGACTCCGGTAGCGACGAGTATCAGGACCGTTGCCCAGGCCTGCACGACTCTTGTGGTGGACATGTCCCGTTCGAGCGTGAACATAGCCAGGCTCCGATCCCGTTGAGCGGCCAACGCACGCATCACATAGACGATGATGCCGATGGCGCACACAACGTAGAAAATCCAGGCGTGCTCAACCAGCCATTGAAGGAGAATCGTCATAATGTCCTCAATACTCCGCGAATGATGGCCTCCAGCCGTGGTACCAGCGTTTGACCGGCCTCCAGTACCTCGTCGTGGGTCGTCTCCGCTGGCGGTGCGCCCTCGGCCGGCGCAACGTTGCTGATGCCGGAGAGCCCCAACACTCGTGTGCCGCCGTGCCGGGCGACAGTGACTTCGGGGACAGTGGACATGCCTACGGCATCTGCCCCGATCAGGCGCAGGAATCGCAAATCGGCTGGTGTCTCGAAACTAGGCCCGGACAGGCACACGTACACACCTTCTTGCAAGGGCACATCCGCTTTGGCCGCTATTTGCCTGGCAAGTGCCCGCAACTGTGTGTCGTACGGTTCCGACATATCGGGGAAGCGCGGCCCGAACTGGTCGAGGTTTGGGCCACGCAGTGGGTTCAGCCCGCTCATCCCGATCAGGTTGATGTGGTCGGTGATGAGCATCACGTCTCCTGTCTGGAACCCCGGGTTGAGGCCGCCTGCCGCGTTGGTGACGATCAGAGTTTCGATCCCCAGAACCTGCATCACCCGCACAGGGAAGGTGACCTCAGCCATCGAGTAGCCCTCGTAATAATGGGACCGTCCCTGCATCACCACCACGGTTCGCCCTTCCAGCCGCCCAACGACCAGTTGGCCCACGTGCCCTTCCACGGTTGTGACGGGGAAGTGAGGGACATCGCCATAGGGGATTACGACGCCATCCTCGACGGCATCGGCCAGCGGGTTGAGGCCGGAGCCGAGGATCAGGCCGATCTTTGGTTGGAGTTGGGTCCGTTCTCGTATCGTCACTGCTGCAGCATCTAAGTGCAACCACGAGAAAAACTCAGGCATGATTATCTCCTCCTTAGCTCTCGATCTTCATAACCTGGCCAGCAGTTGCTGTTTCTTCTCCTCGAATTCCACGTCGCTGATCATGCCCTTCTGACGCAATTCATCCAGTTCAGCGATCAGTTCCGGGATGTCACCAGCGTTGGGCGCTTCAGCAGTCAGCACGCGCCCTGCCTGTTCCGCAAGAATGTCCAGCCTGGTGAGGGCCTCTTTTTGATCCAGCAGTTCCTTTTTGAACGCGATGGGGCCAGCGAGGCGACGGAAGACATCAATGCCGCTTTCGGAACCGGAGATGATTTTAATGTCGCCGAAGTTGAGTAAACGGGCTGGCGCTGATTGCGTCATCACGATATCGTTGATTTTCTCCAGCGAGGTGTCGGACACCCGTTTGCTGAACGTCCCCGTGACCTGGATGATGCGCCGATTGGTGATGATGTATTGTCCGTTCCACCACATCCCGATGCGGAGTGTGAGATGGCCGATCGGTATGACCAATAACAAGAGGCCAAGCCACGTCCATGGTGGGGAGAGGATGATCCCCAGTGCCGAGAGCCCGACGATGACGGTGCTGATCGTTACGTCCACCAGGATCGTGGGCAGCAATGTGATCCAGTGGTCGCGGGCGACGCGCACGGTGTGTTCGTTGCGTGCTAGTAGTTTTCTGACGTAATTCATTTTGGCCCCCCTTATGTGGATTGCCCCCTGGTCGCGCTCGGGATAGGCCCGGCGGCTATGCTCTCGGATGAGCCTTGTCGTAGGCCCCTCGCTTGCGCCGGGTGGAAACCTTGGTATAGACTTGCGTGCTGGAGATGTTGGCATGGCCTAGTAATTGCTGTACCTCACGCAGCCCCGCTCCACCGTCGAGCATGTGGGTGGCGAAAGAGTGACGGAGCGTGTGAGGGGTAACATTCCGTTCGATACCGGCGGCGGTTGCATATTCCTTGACAATCAACCAGAGCCCCTGCCGGGTCAAGGGCTGCCCCCGGTGGTTGACAAACAACGCTGTTTCGTCCCGTCCCTGCAGCAACCTGGTGCGGCCGGTCTCAAGGTAAGCGCCGAGTGCTTCCTGTACACGCTCGTACAGCGGCAGAATGCGCTCTTTGTGTCCCTTGCCCAGGCAACGCGCTGTTCCGGCCTCCAGGTCTACTGCGTTCATCTCGAGTCCGATGACCTCACTGGCCCGCATACCGGTCGCATACATCAACTCGAGCAGTGCGCGGTCACGCAGTGCCTTGGGCGTGTTGGACTTGGCCGGCTCTGCCAGCAGGCGGGCCGTCTCCTCTGGGCTCAGGGGACGAGGGAGGTGCTTTTCCACCGGAGGCGAATCTATCGCAGTGGTGGGGTCATCTGGGAGCACGCCATCGGTAACCAGGAAATGGAAGAACGACTTAACAGCCGCAACTTTTCGGGCCACTGTTGAAGGGGCGTATTCACGTTCCTTCAGGTACAGGATGTAGTTCAGGATGCGTGCCCGGCCCACTTCTTGCCAGGAGGAAACGGGTTGGCCTGCCAGATAGGTCAGGAACTGGGTGAGGTCGTTGCGGTAGGCTGAGATGGTATGGTGCGAGCAACCTCTCTCTACGGTCATGAAGCGAAGGAATTCTTCAACCTGTGTCTGCATCGCCTGTCCCTTTCGACGTATCCACTTCTCACTCTATTATAGTATACTTTGCATGAACTCAAAATGCAAATCGGCCAGACTTGACCAGAACCGTGTTCGTGCTATCATTTAACGCAGTGCCGCAAAAGTCGCCCTGACGGTTGACCGTCATTCTGAGCGTAGCGAAGAATCTCCCTATCACGGTGGTGGAGACCCTTCGCTTCGCTCAGGGTGACAGGGCGGGTTTTGCGCTATTGCCATTTAACGTTTGGAGCATCGCCATAGAGGAGCGAGCCTGATATGAGGCATAGGCAGGTCAGGGCCATCATCGACGGAACTGTATACACTCCCAATGAGGTCATCGCGCCAGGCGTGGTGCTCATAGAGGGAAGCACCATCAAGGCCGTGGGGCCGGCCAGTGCAACGCCGGTGCCACTCGAAGCCGAACTCGTCGAGGCGGGCGGTATGGCAGTGGTGCCTGGCTTCATTGACGTACACGTGCACGGCCTGATGGGTCACGATGCAATGGGGGCAGACCTCGCTCACGTGATCCGTGACCTGCCCGCCTTTGGTGTGACCGCCTTTCTTGGCACCACTCTGACGTTGCCCCGTGATGAGACCTTTGCCAGTCTGGAAGCGATGGTCGAAGTCCTGGGTGCACCGCCACCCGGTGCCCGGTGCTTGGGCATTCACCTGGAGGGGCCGTTCCTGTCCCCGACCCGGCCTGGAATGGCCACATCTGACTGGTTTGAGCCGCTGAACTGGGGGAGTTTCCGGGCGTTTCAGCAGGAAGCCGGGGGCCGCATCCGCATGATCACCTTTGCCCCAGAAGTGGGTGAGGCGATGGACTGCATCCCGCGCCTGATCGAGGCGGGCGTCGTCCCCGCCATCGGCCATTCCAACGCGACCTTTGAGCAGGTGGCCGAGGCGGTGCAGTTGGGGCTTTCGCATGCCACCCATACCTTCAATGCCATGCGCCCGCTACACCACCGCGAGCCTGGCATCGTGGGAGCCGTGATGTACTTCGACGAGATCGTGGCCCAGTTGATCGCCGACAGCGTGCACGTTCATCCGGCGGTGATGGCGATCTTGTTGCGGGTCAAGGGGGTGAAGCGGGTGGCATTGGTGAGCGACGCTTCCCCGCTGGCAGGGCTGCCCGACGGGGAATATGAGTGGGAGCACAAGCCGGTCTTCGTCCGGGACGGATCCTGCCGGCTGGCGGACGGCACCATCGCCGGGGCGCACGTGCTGTTGGACACCGGCGTGCGCAATCTGGTCAACCTGGTGGGGCTGCCGTTGGAACAAGCACTGGTTCCTGCCACCTGTGTCCCGGCTGACGTGTTGGGGCTGCGCAAGGGCCGCCTGATGCCCGGCTACGACGCGGATATCGTGTTGCTGGATAGAGCATTACAGGCCGCTCTAACCATCGTCGGTGGGGAGGAAATGTTCCGGCGCGAGAAGATATGATCTTCCTGGTGATGGAGAACTGCTATGTTCAAGATAACCTGGGAAGCAGGTCGCCGTGCTGCTCGATGTAATCGTCGAGAATCTGCCTGGCCACACCGTAGCTGGGCACCAGCGGATGCAGTGCCAGTGCCTTGAGCGCTGTAGCGTACGACCCCGTCACCGCCGCCTCGACCGTTGGCTCCACCGTTTGGGAGGTAAACTGGGCCTGTCTTCAGATCGCGATGGCCCTTACATTCTCTTGGCAGGTATCCGTGCCGTCTTGGTTACCGTCGCTACGATGTCGTTCGCCGCTCAGCACCCGTTTCCCAGAGCAGGTGAGACATGTGGGTAATCACCAGACCAGGAGATATTGACATGTGCGCCAAATTGTGGTAGGATATAATCGTAATACCACCGTACCACCGTACCACTGGTTTATCGTTGTCTTGGCCGCGCAGATGTTTTGAGAATCTTTGGTGACTCTCATTTTGTTGGGGGGGGACAACCTGTGACCTCGCGAGAGACCTCTCGCCCGCTGTACCTTCAGGTACAAGATAATCTCGGTAGGTTGATCACCTCAGGCGAGTGGCAACCGGGCACCAAAATCTCTTCCGAAAGGAAGTTAAGCCAACAGTTGGGCATAAGCCGTGTGACTGTCCGCCAGGCCATCTCGGCTTTGGAGGAGGCAGGCCTTCTTCACCGAGTTCAGGGTAAAGGAACCTTTGTCGCCAGGCCCAAGATCAAGGTAGACGCCCGTGATTTGATCAGTTTCACCTCTAGCGTGCTGCGGCGCGGGATTTGTCCCTCGGCGCGTGTACTCGACTTCGGCCGTATCCATGCCAGCCGCCAGGTAGCCGAGGCTCTGGGTGCCGAAGTGGGCTACCAGGTCTATCGGGTGTGCCGGTTGCGCCTGGCGAATAATATGCCTTTCGCTATCGAACTTTCATACTTCCCGTGTGATCTGTACCCCGGTTTGGAGGCGGTGGATCTGGCGACGGTCTCTATCCGTCGCTTGTGTGAAGAGATGGGCATTCGGCTTAAGAGGGTGTATCAGACCATGGAGGCGGTCGTAGCCACGGAAGAGGAAGCCCGGATTCTGGCGGTGGAACCGGGCTTTCCGTTGATGCTTGTTGAACGCCGTGGCTATAACGCGGAGGGACAGGCGGTGGAGTTCTCGAAGGACCTCTATCGGGGTGATTGTAGCTGCGTCACCTCTGACCTGGAACTGTGAAGGGACGAATTCTTGTATCCTCTCAATAAGTTGACCGCTCGCTATCTGCCGAGGAAAGGAGGTGCTCATAAGACTTAGAAAATGTGATCCAAACTCTCAGTCAAGTGAACGTATTCGATGACATATCATAAAAGGAGAAGAGAAATGCACAAGAATAACATAATGCGCCTGACCATTGTGATGATGCTGATCACCTTGGTGCTCGGTGCTTGCGCGCAACCGACTCCCGAACCCACAGTCGAGCTGCCAGCGATCCCTACTGAGGAGCCCGCTGAGGAGCCCGCTGAAGAGCCCGCTGAGGAGCCTGTCGAGGAGCCTGAGGTGACAGGGTGTCCGGCGGTCACAGTGGCAGATCCGATGGGCGTCTCCGAAGGTGAGTGGCCGCAGCAGTATGAACTCGCGGAGTACGAATCGCTCACCGGCTGCAAGATGACCTTCAGCTCAAGAGATGAGTTCAATCCGCGCCTGTGGGAGGTCGGCGAGGAGCATGGAACCCCTATGCTGGAAGGAGATTTGCCCCCGGTTGAAGAGCGGCTGCCCGAAGAGCCGATGGTTGTCCAACCGTATGACGAGATTGGATACTATGGCGGCAGGGCGCGGTGGGTCTCGCTTGGACCAGAAAGCGGCAACTCTGAGTTCCTCAGCGCGCGGCACGTGAATATCGTGCGCTTTCTCGACGATATCCAGACCATTGTGCCGAACGTCGCCAAGTCCTATGAGTGGAACGACGACTTTACGGAGATCACCTTCGTGCTGAGAAAGGGACACAAGTGGTCGGATGGCCAGCCGTTCACGGTAGACGATATGCTCTTCTGGTATGATGACATCATGCTCAACGAGGAGCTGTACCCCGAAGTGCCAAGCTACCTTGTTTACGGGGGCGAGCCGATGCAGATGGAGAAGATAGACGACCTGACCGTCAAGATCCACTTTGCCGCACCGGCACAGGGGTTCACCATCATGATGGCCACGGCGTATTACCAGCCCTGGCGTCCGAAACACTTTTACATGGACAAGCACCTCGACTACAACCCGGACGTCGCCGAGATAGCGGAGGCGGAGGGGTACACAGACTGGGTGGAGTACTTCTTCTCCTGGTTTGGCCAGTGGCAGGACGCCGTCCACCGCTTTGGCGTACCCAAGCTCGAATCCCACATCCTGGTGGAAGAGACGACAGAGTACAAGGTCTTTGCTGCCAACCCCTACTACTACAAGGTTGATACGACCGGACAGCAGTTGCCGTACATTGATGAGCAATATCAGTCCTATGCGCCTGACAAAGAGCTCATCGAGCTAAAGATCATCAACGGTGAGGTGGACCAGAAAGCCCAATCACTCCAGATTGCGAGCCTCCCGCTGTACAAGGGCCACGAGGAAGACGGCAACTACTCGATCCAAATGCCGCCTGGCGCGGACAATGGTCGCATCTACACCTTCAACTGCACTCACCAGGATCCGGTCTTGCGCGAGATCTTCCAGAACCCGAAATTCAGTCAGGCGATGTCTCTGGCGATGGACCGAGAGGAGATCAACCAGGTACTCTGTTTTGGCCTATGCGAGCCGAGGCAGGGCATCCCTGTGCATCCGACAGCCTCATTTGCCAAGCCGGAGTGGTTCACTTATATGACCGAGTACGATCCGGGACAGGCCAATGCATTGCTGGATGAGATCGGCCTGGATCAGAGGGACGCAGACGGATGGCGCCTGCGACCGGACGGCAAGAGGCTGGTCATCTTCAACGTGTATCTCCTGCAGACGGGAAATGTGGCCCTGCATGAGCTGACGAAGGAATACTGGGAGGATGTCGGAGTCAAAGTAGAGCTGAAAGAGGTCAGTTCGGAAGCCTACCGCACCATGGTTTCCAGCAACGAGCACGACGTGGCCACCTTTACTAGCGGCATGACCATTGAGCCGGCCCTCTACAGCAACCCGTTCCGCCTCTATCCGCCCTTCGGCGATCGTGCCCTGGAGCCCCTTTGCGGTGCTGAATGGTTCGATTACTGGGCGTCAGACGGAGCATCGGGCACGGAGCCAGACGCCGACACACTGGCGCTCTTTGACCTCACGGACCAATGGAAATCGTCCCTGCCGGGGACCGAGGACTACGAGAGGCTGGGCCGGGAGATCGTCGAGATCCACAGGGACCACTTCTGGCTCGTCGGGACGATAAGCGATTCTCCGGCGGTCACCATCGTTCATAACCGTCTGGGGAATACGCCCCAATGGACCATCCAGGCCTGGGATTACTACCGGACGTACGCATTCCGGACCGATCAATGGTACATTAAGGAGTAGAATCCGGGATTGGCGGACCTGCAGGATCGCGTGTTGAACCCGGTAGAGACTGCCGGGGAGCACGACCACCTTGCAGGTCTAGCCAACCAGGTGCTGGTCATCGGCCTGCTGGGCGGGGGGACGTTCCTCCCGGCCAGCAGGCCACCTCCAGAACCGCCGGACCGGAAACGAACCTCGCTTCCGTCCACGGGTTTCCGTGGGGTAGGAGAAGAAAATGGCAAAATTCATACTGCGTCGTTTTTTAATCATGGTCGTCATGCTGTCACTGCTTTCCATCGTTGTTTTCATCATCCTCGAACTTCCGCCCGGCGACTATGCGGAGCGCCACGTGTTCAGGCTTAGAACGCTGGGCATATTCGTGACGAATGAGGAGTTGGAAGCCTTCCGCCACCAGTATGGGCTCGACCGTCCGTGGCCGGAGCGGTACTGGCGCTGGGTCACCAACATCGTGCTACATGGAAATTTTGGCCAGTCCCTCATGTATCGTTTGCCGGTAACTGAGGTCATCGGCGAGCGACTCGGCTTCACAGCGATCCTGGCAGTCGCTGCGTTGATCTTTACGTATGGCCTGGCAATCCCGATCGGGATCTACTCGGCTGTGCGCCAGTATTCCATAGGGGATTACACTTTCACAGTGCTCGGTTACATCGGTATGGCCACGCCGAATTTCCTGCTGGCGCTTGTCCTTATGTACATCAGCGTCATGGTTTTTGGCAGCAACGTGGGCGGGCTGTTTTCCCCGGAGTACCTGGAAGCATCCTGGAGTTGGGCGCGGTTCGTTGACATGCTCAAGCATCTCTGGGTTCCTGCAATCGTTCTGGGCACTGCTGGCACAGCCTTCCAGATCCGGACGATGCGGGCCACCCTGCTCGACGAGAAGAACAAGCTGTACGTCACGGCCGCACGCGCCAAAGGGCTTTCTGAGGGGCGGTTGCTGATGAAGTATCCGGTACGCGTGGCGCTGAACCCGATTGTCAGCACCATCGGTTGGGAACTGACCGCCATCATCTCTGGTGCACCGATCGTCGCCTTTGTGCTTGCCCTGCCTGACACCGGTCCGTTGTTCCTGAAGGCTTTGATGGATCAGGATGTCTATATGGCTGGGGCTATGTTGCTGATGTATTCGGCCTTGACGATCCTGGGGACGTTTATTTCCGATGTCATGTTGGCCGTGTTGGACCCCCGCGTCAGGCAAGGGGAGAGGATATAAGATGGCAGAAGCGACTAAAATGACACAGTTTCCTGCACCTGCGAAGTTCAAAGGGAGGAAGGTCCGAACAGAAGAGGAAGAGATCAAGTATTATACCGCGACCCAATTCCAGTTGATGTGGTGGAAGTTCAGAAAGCATCGTCTGGCGCTTCTTGGCACCACCCTCCTGGGCCTCTTTTTTGTGATTGTCCTGTTTTGCGAGTTTCTCGCTCCGCTGGATCCATTCACCCGCAATAGCAGTTACATCTTTGGACCTCCGCAGAAATTACGCTTTGTCGATGAGGAAGGCACCTTCCACCTGCGCCCCTTTGTCTACGGCGTGACCAACCAACTTAACCCTGAGACCTTCGAGTTGGAGGTTACGGAGGACACCTCCACGATGTTGCCAGTGCGCTTCTTTGTGAAAGGAGATCCCTATAAGTTCTGGGGACTGTTTAAGACCGACATTCATTTGTTCGGCGTTGAGGACGGGTTCCTCCACCTGTTCGGTACGGATAAACTGGGGCGGGATCTCTTGTCGCGCATCTTACTCGGCACGCGCATCTCGCTTTCGATCGGCGTGATTGGCCAGTTGATCGCTTTCTTCCTGGGGCTGGGCATCGGTGGCGTGTCTGGTTTCTTCGGCGGATTGGTGGACGACGTCATCCAGCGTTTCATCGAATTCATCCGCTCCATACCGACGCTGCCGCTTTGGATGGCCCTGGCCGCAGCATTGCCCAAGGAATGGCCGCCCATGAGGGTCTACTTTGCGATCACTCTGATCCTGGGCTTTCTTGGATGGACGAACCTGGCCCGGCGGATCCGGGGTAAGTTATTGTCGCTGCGAGAAGAGGACTTCGTCATCGCGGCGAAGATCGCCGGCAGCAGCGATGCGCGCATCATCGGCCGGCACATGCTGCCTACCTTTCTGAGCTACATCATCGTTGACATCTCGATTTCGTTCCCTTACATGATCCTGGGCGAGACCTCGCTGAGTTTCATCGGGCTGGGGCTCCGCCCTCCGGTCGTCAGTTGGGGCGTGCTGCTGCACGAAGCGCAGAACATCAAGGCGATTGCGATGCATCCGTGGTTGTTCGCCCCCGTTGTGTTCGTGGTCCTGTCCGTGCTGGCGTTCAGTTTCGTCGGCGACGGGATGCGTGACGCGGCGGATCCTTATTCGAAGTGAGGCGGTGATGGTGATGGACAATAACAATAATAATGACCTGCTGCTTGAGGTAAAAGACCTGCGAGTGTCGTTCCCCCTGGACGAGGGCGTGGTGCGGGCCGTTGAAGGTGTTGACCTCTCCATCAAGCCCGGGCAAGTGATGGGAGTCGTCGGCGAGAGCGGCTGCGGCAAGACCGTCACCGCCCAATCAATCATGCGCATCATTCCTCGCCCCGGTAGAATAGATGCCGGGCAAATCCTCTTTCACCATTCTGAGGATCGGTCCAGGTATGGCATGATCGATATGATAGATCTAGCGCAATTGAATCCCACGGGAGGGCAGATCCGCGGGATCCGGGGCAAAGAGATCGCGATGATCTTCCAAGAGCCGATGAGTTCCTTCTCGCCATTGCACACGATCGGCAATCAGGTCATGGAGGCGATTCTGCTTCATCAGGACGTGGATAAGACGCAAGCGCGCGCCATGACTATCGAAATGCTAGACAGGGTTGGCATCCCCGACTCGGCGCAGCGCGTAGACCAGTATCCATACGAGTTCTCCGGCGGAATGCGGCAGCGAGCGATGATCGCGATGGCGCTCAGTTGCAGCCCGGCGCTGCTGATTGCCGACGAGCCGACCACCGCGCTCGACGTGACGATCCAGGCACAAATCCTCAATCTGATGAGGGACCTGCAGCAGGAGTTCGGGATGGCCATCATGTTCATCACCCATAACCTGGGTGTCATCGCGCAAATCGCCGACGAGGTGGCGATCATGTACCTTGGCAGGGTGGTGGAGCATGGGCCTGTGCGCGAGATTTTTCACAACCCTCAGCATCCCTACACCGTCAACCTATTGCGGGCCATTCCCCGCATTGGCAAAACGTCTGGGCAGCGGCTGGTTTCGATTCAGGGCGTGGTTCCAAGTCCCTTTGAACGGCCGCCGGGCTGTGCGTTTCACCCCCGGTGCGAGCAGATGATCGCGGGGCGCTGCGACGTAGATGTTCCGAGTGTAACCCGGTTGGAGAACGATCACACTGTGGCCTGTTTTCTCCACGAGCAGGGTGAATAGAGACGAGACACCGCGTTCCTATTTGAGGAGTTGGTGTGGGCTCCTGGCGACTTTTAGGAGATTGTGAATGTCTGAACAAACCGTCAAGTTACTAGAAGTAAAAGGTCTGAAGAAGTACTTTCCCCTCCGACATGGGCTTTTTGGCACCGCAACCGGATCTGTGAGGGCCGTGGACGGGGTTAGTTTCTACATCGAGAGGGGGGAGACGCTGGGGTTGGTGGGAGAAAGTGGATCGGGCAAGACGACCACAGGCAGGATTATCCTCCGAGCGATCGAGCCCACCGCTGGCCAGGTCCTCTTCCAGCTCAGCGAAGGTGAAATTACAGATTTCACAGCACTGGGAGGCAAAGAACTGAGGGCCTTTAGAACTCACGCGCAGATGATCTTCCAGGATCCGTATTCATCGCTGAATCCGAGGATGACAGTCAGGGATATCATCGGCGAGCCGCTGGTTGCATGCAAGGTTGCCAAAGGGTCGGAGCTGGATGATCGTATCCGCGAGGTGGCACTCCACTGCCGGCTGAACATCGAACACCTGCGGCGTTACCCCCACGCTTTTAGTGGTGGACAGCGACAACGCATTGGGATTGCGCGCGCACTGGTGTTGAATCCTGAGTTCATCGTATGTGATGAGCCGGTATCGGCACTGGACGTTTCCATCCAGGCGCAGATATTGAATCTGTTGAAAGATCTGCAGTCAGAGTTTGGTTTGACCTATCTCTTCATCGCGCATGATCTGAGCGTAGTCGAGCATGCGAGCGATAGAGTGGGGGTGATGTATCTGGGTCGACTGGTGGAGATGTCTCCCACCGAGGAACTGTTCTATAACCCGATACATCCTTACACGGAAGCGTTGATGTCCGCCATTCCGGCGGCGGACCCAGACGACGTGATGCAGCCGCTGTTATTGACTGGCGAGATCCCTAACCCCTCCGATCCTCCCTCTGGCTGCTACTTTCACCCTCGCTGTCGCTACGCGGAAGAGCTGTGCGGAACGACTGCACCTGAGTGGAAGGAATACAAGCCGGGCCATTTCGCGGCCTGTCACTTTGCAGGTACACTCGGTCTGAAAGGTGTGCGTGGGTTCAGTAGATCGCAATAAGACGGCCAGCCCGATCAGTGGCCAGCGCCGGTTGGCTCTCCGGGAGGGCAATTGGTACATTACCAGTGAAATCCTTGTACGTTGGACAAGGGAGTAGGGAGTAGGAAGTAGGGAGTAATGCAGAATCTTCCCCATACTTCCTACTCCATACTCCCTACTTCTTTCTTGGTTCTGGCTTGTCCAGGTTAGGAGTACGTAGGAACACAGGAGAGCAAAGTGAGAATACTATGTTTGGGGGCCGGTGGGCGGATCAGTCGTGAGTCGGTTAAGGATCTGGTAGGCAACAGCGATTTCACTCAGATCACAATCGGCGACGTTAACGAGGTGGCGGCCCGAGAGGTGATGGAGGAAATCGGCGCTGGTCGGGTCGGTTTCATCAGATTTGACATCACGGATTCTGCCAGGGCAGTTGAGATCATGAAAAAATATGACCTGGTCATGAGTGGCATGCCCATCAAGTTCGATGAATTACTCGTGAAAACGGTAGTCGAGGCCCGTGTGAACGGCTTGGACATCAATGGGATGGGAAACTCCTTTGATTTTGATGCTCCCGCTCGGGATGTGGGGATTGTCTACGTGCCGGGCGTTGGAATGACCCCCGGGACAACGAATATTCTGACGAGGTACGCGGCAGATCAAATGGACAGAGTGGACGAAATCTACATCAGTCACGGGGCCTTTCGGGCAATCTCTCTTTCCCCAGGGCTGACTTCGACTACCTTTATCGAGTATGATCCAAACCTGGAGGGCCGCGTGGTCTATGACAACGGGAAATATGTCCGTGTCCCTCCCTTCTCCCTGGAGAAGATGATTGAACTTCCCGAACCGTTTGGAACACTTCCTCAGTATGTGATTCCCCACCCTGAGGCTTTCACCATTCCAAGATATATCAAGGGGGTGAAGCGAATAGAGGTAAGAGGCACGTGGCCTGAGAGAAACATGAGGCTTGTCAGAGCACTCTACGACTATGGATTCTTGAGAAACGACAAGGTTGAGATTAACGGTGTGGAAATCAGCACGTTGGATTTCATTGCCGCTTACCTCAACCAGGCACCAGAGGGCAAGGAGCAGGACCTTTGGGGATACGCTCTGCACGTTGAAGTAACTGGTATGAGGGATGGCAAGTCAGTCCGCCACATTCTGACCACGACGCACCCTTCTGCAGACGTGGAAGGCTGGGAAGGTCCGCGGGCATATACCAGGAGCGTAGGCATTCCTCTTTCTGTCGGTGCGCAGATGATCGCCAGTGGCAGGGGTCTTACCAAAGAGAAAGGAGTTATCGCTCCTGAGGGTGCCTTTGATCCATTGGAGTTCATCAAGGAACTGGCCAAACGCGGGATCAAAGTCCACGAAAGAATTGAGGAGAACTGCGTAGTTGCATGACTACTTATTTGGGTGCATTTCATTTTGGTTGACAGAGGAGGGAGCATCCCCAGATGCGACCGGGGCGGCATCTGGGGATGCCTGCTCCTCAACTGATTTGAAACACACCCTATTTAAGGGTGTTCGACCGTCAAGGTCTGAGGAGGTTAAGAATGAACAACCTCGAGGATGAGATTAAAGAATTTGCGCTTTCTAAAGGCGCTGATCTTGTTGGAATAGCCCCTATAAGTAGGTTTGACGGGGTTCCAGATGGTCATAAGCCGGAAGATATTCTGGCTGATGCGAAAACGGTGATTGCTTGCGCCAAGCGGATTCCAAATGCCGTAGTCATAGATGGCCCGGCGACCTCATATCACGTCATGATGGATATTGTCGAAGACCGACTGGACTGGGTTGCCTGTGAGATAGCCATCTTTGTCGAACAGCAGGGAGGGTTAGCCATTCCTGTGACGGCTGATGGTCCTTACTACGACTGGGATGCCGAGAATCTTCGTGGAAGAGGCGACTTATCCCACAAGCATGCTGCTGAGGCTGCGGGATTGGGTAGATTGGGAAAGAACTCGCTGCTAATCACTCCTGAGTTTGGAAATCGAGTCCAGTTGGTTTCGGTGGTAACAAATCTAGACCTAGAACCAGATCCATTGATAGAAAAAAGGTAACTACTCACCCGTTTGCCCCGCCGATGGTTGAAACCATCGGCTGATACGCAAAGTGCGTTAAAACGCACTAAAACGCGACTTTCTAACCCGTTTTAACGGGTTTCGCCGTATCAGCGGGGCGTTTCAACGCTCCGCGTGGGGGTGGCTGAGTAGTTACGAAAAAAGGTTATGTCCTTTAGAGTGCGATCTGTGCATAGAATCCTGTCCGGTGCAGGCAATTGTAGATGAGCAGCGGGTAATCCAAAAATTATGCCGCCCGTATATGTTTGAGGAGTTACCAAGAGGGACAATGATCGAGAGTTGCCGAGAGTGTAGAAAGGTTTGCCTTGTGGGCGTGAGGTAACCGCTCAAACACATCAATCGGGAGAACGTCGTGGCAAACGTGGCGATTGTAGGTGCTGGTCTGATGGGAACTGCCATCGCTTATCCGCTGGCGGATAACGGCCATACGGTGCGGCTGGTGGGCACCCATCTGGATGGCGATATCATCCAGGGCTGTCGTGAGCACCGTTACCACCAGCGGCTCAAGCGGGAGATTCCTTCTGTAGTGCAGCCTTATTACGTGGAGCAGATTGCCCAGGCATTAGATGGCGTGGACATCATCGTCAGCGGCGTGAATTCCTTGGGTGTACGTTGGATCGGCCAGACGATTGGCCCCTACCTGCGGCCGGGGCAGTTGATCATCGCTGTGACGAAAGGGGTGGAGGCTGCGGAGAACGGCGATCTCATCATCTTGCCGGACGTGCTGGCCAGAGAACTGCCGGCGGATATCCGGGACCAGGTGAGGCTGGCTGCCATCGGTGGGCCGTGTATCGCAGGGGAGTTGGCTGGACGCCGTCAGAGCTGCGTCATCTTCGGCTCGCGTGATCGCGGTGCCGTCGAGCGGCTGGCCGCGATCTTCCGCACATCCTATTATCACGTGTGGACGACCACCGACCTGGTGGGATTGGAGATCTGCGCAGCGCTAAAGAACGCATACGCGCTAGGCGTGGGGTTGGCGGCGGGGTTGTTGGAGCAGGCTGGTGGACCCGATGTGGCGGGCTCGCATACGTACAACCTGGCAGCGGCCATCTTTGGCCAGGGATGTACAGAGATTGCCTACATGTTGCAGATCATAGAGGGAACGCGTGCTTTCGCCTACGGACTGCCGGGCGCTGGTGATCTCTATGTGACATGCCAGGGTGGGCGCACCGTGCGACTGGGGCGGTTGCTGGGCATGGGACACACCTTCGCCAGGGCACGGGAGATTATGGCCAGCGAGACGTTGGAGGCGGCCGAGATCGTGCGGGTTATGGCGGATGCGCTACCCGGGCTGACGGCACGCGGCATCATCTCGCCAGAGGACTTCCCGTTGTTGCGGGCGCTGGTGGACATTGTTGTCCACGGCCATCCTGTTGATCTGCCACTGGACACGCTCTTCCGCAGTGCAGCACCTTCAACTCCGGCGACGACCGGCTAGGCGGCGACAGAAGCACTCGCATCGCCCGGCACAGGTGCAACAACGTCGCATCTCTTCTCGTGCGGTGATGTAACGGTGACGTGTCTGTTTTGTTGGGTTGTTGAGAAGTGGCCATCGCTCGGCTGGTCTCGCGCCGGGGCCTGATGCCTTGTTATATTTCTGTAGTTTGATCATAGGAGGGTAAAGCATGCTTTCCATAACAACCGATTACGTTAAGGATGTGGGTTGTCCCGAACCCTATTTGAAGTGCATTGCCGAGGCCGGCTTCTCGCACGTCCATTGGTGCCACCATTGGCGCACAGATTTCGTTTATTCAGACTGTGAGATTGAGCAGATTGCCAGGTGGCTGCAAGATTTCGGCCTTAAACTCAACGATCTGCATGCATCTGCCGGGGTTGAGAAAGCCTGGGTGTCTTCCCTGGAGTACGAGAGGCTGGCGGGGGTTGAGTTGGTGAAGAATCGGATCAGCATGACGGCCAGACTCGCAAGCGATGTGATTGTTATGCATATACCCTCTGAGCCCGAGGATGCCGGGGGAAAGAATGTATTCTGGACTCAAGTACTGAAATCACTCGATGCGATTGAGCCTTATGCCAGAGATCACGGCGTTCGAATAGCGATTGAAAACCTGGGCCCCGGTAGTTTCAAGACCACAGAGAGGATACTGTCGCAATATAGTCCTGATTACATCGGGCTTTGTTACGATTCTGGTCATGGCAATCTCGACATTTGCAGTGATGGATTAGACCAACTTGAGAGACTCAAGGAGCGCCTGATATCTATGCACCTTAACGATAACGACGGTACGGGGGACCAACACAATCCTCTCTTTTCGGGAACGGTTGAATGGGCGAGGCTAGCACGGATCGTTGCAGAGTCTTCATACGCCAAATGTATTAACATGGAAATAACGATACACCATTCCGGAATTGAGGACGAAAGCGCCTTTCTCGAAAAGGCGTTTGAAACAGGAATGGCCTTTTCCCACATGGTTGATGAATCGGTAGGCGTAGAAAGGGGTGAGCAATGATTGAGAAGAGAATGTTATTCAGTCCGGGCCCGGTGCTGACCTCGGATCGAGTCAAGTCGGCTCTTATCCACCCGGACATGTGCCATAGGCATCCGATGTTTGAGCGCATTGTCGAGAATGTTCGCGCCAACCTGCTCACGCTCTTTGGCGCTGACCAACGATACTCAGCGGTTGTTGTCAGTGGTTCCGGGACTGCTGCCAATGAGACTGCTTTGTCTTCCATCATCAGGGACTCCGATGAGGTCTTACTCATCAAGAATGGTGAGTTTGGCGAAAGGCTCGACGATATCCTTTCTTGCTACAACTACAAGTTGCATGTCCTAGGCTATCGCTGGGGGACATTGCCAGACCTAGACGCCATCGAAGCCGCTCTGGCGGCCAACGAGCGGATCCAATGGGTGTGCGTGGTATTCCACGAGACGAGCACGGGGATGCGGAACCCTGTCCAGGAGATAGGGCGACTGGTAGCACGCCATGGTCGAAAGTTCTTCGTTGATTGCGTCAGTGCCGTTGGTGGTGAGGACATTGATGTGGTGCGGGACAACATAGACGTATGTACAGGCACTCCCAACAAGGCGCTGGGTGGGTTGCCGGGGGCTTCCTTTGTCGTCGCCAGGCGCAGTAGCGTTCCTGTCTTAGGGACGGAGGTGCCCCGAAGAAACATCTATCTCAATCTCCAAAGACACATTGCTATGGCGGAAGAGCGTAATCAGACGCCCAACACTCCTTCAGTGACTATGTTTGTGGCGCTGGATGCTGCGCTGGAGGAGTTGATGGAGGAAGGGCTGGGAACTCGCATCGACCGGTATCGCAGGTGCGCCCAGATTATCCGTGATGGTGTACGGGCGTTAGGGCTCCGTACACTGCTTCCGGATGGGCTTTGCGCCAACACGGTGACTTCGGTCTTCTTGCCAGATGGGCTCCGGCTGGATGAGTTCATAGACGAGATGGACAGTCGTGGCTACGTAATCTACCCAGGTAAGCGACATCTTTACGAACAGAACATGTTCCAAATCGCGAACATGGGGAGGATCGAACCCGAGCACTGTCAGGATTTTCTACGTGTGCTTGAGGAGACTTTAGAATCCATGGGGTTCGGACGGCATAGGGAAAGCGCGAGTACTACGACATAACTCGTCAGTGCTGGAGGATGCGGTTGTGATCGAAAAAGATATGGTACGTGTTCTCTCTGACGAGGACATACGCAAGATCCATGAGCAAACGCTGGCTGTCTTGGAGGACGTTGGAGTCACAGTTGTGCATGAGGGCGGCCGCGCCATGCTCGCGGACGCGGGCGCCAAAGTGAACCCACAGACACATATAGTGAGGATTCCCTCCGATCTCGTTGAGCGATCTCTTGGGACTGCCCCCAAGAGAATCGTCCTGGGCGCACGGGACTCCGACAAAGATCTGGTCCTTGAGCCGGGAGGGAGGATGTACGCGCGCAACGGTGGTGGCCCCGGGCATATCCTCGATATGGAGACTGGAAAAGTCCGCGAGATCATGACCACTGACGTGGCGAACTATGCCCGGCTTGTGGACGTGTTGGACCACATTGACTACGCCGCGCCTGTCTACGCTCAGGATACTCCCCCGGCCACACGTGACATCCGTGCCCTGGCAACGATGTTCGCGAATACTGCCAAGCACATCAACATGCGAGTCCTTAACGTTCGCAGCCTATCGTATGTGATCAGGATGGCGGAGATTGTTGCGGGTGGTAAGGAGCAATTGCGAAAGCGGCCTCTGATCACGATGCTCGAATCCCCCATCGCCCCTCTGAAGGTACCTGACGTCTTGGTAGACACACTGGTGACGTGCGGTGAGTATGGGATTCCAGTGGAGATTTGCAGCATGCCCAACGCCGGAGCAACTGGGCCAATCACCCTGGCAGGCTCGCTTCTCGTGTCCAACGTTGAGATGTTTGCAGCCGTGGTCATCTCGCAGTTGGCTCACCCCGGAGCGCCCCTGGAATTCGCGCCCAGAATTGTGATCATGGACATGGCTACCGGCAGGAGTTTGACAGGTTCGATAGAGAACGCACTACTTGCTGCTGCGGGCGTGCAGTTGGCAAGGGAATGTTATCAGATCCCGGTCAATATGCACGGGCCTTATACAGACGGCGTGATCATTGACAGCCAATCTGCGATTGAGCGCACGTACTTCACCTTCCTGTCAGCCTTCGCGGGCGCAAGTGTCCTGGCCGGAGCCGGTCATCTGGAACAGGGATTGGTCATCAGCTTCACCCAGTTACTGATCGACGATGAGATTCACGGCCTTGTCAACAGAGCAGTCGAGGGGTTCGAGGTAAACGATGAGACTCTGGCTGTGGACGCCATCGCCAGAGGTGTGGCCGAGGGCAACTTCCTGACCGATAAACACACACTGAAGCATCTCAGGATGGAACGATATGTGCCCTATCTGCTCACGAGAGAGGCCAGGGCAGCCTGGGAGGCAGCCGGGTCAAAGGACATGGCGACGCGGGCTAGAGAGCGAGCTCGGGAGCTTCTGGAGGCTTATCAGCCGACTCCTCTGGATGATGATGTAGCCAGGATGCTGGACGAAGTCGTCGCTGAGGCCGCGAGGGAACTTGAGGAGGGAACTTGAAGAGGGAACTTGAGAAGGAGAGATGATCTATGGCGCTTGATATAAAGGCAATAGTCAACCCAAGAGTATTGGAAACCACCAAGTATGATATGAAGCACGTGACTGTCTGTTGGCAACACGAGGGGAAACTTCAGCGGGCGATGTCCAACGAATCCGCCTATCCTCCGTTGGAGAGCGTGCAGGCGGCGGTACGTGATATCGTCTCCAAGGCTAACTGGTATCCCGAAGATGCCTCTGAGTGTATGTCATTGCGCGAGCAACTGGCCGCCTATGCCTGGCTGCGGCCAGAGAATGTTACGTTGGGCAACGGCTCTATGGAGTTGCTGGACATCCTTTTCCAGACTTTCATCGCACAGCCTGGCGTCGACGAAGTCATCATACCGGCACCGGACTACACACCGTACTCTCTCCGCGCACGGTTCTTTGGTGCCGTGGTGCGGTTTGTGGTCGGTGGGGAGGACACTGACAAAATTGCGGATGATATTCTCGAGAGTGTCACGCCGCGAACCAAGTTCGTCTTGATGTCGCGACCGAACAATCCCACTGGCAAGGTGATGCCACGCGATGATGTCCTTCGTATCCTGGATTCTGGTGTACTCACTGTCGTGGATGAGGCCTATGTGGAGCTAGCCGACGAGGGGACTATGGTGGCCCCGTGGATCAACGACTGGGATAACCTGGTCGTTTTGCGGACCTTCAGCAAGGGATTCGGCCTCGCCGGGTTGCGTCTGGGCTATTTGCTGGCAACTCCCGAGATCATCCATTGCGCCAATCTCGTTCGCCACGTTTTCAATGTCAACCTTGTAACCATGGCTGCTGCGGAAGCATCTCTCAATGACCTTGATAATGTGAGAGCCAGAATAGTAGAACAACGCCAGACCAGGGAGTGGCTCACGGAGGAGATCAAGCGGATGCCGGGGCTGCGCCCCATTCCCTCTCAGGGCAATTTCATCCTGGTGGACGTGGCGGATTCCGGTAAGAAGGCCACCGAGTTTGTGGAGGGGTTGTTCGAGCGCGGCATCTATGTCCGGGACTTCTCCAAGAAGCAAGGGCTGGAGCCGGACAGGTACTTCCGTATTACGGTGGGGCAGCCCGGAGGTATGGAGCGATTGGCGCAGGAGCTACGTGATCTGCTGGAGAAGAGTCTCACTTCGTTAACCTTGGCTCCATGATGTGGTAAACAATGGCCACAGTGATGCTGCGATAGGAGTACAACGATGCCAGAAATCACACTGACTGTCCGTCACGAAGTGGGCCTGCACGCCCGGCCCGCTGCGATGTTCGTTCAGACCGCTAAGCCGTTCAAGTGCGACGTAAGGGTCACGCACGGCGAGCGAGAGGCGAACGCTAAGAGTATCCTGGGCGTGTTGGCGCTGGGGGCCGAGCGAGGAGCGGTGATCACCATCCGCGCCGAGGGCGAGGATGCCGAGCCGGCACTGGCAGTTCTGAAGAGTCTTGTCGAGAGCAACTTTGGAGGAAAAGAATGAAAGCATTGAAGAGCACAGGAATGAGCTGCTTGAGCAGCGAGATCCACGAGCAACCAGAGGTACTACTTCGTCTGTTGGACACGCAGACCGAGACCGCTGCGCGGATAGCCGCAGCAATCCGTGCCCGCGATGTGCGCTACGCCGTCATCGCTGCACGCGGCACCTCCGACAACGCCGCCCGTTACGCCAAGTACCTTTTCGGCGCGCTGAATCGGCTGCCAGTTGCGCTGGCCACGCCTTCGCTGTTCAGCGTCTACCACACGCCGCCGCAGTTGCGCGACGCGTTGGTTCTGGGTGTCTCCCAGTCGGGCCAATCGCCCGACATCGTGTCCGTCATTGAGGAGGGGAGGCGCCAGGGGGCGCTGACCGTGGCGGTGACCAACGCACCCGATTCCCCACTGGCCCGCGCCGTCGATCACGTCCTCCCGTTGGGTGCGGGCGAGGAGCGGGCCGTGGCCGCCACCAAGACCTACACCGCGCAACTGGCGGCCCTGGCGCTTTTGGCGGTGCAACTGGCCGGCGACGGCGAACGTCTGGCCAGTCTGCGGAGTATGCCGGAGGGGGTGAAAAAGACGCTGGTGCTGGAGGAGCAGATCTCCATAGCGGCCCAACGTTACGCCTACGCCACTGAGTGCATCGTGCTGGGCAGGGGCTACAATTACGCCACCGCTTTCGAGATCGCGCTCAAACTGATGGAGCTGACCTATGTCGCGACCGAGCCGTACTCCTCGGCTGACTTTCGTCACGGCCCCATCGCCATCGTTGAGCGCGGCTTACCTGCCGTCGTCGTCGCGCCACAGGGAGCGGTCTATCCCGACATGTTGGCCCTGACTCGCGAACTGGCCGCCCGCGAGGCAGAACTCATCGTCATCTCTGGGCAGGACGAGCCACTGCAGTTGGCCCGTACACCACTGAGGTTGCCGGTCACCCTGCCTGAGTGGCTCTCACCATTCACCTGTGTCCTGCCGGGGCAGTTGCTGGCGTTGCACGTCACGCTGGCCAAGGGGTACGACCCTGACCATCCACGCGGGCTCAAGAAGGTCACCGAGACGCTGTAGGCAGTCGGGATGCTGGGGGCCGATTAGGGTGGGGTGACCAACGCCCGCGCTGGCAGTGCATCGACGCAGAGGTGGCGCTGAGCGACGCTTTTCCGCTGGTGAGGCTGCTTGATGGCGAGTGTGAGTGGGAGTACAAACATAGCGGCTTTGTCATGGCAAACGGCAATGCGAACAGCCGCCCTGAGCTCTGGAGGCTCTATTAGGAAGCGTCTGGCAAGTCATCTGGCGAGAACTGAATGACCCTGCCGGTCGGGTCGGGCAAACATTGACACGTTGTTTTGATCATGGTATAATCCACAGTCAAGAAACCTATTCGTATTTCTGAATAGCACGAGGAGGCTCGCTATGTACTATGGTGGGTATACTGGCTGGACGCTGTGGGTTAACATGTCGACCAAAGAGGCGAAGGTTGAGCCCACTGACCCCGAACTGGCTCGTCTGTTCATGGGAGGAGCGGGCTTTGGCGTTAAGTTGCTCTACGACCTCGTACGGCCTGGGACTGATCCCTTAGACCCCGACAATGTCCTGATCTTTGCCCCGGGACCGCTCACTGGTACCACGTCTCCATGCAGCAGTCGTGTCACAGTCACTGGGCGCTCGCCTCTCACTGGAGCAGTGGGTATGGCGACCTCTGGTGGGCACTTCCCGGCCGAGATGAAGTTTGCTGGCTTCGACGCTATTGTGATCAGTGGGCAGGCAGTGGAGCCCACATATTTGGTCGTTAAAGATGGGGAAGTGAGTTTCCGCTCGGCAGAGAGGCTCTGGGGCACCTGCACCACTGACTGTCAGATCTTCATCAAAGAGGAGCTGGGCGACCATAACTTCCGGGTGGCGTGTGTTGGCCCGTCCGGTGAGCAGAGGTCGTTGATAGCTTGTATCATCAACGAGCGGCGAGCTATGGGTCGCAAGGGACTGGGAGCGGTGATGGGCGCCAAGCGGCTGAAAGCCATCGCTGTCCGTGGGAGCGGTGAATTGCCCATCGCTGATCCGCGGCGTTACGGCGCGGCGCGGCGCGAACTATTGAAGCAGTTCAAGACTAGTCCTACACTTTATCCGGGGCTCAGCAAGTACGGCACCTCCACAGTGGTGGATACCGCCTGCGAGTTGGGTATCTTCCCTGCCAATAACTACTCGGCCACCGGTCTGTTCACTCCCATTGAAGAGATCGGGTACGAGACCCAGGCTGAGGACATAATCCGCCGCAATCCTTGCTACAACTGCCCGGTTGCTTGCAGCCAGGTACGGCTGGCCCGCTCAGGCCAGTTCATAGGGGCGCTGACTGAGGGACCGGAGTTTGAGTCCTCCTGGTCGCTGGGGGGTGACACAGGGGTGTCCGACGTCTCGTCGCTGTACCTGGCCGACCGACTGTGCGACGAGTATGGGTTGGACACCATTTCCACCGGGGCCACAATTGCTTTCGCTATGGAACTCTTTGAACGGGGCATCATCTCCTCAGAGGAGACCGATGGGCTGGAGTTGCGCTTTGGAAATCACCAGGCCATGATCGAGATGATTCATCGGATCGCCCGACGGCAAGGGTTCGGAGAGGTGCTGGCTGACGGAGCAGTGGCTGCGGCCCGGCAGATCGGACGTGGCTCGGAGTACTATGTCATGCATGTAAAGGGCCTGGAGTTGCCCGGCTACGATGTGCGCGGTGCCAAAGCCCACGGGTTGAACTACGCCACTGCTTATGTCGGTGCCGATCACAATCGCGGCTACGCGGCTCAGGAGATTTTTGGCTCCTCGATACCATTGGCGGTGGATCGCTTTGCTTTAGAAGGAAAAGCAGAGCTTTGCAAGTGGAACCAGGTGATGAAGACCGCGCTCTGCGATTGCCCTACCTTCTGTGCGTTCCTGCTCAGCGACGGTGTGGCCTTCTTGAGGCCCACCGAGCAGGGGCTGTCCACAGAGCTATCGGAGCGTAGGGTGGGCGACTTGGTTGAGTTGATCAGCGCGGCCACTGGCATTGAGTATAGCGCCAGGGAACTGATTGATATTGGCGAAAGGGTGAACACCCTGGGACGTTGCTTCAACCTACGCGAGGGCTTCTCGCGCGGGGATGACTACCTTCCCCATCGACTGGCTGAAGAACCGATACCTGGAGGTCCCTCGGAGGGACATCGCACCTCGCGAGATGATCAGGACGGGCTCTTGGACCGCTACTATGAGGTTTACGGCTATGACCGCCGCGGGGTGCCTACCCGGGAACGGCTGCGCTACCTGGAGCTTAATGGGGTGGCGCAGGAATTGGAGGCGCTGGGTCTGGACCCGCAATAAAATGAAGGTAAGGTTGCGCTTGTACGGCGGATTGAAGGCCATGGTCGGCTCTAGAGAGATTGAGCTAGAGCTACCGGAGGGAATAGAGCTGAGAGGGTTGTCTCCGTTGTTGAGATCTCGGTGTGGCGAGGGGCTCTTCCGCTTGCTCGGTGAGCAGGGCCCCTTTGGTCATCTGCGAGTGCTAATCAATGGCCGCGATCACTTCACCCTTCAGGGACAAAAGACTGTCCTGGCAGATGGCGATACGGTTACTTTCATCCCCCTGATTGTCGGGGGCTAGCTTTTCTTGGGGAGGGGGGCTTGAGTCATAGAGTGGGAGTGCTGGTCCCGTCGTCCAATACTGTATTGGAAGTGGATCTATACCGGCATCTACCTGTGGATTGCACTGTGCACACCGCCCGTATGCGGCTGATTGCGACTACCCCCGAGGCTGAGGCGGAGATGCTCGACCGATACGCCCTGCCCGTGGCTACCGATCTAGCCACCGCCCGACCCGAAGTTGTGTTGTTTGGCTGTACCAGTGCTGGGGCGCTACGTGGCCGTGAGTATGATCGAGAGCTTTGTGATAGGATAGGAAAGATCTGTGGTTGCCCGGTCGTCAGTGTCATCGTTGCAGTAAGAGAGAGACTCCGCAGCGTAGGCACGGCACGGGTGGGAGTGATCACGCCCTACGTGGAAGAACTAAACGCAAGAATTGCCACCAGCCTGGAAGGCGAGGGCCTGAAGGTGGTCGCCATTCGCGGGCTGGGGATAACGGAGAACTTCGAGATCGCGGCTGTCAGTCCAGAGGAGATAGTAACCTTCGCTATCCAGGCGCTCTCAGATGTCGAGTTCGATGCGCTGTTTGTATCGTGCACCAACTTTCGAGGGATCGAAGCAGCATCGCAACTGGAACAGACTTTCCAGCGGCCAGTGGTAACCAGCAACTCAGCGGCACTGGTAGAGCTAGTCGCGGTCCTGGAGGGCCGTGGCACAAGGCAACTGACCGGCGAGCAGTTGATGTGAACGAGCGCAGGGGGATCTGGGAGTTTGCAGGAGAGCTAGACAGGCGCAAGAACGATAAGGAAGGGGAGATCATCGTAGACATGACCAGGAACCTCTCCGTTGACTACGCTGGTGTCAGGCTCCGCAACCCAATCATTCTGGGCTCAGCCACACCCGGTTGGGATGGCAAGCACTTGGCTGATGCAGAGGCGGCCGGTGTTGGGGCTGTGGTGTGCAAGACCATAGGCCCGCCGGCTGAATGGGCCGCACACCCGCGCAACGGTCGTCTGGCTTTCGTAGAGGTGAACGGCAAACGGGTCGGCATGGTCAACCTGGAGCTCTTCACCACGAAGACCGTGGAGGACTGGATCAACTATGACTTGGCGGTGGCCAAAGATAGTGGCGCGGTGGTCATCGCCTCTATTCTAGCTCTCCCCAGCCCGGCGGAGACTGGTGAACTGGCTGCGTGGGTGGAGGCCACCGGCCAGGTTGACCTGTTGGAGCTCAACGTCTCCTGTCCTATGCCTGCTTGCTCAGTGGGTATGCATATCGGCAAGGATCCCACCAAGACCTACGCTCAGGTGAGAGCTGTGAAGGCTGCCACCAAGTTGCCGCTCTCTGTCAAGATGACCCCCAACATCGCCGATATTGGAGCGGTGGCCGTCGCCTGTCGGGAGGCTGGCGCCGACGGGCTCACCGTAGCGAACTCGGTGCGCTCCTTCGCAGGAGTGGATATCTACACTGGTCTTCCACGGCTGCGAGCTTTTGGCGGTTATTCGGGACCGGCTATTAAGCCCATCACCCAGCGGCTGGTGATCGAGGTCAAACAGGCCTGCGACCTGCCAGTCTGCGCGGTGGGTGGCATCACCAAGTGGCAGGATGTGGTGGAATACATTATGATCGGCGCCCAGGCAGTCCAAGTGGCCACCGGTGTGATGTGGCAAGGCTGGGGTATCATCGGCAGGCTGGTGGATGGCCTGCACAGGTTTATGGACGAGCAGGGCTACTCGTCCCTGGATGACTTCCGCGGCTTGGCTTTACCTTACGTCACGACTGTCGAGCAACTGGCCCAGGAACCGAAACTGGTAGCGGAAGTGGACCACGAGAGATGCACCGCCTGCGGGCTGTGTGTGGGCTCCTGTTTCTATGATGCGCTGGCGTTGGATGAAACGCTGCAAGTCGACACAGATAGATGCGATGGATGCGGACTCTGTGTGTTGCTCTGCCCCCAACGGGCATTGAGTTTGGAGTAAGTGCTATGAGCGAGTTGGTCTCGATGGAAGGTCGGATCGACCTGCATATCCATACCCATCCCTGTCTCTTCCCACGAATCGCGGATGATCGCAAAGTGGCCCAGGCGGCGGCTGAGGCGAGGATGAAGGGCATCGTGCTTAAATGTCACCATGAGAGCACCGCCAGCCGTGTCTATCTCTTACGAAACGAGTTCCCTCGACTGGATATATATGGCGGCATCGTGCTCAACTCCTACGTCGGTGGCATAAATCCCGCTGCGGTGGAGGCCTGCCTGCGGCTGGGCGGGCGGTTCGTGTGGATGCCCACGATTGACAGTGCCTTCCATGCCCAGAAGCACGGGGGCCGCACAGGCGTCTACGATGTGCAGAGCTCGGGGCGGGAAGGAGAGGGCAAGCAAGGCATCTCCATATTGCGCGATGGAGAGTTGATCGAAGAGGTGCGACAGGTGATTGAACTGGCGGTGGAGCACTCAGCCGCCATCGCAACCTGTCATCTATCTTTTCCGGAATCATACGCCCTGCTGAAGGCAGCGCGGGAGGCGGGCGCCGAGAAATTGATGATAACCCATCCCTTTTTCAAGGTCCCCGCGCTCACTCTGGAGGAGACTGGACAACTCGTCGCTCTGGGCGCGTACGCCGAGTTTGGATTCTGTACAGTTTCCCCTATGTGGCAGTATGCCACTGTAGACCAGGTGGCTGAGGCGGTCCACAGACTAGGCGCATCACGTTGTATAATGGTGAGCGATGGAGGTCAGACCCACAATCCTATGCCTGCTGAGGGTCTTCGGGTCTTCCTACAAGGGTTGCTGGAGAGAGGTATAAGCAGCGATGATCTAGACCGGATGACCATAGCAAACCCTACTGTGTTCCTGGAGAATTGAAGGATGGGAGGATCGGTGAATAAGCTACGGGGAGTGAAGTCAGCCGCGCGCGTACTAGATATCTTCGAGCTGTTGCACAAGGAGGGCCACCCTTTGACTCTCACCGAAATGAGGCGCAAGCTGGGCGTCCCTGCGAGCAGCCTGCACTCCCTGGTGCATACCCTGGCTTCCCGGGACTATCTGGAGAAGGACGAGACAACCCTCTCGTATCAATTAGGCCCGGCGATCATAGCCCTGGGTCGTCACAAGCAAGAAGGGATAGATCTCGTCGAGGTAGCGGATGCCGAGCTTGCCGAACTCAGCCAGGGTTCGGGTGAGAGTGTGAGCCTGGCGGTGTTGGATGGCAGGGACGTGGTCTTCATCCATAAGAAAGTCTCTAGCCAGGTGGTAAGGGTGGTCAACCCAGTGGGTACTCGTCTTCCGGCGCACGCCACGGCGCTGGGCAAGTGTCTTCTTGCAGGCCTGAACGAGCAAGAGCTTACTCGATTGTATTCGTCAGAGGGATTTTCTCCAGCTACCCACAATGCGGTTACCACCCGGACAGAGTTGCTGGATGTGCTTGACGAGGCGCGAGTTGTCCGGCTTGCATACGACCGGGAAGAGTCCACGTTGGGCGTGTTTGCGGTGGCCAGTCCAATCTTTGACTACGGCGGTGATGTCGTTGGCGCGGTGAGCATAGCTGCTCCCACAGCCCGCGCGACTCTGGAGAACGTCCGGCGTTGGGAGCAACTGATCGCTGCGGGCGCAGCGCGGATCAGCGCCAAGTTGGGCTATCGCGAGGGCTGAGGTGGCTCACATGTGCACAACATGCACCGCAGGTCTCTGGCTTGTGAGTTTCGCTAATGCAACGTCCGCTGACACGAAATTATCTTCTTTGCCTCCAGGGGGAGTAGCGTGCAGGCTCTTATGCGGGTAAGCCGTCTACGAGAGGATACCCAGTTGCGTGAAGTACCGCAGCCCCAGCCAGGGCCTGGTCAGGTTCTCATTGCTGTGGAGGCGGCTGGCGTGTGCGGCTCCGATCTGGAGGTATACAGACGGGATCTAGGCCCATACTCGCGCGTGCAGCCGCCAGTCGTGTTGGGCCATGAGGGCGCTGGTCGGGTGGTTGCCCTGGGGGAAGGAGTCCACGATCTGGAGCTCGGGCAAGCGGTCGTGGCTGAGACAACCCACTCGGTCTGCGGCCGCTGTCAGTTCTGCAAACGTGGCGAGCTTAACCTTTGCCCAGAGCGTAAGGGGCTAGGTTCTGGGGCTGATGGTTTCTTTGCCCCCTATACGGTGGTGCGGCGGGAGAGCGTGCATGCACTGCCCAAGGGGGTAAGCACTTTGGTGGGGGCCGTGACCGAGCCCCTGGCCTGCGCTGTCCACGCTGTCTTGGAGAGGGCCCGTGTGAGTCTCGGGGAAACGGTGGTGATATTCGGTCCAGGCCCAATGGGGCTGATGACGGCGCTGGTTGCCTCGGCCACAGGTGCGCGGAGCCTGCTGGTAGGCACAGCCCATAGCCGACCCCGGTTGGAGTTCGCCGAGCAATGGAGACTGGCTGAAACATTCGACGTGCGAGCACCTGACTTCCTGGACTCGATAACAAGACGGTTCGATTCAGGTGCTGACGCAGTTTTCGAATGTACCGGAAAGCTGCTGGCAGTGGAGATGGGCCTGACCCTGCTGCGTGCTGGCGGCCGGTTGGTAGTTCTGGGGGAAATAGATGAACCGCTCCTCTTGGACACCCAGACTGCCCTGCTGCGTCGAGAGTTAGTTCTGACTGGCTCCAAATCGAGTATACCTAGCTCCTGGCGCAAGGCCCTGCAGCTCTTACCCCGCGCAGCACAGACTGTCGAGGCTATGGTCAGTCATCGCTTTCCCTTGAGTCGCTGGCAGGAGGCCTTCGATCTGGTTACGAAAAGGGAGGGACTGAAAGTGGTCTTGATGCCGGATGGATAGAGGAAAGATGGGTGACAACCCAATGCTGAATCTGGAACTGGTCAAGGTCGGACTTGAGGCCGCTGACCGTGAGGCAGCAATCTGTTTCCTGGCCACTCTTCTCGAGCGAGGCGGGTACGTGAAGAAGAGTTTTCAGGCAGCGGTCTTGGAGCGGGAAAGCACCTTTCCCACCGGCCTGCCTACTGGTGAGATAAACGTGGCCATTCCCCATGCCGATTCAGTCCACGTACTGCAGTCAGCGATAGCGGTGGGAGTATTGGCCGAGCCGGTCAAGTTTCATCAGATGGGAGAGCCGGAGACCTCTCTGGATGTGGATCTGGTGATGGTGCTGGCTATTCAAGACCCGAAGGCGGTGGTCCCTTTTCTACAGAAAGCCTGCACTATGTTCCAGGATCAGAAGCTGCTGGCTGACCTGAAGGCCTCCACACAGTCACAGGAGGTGGTTGAACTCTTACGGATCAGGCTGGAAAACTAGGTGAGGGGACATCCCTTATAGATTGAATGAACGCCAGTACCAGTACTGGCGTTCATTCGTTTCTTGCCCAGGTGTGAGGTCTGTTTAGTGCTTCTCTCCGATCCTGTTGCCTAGAAGATCAGCGTCAGGAGCCATGCGGGCAGGAAGGAGGTGATTAAGATGTCCCACTCGCCAGCGCCGACGGCAGAAGATATCAGCGCCCCCGCAGGGATATTGGCCGGAAGCGTTCCCACCGTGTTGGCCCAGTAGGTGAAGGCCGCCGCTGCGAAAGTGGCTGTGAGTAGCTTGGACCACACCACGATGAAACTGGCCACGCTGGCGCGGAAGAGGTTCCCCTTGCACATAATCACCGGCATGATCGCTGAGAAGGCTGTGCCACCGATGAAGAGCAGGGGCAGGAATGAGTTGCCGGGGACAGGGATGAGGATCAGGGTGAACACAATGATGAACATACCGACCGTGATTACCCCTGGGTCGCCCAGGCCGAGAGCAAAGTCCATGCCGATGTAGATGTCACGGCCCTCGAACCGCTTCTGCATCCACTCGCGGGCACCGTCGGCGATCGGGCGCAGGCCCTCCAAGAGCACACCCACCATGCGTGGCACCAGGAACATCACCCCGGCGAGTATCATGCCTGTGTTGAGCGGGCCGCCAAGGATGGTATTGAGACTTGTCTCCAAGGTTCCTTGGCTGATCTGGATCAGGTTGGCCACTAACTGCAGGAGGCTGCCCAAGATGAGGCCCAGGACGATCGGCTGGCCCAGCAGGCCGAACCGCTCCTGTATGGTCTCGAAGGTCGGGTTCCAGTCGCGGACCCTCGGGATCTTTTCGATCGCCCAGTTAGTTACCCAGCCGATGATGGCCATGGAGATGACCGACATAGTAGGGAAGGAGATGCCCTTCAGGCCCAGATGTTCCTCAACCCAGGGCGCAGTCCAGTCGGCAACCTTTAGCACAAGCACCTCCGACAGCAGCCCCAGGATGAGCCCGCTGATGAAGGCTACCGTGTTGTTAACACCTGCCATCAGCATGATGGCGTAAGCCATGCCACCACGGAACATGAAGTGGAACATGTTCCAGACATCAACATTGAGCGTCTTGGTGAATCCGACCCACAGCAGCCCCAGGTTGAGCAGGATGGCCAAGGGAAGCATGAACGCGACGTAGGGCGATGCCCAGGCCAGTGCACCGGTCATCGGCCAGTCCACGTCAATGATTGTCTGCCTAAAGCCCATCGCCTCGGTCACCACGCTCACCGGGCCGGGGATGTTTGTGAACATCAGGCCCATGACCGCCCACAAGCCGATGAAGCCAATGGCGATCAACACTCCTGCACGGAAGGCCCTGCTGGCCTTGACTCCGAAGCCCAACGCTATCAGGAAGACTATGATGGGAAGCAGAACGTTGGTCCCCAGACCGAGAATCGCTTGATAGAGAGCTCCAAGATCCATTGTGAGATTCCTCCTCTCGAGTGTGATTGGCCCCTCACGTAATTTTGGGGCCAGGAAAACAATGACACGATCTGACCCGCCGAATCATTCGATAGACATCACCCCCCTTGGGTTATTCTTCAGCGCTGAGAATGGCCAGGATCTCTTGGAGAGCCTTTTCCTTTCCTATGCCGGTCAACAAAGGAACGCCGTTGACAACAGGCGTCCCCACATCGCGTTGGTACTTGGAGGTCGTTACAATCAGATCTGCATCGTCGGCCACGAAGGGTAGTTCCAAAATGGTGCAGGTGTGTAGGTAGATCTTGATGCGGTGCGCTTCGCACATGTCCCGAATCTCGCCAGCGACCATATTAGAGGTCGCGATGCCACTCCCACAGGCGACGACAACGTACTTCTTCTTCTTCATCTCACTTGCCCAAGCCGCTCCTTCCTTCCCTTATCAGGCAGCATACCAGCCTAGATGTCGGGTCGAATGGCCACTTTGATCACTTCGCCGGCTTTCTGCTTCTCCAATGCTTCGACCAGCCGATCCAGCGGCCACTCGGCGGAGATGATCAAATCGGTGTTGATCTGACCTTGCGCAATCAGCCCCATCGCCACCTCAGCATGCCGGGGCGTGGTGTTGTAGACGCCCTTGATGGTCAGGTGGCAGTAGTGTAAAAGATACGTGTCCACCGTTATCTTGGTGCCTCGAGGCGCACCGCCAAAGGCGTTGAACAAGCCACCCTTACGCACCATCTCGATCGCTGCTTCCCATACCTCGGGTATGCCGGTGGCATCTATCGCCACATCCACCCCCCGGCCCTCGGGGGTCAGAGCGCGGACAGCCTTGATCTGTTCGTCCCGGTCGGCAACACCGACCACCTCATCCGCTCCCAACTGCTTGGCCATGGCCAAGCGCTTCTCGGAGATCTCGCAGGCAATGACCCGCGCGCCTTGCAGATTGGCCAGTTGGATGAAGAAGAGCCCGATGGGCCCCGCGCCGATGATGACTACAATGTCACCCATGCGGATATTCGATTCCTCGATACCGTAGAGAGCACAGGAGAGTGGCTCCACCAGCGCTGCGGCGGCGTAGGAGACATGTTTGGGAATCTCGAACATGTTCTGCCGCCAGATATACTGGGGGATCAAAAGGTATTCGGCGTAACTGCCATTCAACAGGTGTGTGCGCTGAAACTCGCAGAGATTGGGCTGCCCCCGCTTGCAGAAATAACAATCGCCGCACGGTCCCGTGTTGCCGGTGGCAACCCGCATCCCTTCATGGAATCCAACCACATCCTTCCCTACGGCCACTATATCCCCGCCCATCTCGTGCCCATAGCGGGAGGGTGGGACCATGTTGGGATGGCCGCGGAAGTAAGTCTTCACGTCAGTGCCACAAGTGGTAGCGGCGCGCACTTTTACCAGGATGTCGGTCGGGCCGGCCTCCGGCACCGATATTTCCTCGATGCGGAGATCCTTTGGACCATAATACATCGCTGCACGCATCGTGTCGCTCATTGAATGCTCCTTGGAACCTTCAAGCGCTGTCATTCCTGAGCAAAGCTCTTTTCGATGGTTGTCACTTGCCCATAGAGCTTGGCTAAGATAAGAATCATGGCTGCCTTCTCAACCGCCTCGCTGATGGAGAACGCCTCTTTCATATCTGCGCCCACGGCGACAGTTCCGTGGTTGGCCATCAGCACTGCCCTCTTATCCCCGAGGGCTCTTATGATACTCTGCGCTAGCTCCGGGGTACCGGCTCGAGCGTACTCCGCAGTGGGCACACTGCTGCCGATTACATAATACATCTCGTCTAGAAAGAGTGGAATCTCAGCGCGGTTCACAGCGATGGCGGTCGCGTAGACCGAGTGGGTGTGAACAATAGCCCGTACCTCGGGCCGCGCGCGGTAGATCGCAGTGTGGACCAGCAGCTCACTGGAAGGGCGCCCTGCTCCCGCCAATTGCTTACAACCCAAGGTGCAGAGGACTACATCCTCTGGTTTCATACTGTCGTAGGGCGCACCACTGGGTGTGATCAGAAGCCTATCGGTGTCTCCTACCCGGGCGCTGATGTTGCCCGCTGTGCCGACGACGTAACCCCTCTCCCACATAAGCCTGGCGGCCCATACTATGTCTTGGCGCAATCTGGCTTCATCGGACTGGGGGGCTTCCAACATTGTGGTCATTAGACATTCTCTATTACGTCTGGATTGTTCATGTATATGAATGCTATTCTTATTCTCTGTAACATTATAGCATGCCGTGGAGAGTTTGTCAAGCAAGTTCCTCCCTCGCCGCGAAGTCCGCTACACCTTGACGGTGGACGGGCCTTATGCTAGAATGTCTGTACCAGGGCGTCCCTACTGCGTTGTCCACCGCCTTCGGCTTCTGCACAGCCGCGAAGTAGGGCAGTTGTGGCTTGCTTCTTGACCGATCTGCGGGAGGCGCTGGAAGCGCCAACGTTACTTTTGTGGTAAGAGCACACTGATGCCAGAAATCACATTGACTGTCCACCACAAAGTGGGCCTGCACGCTCGGCCCGCCGCGCGGTTCGTTCAAGCGGCCAAGAAGTTCAGTTGCGACATCAAGGTCACGCATGATGAGCGGGAAGCGAACGCTAAAAGCATCCTGGGCGTGCTGACGCTGGGGGCCGGGCGGGGATCGGTGATCACCATCCGCGCCGAGGGAGAGGGTGCCAGTCAAGCACTAGCAGCGCTGGAAGCGCTGGTCGAGGGCAACTTCGGGGAGGAGGCATGAGGATACAACGCGGCATCGCCGCCTCACGTGGGATCGGTATCGGGCCAGCCTTCCACTTCCGGCGGGCTGACCTATGCTTTGACCGCCGCACGGTGGAGAACCCGGCTGCTGAGTGGAACCGCTGCCAGGATGCGCTGGAGACGGCCCGCGAGCAACTGGCCGGCGTGTACGCCAAGGCGGAGGCCGAGTCCGGGGCCGAGGAGGCCGCCATCTTCCAGGCCCACGCGCTGATGCTTGAGGATCCCGAACTGCTGGGCACCGTACGGACAGCCATTGAGGAGCAGTACGTCAACGCCGAGGCGGCGTTGAGCGACGGGGCCGAGATGTACGCGCAGATGTTGGAAGCGCTGGACGACGAATACCTCAGCGCCCGCGCCGCCGATGTGCGTGACGTCGCGGCCCGCGTCCTGCGCATTCTCCTCGGCGTGGCCGAATCCCCCGCCGCCGGGTTGACGACCCCCTCCATCATCCTGGCCCGCGATCTGACTCCCTCCGACACCGTGATGCTGGACAAGTCGCTGGTGTTGGGTTTTTGCACCGCCGGAGGGGGCGCGACCTCCCACACCGCCATCCTGGCCCGCGGGCTGGGGCTGCCGGCTGTCGTGGGGGCTGGCCTGGACATTCTGGAGATCTCTGATGGCGCGACGTTGGTGCTGGATGGCGGCGAAGGAATGCTGTTGGTGGAACCGGACGAAGAGACGGTAGCGATGTATCAGGAGCGGCAAACGGCCGCTGCGACGGTGCTAGCACAGGCCTGCGAGCGGGCCCACGAGCCTGCCGTCACCCGCGACGGGCACCGCGTTGAGGTCGTCGCCAACATCGGCAACGTGGAGGGCGCGCGGGCGGCGCTGAAGGCTGGCGCCGAGGGCGTGGGGCTATTGCGCACCGAGTTCCTCTACCTGGAGCGCACGCATCTGCCCGATGAGGAGGAGCAATACCAGGCCTATCGGGCCATCGTGGACGTGTTTGGTGACCTGCCTGTCATCCTGCGCACGCTGGACATCGGCGGCGACAAGGAACTGCCCTATCTGGACCTGCCCCAAGAGATGAACCCGTTCCTGGGCGTGCGGGCGATCCGGCTGTGCCTGGCGCGGCCCGAACTGTTCAGGCCGCAACTGCGGGCGGCCCTGCGGGCCGGGGTCGGGCGCAATCTCAAGGTGATGTTCCCCATGGTGGCGACGGTCGCTGAAGTGCGGGCAGTCCGGGCAGTGTTGGAGGAATGTCGCGCCGAGTTGTTGGCCGAGGGGCAACCGGTGGCGGAGGGGATGGAGGTTGGCATCATGGTCGAGGTCCCCGCCGCTGCGGTGATGGCCGATCATCTGGTGGTGGAGGTGGATTTCTTTTCCGTCGGCACCAATGATCTGAGCCAATACACGCTGGCGGCTGATCGCACCAACGCGCAGGTGGCCCCCCTGGCAACCGGGTTTCACCCTGCCGTGTTACGCCTGGTGCGCGATGTCATCGTCGCTGCTCACGCGCAGGGCAAGTGGGTGGGGCTGTGCGGCGAACTGGCCGGTGAGCCGCTGGCGATTCCCATCCTGCTCGGCCTGGGGCTGGACGAGTTCAGCATGAATCCGCCCGCCATCCCTCTGGCCAAACAGATCATCCGCGCCCTCACGTTGGACGAGGCGTGGGAAGTGGCCCAGGCCGCGCTGGAACTGGACGGTCCCGACGCGGTGCGGGCGCTGGTGCGGGAATGGGTGCCCGCGGCCAACGTGGGGTAGGTGTTATTCATAGCATCCTCTCCCGGTAGTTCTGTTTGCGGCCCCTGGCTGCCTTGAAGGCTCTCCTCACTTGTCGGCGGGCATTCTTGTGCAGAAGTACGATCAGGTGGTTGCGGGCGCGTGAACAACCCACATAGAGCAGCCGGACCATTTCATCCCACTCGGGCGGCCAGCGGTGTATATCTGCCAGAATAACCACGGCGCGTTCCAATCCCTTGAAGTTATAGATAGTTGTCCAGTAGACCTGGCCTGGCGGGGGCGGCCAGGTGTCGGTCAACCGTGGTCCGCCGCTGGCACCGCCGCCCAGGAACGAGCTTTTGTTCAGTACTCGTGGAGTGAGTACGACAATCTCGTCGGTGGGAATCCGCTCGTCCACGGTCAGCCGGCGCAGAAGCCCTTGCAGGGTGGGGCGTAGACTTTGCGGGTCATCGTAAGAGATCACTCCCACCGGACGGCCGAGGGGGCCACTGGCTGTGGGAGGGACCTCCGCCTCGTAGAATTTCATGACTGTCTGGTGAATGGTCTGGGTGTTGCGGCAGTTCATAGTCAGAGAATAGGGCTCCTGCTGGATGGGAAACGCACTGTGTCGGACGTAGAGGCGCTGGTTGTCGTCGAAAAAGATGTATAGGATGCCGTTATCGGGGTCGCGCAGTAGCATCTGCAGCGGGATCCACCAGTTTTCGCGAAAATCCTGCCCCTCGTCCACGACGATGGCGTCGTAGCGGATGCCCAGGGCGTCGGCGGCGTCCATAAGTGCCTCGGGCAGTTGTATGTTGAAGAACTCGTTTGTATTCCGTTTCACCGGCAGCACGCCAGCCCGCTTTGCCAGGTTGTAGCACAGGGCGTGGAAATTGAAGATGTCGAAGTTGGGGGACCGCTTCAACAGGGTCCGCAGGTCGGCGGCCAGGTGCTTGTTGAAGCAGGTGAGCAGGACACGGAACCCCTGACGGGCCAGGCGGCTGGCTTTTTCGACGGCCAGCATAGTCTTACCCGAACCAGCACAGCCGCAGATGGCCGCCCGGCGCTGCCGATTGAGCATGTCGAGGATCATGTACTGCTGTTCGGTGAGGCGGATGAGCTGTTCTCGCTCTTGCACGAAGTCACCCCACAGGGCAGGGCGCAGTTCCCGGGTTTTGCCCAGAAGATCCATGAGCGCCTGGACTGCCTCTTCACCGGGGGCGGTTTCACGCTGGCTCGCCCTGCCACGGTAGTAGGCCAAGACGCTGCCGACCCATCTGGAGAGGTTGGCTAAATCGGTCTTGTCCAGGATGATCTGGCGGGACTTATCCAGGCCAAGCAATATCTCGCCGACGAAGACATCGGGAAAGGCGACGGTGTGGCCGACGTTGATGCGGCGCTGGGGCCTGTTTAGTATGACCTGGAGTTGTTCCTGTAGCGTGTACTTGCTGTACCGTGCCTGGGCGAAGGGATCTCTGATGTGGTGGACCTGGCCGGCACGGTCGGTGCTGGTCCAGTTGCCTGTGAGAGGGTCGTAGCCGATGGTGCCGCCCTTGGCCTCTAGGACCAGGATGCCACGCGTGGGGTGGACGATGACAAAGTCGGCCTCTCCATCCCGGGGACGGCCCTCACCATCCAGCGACTGCCATGCCACACTGTGGAAGACTGTGTAGCTATTGTCCAGTTCGTCACGAAAGGCATCGTAGAGCCGCCGTTCGGCGTGGCTTTCGGTGTCTGTGCTAATCTGGTTGGGGTACATACGGGCCATAAGCTGGTCAACCTCCCGCGTTTCTCACCTTCGGTTGGCAGGCCGGGCAGATGTAGCTGCTGGTGCTGCCGGTCTTGATCTTTACTCCCTACGATATGGTCGTTGTCCATCCCAACTGCCTGCATAATTGTACCCCGCGCCGCCTATCTGAGCAAGTCGGCGCGTGAGTGGGATTTCGTAGCAGATCAATTATAGATGCATGCCAGCAGCGGTTTGCAATTATGCTCTCAGCCCCAGGTGCTTACACACCAGTTCGATCACCGCGGCCCCATACTGCTCCAGTTTGTGTGGGCCGACGCCTTTCAACTCGGATAAAGCCTCCAGCGTGACGGGCCGGTGTGCGGCGATGGCCCGCAGGTGGCTGTCGTGGAAGACAACGTAGGGTGGCACCTCTTGCGCGTGGGCCTGATCCAGCCGCCACGCGCGCAGCGTCTGGAACAATGCCTCATCCACATCGCTCTCCGCCTCGTCATCCATCGAGGGCTTGCGTGGCGGGGGCGGCGTTTTCGCTGGACTGATCAGTCCATCAAGCACGGCAGGGTTTTGTAGCGCCGCTTTGCCCGCGGGCGTGAGGTCGAGCACGCCGCCGCCGTGTTCGAGTTGCCGTGCCTGCAGGAACCCACCGTGCTCCAGGTGATCCAGCATGTGTTCGACGGCCGTCTTCGAGCGGAAGGTCAGTGTGCCAAAACCGGCCTGGTCGCGGGCTTTCTCGTGGAGCGGCCGTGTGCCGTGGCGAGCCTTGTCGTTGCCGCGCAGGATGCGCACCAGGCTGAACCGCCCCCAACTCCACGGCGCGTCCGAGACACAGCGCAGGATGGTCAAGAACTGTTCCCGCTCGTCGGGCAGACCGGCGTCCGGCGGTGGCGGGGTTTCAATACAGTTATCGCAGGCGGTGCAGCGTTCAATGGTGCGGCCGCCCAGGTAGGCGTTGATGTGTCCGTGGCGGCAGCGGCGCGTCAGGGCGTAGGCGGCGATCTCGTCCACGCGCTGAATCTGCACCGTCTCGTACCGCTCCAGCAGCGTTCCGATCCGCTCAGCGGAGTCCGTGGGAGGTGGCAACAGTTCCAGCAGCCAGTCGCGCTTGGATGGGCGGTAGTCCAGCCAGCCCGCGTCGGCCCATTCCAGCACCCGCTGCTCAATGTCTTCGAGGGGCAGATCGGCCCGTCGCGCTACGTCCGCCAGGTCCAGGGTCAGCGGTTGGCCGGGCCGCAGCCGGGCGGCCTGGCAGAAGGCGGCCAGTTCGTGGGGCAAGGTACTATCTTGCCCTACTCCTGTCAGGCAGACGACCGAGGTGCGGGGGAAGTCGGGGCCGCGTCGCAAGAGACCCGCCTCCTCCAGCAGGCTCAGGGCAACCCGTATGCGTGTTCGGTCGGCCTGCAGGTCGCGTTCCAGGTCTGCCGCCGCGACCCGGCCGGAGAAGGGGGCGCGGTCAGAGACCGGCCCCAGCGACAGGCGGTGTTTGACGGCCGCGTAGACTGCGCGCAGAAACTCAACCTGTAACATGTTCCGGCGGGCGCGGCGGGTCAGTGTGGCTCGGTCCGAGGGAGCGTACATCAGCAGGCAGCGGGCGGGCAGCCCGTCCCGCCCGGCCCGGCCCGCCTCCTGGTAATAGGCCTCCAGCGAGTTGGACGGGACGAAGTGGACGATGAAACGGATGTCTGGCTTGTCAATGCCCAGGCCGAAGGCGATGGTCGCCACGACGATGCGGATGCGGCCGGCCATAAAGTCATCCTGCACCTCGGTGCGGTTGGTGATGCCGGCGTGGTAGTGGTTGGCGACGATGCCATGTCCGCGCAACAGCGATGACAGTTCCTCGCAGCGGGCGCGGGTGCCGGCGTACACGATACCGCTGCCAGATTCGGCCCGACAGAAGGCCAGTAGATGGCGCAGTTTCTCGTCGGTGTTGCGGGCGTAGAAGACCTCCAGTTGCAGGTTGGGGCGGGTCACGTCTCCGGCAATGACGCGCATGCCATGCCCTGAGCCTGCCCTGAGCACAGCCGAAGGGCCTGCTGAAGGAACCTGTCCTGAGCCTGTCGAAGGAGCCTGTCCTGAGCCTGTCGAAGGATCACCCAGGTGGTGGATGATGTCCCGCCGCACGCGAGATGGCGCTGTCGCGGTCATCGCCAAAAGCGGTGGGTTGCCCAACGCCTGCCGGGCCCGCCCTATGGTGAGGTAGTCAGGCCGGAAGTTGTGGCCCCACATGCTGACGCAGTGCGCTTCGTCAATCACCAGCCGGTCCACGCCCGCGCGCCGCAGCGCGTGCAGGAAGGGGGGCTGGCGCAGTCGCTCCGGGGCGGCGTAGACCAGCCGGTAGGCCCCGTCGGCTGCCTGTTCCAACCGCCGGCGCCGCTCGTCCCTCTCCAGGCTGTGGTCAATGTTGGTCGCCCGGCGTCGCAGTCCGGCCGGCAGCGAGTCTACCTGGTCCTTCATCAGCGCGATGAGCGGTGAGATGACCAGCGTCGTGCCCCGTTCGCCAGGCTCAGGGCAGGCCCGTTCGACAGGTCCTTCGGCTGTGCTCAGGGCAGGCTCAGGGCGGGCCCGTTCGGCAAGCAGCGCCGGGAGTTGGTAGCAGAGCGACTTGCCGCCGCCGGTCGGCAGGATGGTCAGCACGTCCTCACCGCGCAGAACGCAGGCGATGGTCTCCAACTGGCCGGGCAGCAGGGTCTCGAAGCCGAAGAGTCGCCTGGTGGCCTCCGTGATGTGTATCCTCTCCTCTTCGGTGACGGGCACCTGGTCGAAGGTGGGCATGAATTCGGCGGGCACCTCCCCTTCATCCCCCCCAATGGGGGGGACAGAGGGGGGGGCGGTAGCGGCGGTGGGTCGCGCATGGGGGGCTGGGGAAAGGGCCGCGTGCAGTTCGTCCAGTTCGCCGGCGTAACGGCGCGACAGTTCGGCCTCCAGGTCGGCGACGCGGGTCTCCTCCTCGCTGGCCTGGAAGTAGTCGCGCAGCCGGCGCAGGTAGGTGATAGGCAGCGGACTATCTTCAGTGGCGGTGCGCAACAAGCGCACACCGTAGCCGCTGGCGGTCACCCAATCGTCGCGGGCCTGGTAGAGAGAGACCATCCCCAGCAGGTAGGCGCGGCCCTGCGGGCGCAACTCGTTCACGCGGCGGTAGGCGGCCAGCGTGTCCTCTGTCTTGCCCCGTGCCAGTGCGACCTCGCCCAATAGCCTCCAGGCCGTTATGCTATCCTCTTGCTCCTCGATGAGCGAGCGGGCGACCTGGTGGGCGACCTCCTCGTCGCCCCGGGCCAGGTGGACGCGGGCCAGGAGCGAGCGGGCGGTGAGGGAGGTCCTGAGCCGCAGCCGCTCCTGCATCACTTCCAGCGCGTCATCGGACCGGTACTGGGCCAGGAAAGCCTTCGTGCGCAGGTCGAGCAGCGAGACGAGGGTGGGGTTGTATGGGATAAGGACGTCCAGGCAGGCGTGAAGATCCTCCAGGTGCTCCCAGCGCAGGAGGAAGTTGAGCAGGCGGCTGCGTTGATTACCCGCCAACTGGAGTGTGTCTTGAGGGAACATCCCCAACTCGGTCAGTATGGACGATCGCCCCTCACCCCAGCCCTCTCCCCCATGGGGAGAGGGTGCAACCCCCCTCTCCCTCCCAGGGAGAGGGGCCGGGGGTGAGGGTGAACCCAGCTTCTGACACTCAGCCAGAATAGCCTCAAGCACCGCATCTATGTCACGATAGACATGTCGGTTACGAAAACGGATAACGCGATGGCCCTGCTCATTCAGCCATGCAGTGCGCGCTGCATCATACTCAACCTGGTCTGCATGCGAATCGCCATCAATTTCAATCACCAGCCGGGAAGCGGCACAATAGAAATCCACGATGAATCGGCCAATTGGATGTTGACGCCGGAACTTGAAACCACCAAGTTGCCTGTTGCGCAACCGCGCCCAGAGTTTGCTCTCGGCTGGCGTTTGTGGCTGGCGTGACTCGCGCGCGTGAGCGAGAATAGATGGGTAGATACGGTGTTGCTTTTCAGTCATCTCACTTGCCTCCCTTCAGACTGCCCCTCACCCCAACCCTCTCCCCGGGGGGGAGAGGGAGCACACTTTCCTTTCCCCGGGGGGAGAGGGAGCACACTTTCCTTTCCCCGGGGGGAGAGGGAGCACACTTT
>Ga0208279_1000139_pt1 | contig 67710 bp, 52 predicted proteins | sample AntAceMetag02UKM_FD_184766 | JGI IMG/M metagenome (GOLD analysis project Ga0208279, IMG submission 184766) | Saline lake microbial communities from Ace Lake, Antarctica - Antarctic Ace Lake Metagenome 02UKM (SPAdes) (version 2) | ecosystem: Environmental > Aquatic > Non-marine Saline and... | reverse complement strand
CCCTTACCGCCTGTATGCGAAAACTTGTAATTATGCTTAACTCTATGTTGAAAAATAATCAACCTTATAGCGAAAATTATTGCTAGCGCCTATTGACAATCAATACAGTCGCTCCAAAAAAATACATTCAAAACGCACTCAAAAAAAATACGGCCGACATAACAGGCTGTTCAGAAATGCTCAGATGCAAGGCGCGCAAGTCCGAGGGAATGAGTCGTACGTTTTGTACGCCGCAATAACTGAGGACGCGGCGCAACGCAGCAGATGATCGTTTTTCAACAGCCTGCTAAACTTTAAAACGGCCGTTTTCATATATGACCTGCGTGCGGCCGCCGGCCAAATGCGCGGTAACTGTTTTCTTTTCCGTATTTACCAGATCCCAGTGCAGGGCCGAATCATTAAACCCGAGCTGCTGTTTAAGCTTTTTTGTCAGCATGGCGGGCTTGCCGCGAAAGGTGTCCGAATACGACGAACCCAGGGCAATATGACTGTTACCGTACCTGCCGCCGTAATTTTCATCAAACAGAGTATCAGCCATAAACTGGTCTATTTTCGAAAATCTGGTATCGGTAAGCGAAAATTCACCCAGCCGGGCGGCCCCGGCATCCATACCGACCTGCTCCTGTATAAACTCGCGCCCCTGCGCCGCTTCTACCGCGCATACAGAACCGTTTTTAAATTCCAACCGCACATCGCGTACCAGATTACCATTGCGGTATGAGGGCTGGTTTGCGAAAAAAATACCCTCGGTCTGACGCCAGTCCGGTGAAATAAACAGTTCAAAACTGGGAATATTATGACCGGAAATACCGATCCAACGACGCTGAAGACCGTGCCCTACACGCAAATCAATTCGTGCTGACTCAATATGATAACCGGTTATACGCATACTGTTGAGCCACTGTTTAATTTCACGGGCATTTCTGAAAATTTCCTCCCACTTTGCAACGGCATCTTTTGCATTCAGATAACAAGCCTTAACAATCTGCTCGGTGTAGCGCTTCTGGGACATCCGGGCATGGCGTGCCAGCTGCGGCGTGGTAAGCGAACACAGGGTCCAGCCAAAAAGACCATTTTCCTCGCGCCGGGTCAAAATATCGCGCAGCGGCTTACGGGCAATCATGGCCGTGGTTATCCTTCGCGAGTCAATCGTCTGTAGATGCGTCAGGGACTCGGGCGCATTTAAAAAAATAGTCCCGTTCAAATTTTTAACCATTTCCTTTTCACCGGGCGCGATAAAAGCGAGCTGATTATTCTCTGCGCGTGAAAAAAAATTATACTCCATCCGATCGGTCGCCAACATACGCTGCATAGTCTGCAGCCCCCGGTCAACCAAACGAATCTGGACCAACTCCGCCAGCTTAATAGCACGCTGGTTAAAGCGCACCAGCACGATATCGCCTTTCTTAAACGATTTGGTTCGGGCCTTCTGCATGCCCCACAACAAAACATCAGCATAGCGCTCGAGCTGTCGACTGGTAAACATACGGTAATGACTCCTTTATAAAAAACATCAAACTCAGGTTACCAATTAGTATACTTAAATCCTAATGGCAAGCGCTAAATCAAAACGCTGCCATGTACGCCCACGCACATCCCATCCGAATCTTCACCGAGGGAAGATACAGCATCGGGGACTACCCTAATTAATATTTGATGACCGAATAGAGTGAGATAGAACTGCCGCAGTCAAACAGTACCCGGCAAAAGGCATTCTGTGCGCGGCGGCCGTTAGCGTTCCGGGGATGGTGTATCCTTTAAAAAAAGGCGATGATATTCCTCTTCGGAAAAGTATTTTTTCAAAATTTCCGTCAGGGTGTTAAAAACCAGCTCGCAATCATCGTCGCTCAAGCGCGGGACAAGGGCTTCCATGGCCTGATCGTCGCTGAATTTCTGCAAACAGCAGATAAGTGTAGCCTCATCCTGTTGGCGAGAAGCGCCAAAACACAATATGTCCGTGTGTTGTTCAACAAAAGTGTGCGTATGGCTGGCCATAGTTCCCAAGGAGTTTTAAAAAAAAGTTACCTTTTGCAGGCTGTTCAAAAATATTCGGGTGCAAGGCACGCGCGGTCTCTGACACCTGCTTGCAGGCAATTATGAGAAATGAGGCGTACCTTTTTGTACGCCGGCGTAGCGCACCGCAGCAGACGGGTGTTTTGGAACAGCCTGCTAATACTCATACAGATGTTCATCACGCAGGGACTCATCATCCGCGCTGGTCAGAGACTCAAGCGCATCGATCTTCTGCGCAAGCGAATCGTCGGAGTCAAGCACGCGCTCCATAGCCCGCTTTTTATCCTGCTCCAGATGAACATTGCCCAACCAGCGTGAAAATTTTTTCATCATCCCCGCCGCGCGTGCCGGATCTTCATCGTGCAGACGTTCATGCTCTACCCTGAACTTTTGCATGCCGTCGGCAAGACGCTGCTGATTAAACGGCAGATTCTCTAGAGAATTAACGCTTCTGCTGCGCTCTATCACGCTGAAACTGGTTACGCGCTTCTGCAGGCAACCGCTGCAGCGCGGACATACCGGGCTATCCTCGGAAGAACGGACAGTTTTCGAGTAAAAACTAAAGAGCGTATTGCAAGGCTCACAGTAAAATTCATATAGCGGCACGATCCTGCTCCTTTTTTACTGCAGGTTCTCCGAGCCCGGCTTCAATCAAACCTGATGCCGGGACGGCCATCATTTCAAGCCGATCACCATTCGGGAAAACCTCCGCCGGGAAAGAGCGAAGGGACGATACGGCAAGCACAGTCTGCCGGCGGGTACAGCGTTTCTCAACAGTAATAGAACTTGCGCAGTTTGCCTCGCAGGCGCATAACCGCTTTGGTATGAATTTGTGAAACACGCGATTCAGTCAAACTAAGCTCTTTACCGATATCCTTCATGGTCATCTCGTTGTAATAATACATCGAGAGCACAGCCTGCTCTTTCTCGGGCAGCCGTGAAACGCTTTCAGCCAGCACATCGCGCATTTCATCAGTACCCAGTTTGTCAAAGCCCGAAACATCGTCCGGGTTTATCAGCCGATCCAGCAAGGAGGTCTGCGTTGAATTTCTGCTATCACGCTCCAGGCTGACCATGGAAACATGACTAACACGGCTCATAAGCTTATGCAGCTTATCGACGTCAACATCCATGGCCTCGGCAACCTCTTCGTCATGGGCAGGACGTCCATGTTTTTTTTCCAAATCAGCGTAGGTGTTCTCCAGCAGGGTAGCAACCTTGCGGACCGAACGCGGTACCCAATCCAGAGCGCGCAAGCTGTCAAGAATCGAACCCTTGATACGATACTCAGCATAGGTTTCAAATTTGACGCCCTTTTCAATGTCAAATTTTTCAATGGCATCCATCAATCCCAGCACACCAGAGTTGATCAAATCCTGAATTTCGATGTGCATGGGCAGCCGGGCGGCTATGCGGGTGGCGATATACTTGATAAGCGGCGCGTATTTCATGATAAGCGCGTCGCTTTTTTTCTTATCCCCTCTACTCATCTTAAATATCTCTGCAAACTCTTCAGCAGCTAGTCCTGCATTCGGCATACGATGTCCCTCCCCTAAGGTTGCATCTTTTACCCGGTGACTGACCTGTCTTCGTAGTTAGCTCTCAGCACGTTCTGTATAGTATTTTTTCTTCTGTACTATTCAAACTTCATGTCTTATTTATGGTTAGTATAGTGACGAAATTTCAAATTGCAAGCAAAAAAAGCTACTTCCAATCATTTTTATAATAATCGACTTCAAGAAATGCCTGATAACGGACAAATTTAACAGGTGATTCTCCTATTTTGTTGTTTTTTGACCTACACTTGCAACTGTTACGAGAAACTTTTGTACTGCTAATTATGTACTGCTTTTTTACAGAATTCCAGTCCCACACAAAAAAACCCGGAAACATACTGTTTCCGGGCAAAAAGAACATATAACTATATTTTTTTAGTCTGCAAGACCGTTGAGCTTGTCATCTTTCCAGCCTTGTTTGATATCAGCCGCATAGAACAATTTCAGTTCCATGTAGCTCATTTTCCAAACGCCATCTTCCTTACGATATTTGTCATATTCCATTCCGGCCAGAAGAATATCCTTACCACTAGCCATGGTGCTGGTCTGCCACAGATACCAGGAACCCTCGGCTTCGGTTTCGCTGATTATTTTGAGGCGGGGCTGCAGAAACCAATGCACGCCGAACTTCAAACCGTCTTTAACCTCAACCATAAATTTGCAGATAGCATCAATTCCCTCATGTTTGCCAAAGCCTTCCTTTTCACCGTCCCAGACCGCGTCCTTGGTAAACAGGTCCGGCATGCGGGCCGGATTATACATATCATCGCAGGCATCGGCATATTCGGCCTTAAGTTGTTTAATGGCTTCCATGTCTTCAAGCCGCTGTACCTTTTTGGCAAGTTCGTTCATGTCCATGTTCAATCTCCTTAACAATAGATAATTATGTGTATTTGTCGTTGCTGCCGTACCATGCGTCACGATAACAACCACGTTCTAAACTGTGCGGATACACGTCCCGCTGTAGTATATAAAATTACTTGTCAGGTGTATTTTTGTCAATAAAAAAATCAGAACCACCCGCCGGCACAGAAGCACAGTTCCCTTAAAAAGCACTTTTTGCAGGCTGGTCAAAAATACCTGAATGCAAGGCATGCGCTATCATGAAGAATAAAGCGTACGTAACTACAAGCACCCTCCTCTTAATCCCCTCCCCTCAAGGGAGGTGAAACATACGCGCTAATCTCCACCTGCGGGAAAGAGAATAATCGCTCCCTCTCCCCTTGTGGGAGAGGGTCGAAGTGAGGGGTACTATAAAAACAACAACGCAACAGATGAGCGTTTCAGAGCAGTCTAACGGGCTTTTTCAATTGACAAACGCCGCCCTTTATGGTGAAACCTCAATTTGCGGTGCATAACCCGCACAGGTATTTTTTAACCAGGCGGAATTAATATATAGTAGTATTAAGGCTGCTAAAAAACGGTTGTGTGTAAGGCTCGCGAAGTCATGCGGAATGCGGCATACTCTTTCGCACGCCGGCATAGCACACCACTGCAAACGGCCTTTTTTCAACAACCTACTCATATAAAGGTGCATATGGCTTACCCTGGACGACTGAAAAAACTCTGGAAATCTATCGGATCTCACGCTGACGGCATGCTCGTGACAAGCCCCGAAAATGTGCGCTACCTGTGCGGATTCAGCGGCTCGGAAGGCACGCTGTTGCTTACGCGCGATAACGGTTTTTTCCTGACCGACGGACGCTACACCACCCAGGCGCGCCAAGAGGTTATTGATTTTAAAATCGTTACCCTGAAAAAGAAATGGAAACAGATCGGCAGCCTGACAGCACGCTTGAAAATCACATCGCTGGGATACGAAGCACGACATATAAGTGTTACCATGCTGCAGGAGCTTGAAAAGAATACCAATGCCTGCGAACTACACCCCGTTACAGCTAAACTTGATAGCCTGCGCTCCTGCAAGGATGCCGGAGAAATCCGCCTGCTCAAAAAAGCGGCCTGCATAGCCGCTGAAAGCCTCGCCCAGGTTGTGCCCCAGGTGCGGCCCGGCATGCGTGAAATTGAACTGGCTGCAGAACTGGAGTACCGCATGCGGCTTAACGGGGGACAGGGCTGCGCCTTTCCAACCATTGTCGCCTCAGGACCCCGCAGTGCTCTGCCGCACGCCGCAACAACGGACCGGGCCATCAGGGCCGGCGATTTACTAACCATTGATTACGGCACACGGTATGAAGGCTACTGTTCCGATGAAACCTGCACGTTTATCATAGGCAAACCGGACGCGCGACAAAAAAAACTCTACGACCTTGTCAGGCAGGCCCACGACCTGGCCATTGAGGCACTGGCCAGCGGACAAACAGCGCTTGCTATCGACGCTGTTGCCCGCAACCATCTCAGCAAGGGTGGTTACGGCAAATACTTTACTCATGGTACCGGCCACGGTGTCGGACTAAACGTGCATGAATTCCCCACCGTGTCGACGGCATCCGAGACAATACTACAGAACGCAATGGTGATCACGATTGAGCCGGGCATCTACATACCCGGCTGGGGAGGTATTCGTATTGAAGACACACTTGTTGTGCGCACACAGGGCTGCGACTATATCACACGCACAAAAAAGAATTTAACCGTACTGGGCTGAAGGATTTGCGGGCGCGCAACCGCCCCCGCAAATATTGAACAACCGGGCGGCCACGGGGGGCCGCCCCTACGCCTTAAACTTTGAACCTTGAACCTTGAACCTTACAATTTGGACATTGAACTGTGAGCCTGACCACACCGCCGACAACAATCTATATAGAAAGCCTGGGCTGCGCCAAAAATCAGGTCGACAGCGAGGTCATGCTCGGCTGCCTTGAGCAGGACAACTTCGCCCTTACGAGCGACATACACACTGCGGAAATCATTATCATCAACACCTGCGCCTTTATTGCCGAAGCAACCCGCGAATCAATTGACACCATCCTTGAATACGTCGAACTGAAGCACAACGGTTCATGCCGCTCGCTAATCGTGTGCGGATGCCTGCCGCAGCGCTACCGGGCAGAGGTTGCCTCTGCACTGCCCGAGGTGGACCTGTTTCTTGGAAGCAGTGAATACGCGCGCATTGTCGAACATATCAAAGAGCTTAACCAACGCCCGGTCTCCAGCCCCCGGATGATTATCGGCAAACAGGCATTTTTGCAATCCGCGCATACGCCCCGCTCGCTTTCAGCTCTCGGCTCGTCAGCCTACATCAAGATCGCCGAAGGTTGCTCACACGGCTGCACCTACTGCACTATTCCGGCCATCAAGGGGCCTTTTCGGCAACGCTCGCGCCGCTCCATTGTCCAGGAAGCCCGCACCCTGGCACAAGCAGGCATTCAGGAAATCAACCTGGTTGCCCAGGACACCACCCGCTACAGCGAGCTTCCCGCGCTTTTGCGCGAACTGTGCCGCGTGCGCGGGCTACGCTGGGTGCGGCTGCTGTACTGCCATCCCGCGCACCTGCAAACGGAAGTACTCAAACTGATGGCCTCGGAGCAGACCCTGTGCCGCTATCTCGATATCCCCCTGCAACATATTGCCGACCCTGTTTTAAAGCGCATGGGCCGCCGCGAAAGCCGCGCCCGGATCGAAGCGCTGATTACCCGGGCCCGCACCCTGGTTCCTGACATTTCCCTGCGCACGACCTTTATCGTCGGGTTCCCCGGTGAAACGGAGAAGGATTTCAACCAATTGCTTAACTTTGTGCGCGACGCGCGCTTTGACAACCTGGGGGCGTTCTGCTACCGCGCAGAGGAAGACACCCCCGCCGCAAAGATGCCGGGAGCAATTCCCGAGCGCATCAAGCGCGAGCGCTACAAAGAGCTCATGACCCTGCAGAAAAAAATAGTCCGCGAGAAAAATGTCGCCCTGAAGGGTCAAAAGTTTCGCGTGCTGGTGGACGGCATATCCCCGCGGGAAGCCTATGCGCTGCAGGCCCGCACTGAATTCCAGGCACCCGAAGTTGACGGCGTCGTATTCCTTAATGACGATGTCACAATCGGAGAATTCGCTACGGTTACCATCACCCGCTCGCTGACCTATGATCTTGTCGGCCGCGTAACCGGGTAACCTAACGCAGACATTGTATCGATTAGGTCTTTGGGAAAGTATTTTTTTAAAGGCTGTTCAAAAGTGTTCGAATGCAAGGCGTGCGATATCATGAGGAATGAGGCGTACTTTTTCGTACGCCGCAGTGACAAATGATACGCAACAACGCAGCAAGCGAGCATTTTTGAGCAGCCTGATGCGGAGACAAATATGAGCTTTGGGAATAAGCTAATCGACGATGTAGCGGCCTTCATGCAGGCACGCATCATGCTGACAGCAGCAGACCTTGACCTTTTTACCGAGCTTGAGCGCAAACCCAGATCAGCTCCTGACCTTGCAGCAGACCTCAGCCTTGATGAGCGGGCAACCACCCGCGTGCTTGACTGCCTTGTAGTCAACAAAATGCTCGAAAAAAACAATCTTAGCTACCGCCTGACCGAAAAAGCCGCACCACTTTCAAGCCTGCATCCAGAATCAATTCTACCCATGATCCGTCACATGGGTACCATGTGGAACAACTGGTCACAGCTGACTAACACGCTGCGCACAGGCAAAAACCCCGATCTCAAATCCGCAATCGGCACAAAGGATGAAAAAGTCATGCGCGCCTTCATCGGTGCCATGCATGTCGTAGGAAAAGATCTTTCCCGTAAAATAGCAGAACAAATTGATTTGTCCACATACAGCATGCTGCTTGACATCGGCGGGGGACCAGGCACCTACACCCTTGCCTTTCTTGAACAAAACCCGCAAATGCAGGCGGTGATCTTTGACTTTCCCAACGTACTCGCCCTTGCCCGCGAGCGCATCGGCGGCAGCGCCCTCGCAGGCAGGATATGCTACGCCCAGGGCGACTTTTACAAGGATGAACTGCCCTCAGGCTGCGACTGTGCCCTGCTCTCGGCCATCATTCACCAGAACAGTCCGCAAGAAAACATAGACCTTTTCCGCAAAATACACGGTGTTCTCAATCCCGGCGGATGCCTTATAATCCGGGATCACATCATGGATGAATCCCGCACCAGCCCGCCTTCAGGCGCTTTTTTTGCGATCAACATGCTTGTATGTACGCCGGCAGGCACTACCTACACCTTCCCCGAAGTCAAAGACATGCTTGAGCAGGCAGGCTTTACGTATGTACAACTACTCGAAACCGGTGAGCGCATGGACTGCCTGGTGCAGGCACGCAAAACATAAGTATTGCACGCACCGATTTTGAGATATGTACGCTTTGTCATTCCGGCGAACGCCAGAATTCATAATTTAAAACAATCGTTCCATACTGAACTCCGGTTTTCACCGGAGAGACAATGCAACAAAGCTGTGTACTAATAATCGGGGGCTTTCTATGCCTGAAAACAAAAAAAACAGCGCTGGTGCGAATAATAAACAAGCGAACCTGATGGGAACCTTTGCCGGGGTGTTTACGCCCAGCTTTCTGACGATCATCGGGATCATCTTTTTCATGCGCCTGGGATATGTGGTCGGCAATGCCGGGCTCGGGCGGGCGCTTGCCATCATTCTCATCGCCAACTGCATCTCAATCCTCACAAGCCTGTCCATGGCAGCAGTGGCAACAAATATCCGCGTCAAGGGCGGTGGCGTCTACTATATTATCTCCCGCACCCTCGGAGCCCAGTACGGCGGTGCCATCGGAATCGTGATGTACCTGGCCCAGGCAGTGTCCGTGGCCTTTTACTGTATCGGCTTCGGGGAAGTACTGGCATCTCTTTTTCCGAATACGCCCACACTTCTGCCCCAAATCATTGCTGCTGCTGCGCTGAGCATCCTTTTCTGGCTGGCATTGAAAGGTGCCGATTGGGCGACCCGCTTCCAGTACCTCGTCATGGGTGTACTGGTCTGTGCAATTATTTCCTTCTTTGCCGGAGCCGCGCTGCAGTGGCAACCGCAGGCACTCAGGCAGAACTGGTCATCTTTTTCAGGAGCACCAAACTTCTGGATACTGTTCGCCATATTTTTTCCGGCAGTCACCGGCTTTACCCAGGGAGTCAATATGTCAGGCGACCTGCGCAATGCCGCTAAAAGCATCCCGCTGGGCACCTTTGTCGCGGTCGGCCTGACCTTGGTGCTGTATTGCGCCGCAGCAGTACTGTTTGCAGGCGGCGTACCGCAGGAGGTGATGGCAACGGATTATACGGCCATGAAACGGCTGTCACTTTTTGGATTTCTCGTTGATGCCGGTGTTATCGCGGCAACGCTTTCATCGGCCATGGCATCATTTCTGGGCGCTCCGCGCGTGCTGCAGGCCCTGGCCGCGGATCGGATCTTCCCCTGGCTGCTTCCTTTTGCCAAAGGCGAACCTGTAACCAACAACCCGCGGCGCGGTGTTGTACTCACCGCAATAATCGCTTTTATAACGGTCGCTCTGGGCGATCTCAATGTGATTGCACCGGTGGTGGCCATGTTTTTCCTGGTAACTTACGGACTGCTCAATTATGCAACCTATATCGAGGCGCGTTCAAAAAGCACCTCGTTTAGACCACGACTGCGATTTTATAATCAGTATTTAAGCCTGGCCGGTTTTATCGGCTGCGGCAGCGTTATGCTGGCCATCAATCTCACTGCCGGTATTATCTCCGTCATTATCATTATGGTCATCTACGTATACCTTGAACGCACGGCAAAATCCGTGCGCTGGGCCGACAGCCGTCGCTCCTACTATCTGCAGCAAGTCCGCAACAACCTGATAGCCACGGCCGCGGAACCGGAGCACCCGCGCAACTGGCGCCCGCAACTGCTTGTTTTCTCTGATGATCCCACGAGGCGCGAGCGCCTGCTTCGGTTTGCCTCCTGGGTAAACGGCGGGGTCGGCATAACCACGGCAGTGCGGTTGATCGAAGGCAACGGACTCAAAGCCCTGAAGGAGTGCAAAGAAGCCGAGACTGAGTTGCGACAGGATATCACCCGCAACAAGCTTGAGGCTTTTCCGTTGGTAATCTCTTCACCGGATGTCGATACTGCCTATGCAGCCCTACTGCAAGCCTACGGAACCGGACCACTCAAGGCCAACGTAGTGATGGTGAACTGGATGAAAGAAATGTCCCAGGGGATCGCCGCCATCCGTCAACTGCGCTACGGACGCAACATGCTCACCGCCCACCGTCTGGGATGTAATCTCGTTATCTTTGACTGTAATGAACGAGAATGGAACGCGGTAAGTTCCACGCCATCAGCACAGCGCAGGATCGATGTAGTGTGGCAGGGCGACGCCACCAGTCGCCTAATGCTGCTGCTGGCCTACTTAATGCAACGCAGCCAGGAATGGGATGGCGCTACAATCAGAATTCTGGCCAACGGCAACGAAGAGCAACACCCGGATGCCCGAGAACAGATTAAGGAAATGCTGGCCGATATCCGCATCGATGCCAAGGTCGTACTGATTCAAAATTTCAACAACGCAACGCTTGCGCATACCTGCCAAGACGCCTCGCTGGTCATGGTAGCGTTTCGGCTGATCGACAAACGCGTATCCACGGTTGATGGTGGCGCTATCGAAGACATCCTGCACAACCTGCCGGTTACCGCGCTGGTGCTGGCGGCTGAAGATATCAATTTGGAAGCCGAGCCCGAAGAGGGCGAAGCAGTAAAAGCTGCTCACATGGTTGACGCCAGTGACGACGCGGCCCAAAAAGCAAATGGCGTACGCAAAGCCGCTGATTCTGCCCGGTCCGAGGCCGACAAAAAAAATGCAACACTTGAACAGGCAAAGGACAAGGGGCTGAAAGAGGATAAAATCAATGAGCTGACCCGCTCGGCAAAACAGGCCGACAATGAAGCTGTTCAAACCGAGCGCAAAGCAGCCAAAGCCGATGCCAAGGCTGAACTGGCGGCCCGCGAGGCACAGAAGCTCGATCCACGCGAACCAGATAATGCCTATGAAGAAAAAAAAGATACTAACGATGATCCGAAGAATGCGATACCATAACTCTTACTACAAATACGTATAGAACAACCGCGTGATGCCGCCATTCTGCAGCGCGAAAATTTTTTCCGGGAGATCACATGACAGACATTAACAAACTGCAGGACAACGCGGTGGAACTCATGCAACAAGCCATGCCGCCCACGCCGGTAACATTGAAATACCCTTTCCCCGTGCGCCCCGCGCGCATGCTTGGGCTCATTAAATTTGACGGGCAGGTCTACAGCACCGAGAAAATCACCCGCGCGGTTTTCATGCAGATAAAATTGCCGGCTTTCATGAAGGTCTTCTCAACCTTCATCTCTCCAAAAATAGAATATGACCTGCCGGTTTTCACCTGTGAAACCATATTCATGGGCAAAAAACGCGTCTTTGTCGTAGATGCCCACGCAAGCGGTGCGGGCGCTGAAACACAGCACACTGATTTTTTCGACCGTTTGATGGAAATTAGAGGGCGCTACCCCGAGCTGACCCGCCTGCAAAAACCATCCAAAGCAGGCATTGCCTCGCTGCAGTCAAAGGCGGCCGTGCGGGTCACCATACCCCGCGCGCTTGAGGATCAGGCTGCCGCTCTTTTCTCCGAATATTTTTCAGCCTATCTCGACCTTGTCAATTCCGCAGAAGCCGTCACCGGCCTCACCCGCGCGAAACTACAGGCATCCTTTGACAAATATCTTGAAACCGTTGTCGACCATGACCCCGGCGTAAAAGGCAATATTATGTTTTTCGGCAAAAAAGAAGGCTTGGAACGCGCGCTGGATATTTACTACGGCGTGTAAAAACTTACCCGCATAAAACTATGCATGCATTCTACTCATTTCTTAATCGAATCTGCACTGTCCCTGTTTTGATAATAGCGGTAATCGTGTTTGCCTGTTTCATTGCCTGTTTTCTACCCATGCAAAAAGCAGCCACTGCACAGTATACCGAAAATGCGGGGAGTATAGGACTGAGCTTTTTCCCTATGCCGGACACTGTCTATGACTGGGCCGAGGCATATGGTCCTGAGGGGCGGCGGGCGTTTATCAAAACATGGCTGACGTATGATTTTTTCTGGCCGCTTTCCTTTACAACTCTGTACCTGGTTTTTATCGGCATTACGTTGCGATACGTGCACGAGCCAAAGGCCGCACGCCTGTGCGCCCTGGTCTTAGTGACTCTGGCAATGGATTATCTGGAAAACATCCTGGCGATTATTATTATGAGCTGGTACCCGGTGCGACTGGAAGCGGCTGCTTGGGGACTGGCCGGGGCAAACGCGCTCAAGTGGATGAGCATGGGGGCGGCAAGTGCGCTATTTTTCTACGGCATGGTAGCCGTGCCAATGTGCTTCGTTTACAGAAAAATCCGGAAGATTTAAGCCACACATAACAGAACAGGCGCTGCAACTATTCCAGCAGTTTCGGTTTGTGCCCCGCCCTCATGGCCCAGCCCCAATAAATATTTGCATTAATGTAAATTAAATGATTATAATATCGACAATCTAAAAAAAATTAACATTCATCACCCTGTTTTGTCGCAAAAAAAAATGGCCTATTTCACTAAAAAACTGATACAGCAAAAGTGACGTATTTCATGATTGTATTTATACGAATATAACTACATACGCCAATAAATTTAGTAAGCAATTTCGAGTTATTACAAAACTAAAATCGGAGTTATACGTCACAAATGACGCATTTCTCCAGAATGTTATTAGTCAATTTTGACGTCTAATCTATGTTATAAACAGTGACAAGAAAACTATGCCCACGGTTTCCCGTATATTAAAAATCACAAAAAAAGATTATGCTGATGAATTCGTTAATGAAGGAGGCATGTTCTTACGGCGAATATCTGAATTTCCCAAAATTGAAAATGACTCTCAGGGAGACCAACTAGAAAATCTATCTTACATCTTGCAAGAGCAAGACTGCCTTAACTTTAAGGTTAATGGCGTAGAGCAAAAATTTAGCGGTAGTTTCAAAGCTTGGCATAAAGACGACCCTTTCATTTTTTGTATGTATGCGATGATGCAAGAGAACACTCCTCAATCAAACGAACGTTACTATTTGGACAATCGCTGTAGCTCATTTGGCGATACTATTGTTTTAGTAAAGGATGGAGTTGAGTTTATAAATCGAATCGTGTCTTATTGCAAAAAAAGCAATACGACCATGAAATGTGGTTTGGTAACTTACTATGATCCCATCAATTATTCTGGTCAATTAACACCATTCGACAAAAAAAATGAGTTATCATATCAGCAAGAATATCGTTTCTCCTTTGAGCTAGAAAGCACCGACATAACAGAAAAAATATTCATTGGAAATCTATCTGATATTGTCGAGGTAATTTAAAGTTTATAACAAATCGCTTGAGAATCGACGCGCTTAAAGCTGCGCGCGTCTCAGCTCAAACGTTATGACTGAAAAAATATTATGAGCTATTTGGAGGCTGTTATAAATAAAGTAAAATCAATAGATGACTTGCTAGCCATGCTAGGTAAGTTTTTGGATTCTACTGATTATGTAATGGAAAAAGACGGTAAGGAATTTTTAGTACAAACTAAGGCACGGGTAGATAGCCTTAATGGATATAAAATTGAAATCTATCCAAGTGAACACAACCCACCTCACTTTCATGTCGTTAAAGACAACAAAAAATTGGCCGCCTATACAATAGATAATTGTTTAAAAATAAACGGTGAACTTCCCGCAAACATTGAAAAGAAATTAAAATTTTTTCATCGCCACTCAAGAGAAAAGCTGGCAAATTTCTGGCTAGAAACAAGACCATCAACAATATAACATTAAAGTCATAACCATCTGCTGCACCGGACGCGCTAAAACACGCGCGCCCGTGAGCAACAACGTTATACACAAAAAGGGAGAACTTATATGGCTGTTAACTATGTCTCAAACTGGGTACTTCAGATAGGTGGAATAGTTCCACCATTGTGTGTTGAGGTAGTTTTGAAAGATGGTGGTCGGTACTATTTACACTCATTCAATTCATATGAAAAAGCTAATGACAGTTTGGTTCTCCGTATTTGGGATTTAAGAGTATTTACTCCAGAAGATCTGGAAAATTTAAAATCATCACTAAATAAAATTACTGACATAAACCAGTTAAATCAAGAACAAGATATCCATCCAAAACTAGATTGGGCTAATTTAAGATTATACCTAAGCGATATTTCTTATTGTGTCGAGTGGCATGACCGGTTATGGCCTCCAGAGAATAGACCTCAAATTGGTTTTGTACAAGAAAACAAAAGCTAAAACCAATGTATAATAACCTGCTGCACCGGACGCGCAAAAACCCGCGCGCCCGTGAGCAGCAACGTTAGCTTTCGGAGCTACCCACGAAAAGTGGACACCCTAATCAATTAGTAGGGAATAATGGGGTCAAACTGAACCTCCCCCAGTTTGACGGACACTTCAAAATGTATACACTAGAAGTGGAAGGAGTGTCCAATGAGAAAAAGAAGCCAATTCACAGCAGAGTTTAAGCGAGAAGCAGTTCGGTTGCTGTCAGAGGGCAGGAAGCCGGCATCTGAGCTGGCTCGGGAGTTGGGAGTTAGACGCAATCAACTGTATAAGTGGAAAGACGTAGTTGATCAAAGCGGCCAAGCTGCATTTCCCGGACCGGGCAGACGGTCTGGTGCTCAAACACAGACAGCCGAGGTTGCACGCTTAAAACGGGATTTGACACAGGCAAAGGAGGAAGTTGAAATCTTAAAAAAGGCCGCAGTGTTCTTTGCGAAAGAACTGAGATAAAGTATCGATTTATCAAATCGCAAAGAACGCATTTTAAGGTGGCCCTGATGTACAAAGTATTGGAAGTTTCAAGAAGCGGTTTTTATGGATGGTTGAAGAGGCCGGAGAGTAACCGGTCACGACGTCACCGTTATTTAATAAGCAAGATACGCCAAATCTATCTTGAGAGCAGGCAGATATATGGTTCTCCCCGGATTTGCGAAGAACTGGTAGACCAGGGTGAAACGGTTGGCGTTAATACCGTTGCGCAGCTGATGCGTAAGGGCAACATTGTGTCAAGGGTCCATAGGCGGTTTGTAAGAACGACCGACTCACGTAACACCAAAAAGCCTGCTGACAACATTTTGAATCAGCGTTTTTCAGCGCAACTGCCCAACCAGAAATGGGTATCTGATGTAACGTTCATACCGACAAGAAAAGGATGGTTGTTTCTTGCTACCGTTATGGATCTTTACTCACGGTTGATAGTTGGTTGGTCCATGGGGGCCAGCAACAGTGCTGAGTTGGTCGAGAATGCTTTGAAAATGGCTACTGATCGCAGAGGTAGGACCGTAAAGGGCGTGCTATTGCATTCTGATCAAGGCGCACAGTACGCTGCGGTTTCATATCAAAAACTATTGCAGGAATTGGGCTTTGTGTGCAGTATGAGCAGGAAGGGCAATTGCTGGGACAATGCACCGATGGAGAGCTTTTTCCATTCGTTAAAAACAGAATGGGTAGTATTCGAGGACTACAAAACACGTTCAGAAGCTAGAAGCAGTTTGTTTAGCTACATAGAGTTGTTTTATAATCGCAAGCGAAGGCATTCTTCAATAGGCAACAAAAGCCCCATGGCATTTGAAAACGCCCTGAGTGCCCCTTAACCGAAGTGTCCGTTTTTCTGGGGGAAGATCAAACCTAAATATTAAATAATTAAAATAACAGGGGACGTTCTTTCCTAGGCGGAATTATTTTCATGAATACTGTTTTTAATTGTATCCGCCTTGTCAACAACGTCCCCTGTTATTCTCTTTGTCAACAACGTCCCCTGTTATTCTCTAAACAGTGTATCAATCTCCTTTGAAGTTATTTATATTAACATAATGTAGCTAAAGGATTTGTGTGGAGGATAATTCATGGAATTAAAAGTTTTAGTAGATAACAACACAATAATTGATCGTTATTATTTAGGTGAGCCAGCTGTTTCGTATTTGATTCGTGATGGTGATACCAAAATTTTATTTGACGTAGGCTATTCAGATATATTTATTAAAAATGCACTAAAAATGAATGAATCCCTTATGGACATTAACTATGTTGTTATCTCTCATGGGCATAATGATCATACTGGTGGTTTAGTTCCTCTTGCTAAATTTTATTTTGAGGCAAAAACAGAAAATATAAATCATATCAATCCAACGGTAATTGCTCATCCAGATGCTTTTTTATACAAAGAGTACAGTGGCGATGACATCGGTTCTATTTTAAGTAGTAAGAAAATTGGTAAGTATTTTGGCGCTCGTTTAGTAAGTGAGCCGTTATGGATAACTGATAATATTGTTTTTCTTGGAGAGATAGAAAGAAGCAATGATTTTGAAAACATTGAACCAATTGGACAATGTGAAAAATTAGATTCTATGGTAGATGATTATGTTAAAGATGATTCTGCAATTGTATATAAATCGCTTCAAGGTCTAGTAATAATTACAGGCTGCTCTCATGCTGGTATATGTAATATTATCGAGTATGCAAAAAAGGTTTGTGGTGATGACCGGATTTTAGATGTAATTGGTGGTTTTCATCTTATTGAACCAAGTGATTTTCAAGCTGAAGGTACACTGAGTTATTTTGATGCGGGGCATATAAAAAATATTCATCCATGTCATTGCACAAGTTTGAAGTATAAAATTAAACTATCAAAATCAACAAACGTCATTGATGTAGGAGTTGGTTTATCTCTTAATTACCAATAGAGAGCAATACTGAAAAGCGGAAACATAACAAGCTGTTATGTTTGTAGAAAGTAAAGTATTAATGAAACCAAAAGACTTAATCATTCAATGGGTCGAAGCTTTTAATAATGGTGATGCAGATTTTATTGCTGAATTATATGCTGATAATACAGTGAACCACCAAGTCGCAAACGAGCCAATAGAAGGCAAACAAGCAATTAAAGAAATGTTCTCTGCCGAATTTTCGCAAGCGGATATGAAGTGCATAATTGAGAACATTTTTGAAGATGGAGATTGGGCAATTCTTGAATGGAAAGACCCATTAGGTCTCAGGGGCTGTGGTTTTTTCCATATTAAAAATGGAAAAATTGTTTTCCAGAGAGGGTACTGGGACAAACTGTCATTTTTGAAAATACATAATTTACCAATCCCAAGCGAATAACATAACAATCGGCTTGAGAAGGACGCGGCAAAACGCCGCCGCGCCCCTCATCCGTAACGTTCTGAAAATCAGGAGGTTCTGGTGGCATTCTTTCTAGACGCAGTAAACCAAGACGGGATTTTCGTATTACGGTTATTGGTGGCAATGGTCCTTGGAGGCCTTGTCGGCATGGAACGCCAGACTAGAGGTCGGGCAGCTGGCTTGCGTACAAATATCTTGGTTTGTCTTGGTTCAGCCGCAATCATCGTCGCCTTCCAGAAACTTTCGTTGGAATTTAACATGAGTGCCGAATCCGCAATTCGGATGGATCCTGCACGCGCTGCTGCGGGTGTGATAACTGGCATTGGCTTCCTCGGCGCCGGAACAATCGTTAAAAGCAAAGACTTTGTACGTGGGCTGACAACCGCCGCCTCCATTTGGGTTGTTTCAGCGATCGGGGTGACTGTCGGGCTTGGTGAATATGTCATTTCGGTTGTTTTAACTCTGCTAGTGCTTGTGGCGCTATACGCACTTAATCGCCTCCCAATCAGGGGCGACCACTATTTTTCATTGCAGCTTAAATGGATCGGTGATCTTGGATTAATCGCTGAAGTAACTAATCAGCTCGATCACGAAGGGGTGCAGATCAAAAATCGCAGCGTCGTTCGCCAGCCGAAGACCAAAAACTGCCAGGTTGTTCTAATTCTCCGAATGCGCGAAAGGGGACAGGACGCCGCGATTCTCGACCGATTGCAAGGCGACGAACGCTTCGACGAGGTAAGCTGGAACTAGGTTTGGCGTGGTATGATAGCGGAATTTCATAACAAGAGCTTGCACCAGACAAAGCCGCTTGTCACGCATCTGGCTGACGCCAAGTCCGCGCCAATCGTCTTTGCAGGTGAAGCCAACGTTGAGCATACAAACACAAAGGAGGCATGTCATGACATCACAAACTGAAGGGACAACAACTGCTGTGGAAACGATAACGAAAGTCGCCTCGGGTCAAAAATTAATCATTTACGCAATCCTCGTAAACTTCCTTACCGTAGGTCTTTGCGCGTTAATCGGCGATATCGGCGGGCTTCTTGGCATTGTCGTAATCGTCATGTCGCTCGTTGGCATGTTCCGTTTGGCATCGGGCCTCGGCTACTCAACCGGCAAAAAAATTATGTTTGTTATTCTGCTGCTAGTGCCGTTAATCGGCCTTATAACTTTGTTAGTTCTCAATTCACGTGCAACAAAAGTGCTGAGAGAGGGAGGCTACAAAGTAGGCTTGCTCGGAGCGCGGCGTTAAAGTATGCCCAACAAGCCGCTAAAGCCGATCGCCGCTTCGCGGCTCCAGCTTAGCTCGTCGTTGGATGCTTCCGAATAAATTCAACAAACCCAAAATAAGGAAAGAAAAATGATATTGAAACGGATATTCATAGTTGCGGTGCTCATTTTGTTTTATTCTTATCCCCTTTACGCAAATCAAAATAAAGAAAGAGAAGCCATCCAGGCTGCCGATTCATGGATTTCTTTAGTTGACGGAGAAAAGTTCACTAAAAGTTGGGAGAATACATCACTGTATTTTAAAAGTGCAGTAACTGAAACCCAATGGGTAAAATCATTAAATTCAATTCGAAAGCCTCTTGGTATTGTCCTATCAAGAAAACTTATTGCACAACAATATACTGCATCATTACCAGGCGCACCAGACGGCGAATATGTAGTTCTTCAATATGAAACATCTTTTAACAATAAAGCATCTTCTATAGAAACGATAACCCCCTCATTAGAAAAAGATGGGGTATGGAGAGTGTCTGGGTATTTTATCAAATAACAACATCTAACAATTGCACTAAAGCAGACCAAAAAAGCTGAGTTGTTTTTCGTTGTTTGTAAGTGCATCATGTAAGTAAACTTAAAATAATTTCAACCTGTATCGGCGGCTTTTTCGGCTGCTTATTGCGGCGTTAAAAGCAGAAAAGTAAATTCATGAATGTATTTCATAATCTTATAAATGCAATCCTCGTCATAGTGTGTATTTATGCTCTGGCTCTTTATCTACGACGGAAAGGGACATTAACAGAAGAACATTCCCTGACTTTGGCTCGTATCGTTACAGACGTGTGTTTACCGGCCATAATTTTCGTAAGTCTGGCAAAGCACTCAATTCAGTTGGATCAGATAGCTCCGGCTCTGACCATGTTGGGGCTTGAACTTTTTTGTATTGCTCTTGCCTGGACAGTTAGTGTCTTGCTGAAATTCAACAAAACACAACAAGGAGCAATTGTTTTCTGCTCAGCATTTGGCTCCTCAACCTTTCTAGGTTATTCGATTATCCTGCAAATGTTTCCGAATACGCCTGAAGCTCTCAGCGAAGCCGTTCTTATTTCAGAAATAGGCGTTGGATATCCGATCTTTATTTTAGGCCCCATCCTTGGCGCCTATTTTGGTTCAAAAGAATTAGCTACAAAACTACAATGGAAAGCATCCCTGAGCTTTTTCAAATCTCCTGTATTCTTCGCACTGCTTTTCGGCCTTCTCTGGGGGAATTTTCAACTGCCTGGTCCGGAGAATATCTTTTTGGCTCCGCTATTCCAGCTATGCAATGTATTCGCCTCAGCTCTGACGCCACTTGCCATTTTATCGGTTGGACTCATGTTCAAACTGCCCCACCTTCGCAAGATACTCGTGCCACTGATAATTGTAATTCTCCTGAAATTAATAATTAAACCGCTTCTTGCCAGTTCTCTCGCAATACAATTTGGTTTCCCTGAACTCTGGAAAGAGGTTTTGGTTCTTCTGGCAGCAATGCCTCCTGCTGTTCTTGGAACGATTTTCCTGAGACGTTATGGAGGAGATGCTTCATTGGCATCAGCATTGCTGCTGGCTGCAAGTTTGGCAAGCTGTGTAACCCTTGTGGGTGTATTCTGGATGATACAATAGCGACACTGTTTTGATATGAATCTTCTATCAAAGCCAATACAGCCGACTCGACAGTTCCCCCGATAGTGTAGACACCCCGACCTAACGGAGGTGTCTAATGGCACAGATGATCTGACCAAGAAAAGTACGCAATTACGGTAATACATGTAAGGCCACGGCCATCAAGCTCAGCTGTGTGCCTGGCGTTCAACTGCAAAACGTGGCAGAGGCGCTGGACATTCATCCATGTATGCTTTCGCGTTTGCGCAAAAGTACCGAGAGGGTATAATAAAGAGCATCTACAGTCGTCCCGAATTTTTCACGATATAACAAAACAATTCTGGAGGAATAGCTATGAAAAGATATTTTTTGCTGGCAATAATTCTCTTTGGCCTATGCCCTGCAACCGTAACCCAGGCACAGTCAATTATTATCGATCATGATTGTACTGATATCAACCAGATACCACTGCCATGGATCGAAACAGCGAAAAGCAACCTTCGTATAAGTTATGGACATACATCCCATGGGAGTCAGCTTGTAACAGGAATTAATGCTATCAGCGACTTTGAGGGCGCTCCATTCACTTTTTCCTCCTCAAGTAGCTATTCGGCTGGAATCTTTGTGAATGATTACACACCAGCGGGTGATCTCGGAAACCCGGACCGTACTACGTGGGCACAAAGAACACGAGATTTTCTCAATCGGTCCGGTGGTAACGACCGCAACGTTGTCATGTGGTCGTGGTGCGGTCAGGTTGATGGAACTGAGGCTGAGATAACTACGTACCTGAATCTCATGAATGCATTGGAACAAGATTTTCCTAACGTAACATTTGTCTATATGACCGGGCACCTCAACGGCTCTGGAGAAAACGGTAACGTTAACCAGCGCAATGAGCAGATCCGCAGCTATGCCCGGAACAACAACAAGGTTCTTTTCGACTTTGCCGATATCGAAAGCTACGATCCGGACGCAATAACGAATTATATGCAGCTGTATGCATATGACAATTGCGATTATGAGGGTGGCCACAACTGGGCAACTGAATGGATACAAGCAAATTTAACTTCTGAGCTCGCCCAAATGTCCAGCCAATGTGGCAGTTGTGCACATTCTCAAACCCTTAACTGCGTCCGCAAAGGCGCTGCCTTCTGGTGGCTGATGGCCAGGCTTGCCGGATGGGATGGCGGCACAGAGCCTCCTGAATTCACAAACGAGGGCACTATCGGCACACAGATCACGATTACAGGTTCGGGCTTTGGCACAAAGAAGGGAAAGGTCCTCATCGGAGGTGTCGCTACAAAGATAGCTAAGGACGGTTGGAAGCCTGATTCCATCACCTGTACTGTAAAAAAGGTCCCTCCTGCAGGAACCCATCATCTAACGATCAGGCCAAAAAAGGCGGCTGATATTACCCTGCCTGATGATTTTACCGTGAAGCCCCCGGAAATAGATTACCTTGATTACTATCAAGGTATTCCCGGGGACCAAACCATCATAACCGGGGATTTCTTCAGTACGAAAAAAGGCAAGGTGTACCTTGAGGATGCTGTGAGCGGCACAATAAAGAAATGCAGGTTCACAGAATGGGGCATGGATAGTATCACTTTTATCGTACCAAAAACATCAAAGCGTTTCCCTAAGGGGACGTATTCCTTGAAGGTCAAAAACAAGGTGGGGATAGCAGAGGCTCCGTCAGACTTCGCCATAGACTGATAGCAAGGAAAGGTAACATTGAAAGGGGAAATAAAGGGACATCATACTAATTTCAACTGTCCTGAGGTTTTAAAATTGGTATAATGTCCCCGAAATTTGTCGAATTTAAAATATATGTATGATACACGGTTCTTGTGATTAAAAACTCATGAAACATCATGAGCACCATATTGTGAAGGTTAAAAAAAACGATGCGTTCTAATACAAGGCGTGACCGTATTTTTGGAAAATTAATACGGCATGAAAAGTTCGGGAACAAAAGAACCAGGAACGAAAATAAATTTGACGCAACAAAACCTTCAGTTCTAATCGTGCTGACAATTTTTTATGTCGCTATAGGTTTTTTCCTTATTATTGGAGTTCCATGGCGAGGTTCAGACCCAACGCCTGTTCCACCGGAAGATTTACCTGTTGCTATTTCAATAGCTATCGTTTTCTACATTATTATTGTTGGAGGACTTTTCCTTCGAGACAAATTAAAAAAATAAACTTATATAACAAGCTGGAAGCACAACTTGCAAAGACCCGGCTTACCCTCGAATAATAATATCAGGAGAAAAAAACTATCATGGAAGATGCCGTAAAAAAGTTTTTAAAAAGAAATGCATTTTTAAAACCACTTTGCATTGTCGCATTCACATTGCTCATACTGACAAATCAACAGGCAGGCATTACCTCTGCACTTGTTGTTGCTTTCTCAGTACTGCTTTTGCTTGATGGTGTATTGTCCCTGAAATTCACCAAACCATCTCTGGAAAGCGGATTGCAAAAAATACAGGAAAGCGACTTATCGGACGAAGAAAAAACAAGAAGAGAAACAGCCTTAAGAAAAGCGAATAAGACTTTTGCAATTTTCAACATTGTCATTTCGGTAGCGGTCCCATTTGTCTGGTTTTTCATACTGTAATCATAGAACCCGCGGCTTGAGAATGACGTGCATGCATAAGCTTCACGCCCGCAGGCCAACGGCAGCGTTACGTAAAGAGAAAGTACTCATGGATACATCAACATTAATGTGGGGAGTGATATTGGGGTCCATAGGATTTGGGTTCTTTATATATGGAAAAAAGCAAAAAACCATCGTTCCGCTTATAAGCGGAGTAGGGTTAATGGTATTTCCCTATTTTACCTCAAATGTATTCATCCTTGTCGCTACCGGGGTTGTCTTTGTTGTCCTGCCCTTTCTTTTAAAAAGATAACTACTTTTTTTATACTAACCTACAAATAACTCCTGCACCCTACCCCTGCCAATGCGGCCGTGAGGCTATCCAGCTCACAACCTCTTCCTGAATCCAGCCGTCAAGACCACGTGCACAATAAAAACGCGGCTGCAGCAGATCATCATCTGCCGCGATGACTCCTTCTGAAACTGCTGTGCGGGCAAGCTCAGTTCCTGGGTATATGCGGATGCCGGTGGTAAGTTTCAGAAAATCAAGCGGCAGGCTATCCGCAAAAGCAAGGCTCTCTTGCACGGTATCGCGGGTCTCGCCCGGGCCGCCCAGAAGCAAATAGCCCTGGAGCTTTATGCCGTGCTTTTCAAACAAGCCTGCGGCATGGCGCACATCCTCTACAGAAAAACGCTTGTTCATGCGTTTGAGCATTGCCGGGCTACCGCTTTCAAACCCCAGGGATATCTCCGTGCAGCCTGCGCGGGCCATGTCCTTAACAAGATCTTCGGCTACCTTGTAAGGGTACACGATGCAGCTCCAGGTGATTGGCGGCACACTGTCGATAAGCGCCTGGCAAAACTCACGGGCATAGTCAGCAGGAAGGTTAAAGGTATTGTCCGTACAGTAAAAACGCCTGAAGCCGGCCTCATAATGGCGCCGGATATGACCGGCAACATGTTTGGGATTGCGTGTGCGAAGCGTGATGCCTTCAATGCTGGCTGTTGAGCAATAACTACAGGCAAGCGCGCAACCGCGCCGCGTTTGAAACGGCAGCCACACTTCTTCGCGCCCTTCTGCGGGACAGGACCACAGAACAGGATCGGGCTGCGGCAGACGGTTAAAATCAGGAGTAGCGCATCTTTTTTTAACCGGGGTGTGGGATTTGACGTAAACGCCCTTGATCATAGTAACATCAACACCCAGGCGCAGTTGATCAAGCACCGCCGGCAGTCCTGCCTCACCATCGCCTACTATGCCGATATCAGCGTCCAGCCAGTCAAGCAATAGATCCGGATACATGCTGTAGCCGGCGCCGCCCAGAATTATAGGGGCTTTCGTGAGGGCGCGGCAGGTTGCAGTGATCGTCTTCAAGGGTTCAAGCAGAAACCGCGTGCCCGCCATTGACTGATCATCAATATTGCGCACCGCTATGCCGATAGCATCAGGAGCAAAATCCTGTACTGCAGCAGTGACAATACTCTCCACATCGCAGTCAGGCGGCAAATCAAGCAACTTCACATCGTGGTCGGCTTGCTGCACAGCCGTTGCCACGCTGACCATACCAAGCGGCAGAGTGGGCATGATCAAGTCCGGCATTGCACAGGAGAAAAAAAGTACTTTCATATAAATATTAACCGGTTAAACTGTTGATTATTAATTGTTAAAAACCCAATCATTTGTGTTATTCAACCACCGATAATCCTTGATCACCAGCAACGAATACCGGCCCTGTAACACTGCGAAGGATTTTAATAGCTTTAGACTCTTTTTTCTTAACCAATTTAAGAGTCAAGCCGGATGGTATCGGCATGAGTGAACCACCCAGAAACTTTTCAACCTTAAATGAACCAGGTTTGCGGAAGAACCAGCATGGATCTTCTTGCATGGTGGGTACCGTCAAAAGATAATCGGGCAACGATAGTAGCGTAGTATCACCGACATCTCCAGATGCAATAGCAAATCTGTTAAACCAGGGTCTCTTTGACCCCTTATATTTACGTAACACACATACCATGCCGTCCAGGTCTTCTGTGGCAACATCCTGTTCAACCAGATTTTGTGACATGGCCAATAACTGTATAATTAAGCCCTTGCCTGAGTAAGCGGGCATGGTAACTTCTGTCCACTGTATGTCGTGGTCATTTGAAATATCCTGACCATCCCCACTCCTGAACAACCCTCGCCTTGTCGCCAAAACACATAATTTTTTTGAAACTACGAAATCCAGCAACGTTTCTTTTTTTCTCAGTCCGGGAATCTGGTTCAGTGATGCCAATTGCGTACTATCTATATTTCCTGTTACAAAATCAGAACTTACCAGATCCAACCGGTAGAGAGCATTATCGGTTAAGACATAGAGAAAATTACCCTGTGACATGATTTTTCGTACAGAAGAGAAGTCTCCGACTTTCTTGAACGACATTCCAGATGTAAGTCCCGCAAAGTTTGGGCCAAGACCTGTTGTTGTATCCCATCCATTGCCGTTTTCATCAACGAGTACACACAGCCCTCCAGCTCCACCAAGAAAAAGTCTTCCAGAATCAAAAAAAGCAATTGTTGATGAGTTGATGGAGCCTATGTCGTCTACTATGCCGCCTTCAATCATGATGATCTTTGATGCGCCAGCGGAAAAACCCTCTAATCCACCTGAATAGAAGTGTTGTTGCCCCGTGGAAAAGTCGCCTGTATTTCTTGTTAAAACACCTGAGGCCACCTGTCCCATCTCAACCAGGGCGACCTTGTTAAACCCGCTTGCCACGAGTAACGCTATGTTCTTCAAACTGGACATCCCATGTGCATATTCAAACAAACCGTGCAGACTTCCGGATTCTTCAGGGAAATTTTGATTTAAAACATCAAGCAAATCTTTAATGCCATTTTCGTCACCCTGTCCCAATTGCGTGTGCGTCACTATTTTTACAGTATCCGAAGAATCTCCTGAGACAAGCAGGAAATTGCCGGATTTTGTTTCCAGAACGGCCCCAAAAACATTTTCTCCGGCGTTAGGAGCGTTTGCCGCACGTTTCCAGTGTGTCCATCTTTTAATCTTTCCGTATTCATCGAATAGAGCCTGGGACATAAAAACGCCGGATGCATAATCCCCTGAAGGTTCACCAACAGTGGCATACACCGTATCCCCGGATACAAAAATATCGTCAATATCCCCTGCAGCAAGGTCCCCGCCACCAACCATGGCCGCTGCGTCACTTGCAGTAAGAATGTCGTCATTGGTTGTAGCTGCGCCTTTGAGGTACCGGCAACCTTTCTTGATCTTTTTACTCTTGCTAAAAAGTTCATCCATTGGCAACGCATTTTTATTGGCAAGTTTTCCATGGGTGTCATTGTCTAAAGGATCATTTACCAGCGGTAGGGCAAAAACAGATCTTTTTGTGTTATTAAGATCACCATTTCCACCAACAACAATGGCATAGCTCAATCGATTTACCGAGAACATGGTTCTTATTTTGTGAAGGGAAACCTGTTGATCGGGACCAACAGAACCTACAATCTCATTGTTACCTGCAAAAACGCTATCTGGAGCGATAGACTCCCAAATAAGCCTGCCTTGTTCTATTTTGCCAACAATCAAAGCTTTAGCACCATCCGAGACGTTGAAACCAGAAACTACACGCAAACATATATAGAGACGATCCAGATAGTGATCCCAGTACATATCTGAAACCTCGATAGCTTCAAGATCACTTCCGATTGTAACCGACTGAGAAGTTCTATTAAGCGAAACAGTACTCCCTTGAGATAAAGAAAATTCTAACTCTTGTCCTTTTTTTTCAGCGCTCACGTGCAACACAGCTATGCCGCCATTTACTGAACCAATGCCCCCTGCACAAAAAACAAGGTTGCCTGAACCTGCTGCGATGCTGTCAATCTGAGTAAAGGGGGAGAGTAAATCAGCACCCAGAATATTTTCCATAGAAGCCACTGAAACAATTTGGGATCGTTCATCATCCCACAGGGCATAAACCTGATCGGGGTGATCAGACGTAACAACAATGGGATAGTGCTCCTCACTTTGCTCGCCTTCTAAAAGGGCAAAATGCTTAATACCATTATTAAATAGTGGATTCGCTTGATCGCTCAAACCATCCAGCGTAACGCTTTCAGGTGCAAGAGATCGAAATGTGTCTTCCCCATTCAACAGCTTAGCGACAGCAAACTCTCCACTCAGTGTCGCTCCACCAGGGTACGCTGTTACATAGAAAATGTCCCCTGCCGAATCAAGAGCAGTTTTGCCCACTGGAAAAGAAAAGGTTTGCCCGGCTGCTGCCTGTTTGTCTCCCCTGATAAGTTGTACGGAAAATACAACTTGAGTAGGGATTAAGACAGACATCATACAAATAATGACTGCGCATTTTTTCTTCCAACACATCATTTCAACCTCCATTTCTGATGATAAAAAACAATAGGTTGCCTACCCCCGTGCCGCATTCTCCCTGAGAAACGCAATCACGCTCTCATGTGACCAATCAGCACCGCCCATATGCTTCAACAAAATTTTGCCATCGGGAGCAATGATGAACGTTGCGGGTATGCCCGCCGCGTTCAGCTCCGGCGGGGAAGGTGTTTCAGAATAGAAGACAGGAAAGGAATATTCCTTTTCCTTAATAAAATCTTTGAGCATTTCCGCACTCTCGTTTGAAACACAGACAAACACCATCGTTTCGCCGAACAGCCCGTGCAGCGTATCAATGGAGGACATCTCGGCAACACAGGGCGGGCACCACGTGGCCCAGAAATTTAGGAAAACCGTTTTACCCTGTGCGTAGTCCTTGAGGTTAACCTCAACACCGTCAAGGGTCTTCACCGTCCAGTCAAGATTCACAGTGCATTCAGCAGGCAACTCCGGCGGGTTGAGACCTCCGCTTCCGCCACCATCAAAACCGCCCGTAATAAATGTACCATACACATAAACAGATCCCCAGAGAACAAACGGGAAGCATATAAACCCTACGACAAAACCGGCAACCGAAGATTTGTTTATAATTCTCATGCACTAACTCCTGATTAAAAAAACAACGCATATAATCCTATTGTTCAGTTTTTCCCAATATATTCATCTGATGAAACAATCGACACGCCATTATACTTAAAACAGCCACACCCGCAACAAGCACTGCCCACAAAATCCATACCTTCCATGGCACCGGCGGTTTAGGCGGGAGGAAACATCCTTCGCCACCAAGCACGATTCTGCTTTCGAGCATTGCCTCTTTAACAAAAGTTTTTTTCTTCCCCCTGCCAAGGGCCCTCAGCATTGCATTCAAAGGCTGCGCGGACATTTTAACAACGGCACTCCCATACGCAAGCGTAAACGGGCCCTCACCCCGGGCGACAAACACCAGCTCATGCGGAATCCAGCCAAGCTGCAGGACTGGAACACCACTGCCTATGCCGCTTACCGAACGTGTCTCTAAACGCCAGTACCGTGCGGCAGCACAATCTACCGATAAAGGAGTGTTTTCTGTCAATACCCCGCCAACCGTGAGGCTATAAAACCTGGCCTGACGCCGATAGCGCCACTCTGACTGCTCATCGTTTCTCGACTTTACAACGGTCCACATAAAGCTGTTGGGCTCAGGAAACTTTATGTCTACGGCATCCACAGGAAACTTCGCATCGATTGTATATTCATAGGCAAGTATTTTTTCATCCACAGCACGGCCTTCGATATCCGTCCATTCACGCACCTGCCGGTTAACGGACACTGTCTCATGAAACAGTGCCTCTACCTGGAACACAATTGAATCGCGAGCCTCACGCGGCCATGACAAACGCATATATTTTGCATCGGTCGCAGGCAGCTCTATAACCTGCCTCCTGAGACTCTGGCCGCCAAAATCGAGCTTCACCAACGCGGCATTACGAACCATGGTATGCCATCGATTCAAATCATTACTCCCCTGAACATCCACGGACACAGAAAAACTTTTACTGTTATCTGTCCAGTCTATACGCAAACCAATGGGTCTTTTTTTGAGCATAGAGGCATCAATAATATAGGCTGCAAGTTTGGATCCGGGAGCCGTGCTGTCAGTACTTTTCACATCAACCACAACGCCGTTTTCATTCGTTGCCACATGGATGTCTGCTCCGCTGCCATTGACGCCGTCTGTTTCATAAACAGGGAAAAATGGCAGATCGACAGGCGGCGCAGTTTCTTTTTTAACCGTGCCTTTTTGAACAGAACGACGCAGCATATGAGATACCACTTCTCCCCGGGCATTATACATTCGCATATCCCCCAGGTCCTTACGGTATATGTGACGGTACAGCTCTTCAGGCACTGTTAGAGAATAAATAGCTTCCGCTCCGGGTGCCTCAACAATAAAGCCGGAGGCAAAATCCTCAGGCTCAGGCACGGGATCTGCAGCAAGGACCATCGAGCTTAAGAAAACCGCTATAAGAATAAAGAAAAACCTCTTCATTGCAGTTCCTCCTGTTTGCGCTGCGGGGGAAGCGGTGAAAAATAACCCACAACAAGAAGCAGCACGCCGACGCCGATAAAGGAGATTATGCGCGCTACCGTGCCTATGTCCGCAAGGTCAACAGTAAACAGTTTGAAAACGACAATCCCCACGAGCCCGGCACCCGTAAACCATACGCGGCGACTTTGTATGCGAACGGCAAACATTACCACCCCAAGGGCTGTTAGAGTCCAAACAATTGATGCTGACGTCTGAAAAATAGCTGAATCCCATATTCTTGAACCGTCAAAAGGTACGCCTACCAAAAAATGTGTCGCACGGGCGATAACAGCATTCAGCCAGATAAAAATACCGGCGGCAAACACACTAAAAAAACGAATCCGGTACGCCGATACCTCTGCCCGGTTTTCAATATACCATCGAGCTATCAGGAGAAATGCTGCAATCTGTGCCATTTCCAGGGGATTAAGTAGCGGCAGATAGCCAAGCGGGGCAGGTCTACCCTCCTGCAGGCAAGCGGCCATGATCCAGGCGGCAAGAAGTCCTGCCAAAATACCCGTACCCACACAGAGATATTCCCGCGTCCAACGCTGTATCGGCCATGCCACACACCGGCCCCAGGCAAACAATCCGGCAGCTATACAGCCCGGAACGACGCACCATGTAACAAACTGCCAGATGTTGCCTTCATGGACAATCAGGTCGATCCAATAAGAAGCCTCGAACGTCAGTATAGCCGTCACAAGCAACAAAGAAATAACGTGAAACAATCCAAGCATCTGTTTCGGCCATGTGCGCTCATACACTCTCAAAAGATAGTAATTAATACCCAGCGAAATGAACCACGCGGCAAGACCCCAGCGGCCAAAGGGATGCTCATAGGAACGGTTCTGTATAAAAGCAGCCGTCGCCAGAAGAGCAAGGGAAGGCAGCAGACCGCCCGGAATAAAAAGACAGTCGCGCCAAGCAAACTTGCGGTTCAGGCTGCTTAAAGCACAGCAACTCAGCGACAAAAACACAAGCGCTGTAAAAATGCCGTGTCCCGAAACTGCGTGTACGTAAATTTCCCTAAGCCCGCCTCCAAACCACCACAGTATCGCCCAAACCATCACGGCAATATGAAGCTGTTTCTCCCAGTGCATAAGCCGTTCCCGATAGACCCCATAACAATAATTCGAAAAAAAGGCCGCAATGCTTAGCATAAGGCAGCCTAAATAAAACGCGTTTACAACAGGCATCGAATTAGAATGATTCGGGATAACACAGATAAGTGCAAACCCAGCGCACAGCTGCAACAACACGCCGAAACTGCGTGCCAGACAGCGACGCTGCCGTAGGCCTATCCAGACCAGCGCCCCGCCTTCAAGAGCCCAGGAACCTGCCGTCCAGAAACTGTCGAAAGCAAAGGGAATGGCCAGGCTTCCGAACACCACGCCAAGGGCAAGAAAAGCTTCCGTCAGCAATCGTAATCCTTCCGCATGCTTCTTCCAGAGAATAACAGCAGTCACGATATAAAACGCAGCAAGGCTGCAAGCACTAAATGCCAGACCATATTCAAAGTCCTTTACCAGAGCGCTTTGCAGACCGAATGCCACCAGGGGAAGCCCGAAAACCAGAGAACCATCGACAATGCCTTTTAACCGGGGAGGCTGGCGCAGGGCAAAAAGGATGGAGATAACAGCGTACATCAGGAAGAAAAGAATAAGAAACGGTTCCGTAGTGGCAAAATACTCCGGGTTGTAATATGAGAATCCCCAGAAAGCGCCAATCACAAACGTAAAAAGAAAACCCGTAAGGTTTAACTCACGCCAAGACTTATACCAAGCCGTACCCAGAACACCAGCATTAAGTAACGCATAATAGGAGAACAGCATCACATGGCTGCCGCCGCCGCTGGAAACAAGCACGGGCGCAAGAAAACCACCGATTGCGCCAAACACGGCAAGTGAGCGGGCATTCTGCAGCACAGCAAGCATGCCGGCAAGAGCCACAATCGCCACCATAAGAACGAGTGCAAGCACCGGGGGTATAAGCGCATACAGCTTTACCGCACTGAAAACGGTAAGATACAGCACGCCAACCGCACCGCCCTGCAGCAAAAGCGCATAGGCTGTTTTTTTAAGCCGCAGGCGCCAGCCAAGCACCAGCAAAACCAGACCACCGGCTGCTACCCCGCACAACCGCAGTTCAATAGGAATCAACCCCCGGCTTGAAACATATTTCAAAAGAAATGCCACGCCGAAAAAAAGAACAATGAGTCCGATGCGCACAACAACATTACCGGTCACAAAAAAATTCTTTATGTACTCCGTAATCTTCTGTCCAAGATCAGTCTCTGTGCCAGATGACTTCACGGCAGCAGCCTGCCATGCAGACGGACGTTCCACCTCAGGAGAAGATTCTATCGGAGCAGCAGGCAGCGACGTATCTTCACAAGTGACTTCATCCTGCACGGCATCACTATGGCTTTCCTGAAACTCCTGCGAAACAGCAGGTGCGTTGTCCTGAACCGCATGCGTTTCCTGCTGTGCACCGGCACCCTTGGGAACCCCTTGCTCCAGCCGGTCTATGCGCCTCTCGATTGCCGAAATTTTTGCCACAAAAAAAGCGATGGCCCCAATGCCGAGAAGCAACACAATCATAGATATTCCCATATCCGCTCACTTTCACTATGGAGAAATTTAGAGTCAACCGGTTATTACAGAGTGGCACTTTTTGTGAGGCACACCCCGAAGGCGGCCCCCAACTGACGGAGCATCCGCAAACATGCAAATATACGCCAGTTTACTTTTAAGTAATCGATAATTTTATGTAAAAACTTTATGTTTTATTCAACAAATTCGCAAGCAAAAAAGGAGGCCTAAAACTTATGCTAGAATCCATCGTAAACACAGAGTGACACCGTGCACTTGCAAAACAAGAACTATTAAAATATACTGTTGAGTCAAGACGCTTAGCAAGCAACATGCTGCAAAGTCGCACGAATCCACTTTCCAGTCTTCACCCAAAGGCAACCTATGAAAAAAATAAGAGCTGTGTTGTTAGAAGATAATGACCTTATAAGAAGTTTAATGAGTACTGTTTTGGAATCCAGGGGTTATGAAGTCTTTAAATTTGCAACACCTGCAATCTGTCCACTGCAAAAAGAACCAGCCTGTAACTGCACTGATAAATCGAGATGTGCAGACATAATACTATCAGATTTAGGAATGCCCTCTGTTTCCGGAATAGAATTTATAAAAAACCAAAAGAGTAAGCACTGCAAAACTCCTTATATCGCAATGATGTCCGGCAACTGGCCAACAGAGGACGTGGCCACTGCAAGAGAGCTTGGGTGTAAAATCTTTAACAAGCCCTTCAATATGTCTGAAATGGAGGAGTGGTTAAATTACATTGAAAAAAATATCGATTTAGATCGTGAATTATCGAATACCATATTTGAAAATTCAGAAAAAAGCTGACAAATCTCTACAATCGGGTCTAAGGTTACGTTTTAGAACGCTGTACTCAAGCGCTATAGAAAAAAACAAAAGGAGGAAGCCATGAAACTCAATGTAAAGGCATTTGCCCTGGCGTGCGCTTTGGTTTGGGGCCTGGGATTATTTCTTCTTACCTGGTGGATAATTGCATTTGATGGCGCAACAGGTGAACCGACGTTAATCGGAAGGCTGTACCGCGGATACAGCATAAGCCCTGTTGGAAGCATTATCGGTTTACTCTGGGCATCTGTAGATGGCTTAATCGGCGGAGCCCTGTTTGCGTGGATCTATAATTTTATTTCCTGCCGTGCAGCAAAATAAAATACTTTTTTTACACTTAGCTGCGCGAGCGGCCGCTATCAAGCTGTTTATGCGTGTTGGCGGGTTCTTCAAGCGCGTTCGGGGAAAATTCAGATTGAGATACCCCTTCAGCCAGCGCAACAAGCCCATCCACAAGAGAGTTCATAGTTGATGAAAGCGCTTGCATACTCTGGGCAGCTGCAGCGGTCTCCTCGGAATTTGCAGCGTTCATCTGTATGCCCTGGTTCAATTCGCTAACCGCCCGGTTGATCTGCTCAATGCCCGAAGACTGCTGACCCGAGGCAAGTGCAATTTCATTGACCAGACCCCCAACTTTGAGAGCCAGCTCCGTCATTTTAATAAACGCCTCATGAGTCGTGGTAGCGATTTCAGCTCCGGCGCGCACGCTTTTGGATGTTTCCTCGATCAGCACCGTGGTATCGCGCACGGCCTCAGCCGCACGGCCGGCAAGATTACGTACTTCATCGGCGACAACGGCAAAGCCCCGGCCACTCTCCCCTGCCCGAGCCGCTTCAACCGCTGCATTCAGCGCCAAAAGATTTGTCTGAAACGCAATTTCATCAATCGTTTTGATAATCTTAAACGTCTCGTCGCTTGCCTGCAGTATCCCGTCCATAGAATTAACCAGCGAGACCATTGAATCATTTGCATCTTTTGAAACCTGGCCGGACTCAACCATGAGACTGTCGGCAAGCCTTGATTTCTCAGCATTTTCACTGGTAATGGCCGACATCTCTTCAAGAGAGGACGATGTTTCCTCAAGCGACGCGGCCTGCTTGGAAGCCGCCTGCGCCAGTTCACCGCTTGACAGGGAAGACTGCTGCGACACGGTATGCACCTGCTGCGAAATCGCATCCATTTCACTAACAGTACTCCTCAGGGGACGAATAAGCCTCCGGGACAACCAAAAACCGCATACAACAGCAATAATAATACTCAGCACCAATAGACCGCTCTGGATATAGGCGCTAGTCATCATTATATTGTGGTAATCCTGCTGTGCCTGCTGCATGGCGCCGGCAAGCTCAGTGTCCGAAAGATCATTGAGCTGCGTAAGGTGGGCCTTCGTTTTTTCATACGTTTCCATCATATCCCGTATGACTGTCTGTTCCTGCGCTTCGGTTTCCGCGATTCTTTTCTCGCTGGTCAAAATAGGGTGCAAAAAAACTTCGTAGTCCATTTGGTTCATATTGTAGTTGAGGATTGCTAACAAGTCCTGTCGCTTATCGGCATCGACCGTCATAAGTTTCCGCACGGTTTTAAAAAACCGGACATGATGCACTGCAAGCTCTTCAAGCGCGCTGTTCAGTACATTATCATCACAGGTAAAGGTCGGGTACCAGCTCCCGAACATGGTCTTTTCGGGAGCAATGTCCTCGGCCCTGACCTCAATCCCGTATTCAACAAAACCCTCAAGCTGCTTCACAATATCGCGCTGTTGAGAAATTGCCTTGTAGAGGAATCCGGGGAGATCATAATGGATGCCGTTATAGTCAAAGCCATACTGAATCCTTTGGCGGTGGGCGTTGATAAGCGCCTCCACCTGTATTACAAACTCAGCCTTGAGATTCTGCAGCTGTTCTGCAATTTCCCTCACTTCGCCAGTAGGCTCAGGCACTGTCATGGAAAGACCAACCTGGCGATACAACACACCTTCAGGGCTCTCTAAAAAGGCGGGGCTTTCCGTTCCCATGGCAAGCATGGCAGTACACATGCCAAATCCAGTGAGAGCATCACGGATGTCCTGTTCTGACTTATCGAGATCACTGTTAGCCAACAAATAGCTTTTGCATGCACTCAGGCTTTTTTCGGAAGAAAGCAAAGCTTCCATGGATAATGTTTTAAGAGGAATTTTCTCCTGCATAAGCGGATTGACAGCACTACTAAGTCTGCCATTCATAGCCATGCCGACAAATGCCGAAAGAATCACCAACACTCCCATAACAATGACGGTGCTCAGAATTTTTTTACCTATGTTGAATTTCATACGTGCAACCCCATTGTCAGCATTCATATACCTCTTGCATAAAACAACAGCCCGCAGCAAAAAAAACTGGAAACTATCTCGGAGGGCAATAAACTTTAATTAAAATACAAAAAACTCTGAATACATGTCAATAACTAAAATCGACTACACTATCGATAAAAAACTTTCAGGGTTGCTATGACGGATGATACCACATTCCTCAGAAGACTGTATCGAGGATACAATGTAAGCCCTGTTAGCAACAATATCGGTGTAGAAATCCGGGAATGGCTTAATAGGCGGGGCTGTGTTCACATGGATTTATAATTTTATCGCATGCCGCACAATAAAATAGAAATTTCATTCCTTTAAAATTCGCTGTGCGGGCTGCCACTATCGAGTTGCCTTTGAACGTCAGATGGATCTTCAAGCGCGTCCGGGGATGACTCTGCTTTCGATTCCCCTTCAGCCAGCGCGACAAGTCCATCCACAAGAGAGTTCATGGTTGATGAAAGCGCACTCATGCTCTGGGCCGCTGCCGCTGACTCCTCGGAATTTGCCGCGTTCATCTGTACGCCTTGATTCATTTCACCGACCGCCCGGTTGATCTGCTCAATGCCCGCGGACTGCTGGCCAGAGGCAGCGGCAATTTCATTAACCAGGCCCCCAACCTTAAGCGCCAGCTCCGTCATTTTAATAAACGCCTCATGAGTCGTAGCGGCAATTTCAGCTCCGGTACGCACTCTTTTTGAGGTTTGCTCAATCAACTCCGTGGTATGCCGCACGGCCTCAGCCGCGCGGCCCGCAAGATTACGTACTTCATCGGCGACAACGGCAAACCCCCGGCCGCTCTCCCCTGCCCGGGCCGCTTCGACCGCTGCGTTCAAAGCCAGCAAGTTGGTTTGAAACGCGATCTCATCAATCGTTTTAATAATCTTAAACGTCTCGTCGCTTGCCTGCAGTATCTCATCCATGGAATTGACCAGCGAGACCATTGAATCCTTGGCATCTTGCGAAACTTGGCCGGACTCAGCCATGAGACTATCTGCAAGCCTTGATTTCTCGGCATTTTCACTTGTAATGGCCGACATTTCTTCAAGAGAGGACGATGTTTCCTCTAGGGCTGCGGCCTGCTCGGAAGCGCCCTGCGCCAATTCACTGCTTGACAGGGACGACTGCTCCGACACAGTATGCACCTGACGGGCAATTCCATCCATTTCACTGATGGTCTTTTTCAAGGGCCGAATAAGCGAACGGGATAGCAAGACGCCGCATAAAAGCGCAACAATAAGACTCGCTGCCAGCATGCTGGTCTGGGTAATGCCGGAAGACATCAATATTCCACGAACATCCTGCTGGCTCTTCTGTATGGCGCCTGCAAGCTGATCATCAGCAAATGCATTGAGTCGCTGAAGCTGAGCGGATATTTTTGCATACGTTGCCATCAGTTCCTGTATGGCCGCCTGTTCCTGCGCTTCAGTTTCCTCGATTCTTGCCTCACTGGCCAAAATAGGATGCAAAACCTCATAGTCTATTTGGTTCATAATACGCAGGATAATTGCAAACTGGTCCTGTCGCTTATCGGCATCAACCGCGATGAGTTTCCGCACGGTTTTAAAAAACCTGTCATGGTGCACTGCCACACCTTCAAGCGCTCCGACCAGATCATTATCCTCACATGTAAAGGTGGGGTACCAGCTCCCGAACATGGTTTTTTCAGGAGCAAGGTCATCCGCCATAACCTCAACCCCGTATTCAACAAAACCCTCAAGCTGCTTTACAATGTCGCGCTGCTTGGAGATTGCTTTGTAGAGGAATCCGGGAACATCATAACGGATGCCGTTATGTTCAAAGCTATACTGAATCCTTTGGCGGTGGGCGTTGATAAGCGCCTCCGCCTGTATTACAAACTCAGCCTTGAGATTCTGCAGCTGTTCTGCAATTTCCCTCACTTCGCCGGTAGGTGCTGCCAATTTTATGGAAAGACTCACCTGGCGATACAACGCACCTTCAGGGCTTTCTAAGAAGGCGAGGGTTTCTGTTCCCATGGTAAGCATAGCAGTCCACATGCCAAGCCCGCTAAGGGCATTGCGAATATCCTGTTCGGCCTTATCGAGATCATTTCTGGTAAACAAATAGTTTCTGCAGGCACTCTGGCTTTTTTCGGCAACAAGCAAAGCTTCCATGGATACTGTTTTAAGAGGAATGTTTTCCTGCAGCACCGGGTCGCTGGTACGGGCGATCTGAATGTTCGTAATCATACCGGCACATGCTGCAATAAACACAAGTATTGCTAAAACAAGAATGCTGCCCAGAATTTTTTTACCAATATTAAGTTTCATATATAACCCTTTTTTGTTGTCTTTTAAAATTATACATGCATGAAACGGTAAATAAAGATAAAGATTTTCGATTTAAAAACTTTTAGATTAAATAGAATACGACTATAATCGTAAAAAATTAGTCTTAAAAATTTTTATTACTCTAAAATCATTTAAAATTGTAGCCTTAATAATAATAAATGTCAAGAGTAAACCCGGATTATGCTGGCGGCAGAGAACGATTGAATCAAAATCGGTGCCTCTGCAGAAGAGAGAGAGGGGGGGACATAATTAAACAGCCGACAATGAAAAAATTCTCATTGCCGGCTGTTTAAAAACTATTTTCACGTGCTGCCTTTGAACTGATCCACAGCCTCAAAGTGCCTGCATAAATACGACAAGATCGTTCTTTTCCTGATCTGAAAGCTTCAGACCCTGAATCATATTAAAAAATTCAACCACATCGTCAAGGGTGAGCAGCCTGCCGTCATGCAGATACGGCGGTGACTCCTTGATACCCCGCAGGGGGAACGTTTTGATGGGGCCATCTGCCGAGGCCATGCGACCGTTGATCATCTGAGGTTTAAAAAACCGCTCGGTCTTAAGATCGTGCATGGTGTTATCAGTATAATAGGGTGCCGGATGGCAGACAGCACACTTGGCCTTGCCCATGAAAATCTCCTGACCGCGCATTTCCTGCTCAGTGGCGTGCGCCGAATCAAGTGTGCCGTAAATGTCCAGCTTTTCCGCTGGTGGAAAACCAAGGATGTCCTGAAACTCAGCCATGAAATGCACCTGGCTGCCGCGCTCCAAAACATTCACTCCCTTTTTCGCAGCAATCACATGGTCACCGTCGAAATAGGCTGCACGCTGCTCGAACTCGGTAAAGTCCTCAATAGATTTAAGCGCACGCTGCGAGCCGAATAGCCGCTGCACGTTCACGCCCCGAAGGCTGGGGGTATCAAGACGGTGGCGAAATTCCTGCGGACGGATATCGCCAACAAGATGCGTGGTGCCGTTGGTATGGCCGTTCACATGACAATCAAAACAGGTAACACCCAGACTTGGCCTTTCAGAGCGCCGGTCATCGGTGGTATTGAACTGCTGCTGGGGAAAGGGCGTTACCAGTAGACGCAGACCTTCAAGCTGCTTGGGATTCAGAATACCGTCAAAAATTTCAAAATAATTATCCGTTGTTACCACCTTACCCTGTGACACGTCTCCAAGATCAGTTCGGGTATTCAAAAAAATTGCAGGCGGATACTCAGCCAAAAAATGATCAGGTAGGTCAAAATCAAGATCAAAGCGCGTCAGGTCGCGGTCGGTTTGCTTTTTTATCTCGTTAATATGAAACTTGGGGAACACCATGCCGCCTTCAGGATGATTGGGATGCGGCAAGGGCAAAAACCCTTTTGGAAAAACGCCCTGTTTTTTAATATCCGCAGGGCTCATGGAAGCAAGCTTTTCCCAGCTCATGCCCTTTGAAAGCTTAACCCGAACACCATCCTGCACGGCCTTGCCGCGCGTCATGATCACGCCCTGTGCCGAAGCGTCTTTCAAGTCATAGCGTTCCTCCAAAAGGCGTGCATGCTTTTTCATAACAGCCGCTTTGTCAGCCTTCATCATCGCCATTGTATCGGCAAACGGCTTGGTAATTTTGACAGGCGAATAACTTGTGGCTTTTTCGCCGCCGGCATGAACAACGCAAGTAAAGGCACCCAGACACAGCAGCGCAAGACCAAAAAAAGAGGATTTTGCTTTCATGACTGTAACTCCTTTCCTAAAAGGGTTTAACTTACATAAAAGTTTCAACAGTTTTTTTCAGCGCATACCCTCCCCCCTTGATATGTCGCCCATGTAAAAAGAAACAGTGCGTTGGATAGTAAAATGAAGATACCTATATATAGGAGTATAGGCAGAGGATCATTCAATTCAAGGGATAAAACTAAAAAAAATACAGGACGCCGGCAAAAGTTTACCGGATATACAGCTTGAATATTCGGATATGCAAGGACTAAAGGGCCGAAGAATCATCACAGGGGAAAAGTACGGATACGAGAGAGCAGTTTCAACCATCACCCCTAAGGCCGGTCCGAAATCCGGCATGACCAATGGCAACGTCCACCTGCCGTCCAGAGCGAAGAGAGTCTTAAATCAACATCAGGCGTCTGAGCCTCGAAAGCGGCAGGCAGCCAGGATGAAGTCCTTAAACAGGGGATGCGCATTCATGGGCCGGGACTTGAACTCGGGATGGAACTGACACCCCAAAAACCACGGATGATCAGGAGCCTCGATGATTTCGACCAGGTTCGATTCGGGGTTGCGACCGCTGATAATAAGTCCCTGTTCAGACAGTGTGTCTTCAAAGGCAGGATTGAATTCGTAGCGATGCCGATGCCGCTCGGAGATTTCCTCGGCCCCGTAGGCCCGGTGGGCATGGGTTTCCGGCGAAAGATTACAGCGGTAGGCACCCAGACGCATGGTTCCACCCTTGCGGGTAATAGCCTCCTGACCGGGGAGAAATTCAATCACCGGATGCGCGGTTTCAGATTCGAATTCCGTGCTGTTCGCACCCTCTAAAGCGCACATATTGCGGGCATACTCAATCACGGCTAACTGCATACCAAGACAAATACCGAAGAATGGAATATTGTTCTCACGGGCATAGGAGATGGCCCGAATTTTTCCCTCAATACCGCGCTCCCCGAACCCACCAGGAATAAGCACGCCGTGTATGCCTTTAAAATGAACCTCAAGGCCGTCATCCTGCATCAAGGCATCGGCATCAATATAGACCAGATTCACCCGCGTATTATTGGCAAGCCCGGCGTGTTCCAAAGCCTCGTTGAGACTCTTGTAGGAGTCAGTAAGCTTGATATACTTACCCACCACGGCAATATTCACCTCGGTAGTGCGGGCCTCCGCCTTTTCCACGAGCTGTTCCCAAGCCTGCATCATAGGCTCGCGCGTCCACATGTTAAGATGTTCAATAATGCGCTCATCAAGCCCTTCACGGTGAAATTCGACCGGAACCTGATAGATGTTCTTTACATCCACCGCGCTAATGACCGCCTCTTTAGGCACATTGCAGAACAGCGAAATTTTTTCCTTCATATCGTTTGAAAGCCGTTGTTCGCCCCTGCACAGCAGAATCTGCGGTTGAATACCGATTGCGCGCAGTTCCCTGACCGAATGCTGAGTGGGCTTTGTCTTGAGTTCGCCGGCCGTGGCGATATAAGGAACCAGGGTCAGGTGAATATAAAGAACATCGGATTTCTCTTGGTCAAAACCGAACTGGCGAATAGCCTCAAGAAACGGCAGGGATTCAATATCGCCCACGGTCCCACCAATCTCAACAATCGCAATGTCATAACCCTCGGCGGCTGCAACAACACGCCGCTTGATTTCATCAGTGATATGCGGAATGACCTGAATGGTCTTGCCCAGATAGTCGCCCTCGCGTTCCCTGCGGATAACCGTGTCATACACCCTGCCAGTGGTAAAATTGTTAAGCTGGCTCAGCGTAGCGTTAGTAAAGCGTTCATAGTGGCCCAGATCCAGATCGGTCTCGGCACCGTCATCGGTAACAAAAACCTCACCATGCTGGAATGGGCTCATAGTGCCGGGATCAATATTGATATAAGGATCGAGCTTCATCAGGGTAACCCGCATACCACGCGCCTCCATGATGGCACCGATGGATGCGGCTGCCAGGCCTTTGCCCAGAGACGAAAGAACGCCGCCGGTAATGAAGATATACTTGGTGTTTTTGTTGCTTGTCTCCATGAAAGCCCTCTCCTGTAGTGTGATCAGCCTCAAACAGGCTTTTGAAAAACATCTGTCTGCTGCGGTGCGCTACGCCGGCGTACACAAAAATACGCCTCATCCCTCATGATATCACGCGCCGTGCGTCCAGACATTTTTGAACAGCCTGTTAATAATCCCCAAGCTATGCCCGCGGGTGATAATCCTGCAAAGCAGCGACCTGCAGCTCATCGGCCATCAAAGCCTTGATGGCTTCAACGCTCGCCCGCGCCGCTGAAATAGTTGTTACATAGGGCAGGCCGTACCTCACGGCACTCTGGCGGATATGGTATGACTCCTCGGATGATCTCCTGCCGATACCCGTATTGATGATCATCTGAATACCGCTATTCTTGATATGATCAACCACGTTGGGTCTGCCTTCGCTCATCTTGAGCACCGGCTCAGCCGCGATACCGGCAGCATTCAGATGCGCGGCCGTACCAGCCGTAGCAAGAATGGTAAATCCCATTTCAGTAAAGGATCGGGCCGTATCAATAATTTTATCTTTGTGAACGTCATGCACGCTGATAAACACGGTTCCCTCAACAGGCAGGCCTGAGCCTGCCGCCAACTGCGCCTTGGCAAAAGCCGCTCCGAAAGCCCTGTCAATTCCCATAACCTCACCGGTTGATTTCATCTCGGGCCCCAGACTCACGTCAACACCCGGAAAACGCTGAAAAGGAAACACGGCTTCCTTAACCGAGATATGCTGAGGGACGATATGATCCGTGAAACCCTGTTCTTTCAGGCTGTGACCCATCATGACCCGGGTGGCGATCTGGGCCATGGGTTTTCCAATGGCCTTGCTCACAAACGGCGCGGTCCGGGATGCCCGGGGATTAACCTCCAGCACATAGAGTTCATTATCCTTAACAGCATACTGAATGTTCATCAGGCCCACAACGCCCAGCTCTTCGGCGATCATGCGCGTCTGCAAAGTGATACGCTCGATCATATCCGCAGAAAGCGACATAGGCGGCAGCACGCAGGCGCTGTCTCCTGAGTGAATGCCGGCCTCCTCAATGTGTTCCATGATCCCGCCGATAACGGTCAAGATGCCGTCCGAGACCGCATCAACATCAACCTCCAGCGCATCCTCCAAAAAACGGTCTATCAGCACGGCATTGCCGGGAAACAGTTTAAAAACCCCGACAATAAAATCCCTGAGAACATTCTCATCATAAATAATCTCCATGGACCTGCCGCCCAGAACATAGGACGGCCGCACGAGCACCGGGTATCCAATACGGCCTGCAGCCTGCACCGCCGCGTCAACCGTCAATACGATATCATTTTCGGGCTGCTTGAGATCAAGCTTATTGACAATCTCCTGAAAACGTTCCCGATCTTCGGCCCGATCAATGGCTTCCGGCGAAGTGCCGAGAATGGGCACGCCCGCTTTCGACAGCCCTGCGGCCAGGCTCAGGGGGGTCTGGCCACCGAACTGCACGATCACGCCTTCAGGCTTTTCAACCTCAATAACATTCAGCACATCCTCCAGAGTCAGCGGCTCAAAATACAACCGGTCGGACACATCGTAATCCGTGCTCACGGTCTCAGGATTGGAGTTGATCATAATGCTTTCATAGCCCATATCCCGCAGTGCAAATGAGGCGTGCACGCAGCAGTAATCAAACTCGATACCCTGACCGATCCTGTTGGGTCCGCCGCCGATGATCACAACTTTTTTCTTGTCCGATGAACCGGCCTCATTCTCGGTTTCATACGTGGAATAGTAATACGGCGTATAGGCCTCAAACTCAGCGGCACAGGTATCAACCAGCTTATACACGGGTACAATATTTTCACGAAGGCGCAGGTTGCGCACCGCATCCTCATCCATGTCCCACAGCTCCGCCACGGTTCGATCCGAAAAACCCAAACGCTTGGCCTCTTCAAGCAGATCACGATCACCGACGTCGTTTTTGAGTGCTCCCTCAAACTCAACCAATTCTCGAATATGGTGCAGAAACCAGGGATCAATCATGGTTAGGTTCTGAATTTCCTCAAGGCTCATTGAGTGTCTGAAGGCCTCCGCCAGCCAGTAAAGCCGATTTGAATTAGGCTTGCTGAGCTTGGAAACAATCTGAGTATGATTACTCTCCTCACCGGATTCAAGCGAACCATACAGTCCGGAACGACCGGTCTCAAGGGAACGCACAGCCTTATTCAGCGCCTGCTTGAAGGTACGGCCAATGGCCATGGCCTCTCCCACGGATTTCATCGACGTTGTAAGCAGGTCCTCGGTGTCAGGGAACTTTTCAAATGTCCAGCGCGGGATCTTCACAACACAGTAGTCGATCGTAGGCTCAAACGATGCATAGGTTTCCCGAGTGATATCATTAGGAATCTCATCCAGAGTGTACCCAACAGCCAGCTTTGCCGCAATCTTGGCAATCGGAAACCCGGTGGCCTTGGAAGCCAGGGCGCTTGAGCGCGAAACCCGGGGGTTCATCTCAATAACCGTCAGCTCGCCATTTGCGGGATTAACCGCGAACTGTACATTGGAACCGCCTGTCTCCACGCCGATCTCGCGCATAACGGCTACGGCCGCGTTACGCAGATTCTGGTATTCAACGTCGGAGAGCGTCTGGGCAGGAGCAACGGTTATGGAATCGCCGGTATGCACGCCCATAGGGTCAATATTTTCAATTGAACAGATAATAACAACATTGTCGGCCTTGTCCCGCATGACCTCAAGTTCGTATTCCTTCCAGCCGATTACGGACTCCTCCAGCATAACCTCGTCTATCATGCTAGCATCAATACCCGACTGTGCAATGAGCTCAAGATCTTCGGGGTTGTAGGCAATGCCGCCGCCGATGCCGCCCAGGGTAAACGACGGTCGAACGATAATCGGATAGCCAAGCTCTTTGGCTGCAGCCCAAACCTCATCCATAGTCCGGGCAAATCCGCTTTTGGGAACCTTCAAGCCGATTTTCTCCATGGCACGCGCAAACAGTTCGCGGTCCTCGGCCTTATGAATAACCTCCGGTGTGGCGCCAATCATTTCAACATTGAAGCGCTCAAGCACTCCCATCTCATGGACCTTAATCGACACGTTCAATCCGGTCTGACCGCCAAGCGTGGGCAAAATCGCATCAGGGCGCTCAAGCTCGATAATGCGGGCTATAAACTCCGGGGTGATGGGCTCGATATAGGTTCTGTCCGCGAACTCCGGATCCGTCATGATGGTGGCGGGATTGGAGTTTATCAATACAACCTCGTAGCCCTCCTCTTTCAGGGCCTTACAGGCCTGCACCCCGGAATAATCGAACTCGCAGGCCTGCGAAATCTGAATGGGCCCGGACCCGACAATAAGTATTTTCTTTAAGTCTTCCCTTCGCGGCATGTTTTCTCCTTGTGTTTCGCACGCGTATTACGCTTCACTGCACGCTTAGCGTCTGCCCTGCACAAGCCCCTTCAGGACCTATGCGGATCAGTCTGTCTGCAGGTCTGTGCCGAAGCGCTCAAAAATAACATTTTTAATCGTTTCCACATCCTCGCCAAGCAGCTCACCGATGGACAGCTCGGCAATATAGCGTTCATCCCAGGCGACATTATACTCGTCAATCAGGTTGCGGATGTCGGTATACTTTTCTCCCAAAATTTCTTTTTTGTGATTACCATCAATATCCGCCAGATAATCAACATGCAGCAACAGCAGATGCTCAACCGCGTGCACAGCATTCAGCAAGGGAACAATAATGATGGGCGCGTGGTCCGACTTGCCCTGCCCGGCATATACATCACCGGTTCGCACGATGGTACTTTTAGTGCCCTTGAGCGGCCCGATACGATCAAAACGCGACTTGAGCCCTTCGGCAATGCCCCGCTTGTTGGTGACCCTGATGGTGGATCCCTCGGTGGGACGCCCCTGTTCGTCCAGACCCCTGACCGTGTACAGAGTTGAACCCCTGACGCCCGAGATCGCCTCCTGCAAGCGCTTGAGCACCAGGCCGTCCTTTGCGGGAATATTCGCAACCGTAAAGGACATTTCCTCGATCAGATCGAAAATAGGCCCATGGGGAGCCTCAACCTTCCTGCTTGTTCCCACAGTGACGGTCTTAGCCTGATGGCGGATTGCGTCAATAGGCCGGGCAAGCTCGTCTATGGCCCGGCCCAGGCACGCATCCAGCTCATCCAGCGGTGAAACGCCTGAGCGATTATCTCCCGGTTCGCTCCAGAAGTCTTCAATCGGCAGCTTGCCCACGGCGTACTTCAGCATCAGGGTGATGTCGGTGGCTGTCTCCACATGCATGGAGGCAAGCCGGCGTGAGCGCCGCCAACCATGAAACACCGATGAGAACTCATCCACCAATCGATGCAGATTCAAATCGCTGATGCTCTCGTAAACCGAAAATTTTCGACTGTCCTGAGAGAACATCAGCTCGGACAGGCTCGCACGGAAACTCTTGAAAACCGTGGCCTGTTCATCCAGGCTGCAGGCCGCATAGTATCCCCATAGATGGCCAGCCAGAGTATTGAGAATAACAGAAACCGGAAAAGAGGACGCGGGAACATGGATAACGCCGTGCGCTATGTTCTTAAAACGCTTTTCACCTTCATCGGCAATGACCACCACGCTGGACGCATGGGCATGAAATATGGCCACATCCTTGACAATATCCTCCTGCACCACCTCGGGGCTCCCGGCCGCGCATACCAGTATCAGGGGTTCCGCGGACAAATCGATGTGCTTCTTATCCTCAATAACATCGGTAGATATGGTCCTGTAGCACAGCTCGCTGAGTTTAATCCTGATCTCGTCGGACGCAACCTTATTGGCCCCGCTGCCAACTATGGCCCAATATTTTTTTGTGCACGCCAGTTTCCAGGCCGAATCACGAATAGCATCCCGGGTAGCAAACACCTTGCACATGAGTTCAGGCGCCTGTTCAAGCAGCTTGATCTCCCGGTAAATACTGTCCCGCGACAATGTGTTGAGCAAACGGGCCATAAACAGCGCCAGAATAAAGCCGGCTGTGATCTGCGAATAAAAGGCCTTGGTTGAGGCCACCGACATCTCGATATCACGGCCATCACTGGTATAAAAAACACCGTCGACTTTAGTGGTAATGTCGGACTGCCTACGATTGACAATAGCAATAAGACTGGCACCCCGCTCCCGGGCCATGGATACCGCACGGTTCGTATCCGTTGTCGTGCCTGACTGGGTTATAGCAATGACCAGACAGCTAGACATGTCCTCCTCAAGGCAAAAACCGCTCAAATCGGTGGCTTTGATAGCCTGCACGGATATGGGCGTACCGCGCATATACACGGCAAGCGCCTCAGCGGTCGCGCCGCCGGCAATGGCAGCCGTACCCTGCCCCACTACGTATATACGCGTTATTGTACCTGACGCGAGCGCATCCCTGATTTTTGCGGGCACCACATCTTCATCCAGATTGAAAACAACCTCGTTGCCTGCGGCGACGCGATACCTGCCGCGCATAGTTTTACGCACCGACTGCGGTGCTTCCATAATCTCCTTAATGAAATAATGCGAATTCTCACCACGCTCGATATCGCGGGTAGTAATCTCAGCGCGCTGAATATCGTGCTGCTCAAGCTCCAGAGGAAAACCGTCATAGTACATGGCCTCAATGCCATCAAGACCCGTGCCGGCATCATTGCGCAACATGAAAATCTGACCCCGGGTGCGGACATCACCAGTGATGCGCTCCTTTTCACCATCCATTTTAATGAACAGCGGGGTTTCCTCAACCAAGCCGTATATTTCTGAAGAAAACAAATACTGGTTGTCACACAAGCCCACATAAATAGATTGCCCGCTGCCACGCTGCGCCAGAAAAACCCTGCCCGGCTCAAGATTGCTCTGCATGGCAATGGCATGCGATCCACCAAAATCACACAGGGCCTTTCTAAAGGCTTCTTTCAGGTCATGGCCTTCGAGCAGGTAACGTTCAATGATTAACGGGATAATCTTGGTGTCCGTGGTAACCTGACTGTCTATCAGGCAGCCCCGGGCGGCCATGTCCTGCTTGAGTCCGGGATAATTATCTATATCGCCATTGAGAGCAACGTTAATGCTCCAGAACCCGCTGCCGTAAAAAGGATAATTTTTTAAGCCGCCCACAGACCGGGAGCCAGCGGTATCAGAAGCAACGCTGAACGCGTTCACCGGGTGACAGTTGGCCTCGCTGATAGCGCCCATCGATGCCCAGCGGGTATGCGCCAGGTACATCTGAGAATACAGGGCATGTTCCATGAGAAGGACAAACACCGGATCGGTCTGAATGGCATAGCGCAGGCTGCGGGTATTATCGCCGAGATCTCCGGTAGCCCGGGCTGTTTTATAAGTAAAGATGATCGAATCAGTTCCCAGACTGATCCCGAGGTGCCGGGTGTCCCCGGCAGAGCAGCGCTGTGAAAAATCATCCTGTAAACCAGCACTCTCTATCGCTTCCATAACCTCGCGCAGTCCGGCTGCATCCGCAAAACCAAAGGCCGCCTGCAACCCGCAGGAATCCCTGCCGCGCACCTCAAGCCTGTCAAGCGCATTGAGCGTGCGATTGAGACGCAAATATTTTTCAAACACCACAGCGCTGATCTCTTCACAATTACCGGCAAGCCCAGCAATCCGATCGACATTTCCCAGCACGTCCTGCCGCAAGGCCCAGGCAATATCCTTAAATGCAATCAAAGAACGAGTAAGAATTTCAAGATCGTGGGTGGAAAATAAAGCGGCCTTTTCCTCCAGCAGAATTTCCTCCTGCTGCGCAAAAGAAGCCATGTCAGCACACAAACTGCCAAGCAAATCCAGCGAAGTACCGCGCGTAAACATCCACAAACGGCTCGGGTTCTGCTTCAGTGCATAGAGTTCACTGTCAAGACGGGTAATCGAATCCGGGTCGAGATACTCCTGCGGTGAAAGTGTACCACCGAGTACATCGTTCAGGTGCCGAACACGGATCTTCTCCCAGTACCCGGACAGCAACACCTGATCATTAGACGGCGCGGCCGACTGGGAGCCCCTGATCACCAGGATCCCCGCAAGACCGCAACAAAGAATATTGATTCGGCACGGAAATACTACAATCGAGCGATCCGGCAGACCGGCCGGATCGCGACCGATATAGATTTTCCAGGAAAGGGCCGTGCGCAGCCATGAGCGAAACAGTGCATTCATGCGAAGCATTTCCGTTCTATGGTTCGTGTTAGTAGTACAACGCGCCGTCAGGCTACGCCGCCTTGAAACGCCGCGAGCGCATCAGGGCAAGAAACTCCTCAAACAGGTATTGCGAATCATGCGGCCCGGGCGCAGCTTCCGGATGATACTGAACGCTGAAAGCCAACCGGGACGGATATCTGATTCCTTCAAGAGTGTTATCGTTAAGATTAATATGCGTAACCTCTGCGTCAGCGGGCAGGGTCTCCCGCAGCACGTGAAATCCATGGTTCTGGGATGTAATCTCAACGCGACCGCTGAGAAGATTCTTAACCGGCTGATTAACCCCGTGATGTCCAAATTTAAGTTTGGCTGTTTGTGCACCGGCAGCCTGAGCAAGCAGTTGATTGCCAAGGCAGATTCCAAATACAGGCACCTCCCCCAAAAGACCCCTAACCGTTTCAACCTCATTGGTCAGAGGCGCAGGGTCACCGGGTCCATTTGACAGCAGCACGCCGTCAGGGTTCAAAGCAATGATATCGGCAGAACTGAACCGCGAAGGGATGACCACAACCTCGCAGCCCAGATGCTCCAGGCTTCTGAGGATATTGTGTTTGACACCGCAGTCCAAAACCACCACCCGAAGACCAGTATGCACCGGACGCAGTACTCCGGCAGGTACAAGCGTATTGTTCTTCCACAGCAGCAACTCCCGGCCGGTTACCCTACACACAAGATCCCGGCCCACAAGACCGGGGTAGGCGCGAAGCTTTTCCTTAAGCTCAGAGATGTTAGCTGGCTCAACGGCTATAATACCCCGCATGGCACCCTGGGTGCGTATTCGGCGAGTCAACGCGCGGGTGTCGATGCCTTCAATACCTATTTTGCCATGATCTTCCAGATAGCGGGCAAGGCTGCGGCTGGAGCGATAATTACTGGGCCACTGCTGGTATTCCCTGACAATGATCCCCTCAAGGTGGATTGAGCGCGACTCCATATCCTCGTCATTGATACCGTAGCTGCCGATCAGGGGATAGGTCATGACCAGAATCTGCTCACTGTATGAGGGATCGGTAAGCACTTCCTGATAACCCGCCATGGCAGTGTTAAAAACAACTTCACCACAGGCGTGAGCCTGACCCGCGAACGCAGAACCCCGGAATACGGAACCGTCTTCAAGAACAGCTACTGCGGGGCGTTTTTTTTCTACTGCCATTCTTTTAAACTCCATTATGTGGTCGTATATTCAAACCGAAACCGGCCCATTCACGCTTTCCGGGTCGTTGTCCCTAATGGCATTTCAGGGATTATATGTACATGATTTTGGTGTTCCATGAACTGGGCAGCTGTCAGCGCGCAGGCCATCAAACTAATTAAGCGCCGTGCCCGAATCTCTCACAGGCATTGTCTACTTTTTCAGACTATTTTTCAAGAATAAATACTTTGTTTAAACCAGTCCGGAACATTAATAAACCGAAACCGGCACAAACCGGCTATTCAATAGGATCATTCTCCCTCAGTGCCCATATGCCGCAGGGACTTGCCCCTGCACAAAATCCACACCCGATGCATTTCTCCGGATCTGCTATGATATCAAGCGAAAAGCATGCCATCACAAAACGAACGCTATTTTTTTAGCCGTTACGGAGTTTTGTTACAAATAATACAAGGTATTATGGGTTGTTAAATACAAACAGGTAATAGCAAAGCTAATGGGACAGCGAGGACATTCGAGGAAAAATTAAACAAAAATGTTGTATTGGCATTATGTGGTTCAAATTTGTTCTAAATTTTTCAAGGCCTGGACTTGAAACGCTCAACATCAATGCCGTATTTTTCAACCTTGTACTGAACAATACGTTTGGTAGTGCCCAGCATGCGCGCCGCCTTGCTCTGGTTGCCCCCGGCATCCTTAAGGGCATCAACAATCAGGGAGCGCTCATAGGTATTGATAAGACTGGAAAGCGTGCCCTGTTTCTTGCCTTGCGACACGTTCACCTTCATCTGCAGAGAGGGCGGCAGGTGCACACTTTCAATGGTATCACTGTCAGCCAGCAGTGCGGCCCGCTCAATACAGTTTTCAAGCTCCCGGACATTGCCAGGCCAGTGATGGGCAAGCAGCAGGTCTATAGCGGAAGTCGCAATCCGCTTGATGTTCTTCTTGAGCTGGGTAGCATATTTAACTACAAAAAAATCCGCCAGCAAAATTATATCGCTGCCGCGCTCCCGCAGGGGCGGCATGTAAACGGGAAATACGTTGAGCCGGTAGTATAGATCCGGGCGGAATTTTCCGGAAGACGAATCCTGCTCCAGATTGCGGTTTGTAGCCACGATGATACGCACGTTAACCTTGACCATGCGGGAAGTACCCAGGGGCTGAAACTGACGCTCCTGAATGACCCGCAAAAGTTTGCCTTGGGCAAGCGGGGAAAGCTCCCCCACCTCATCAAGAAAAATCGTGCCGCCGTCGGCCTCCTCGAACCGACCTTTCCTACGCTGATGGGCCCCGGTAAAAGCGCCTTTTTCATGACCAAAAAGCTCGCTCTCGATCAACGTATCCGGCATGGCCGCGCAATTAACCTCAACAAACGCTTTCGCGACCCGGGAAGAATTGCGGTGAATTGCACGTGCCACCAGCTCCTTACCAGTACCGGTCTCACCATAAATAAGCACGGTGGCATTTGAATCGGCCACCTGGAAAATCTGGCCGAAGATCTCCTTCATCTCCTTGGAGTTTCCCACTATGTCCGTAGACGGACGCTGGCTCCGGCCGAGCATATTTTTCAGCCGCCGATTTTCCTCCTCAACCGCCCGCATATGTACAGCTTGGGCAATCAGGTTTGCCACCTCGGAAAGAAACCGAATATCATCATCCTGGCAGTCAACAGCCCGAATGACCTTATCAGCCGAAAGCACGCCGACGACACGGCTGTCGTATATAATGGGAACACAGATAAATGAAAGCTCTGAGCGATCCAGATTGCGCCGGGCCCCGGTACGATCGAGAAAATGCTCCTCCGTGCCCAAATCCCGGACGATCATGGGCTTACCGGTCTGAGCCACCTTGCCGGTAATACCCTCACCCGGCTTATAAGTGATATCGAGCCCTTCAATATCAACCCCGTGCGCCAAATCAAGGATCGCCTCGCCCGAGTCCCGGTCCAGGATTGAAATCATACCGCGACCCATGCCGGTTTGTTCACTCAGAACCTGAAGGGTCTCTTCCAGCTGCTCCCGAAAATCCTGCGGCGCTGTAAAAATCCGGGCAAGGTTATACAGAACCGCAAGTTCATCATAGGCAAATCGTTTCATACACACCTTTCCGAGCGCGAGCAGATACACTGCTGCTTGACCACGTCAGCAATAATGCGCACGCCGTATCGGCGCACATCATAGACCTTAACGATGTGCGCGAATGCTCCAGTGCAGACCGGGCAACAATGGACTGCCCAACCGCAATAGTAACAATATCATACTACAAAACCAAAACAGAATAATATTATTACATTGATCGCACAACCCCTCTGTGTATGCGCCTGTGTTCCGAGATCGGCATAGGGAGCAGTCAATATGACCGCACCCCTGATACACCGGCCGGCATGCAGGTCCTTCACCGGGCGGTTCGAGAAGTTAATGTCACGAGAGACGGGGCACTCCGAAACGGTCGAAGTATGCAAGGATAAGCACACGATTGATGTCGCCATTACTATTGCACCACTATCGGCGCAAGTTTGCCGCTACGCGTCTGGCTGCGTCTTCTGCAGCCTTCAGCTTCAGCAGTTCCCGGTATATAGTATCTTGCCTCTTTTCCAATGCTTGAACTGAATTGCCCGTAGTCGACATCGCAGGCCTGATTCTGAAATCCTCTTCCATTCAAATCGGGGCGTTCAGTATGCTTGCATTGCATTTCACAATCTGTTATAAATCCCCTCAACGCATGCGTAACAAAGACAACTGCTATAACAATAGTGTGGATAAATCATTTTTTCATTCACTATACTAAACTAGTTTAATTTAAACCTATAGCACTCGGATAAGACGCCAGAAACAGCGCCTTTGAGTATATAGAAACGTATTACAATCAGGCCAGGTTACATTCAACGCTCAACTACTTTTCTCCAGTTCAGATTGAGCAACACTGGACCGATACTAAAGCAGCCTAACCCCGTGTCCATTTTTTCGAGTGAAGACCATCATGGAACTTAAACCAAGAGCTTATGATAAAATAATACAACTGACAAACAAGGGGGTAACCATACCCAATCCGCTCACCCTTGACATCGGCGACGAAGTCAATATTGATCGAATTTCCGGCAAAGGGGTTACACTATACCCCGGATGCCGCATATACGGCGCCAAAACAGTGATATCCTCAGGTGCACAGCTTGGATACGAAGGTCCGGCAACAATTGATGATTGCCAGATAGGTCCCAAGGTTGAACTCAAGGGAGGGTATTTCACCAAATCTGTTTTTCTTGAAAAATCAAATATGAGTATGGGGGCCCATGTTCGAGAGGGGTGCATACTCGAGGAGGAGGCAGGCGGCGCACACTGTGTCGGGCTAAAGCAAACAATACTGTTTCCGTTTGTCACCCTGGGAAGTCTCATAAACTTCTGCGATTGTCTTATGACTGGCGGCACAAGCCGGAAAAACCACAGCGAAGTCGGCAGTTCATATATCCACTTTAATTTTACACCGGATGGCAACAAAACCACGGCTTCCCTTTTCGGCGATGTGCCACGCGGAGTCATGCTCAATCAGCCGCCAATTTTTCTCGGCGGGCAGGGGGGGGTTGTCGGTCCGGTGCGGCTTGGCTTCGGTACGGTTGTGGCCGCAGGGTCAGTTCTGCGCAGCGATATGACGCAGGACAATAAGCTGATCATCGCTAAGGTTCATCGTGGTAAAATACTTGATGCTACCCCCCATGCCTACATAAATCTTTCCCGTATTATCGGCAATAATATTATATATCTTGCAAATCTTGTTGCACTCGATCAGTGGTACAGGCATGTTCGGCAGCCGTTTTTCAACAGGCAGGAATTCGGAGCGTTTATCTATGCCGGCGCGCTTGAAAAGCTTGCGCTGGCCAAAAAAGAACGCATCAACAGGCTCAAGGCACTGGTTGAAAAAGTTCCCGGACATAACAGCGCAAAAAGCGAGTTGCTTGAAAACATTGACAGCATATGCGGGCTGTTCGACATGGAACCGACAGACAGCATGATAAGCAGCAGCCTCGACAGATTTCTTGCCGCAGCAAACGAAAGTATACAGAACGATGCAACGGACTACACAGCGGCAATCCAGGCATTGACGCCTGCGGTTACACAGCAGGGCGTGATCTGGCTGCAGCAGATCATTGACAGCCTGTGCGGCAGGACAGCATTAATGCTAAAGTCGCTGAACATGTTTATAACTAAAAATGGATAACTCAAATCAGGAGAAAACGGTATGGGAAAATTATTCGGAACCGACGGAATCAGGGGCGAGGCAAACCGCTATCCGGTGGATGCCTCAATGGCTTTCGCCGTTGGCCAGGCTGTCACGCATCTATTGAAAAAAAAGAACCACACAACCCGTGTGATAATCGGTAAGGATACGCGTATTTCAGGGTACATGCTGGAAAGCTCGCTTGAGTCCGGCATTACGTCGATGGGCGGCGTTCCCTATCTGGTCGGCGTCCTTCCCACGCCCGGCATTGCGTTCATAACGGAAAGCATGCGCGCCGATGCGGGAATCGTCATTTCAGCTTCCCACAATCCATTCCAGGATAACGGCATCAAAATATTTTCAGGCAGCGGGTTCAAGCTGTCCGACGAGCAGGAAAACGTTATTGAAAAACTTATTCTTGATGGAAAACTACCCGAGATGGTGCCGCCTGCCCGGGAAATGGGACGTGCCTATCGCCTTAGCGATGTGCACGGAAGATATATCGTCTTTATCAAAAACAGCTTTCCCCGCAACCTGTCCATGGAGGGAATGAAAATCTCCATGGATACGGCCAACGGCGCCACGTACACAGTTGCCCCTGAGGCATTTACCGAAATGGGTGCTAATCTCAAGCTTATTCACAATAACCCCGACGGGCTCAATATCAACGACAAGTGCGGCTCGCAGCATACGGAAGACCTCAGAAAATCAGTTATCGAAAACGGTTCCGCCCTCGGGCTTGCTTTTGATGGCGATGGAGACCGCCTAATTGCCGTTGACGAAAAAGGCAAGGAGATTACCGGTGATCAGATACTACTCATCTGCGCACGGATGCTCAAAGAGCAGTACATGCTGAAAAATGATCTGCTGGTCAGCACTATCATGAGCAACCTCGGCCTTACCATCGCCTGCAAAAAGTACGGCTTCAAGCACCATGCCGCCAAGGTCGGCGACCGGTATGTGCTTGAGGACATGCAGCGCATGGGCTCAGTAATCGGCGGCGAGGAGTCAGGCCACATGATTTTTCTCGATCACCACACGACCGGAGACGGAATCCTGACGGCAATGCAGCTAATAGCTGCAATGATAACAGCTGGCAAGCCGCTCTCTGAACTTGCGAAGATGATGGATGTTTTTCCGCAGAAGCTCATTAACGTTGACGTTAATCGCAAGCCGGAAATTTCTACGGTGCCGCAGATAATAGCGGCAATCAAGCAGGTGGAAGCAGAACTCAAAGACGAAGGCCGTGTTCTAATCCGTTATTCCGGCACGCAAAACATGTGCCGTGTCATGGTCGAGGGTCCGACAACAGAGGTAACTGAAAAGTACTGTAAGCAGCTTGCTAACGTGGTGAAAACCGCGCTGAGCTGAAGATACTGCGCTGTGGCGAAGCGCCACATTCTGAGCCGCGAATACTAATTTTTGCATAAGGAAAATCATATAATGGCATTTAAAATTTATGTGACAAAGGATTTTGATCAGATGAGCTCTGTTGCCGCCGGACTGGTCGAGGCGGACATACGAGAAAAGCAGGCAATTAAAAAAGAATATGTGCTCGGACTTGCAACAGGCAATTCGCCCACCGGTTTATATAAGCACTTGGCGAAAACTTGTAATGCCGGCAGGGTTGACTCCAGCCGTATCCGCAGCTTTAACCTTGATGAATACGTCGGCCTGCCGGGCGAAAACGCGCAACAGCGCGCGCTCCACTGTGAATCATACAGCTATTTTATGATATCAGAGCTTTTCGGCCTCCTGCAGAAAAAGTTTATTGAAACCAACGTACCCTGGGGCACGCTGATTGATCAGACCGAGCTGGTAAACGCACTGGAAAAGAACAAAAACCAGTATGAAATGCAGGGAACCGACAAGGGCAAGGCGGTGGTCATTAACGCCGAAGCCGACGGCGTTCTGAAAATGATCAAAGAGGCAGTTCTTGACGGCTACGAAAAAAAAATCGCCTCCCTTGGAGGCATCGACCTGCACGTTATTGGTGTTGGTGGACGCGGCCATGTTGCATTTCATGAAAGCGGTATACCGTTTGAGGGCAACAAGGTCCTGCTTGTAAAGCTGGACGATAACACGGTAGAAAATGCGGTCAGGGACAACCATTTTACGTCAAAAAAGGTAAGTCCGTGGTACGCGATTTCTATGGGGGCTGAGCTGGTTTACAAGGCACGGACCGTTGTGCTGGTTGCAAACGGCAAACGCAAGACCGGCCCTGTGGCAGAAGCCATACTCGGCGATGTGACCTGTGAAGTTCCCATAAGCTACGGACAAAAGTATGCTGCAGCAGGCGGCAATATGATCTACGTTCTTGATGAAGCCGCTGCAGCTGACGTGCTTGCAAAACAAAGCGCGATAAACGCCAAAGGCTATGAAATCATTGACATGCGCGGCAACCCGTATAAAAAAGTAGAGCAGCTTGCATTTACGCGCAATCCTGCCACAAGCCTTATGGACTAAACAAGCCACCGGTTAACTCTTTTTTCACGGGCGGCTGCTAAGCCGCCCTTTTTTTATGTGCGAAGGGAAGGAAAAAGAAAATCATCGGCCTCATAAAGCGACCAGAACCCTGACGGGGCCTAAGATCCGGAAGGCACTGAACGACGATTCCTCCTCCCGTATAATACATACGCCAGAGAAAACATTCCGATCCATTTTTGTACAATTTTTCTAAAACCACTCTGTTGAATTTTATTTTTTCCGCACAACCGAAAACACTAGCCTGCCCGGATATGACCATGCTATTTCCAACAATGTCTCCAGTGCCTTACAAACAGGGAAACTCATATGCCTAGCACTTCCGGGATAAAAAAAGCCCCTTCACGAATGAAGGGGCTTGCAAACAATCCAAAAAATGGAGCAAAATTACACGATACCGTTTGCAATCATGGCATTGACGACCTTGATAAAGCCGGCAATATTGGCGCCCGCCACATAATCACCCTTCGTGGCATAGACATCTGATGCATCAATGCATGCTTTATGAATGCTTTTCATGATACCGTGCAGCCGGCTGTCAACTTCTTCGCGGGCCCAGGAAAGACGCTGGCTGTTCTGCGACATTTCAAGGCCCGCGACAAATCCTCGCTTGATTTGGGACTAGTTGTCCGGCATAAAATGTTTTTCGTATTCGGCTTCCAGCTGCTCCTTGTGCTCTTTTTCCATTTTGCAGAGGCTTTGAAAAATCCCCTCCACTTCACTTCCCGCAAAAGAAGCGCCCAGGTCGGAATAAAAGGCCACCGCGCTGTCCTCTTTCTTCATGGCGATAATCATCACGTCCTGGGCCGTGCTCGCGGGCGTAATGTCTCCGCCCACCAGATACCGGGTAAGGTCCAGGCTGGTCGGCAGGCTTTTTTGGCCGACCGCTTCCATAGACTTGCCGGACCGGGCCTCGCTCAAAAGGCTGACGTGCTTCTGCTCTTCGGTGATAAACGACCGGAGCATCTCGTTTGTACCGGGGGCGGTTACGATTTCAGCCGCCTGGGTGTAAAACCGGACGGCGTCCTCTTCCTTTTCAATGGCGAGCCGCAGCATATCATCTAACGTATTTTTTTTTGACATGGTTTCCTCCTTTTGAAAAAAATAATGAGATCATTTTAAAAGGGTAAAATCAAAATCCGCTTTCCCAAGATCCGCCCTGTAGGGCGAAATATCTTTCCCGGCGCTAATGGCGTTTTGAATTTCATTGCTGCCGCGAATGTCGCCGAAGAGGATCACCCCCGCCAGGACGCTGTCCCTGATGACCAGCTTGCGATAAATGCTTTTTTCAGCATCCTGCGCGACAGCCGATTCCAGCTTGTTATCGGCGTCGATATCACCGGCCGCGCTCAAATCGATACCCACCACCTTGAGCATATTGGCGGGAACCGTGCCGCCGTAAGTCTGCTGCCCGTTGATAGGAACTTGCTTTAAGATGGGCAGACTATAAAACAGGGGGGGTTGTGTGTCAAGGGCAATGTCGACGCAAGATGTGGGCAGGGTCGGGCAATAAATAAACGGCGTGATGAAATATCTTGCGGCGCGGCGGGCAGTCTGATATGAGCTGTTATGTAAACTGGTAGGACTGTTTTTGCACGTAGCCTTCCCGTTCAGCCTTGATGGTTTTTTTTATAGATAGGCTTCAAAAGGGTAATCTGGATCGGCATATTCATATGAAAACCACATCGGCATCTTTGGCATACTCTATCGCATCAAGAGTTATACCAACATCCCAATCGCCTTTAGCTGAGCCATCAGACCTCTGGATAAATGGCTTAAGCTTCACCTCAAAACCGATCGCTCTAAGTATATTTTGAAACTGCCTTTGCTTTTCATCACCGCGATCTATGGCGTAAGCAATTACCTTTACCACTTCCCTATTTGAAGTGGCCTTCTCCCAAAATTCGTTATAATCAAAATTACAATTATATGCTTCCTTTGTCGTGTAATAAATATTTTGCACATCAACGAGAATAACTATTTTTTCCATAGATTGGCCAACTCAATTTTTGCCTAACGAAGAACGTTTTATCACTCGTCCCGTCTGCGACGGTGCCGAGATGATGATTTTTTAGGTTGCTGACAATAACACAGATATTATTTTCTTGTAAAGCGGGTCGTCAGGTGCTTGGTATTTTGAGTCAAAATGAAGAATATGTATGAGGCGGTAATCGTCGCCCCTTCACGAGGGGCGTGCATCAAATCAGGGTTAAAATTAACCATTCTCAATCTTAACGGCACAAATCTTCAATTCCGGGACTTTTGCAAGGGGGTCTAACTCATCATTTGTCAAAAGATTAACCGCCGTGTCAACGGAGTAGAATGTAGTAAAGACCGTTCCCTTTGCAACACTGTCGGTAAGTTTTACCGGCAGTTTAATTTCTCCTCTGCGAGAGATGATCTTTGCCATGTCTCCATCTTTCAAGCCAAGTTTTTCGCCGTCTACAGGATTTATCTCCAGAATATCATGTGGTGATAGACTTGAAAGTGTTTTTGACTGTTGGGTGTAAGACCCAGTGTGCATGTGGCCGATTGACTTGCCTGTGGTAAAAATAAAAGGATATTCAGCATCTGTCATTTCCGCCGGTTGTTCATATGTTGCGGGAAAGAACAGGCCCTTGCCGGACTTCGTGTTAAATTTTTCCTTCCATAAATATGGGGTGCCTGGGTGATTTTCATTGGGGCAGGGGCACTGAAGTGCACCTTTTTCCAGACGCGCATAAGAAATGCCGCCATAGGGAGGAGTTAATGAAGAAATTTCATCCATAATTTCGTTTGGATGATTATAGTTCATTTCATAGCCCATGCGTTTACTAAGCTCACAGATTATTTGCCAGTCCGGTTTGCTTTCTCCAATGGGTTCAACCGCTTTTCGTACACGTTGAACCAGGCGGGCACCGTTTACAAAGGTGCCTTCCTTTTCGGCAAAACTTGAGGCCGGTAAAACAACATCAGCGATTTCTGCTGTGTGGCTCATAAAAATATCCTGAACAACTATAAAATCCATGTCATCAAACACTTCTTTTATGTTGTTTAAATTGGGTCCGCTGCGCATGGGATTGCCACCCGTCACATAAAGCCCTTTTATACTTCCTTTTTTGATCAGCATGTCAGACATGGTTTTGCCGGGCTGTGTGGAAAGCTTTACTCCCCAAGCTTGTTCAAATTTCTTATTTATGTCAGGATTGTTCACCGGCTGAGCACCAGGATAAGCGTTTGGTACGCAGCCCATATCGCCAGCGCCATTTCCGTTGTTTTGTTTTGCTATGGGGTTTACGCCCACGCCTTCCTGCCCAAGATTTCCTGTCAAAAGAGCCAAATTACAAATAGATGAAACATTGTTTGTACCATGACTATGTTGAGTGACTCCCATGCCATACATGATAGCGGCTTTGTTTGCTTTGGCATAAAGTCTTGCCGCTTCAATTATTTTTTCTTTAGAAATCCCGGAAATTTCTTCTACTTTTTCCGGCGTGTATTTTGAAACGACCTTTTTTAACTCTTCAAATCCCTCGGTTCTGTTTTTAACAAATTCGTGATCATAAAGATCTTCATTGATGATTACATTCATAAGACCGTTAAGCCAGGCAACATCGCTGCCAATATTAGGTCTCAGCCAAATATCCGCATATTCAACCATTTTAAGCTTTCTTGGTTCAGCGAAGATCAGTTTTAGTTTGTTTGATCTTGCAAGATTTTCTATCCTGTCCCCGCCCACCGGATAATTTTCCGCAAGATTAAGCCCTGTAACAAGCAAAACATCGGTTTCTTCAGCGACATTCAGAGGATTAGTCATCGCGCCGGCACCAAACGCACGGGTAAGCGCAACCGCTGTTGGTGAATGACAAAAACGTACACAGAAATCAATGCTGTTCGTTCCAAAACATGTGCGAATAAATTTTTGAAACAAATAGCTTTCTTCGGTAGTGGTTTTGGATGAAGCCACCGCTCCTAAAGCGTCGCTACCGTATTTTTCTTTTATTTCTTTGAATTTCGAAGCCGTCAAATCAAGTGCTTCATCCCAGGTTGCTTGTTCAAATTTTCCATTTCTTTTAATTAAGGGAGTGGTCAAGCGGTTTGGACTGTTGACAAAGTCCGTACCAAAACGCCCCTTTACACAGAGATGCCCTTTGTTTACGGTGTTTTCGTCTTCAACACCGTAAACTTTTACTATTTTGTTATCTTTTGTCCAAAGCTCTATCTGGCAGCCGCCGCCGCAGTGGGCACAGGTTGTTCTGACCTTTTTAAATTCCCAGTTTCGGCCCTGAAAACGTGCCGGTTTTTCAATGAGTGCGCCTGTCGGGCAAGCCTGAATGCAGGCGCCGCAGGATGTGCAGTCTGTCCATTTCAAAGGTTCATCCAAACCCGCACTGATGGCAAGTTTGGAGCCTCGTTCTGAAAACTCCCAAATATTTCTACCGGCTATTTCACTACAGGCCCTGACACATCTTCCGCAAAAAATACATTTATTGGGATCTCTTATGATGGTATAACTTGATTCATCCAGCGGCTTTTTTTCTTTATTTACCGGAAAGCGAATACTCTCAATTCCAAATTGATAGACTAGGTCTTGAAGTTCGCAATTGCCGTTACTTTCGCAAGTCAGACAGTTATGCTCGTTTTCCGAAAGAAGCATCTCCAGATTCAGACGGCGCAGGGTGTTTATTTCCTCGTCGTTAGTAACCACATCCATGCCTTCTGAAACCGTTGTGCAACAGGAAGGGACAATCCCTCGCAGGCCTTTTACTTTTACAAGACAAAGTCGGCACACGCCTGTAGGACTCAACCCTTTTTTATGGCATAGATGCGGAATTGGAAAGCCGTTTGCTTCACATTGGTCTAATAACACCCCGCCATCTTCAGCCTGACAGGTTTTTCCATTGATTATAATATTTACCATTTTACCCATTTTATTTTTCTCCTATGACTCCCACGCATCGCATCTGAGACATCTTCCAGCTTCTTCCAATACTTCCTTTTTTGAGTAATCACAGGCTATTTCATCAAAGCATTTACACGCTGTGCCTGGATCCTTTTCAGTGATCACCACTCTTGCTTTTTCCTGCGGTTCTTCATCGGAAGCAAATGGAACCAAATATTTTTCAGGATTTTGCCGGTTCATGACCTCAGATAAAGGCAGTTTTTGTAAATACTGGTTTATCGAGAAAGCAGCCCTTTGTCCCTCAGCCACAGCTTCGCAAACCGTACGGGGGCCGGAAAAAGCGTCGCCTCCGGCAAAGATGCCTTCCCGATCTGTTACCAGGGTTCTTTTGTCAGCAATAATTCTTTTATTTTCAGCTATTTTTACCTTGCTTTCAGAAATCCAGCTGCTTTGTGGATACTGTCCTATTGACTCAATTACCATGTCAGCATCAATAGTGTATTCTGAATCTTTGATTGCACAGGTTATTCTTCGGCAGCTCGCATCAAAGTTGTCAAATGTCATACGTTCACATTTTACTTTTTCAACGCAGTCGTTTCCAATTATTTCAACAGGCAGACTGAGACACTCAAAAGCTATTCCCTCTTTTTGGGCGGCTTCAATTTCTTCTTTTATGGCGGGCATATCTTTTTCTTCTCTTCTGTAAACCACCGTCACTGAATCAGCGCCCATTCGTTTTACTACTCTTGCGCAGTCCATTGCGCTATCGCCACCACCGACCACTACGACTTTTTTCCCAATTTCAACTTTTTCTCCCAAGTTCAAATTCTTCAAAAAATCCAAACCCAAACAGACACCCTTTAAATCTTCACCAGGGATATTCATTTTTCTTTCGCCGTGAGCGCCAATTGCAAGAAATACAGCCTTAAAACCATCATCAATCAACTTGTCAATACTTTCAATTTTTGTGTTTAGTTTAATCTCAACGCCCATTTTCTTTATCTGCTCAATGTCGTAGTTCAGCACATTTCGCGGGAGTCTATATTCTGGAATTCCAACGGCAAGCATACCGCCTGCTGTTGGCAGGGCTTCAAAAATCGTAGTTTTGTAGCCTTCAATCGCAAGATCGTATGCTGCGGACAATCCTGCCGGGCCGGATCCCACAATAGCAACCTTTTCGGGTTTTTCCTGTTTTTGGGGCGGCCGGTATTCGAAATTATTTTCATAAGCAAAATCGGCCACAAATCTTTTCACATGACGGACTGACAAAGCTTCGTCTAATTTTTGCCTTTCGCATTTGTATTCACAGGGGTTATGACAGACTCTGCCCAAAACCAGGGGAATGGGGTTTGTTTGTTTGATAACCTTGTAAGATTCTTCCATTCGATCTTCTTTAGCAAGTGCCAGGTAGGTTGGAATGTCCTGATTGATGGGGCAGGCGTTTTGACATTTGGTATTAAAAAAAACTGCGCAGACCCCGGCCGGGCATTTTTTGTCAATGATATGTGCTTCATATTCATCTCTAAAATGCCGAATGGTACTTAAAGTCGGGCTTGCCGCAGTCTGTCCAAGGGCGCAGAGAGAAGTTTTTGCAACTCCCTCGGCAATATTTTGAAGAGTGTCAAGATCTTCCAGTTTTCCCCGGTCTTCGGTGATTCCCGTCAGAATATCAACCATTAAAGGAAGCCCGCACCTGCAAGGTAGGCATTGTCCGCAGGATTCATCCCTGTCAAATTCCAGAAAAAACTTTGCCGTATCAACCATGCATGTGTCTTCATCAAGAACCACAAGCGCGCCGGAACCCATTATACAACCAATATCTTTCAAAGATTCATAATCAATGGGCAGATTTAGATATTGGGCGGGAACGCAGCCCCCCGAGGGACCTCCCAGCTGAGCCGCTTTGAATTTTTTGCCGTTTGGAACTCCTCCGCCAATATCAAAAACAATTTCACCCAGGCTGATTCCCATAGGGACTTCAATCAAACCGCTGTTGTTGATGTTTCCTGTCAAGGAGAATACTTTAGTGCCTTTGGTTGATTTTGTACCGATTCCGCTCCACCAGTCGGCGCCTTTCTGCATAATCAAAGGTATGTTGCATAACGTGCCGACATTATTTAAAATCGTTGGTTTTCCAAACAAGCCTTCGTTTGCGGGAAAAGGTGGTTTTGGTCTGGGATTGCCACGTTTTTGTTCAATTGATGCCAGCAGGGCGGTTTCCTCGCCACAGACAAAAGCGCCGGAACCCAGGAAAATTTCGATATCAAAATCAAATGATGTGCCTAAAATATTTTTTCCCAACAGTCCGCGTTCTCTGGCCTGGGCGATGGCATTTTCGAGAGTTTCAATCGCAAGAGGATATTCCGCCCTGACATAGATATAGCCTTTGGTTGCGCCGATGGCATAAGCGCCAATCACCATTCCTTCCAGCACGGCATGAGGATTGCCTTCCAGTTCGGACCGGTTCATGTATGCGCCGGGATCGCCTTCGTCCGCATTGCAAACCATGTATTTTTGATCACCTTTTGCTTTACAGGCAAATTCCCATTTCAAGCCTGTAGGAAAACCAGCGCCACCTCTTCCCTTCAGTTCTGATTTTTTCACTTCTTCGATGACTGCGAGTCTATCCATTTCAAGAGTCTTTGCCAGAGCAAAATAACCGTCGTTTGCAATATACTCTTCAATTATCATCGGATCGATCAAACCATTATTATAAAGGATTCGGCGAGTCTGTTTATTGTAAAAGTTGATGTTATTCATCGAGGTGATATGTTTTTTCTTGACAGGGTCCCAATACAACAGTCGTTCAACAAATTCCTTTTTAATTACGTGCTTCTGTACGATTTCTTCAACATCACCTGCCTGAAGGTTAGTGTAAAGAGTTGCTCCCGGATGAATAACCGCTATAGGTCCCTGTTCGCAAAGTCCATGACAACCGGTTCGAACAACTTCCACTTTTTCCTTGAGATTGTATTTCTCCAGAGCATTGACAAAAGCCTCATAGGGGTTTGTTTTCCCTGCCGAGGCAATGCAGCCGCTTCCCCTGCACACCATGATGCTGATTTTTCTGTCATCGTTTTTTTCTAAAGGACGTGAATCTAGTCTGTTTTCTAGTTTGGGTCTGAACCGGTCCTTAATTTTTTTTAGCTCTTCAATATTCATCTTTAACCTCATTATGTAAATTGTCTCAGTATCTCTCGTGTTTTGGCAGGATTATTACGTGCATAGGTGTTGCCATCAATCGCCATGACCGGGGCGAGCGCGCAACAGCCCAGACATCTGACGGTTTCGAGTGAGAACTCTCTGTCAGGCGTGGTTTGGCCGGGCTCTATATTATAAACTTTTTTTATCGTATTTAAAATTGCCTTACCGCCCCTTACATAGCAGGCTGTTCCCAGGCACACGTTTATACTGTGTTTGCCTGGCGGGTTCAATCTAAAAAAATTGTAAAAAGTTACAACTCCGTATATCCTGCTGACAGCTATCTGTAATTTCTCAGCAACCATTCTTTGAGCCTGCTTTGGAACATAACCAAGCTTTAGTTGAATTTCCTGTAAAATTTTTATTAAATTGTCAGAATCTCCACTGCCGTTCTCTATAATCTTATCAATTATAGAGAGTTCAGATTTATTTAATTCAAAGTCCCGCATTTTTAATACCTCTCGATTTGGGGTTTTCGGAGTTGACCGGAAATTATTTACTAAAGGGGGGGCATTTTGAAGCCTTTTTTGTCGTTGATAGTTGATAGGAACTTGCTTTAAGATGGGCAGACTATAAAACAGGGGGGGGTTGTGTGTCAAGGGCAATGTCGACGCAAGATGTGGGCAGGCAGGGTCGGGCAATAAATAAACGGCGTGATGAAATATCTTGCGGCGCGGCGGGCAGTCTGATATGAGCTGTTATGTAAACTGGCAGGGCTGTTTTTGCACGTAGCCTTCCCGTTCAGCCTTGATGGTTTTTTTTATAGATAGGCTTCAAAAGGGTAATCTGGATCGGCATATTCATATGAGGGGATTTGTTCATCGGCATAATAATCCGATGGCGGCGAATTGATCTTCGGCGGCGGTCGTTTTTGCATTTCCCACAGCCCCAGATGCTGTAAATTATTTAATATTTCAGTTTGATCTTCCCCCTATACCATCTTGTCCCCGAAATAATGTGCCGGGCCTTTATTTTTCTGTTATTGTCTCTGTAATTTTCATCCCAAAATGACGACCGCCTTCTTCAATACAGCCCAGTACTTCGTCCCCCTTTTGTAAAGTAACAATAGATACTGCTTTGCCTTTTGGATCAGTAAGCCGTATTGTTTCTGCATTCTGCATGACTAATGTTACAGTCTTACCGTTATGTTCTCCTTTGACAAGCATCATCGGTCTTTTTTCAATCTTAGCTCTTCCTAAGTTGGTCTGGATGGTCTTGCCATTATTTCCAACAATCAAAAGATCGTCTCCGGTCTCCAGATCACCTAAGTATTTTGTTTTATTATCAGGTGTCTTGATATAAGCATGCACAGCTCCGGCATTAATACGAAAAGGCCTTGGAGCGCAATACGGTGTCTGAAGAGATTCCGAATGCACTAAAAAGAACCCACTTGAAGAATCTCCGACAAGCATGCCTTGTCCTTCTTGCATGTTGGTTATTGTGTCTACGCAGACTCTGTCTGCCATTCCTAATTGTTTTGTCTCAACAATCTTGATTTTGACAAGCTCAATTTTTTCCACGGATTCTTTTATCAACCGGGCCACCTTCTTTATCTCATTCAGATCTTTTGTTTTTAAGACTATTCCAGCCACACCGACTTCCATGATATTAAGAGCAACTTTAGCTTCCTTCTCGTTTTTAACATAAACAAAGACGTTTTCAGGATTGGATGCAATCAGATCTTCTAAAGGAATTATTTTCCAATCCTTTATCTTGGCAATGATCTTCTTTGATTTAACCAAAGCCATCGCCTGTTTCTCTTCGTCTCTGTTATTGATCTCAACCTCAACGATATCTCTGCCCAGTTGTATATCCCCGTTTACAGAGATAACATCGATCTTGCAGAGCTTTTTTATTGATTTAATATCTTTATCCTCTGCTAGCAGTGCATCTGCTCCAGATTCCATGGATGTGGTTGCAACCTTCTTTTCAAAATCTCTCAGATCTACATAAAATTTCTTCATTGTAATCCCGCCTCTCTCATCGCGGAATCAACATCCATTTTTTCATGAATAACTAAAGATGCTGCTTTTATAAATTTGTCCGGTGTTTTATGCTGGAATGAGTTTCTTCCCATTGCAACACCTGCCGCACCTACACTTATTGCATCCCTTATTTTTTCTAATACTTCTTTTTCGGTTCCCTTGGATCCTCCTGCAATTACAACAGGAACAGGACATCCGTCAACAACCTCTTTAAACGATTCCTTATCTCCGGTGTAGTTTGTCTTGATAATATCAGCACCGAGCTCAGCTCCAATTCTTGCAGCAATTTTTACGACATTGACATCCTTTTCATTCTCGATGTTTTTTCCTCGTGGGTACATCATGGCGAGAAGCGGAATTCCGAATCTATTGCAATCTCTCACGACATCTCCAGCATCTTTCAGCATTTGCGATGTTGTGCGTGCTCCAACATTAATGTGTATTGATACAGCGTCTGTTCCAAGCGCAACAGCCTCTTCAACAGTAGTTACAATTACTTTTTCTAATGGATCTGGAGTCAGCCCTGTACCCGCGGACAGATGCACTATCAATCCCGTATCCGATCCTCCGCCTCTATGCCCGATCCCAACAATCCCTTTCTGCATCAAGATTGCGTTTGCCCCGCCTTTGACTATATTTTTTACGGTCTCCTTAATGTTAACTAACCCTGGGATTGGTCCGTCACTCATACCATGATCTATAGGCACAACTAGTATTTTACCAGTGTTCCTATCCATAATTCTTTCCATCCGTATTTGTTTTCCAATCATTGTTATATCGCCTCCATGTGTTGTGTTGTTGTTAATCAGCGTAGGATGGGGACGTCCATTAATATATTAACAAACTCGTACTAATTAAAAGTTATTTATACATTGATGGATGTTCCTTGGCTACTCCTTGTCTCGTTTCAATGCTACGTCATGGGTAACAGGCTTGCGTGGGAGCGCCAGTATTCACGCAAGCCCCTCTGTTGATAGGAACTTGCTTTAAGATGGGCAGACTATAAAACAGGGGGGGGTTGTGTGTCAAGGGCAATGTCGACGCAAGATGTGGGCAGGCAGGGTCGGGCAATA